>Ga0307505_10002168_pt1 | contig 14059 bp, 11 predicted proteins | sample 23_S_MG_FD_202183 | JGI IMG/M metagenome (GOLD analysis project Ga0307505, IMG submission 202183) | Soil microbial communities from Populus trichocarpa stands in riparian zone in the Pacific Northwest, United States - 23_S | ecosystem: Environmental > Terrestrial > Soil > Riparian zone > Trees...
ACCCCTGGCCCCTGACCCCTAGGCAATTCCCGCATCGACCGCAAAGCGCGTGAGCGCCGCCGCGCCGCGGATGCCGAGCTTCCGCATGAGCGCGTCTCGATGGCTCTCCACCGTGCGGACGCTGATGCCGAGGTGCGCGGCGATCTCCTTGTTGGTGCGGCCGCAGGCGATCTCCACGAGGATCTCGCGCTCCCGCGGCGTGAGCGCGGCGAGCTTCGCGCCATGCTCCTCCGGGGCGGATGGGCCGCGCGCGCCCGCCGCGACCGAGCGCACCACCGGCGCGCTGAAGTAGCTGCCGCCGCCGTGCAGGGTGCGCACCGCGCCGCGGAGCTCCGCGGGCGAGGAATCCTTGCGCAGGTATCCCTGCGCACCGGCGCGCATACTCTGCATGACGTACTCCTCGTGATCATGGATGCTCAGCACGAGAATGGCAGCCTCGGGCACCTCGTCGCGGATGCGCGCGGCAGCGTCCAGTCCCGAGAGCCCGGGCATGGTGAGGTCGAGCACCACGACGTCGGGGCGCAGCTCGATGGCCAGGGTCACCGCGGCGGCGCCGTCGCACGCCTCGCCCACGACCTCGATCGAGCGAGTCTCGTCGCTCGCGAGCACCTGGCGGATGCCTTCGCGGACGATGGCGTGGTCGTCGGCGATGAGGACGCGGATCAGTGAGATGGCGGCGGTCATGTGGGCACGGGCACCCGCACGGTAACGCAGGCGCCGTGCGCGAGCGACCGTATTTCCACGGAGCCGCGCACCGCGCCGATCCGCTCGCGCATCCCGGTCAACCCCAGCGTCCCGGGAGTCAGGTGGGAGGGATCAGGGGACAGGTTGCCTTCCGCCTTCTGGAAGCCGCGCCCGTTGTCACTGACCGATACCACGAGCTCGTCCTTCGCGATCTCCACCCGCACCTCCGCCCGGTTGGCGCCCGAGTGGCGCGCGACGTTCGACAGCGCTTCCTGCACGGCGCGATAGAGTGCCAGCCCCGACTCGTTCGAGAGCCGCGAGACCTCCGCGGGCGCGCTGAACGCGATCTCGAGTCCGGACTGCTCCGCGAAGCCCTGCACGAGCGCGCGCAGCGACGCCACGACACCGAGGTCGTCCAGCAGGGGCGGCCGCAGGTTCGTGGTGACGTCGCGAATGCTCCGGATGCCGGTGTCCACGAGGTCGAGCACCCGGTCGTAGCGCGGCGCCTCCCCGGGCGCGCTGCGCTCGCGCAGCAAGCCGAGCTGCATCTTCACCGCCGCCCACACCTGCGCGGTCTGGTCGTGCAGCTCCAGCGAGAGCCGGCGCCGCTCTTCCTCGTGCTGGTTCACCATGCGCGCCGAGAGCTGCGCGAGGTCGCGCGTGCGATGGTCCAGCTCCTCGAGGATGAGCACGACGATCCCCATGCCCATGAGCAGCACGAAGAGGATGTCGAGGTAGTAGCCCCACGGATTCCAGGATCCCATCGCCCGAAGGATGGGATAATCCAGATGGTGCAGCGCCCAGGCGAAGAGCACCGCCGCCAGGATCGCCGCGCCGCGCGCGCGTGTGCGCCGCCACTGCCGCAGGAACACCCAGCCCGTCCAGAACGTGGCGATCGAGAGAAACGCGACCGCGGGAATCGCCGCCAGCAGGAAGCTCTCGAGCTGGTAGATGGCGACGTACGACCACGCCACCGGAAACAGCGGCGCCAGCAGGTACAGGGGCCGCCAGGTGGCGAGACGCGAGTACGTGATGGCCGCCCACAGCAGCGCGAGCGCGGTGAGTCCCGTGAGCACCTGGTGCGCGAACAGCCAGGCGAGATCCCGCCGCACGAGGAATGCGACGATCGCGCCGATGCGCAGGACGTACAGCGACCACGCGATCGACCACCAGAGGAGGTCGCGGCGGCGATAGCGCGCGTACAGGTACCAGCACACCGCCGCGATCCCGCCGGTGACGACGGCCTGCAGCAGTGCGGCATGCAGTTCTTGTGGCATTCCCGATTGACTTTATCGGGATTGAATCTAGAATGCCCGGCTATGCTGAAGAAGACGTTCTTTTCGGCCCTGCTCTGCCTCGGAGCCGCCAGCGCATCCGCCGCGGCGCAGCAGGGAGCCACGGGAACCCTGATCGTGGCGCACGGCGGCGACTCTCTCTGGAACTCGCACGTGCTGGCGGCGGCGAAGGCGGTGCGCACGGGCGGACCAGTGGCCGTGAGCTTTCTCATGGGGCCGGCGGCGCGGCAGACGCGCTTCCAGGACGCGGTCGCGAAGCTCGAGGCAGCGGGCGCGCGCGAGATCCGCGTCGTCCCGATGCTCGTCTCCAGTCACAGCGGCCACTACGAGCAGATCCGATGGCTCGTGGGCGACAGCGTGGAGCTGGACCACGTGATGCTGCACCACCTGCACATGGCGGGGATCGACCGGCCGCGTGCGTCAGTGCCCCTGCGCCTCACGCCGGCGCTGGACGATTCGCCGCAGGTGGCGCGCGTGATCGCCGATCGCGCCCTCGCCCTTGCGCCGAACCCGCGCGAGCGGGCGGTGCTCATCGTGGGGCACGGCCCCAACTCGGCGGAGAACTACGCGATGTGGATGCGCAACCTCCGCCCCGTGGCCGACTCGGTGAAGGCGCTGGGCGGCTTCCGCGACGTGCGCGTGGAGCTCGTGCGCGACGACGCGCCCGCCGAGGTGCGCGCCGAGGGTGTGCGGCAGACGCGGGAGCTCATCGAGCTGCAGCGGATGGTCACCGGCCAGGACGTGCTCGTGGTGCCCGTGCTGATCTCGAAGGGAGCGATCAGCCGCAGCAAGCTGCCGGCCGACCTCGCCGGAATGCCGATGATCTACTCGGGGGAGCCGCTCCTGCCGCATCCGGCAATGGTGCGATGGATCGAGTCGCGCGCGGGCGAGCCTCTTCGCGGGAATTGAGAACGTGCGTCGGCTGACTGCGATCGTTGTGGTGCTGGCGTCCGGCTGCACCCCGGCGCAGGACGCGCGGCCCGTCGAGCGCGTGGACGTGGCATTGACGGAGTGGACGTTCGGGAGCAGCCGGTCCACGTTCACGGCCGGCACGCCATACCGATTCACGCTCTCGAACAGCGGCGCGGTGGCCCACGAGTGGGCCGTGGTCCCGCGCGGCGCCACGGACGAGTCCCGCTTGCTTGTCGAGGTCGAGGAGGATCGACTGCCGTCCGGCGGTCGCGCGGAGCTGGTGTTCACCTTCCCTGCCGCCGGCGAGTACGACTTTGCATGCTTCCTGCCCGGGCATCTGGAGTCCGGGATGCGAATACCGATCACCGTACTGCCGCCGGAGCGCGCATGACGGGCGCAGGGTACGAAACAGGAACGGGCGCGGACAAGGTCCGCGCCCGTTCTCGTTTTCGCCCAGCCAGTGCTCAGTAGTTCGAGTACAGCAGGTGGTTGTTCGCCGTGCTGGAGCTCTTGACGACGCCCTTCGTGGTGTTCGCGTAGAGCGCGTCCCGCACCGTCGCCGGCGAGGCGCCGGGGTTGCTCTGGAGGTAGAGCGCGGCAACGCCCGCAACGTGCGGGGCAGCCATCGAGGTGCCGCTGATGGTGCTGGTCGCCGTGTTGCTGGTGTACCAGGCGGACGTGATGCTCACTCCCGGCGCGAAGAAGTCCACGCAGTTGCCGTAGTTCGACCACGACGCCTTGGTGTCGGTGTTGTTGGTGGCGCCGATGGTCATCGCCGCCGGGACGCGCGCCGGCGAGTACTTGCACGCGTCCTGCTGCCGGCCACCCTGGTTGCCGTTGCCGGCCGCCACGGAATAGCTCACGCCGGCCGCGATCGAGCGGGCAACCGCGTCGTCGAGCGCCGTGGAGGCGCCGCCGCCGAGCGACATGTTGGCCACGGCGGGCTTCACGTGATTCGCGGTGACCCAGTCCACACCCGCGATGACGCCAGAGTTCGTGCCGGAGCCGGAGCAGCTCAGCACGCGCACCGGATGCAGCGTCGTGGCCTTGGCCACGCCGTACGTCGTGCCGCCGACCGTGCCTGCCACGTGCGTGCCGTGGCCGTTGCAGTCGTTGGCGTTGCCGCCGTTGGTGACGGCGTCGAAGCCGTTGCCGATGCGGCCGGTGAACTCCGTGTGGCCGAGGAGGATGCCCGTATCAATGATGTACGAGTGGACTCCGCTGCCCGTGTTGCTGTACGTGTACGAGTTGCTCAGCGGCAGCGCGCGCTGGTCCGTGCGATCCAGGCCCCACGTGGCCGGGCTCTGCGTCGCGACGATGCGCATGACCTGGTCCTGCTCGATGTAGTCCACCGCCTGATCGGCGCGCAGCGCAGCCAGCTCGGTGGGCGACAGGCGCGCCGCGAATCCGCGCAGCGCGCGCGTGTACGTGTGGATCACTTCACCCGTGGGGCGCCCCGCGATGTAGCTGGCAACGCCGGACGGGGTCGTGCCCTGGTCCTTGAGCACCACGATGTACTGGCCGGGGATCGGCTCGTACCCGGCGATCGACTGCGGCGGCTCGTCCTGCGGCTGCAGGAGCGGCGTTGAGGGGGATTCCGCGCATGCGGAAACGACGAACAACGATCCCAGGACGATCAGAAGCTTCTTGCTCATTCGGGGTCCTCACACAGTGAGTTGTTCCCACCTCCGAGCCCGCCGCCGTCGGCCGCGCGGAGCAGAAGTACAGCGCGCACGGTCGTGCGCGCGTTTCTGCCGCAGTCGTGCTTCAAAAGGACCGGGGACAGTACGGAGCGGACCAAATCCGGGCCAATCCGCAGAACTACGGAGCCGTTTCATCACACCCCCGCAGACTGCTCCCGCGGCGTCCGGCCATTCCGCCTTTTCGGAAACAGATGACGTCGCAGGGCCGCTGGCTCGCGGCACGAAGCGCCCAGAGGCCGCGGGTGGCCGGCTACCGGTAGCGCTCCTGCATCTTCACGTAGTTCGCCACCGTGCGGGCGATGCGATCGCGCTCCTGCATCGTGGTCTCGCGCACGATCCGCCCGGGCACGCCGAGCACCAGCGAGTTCGGCGGCACGTGCAGCCCTTCGCGCACCACCGCGCCCGCGCCGATGATGGAGCCGCTGCCGACGTGCACGCCGTTGAGCAGGATGGCGCCCATGGCGATGAGGACGTCGTCGTCCACCACCGCGCCGTGCACGATGGCCCGGTGCCCGATCCCCACGCGCTTCCCGATGCGGCAGGGCACGCCGTCATCCACATGGATCACGCACCCGTCCTGGATGTTGGTGTCCTCGTCGATCGTCACGACGTCGTTGTCGCCGCGGATGGAGACGAACGGCCACACCGACACGCGCGGGCCCAGGGTGACGTCGCCGGTGACGTAGGCCAGCGGATGAACGAATGCGGATGAGTGGATCGTCGGCATGTTAGGTGCGGTTGGAGACGTCATGGAGCATCTGCACTGTCAGGACTGCGGCGCACACTTCACGAACCGGGCCGAGCAGGACGCGCATCGGTGCCAGCCGTGTCCCGAGCTCGGCGGACAACGCGGCGCGCTTGCGGCCGACGCCGCCGGCGGCGTGCAGGAGCGCCCCGCCGCTGGAAGGCGGACGGCGGACAGGACGACGGACACAAGGACGGACATGCGAGCGGACAGGACGGCGGACATGCCTGCGGATTGAGGCGACACGCGCTGTCATCCGCCGTTTTGTCCGTATTCTTGTCCGTGCCTTTGTCCGGTTCAATGTCCGTTTGTATGTCCGCCGTTTCGCGTTTGCGTCAGAACGACGACCCCACGGTGAAATAGAACGACGCCGGTTTCACGCCGGAGGCCAGGTGCTTCCCGGCCACCGGCACCGCCACGCCGAGGCGATAGCGGAACGGCGCGTCCCAGCTGAGGATGGCGGCGTTGATGTTGAGCTCCGCTCCCGCCGACGCGATGACCTCCCTGTCCAGGTGGATCAGGGGCGGCTGCCCGGGCGCCACCGTTCGACCGTAGGCATGGTCCGGCAGGGTACAGACGGCGGTGTCCGGAAACGTGCGAGTCGGAAAGAGGTTGGGGCACCACGCGGTGCCCGCGTCGCCGAACACCGTGAGGCTCGTGCGGTCCAGGAACAGCGGGAGCGTGCCGAGCCCGCGTCCGGGCAGCAGCAGCGGCGCGCGATACTCGAGGTTGGCCGCGAGCGCGCGCATGCCGAGCAGCGACGCCGCCGGGAAGCCGCGCACCTGGAAGGTGCGTCGCCCCTCGCCAAGGGAGTAGCCGGGCAGCACGTCGATCGAGCCGCCACTCACCCCACCCACCTCGAGATAGCTCGTCGCGCGGTCGTCGGTCTCGCCAGCGGCCACGCGCAGCGCGGCCACATGGTGCGCGAATCCGGGGAGGTTGATGGACTTGAAGCCCGTGGCGACGCCGATGAGGCTGTGGGTGCCGAGGATCGAGTCGTTGGTGCGCCAGCGATAGCGCGCCGTGGCGGCGAGCGAGATGCCGTCCTCCGGCGAGATCGCCATGGGCGGGAACTGGGTGTTGCTCCACCCCGCCGACATCGTGACGCGCGGATAGTGGTACAGCCCGCGAAACGCGGCGGGGATTCCCTGGAGCAGCCAGGGCGGATCGGTGTCATAGATGCGCTGCTCCACGCCGCCGCCAAGGCTCGCGTAGGAGAAGGTGCGCGCGCGCACCCGCTGGACGGTGAGGCTCGCGACGCCGTCGCGGGTGCGCCGGCGCACCGTGCCCAGGCGCGCGTTGTCGTTGTCGAACACGCTCCGGTAGTTCTCCCAGTCCTGCGACGCGGCGAGCTCGATGAGCGGCTGCCGGAACCGCGCATTGCGATAGACCACGGACCCCGTGAGGCCGCTGGCGTCGGTGGGCACGAAGAAGAGCGCCTGCCAGGCGTGCCGCCCCACGAGATCCTCCCCCGACGAGTACGCGCCGAGGCGCCAGCTGTCGGGCGTGAGCGCCTCTTCCGCAAAGGGCACCCAGTAGCGCGGCAGGAGCGAGCGGAACGCGTTGTAGGGACGAGAGCCTGGGGACTGGGGACCGGGGACTGGGGTCTCGTTACTCGGGGCCGGGGTCTCGGGACTGCGGGTCTGCGCGGAGTCGGCACGGCCCTCGCTCCCGGTCCCGAGTCCCCCGCTCCGAATTGGTGCCACCCCCACGTGATACCCGTCGGCGCGGAACACCACCGCGGCCAGCACACGGTCGCTCGGCGACGGCTCGGGCTCGAAGAGGCCCGTGTTCGCGTCGCTGATGCGCTCCACGGTGGCGGCGCCGTTGCCCTCGGGCAGGGTGACACGATAGAGATTGCTCACCCCCGTTTCGTCCGAGCTGAAATAGACGGCCCGACCGTCCCGCGACCATGCCGGCGTCGCGACCACCGCCCGCGCGCCGTGCACCGTGGCGAGCTGCTGCCCCGCGCTGTCCAGCACGACGACGCTCGAGATGCCGCCCCGCGTCCACCGCACGGCCGCGATCGTCGTTCCCTGCGGCGACCACCTCGGCTCGGCCCAGTGCTCGTCCAGCCCACCCGCCGTGATCGGCGTGATGCGCCGGCCGTCGCGCGTCACGAGCGCCAGGCGCGTTCCGCCCGGCACCGTCTGCACCGCCACGATCAGTCCGTCCGCGCGGGCGTCGGGCATGGAGAGCCGGGCGTTGCGGGTGAGCCTCGTGGTGCCACCACGCGGTCCGTCCAGGTACAGGTCCGACCGCAGCGTGTACGGATCCCGGTACTCGAGCTGCGAATACACGAGCGATCCGTCGGGGAGGAGACTCTGCGGCGACCTGGTGTGCCGGCGCGCCACGCGAATGCGCTGCACGGATCCACCGCGGAGCTCCAGCCGGTACAGGCCGTACGATTGCCGTCCCGGCGTGCCGACGTAGAGCAGCGTCGAGTCATCGGTCCAGCGCGGGAAGCTCGCATGCGCGCCGTCCACGGTGAGGTCGCGCCATCCCTCCACCGGCGGCCAACCGGGTGGGGCGGAGTCGAGCAGCGAGCGCGTCCACTCCGCATACAGGCTGGTGAGGCTTCGCCCGAACGCCCGGCGCGCCGGGATATCGATGAGCAGCGGGAGCAGGTTCCGGCTCGACGCCTCCACGTAGCGCCGGAGCGCCGAGTCGCCGCGCGTCTCGCCCAGCCAGTCCATGAACAGCGAGCCGAAGGCGTACGTGCCGTACCCGAACGGGAAGCGCGGCGCCGCCAGCGACAGCTGGTCGAGGCGAGGCACCGCGCGCGACATCGCCGCGGTGCGCGCGATCATGTGGTGCTCGCTTCCGTGCAGCCGCCCGCTGCCGGTGAGCTGGCTCTCGAGGCGCACCGCCAGTCCCTCCAGCGCCCACGAGGGCTGGTAGGCATTCGGGAACAGGTACGGCGAGCGGCCGAACACCTTCTGCGCCAGCCCCCAGATGCCGCTGGCGCGATCGAGCTGGAAGACGTGCAGCAGCTCGTGCGTCACCACCGTCTCGATGTGGTCGTCGGTGAAGCGCAGCGCGCTGGAGGCGATCGGCGGGTTGGCGTAGATGACGATGCGGTTGGTGGGGAACGCCGTGGCGGAGCCATTGGAGATGTCGTAGTTGTCCGCCACGACGAGGTCCACCTTGCCCCGCGGGGGGCGGAAGGTGGCGCTGAGCCCCGTCCACGCGGTCTCCGCGCTGGCCGCGGCGCGCCGCGCGATCGTCTCGAGCTCCGGGGTGAACGTCACCCGGAAGTGCGGCGTCTCGAAGGTGCGCCACGTTGCCCCGGGGTCCTGCGCCTGGGCAGGGTGAAGCGCGCCAAGCACCAGCGCCACGACGAGCCATCGCGCGCCAAACGGCTCACGCGGACTTGCGCGGACACAGCGGAACGAGCCGCGGAGAAGGCCAAGAATATTCTGCAGAAAAACCCCTGATTTCTCCGTGGCTGGTTCCGTCACATCCGTGGTGATCCGCGCGAGAGCGTCGCCACGCGATGCCAGGCTAGCGACGAGAGCGGAAGTATGCCTCGAGGCCGTCCACGATGGCCCGCGCGTACTGCTCCTGGAATGCCGGCGTGCGCATCGCGTTCTCCTGCTCGGGGATCATCATGAAGCCGCCCTCGGTGAGGATGGCCGGCATCCAGGACGTGCGCACCACCGCGAGGCTGCGGAAGTGGATTCCCTGGTCCGGCAGCGGCTGGTAGTCCACGAGCCGCGACTGCACCGCGCGCGCGAGCGGCTCGGAGTGCATCCGGTAGTAGTACACCTCGGTGCCATTCGGGGCCCGGAAGGGATTCACGCCGTCGCCGTATGCGTTGTAGTGAATGGAGACGAACGCATGCGCGCCCGACCGCCGCGCGAGCACCGACCGCAACCCGAGATCAACTGCGTCACGCGTGGTTCGCGTCATATAGACGTTCGCCCCGCGCGCGCGAAGCATGCTGTCCACCCGGAACGCCACCGCCAGGTTGGCGTCGGCTTCCGTGAGCCCGGTGGGTCCGATGGCCCCGCCCGGCGGATGGCCGGCATCCACCGCGATCGTCAGCCCCGCCAGGGCACCCTGCGCGGAACGTGGCGGCGGGCGACGAACCCGCAGGACCAGCGCGTTGTTCTCGTACAGCACGAGGTATCCGTACGGCGCGCTCGAGAGGTGCAGCCGGTAGCGCGCGCGGTCGGTGCGCTCCTGCGCCCACTCCACGTGGCGCACGAGCGAGTCGCTGGTGGGAAAGGCAATCACGTCGCTGCTGCCGCGCGTGTCGTACAGCGTGAGGTCGATGGTCCGCTCCCCTTCCTCCACGAAATACGCGGGACGCTCGGCGATCGGGATCACGAGGTCCACCCACTCGGCCGAGGAGCGAACGCGCGCGTTCGACGCCACGCGCCGCGGACGAGCCGTGTCGGCCGCAAAGGTCCGCGCGTCCTCCTGCGCCACCCAGATCTCCAGCGCGGAATCCAGGCGGATCCGGGCGAATCCCGGGTACCGGCCCGTGAGCTGCGTGCGCGTGCCCGGCAGGAGGAACCAGCGGTACACGCTGTTCGGGCCGGGCCGCCCGATGACCACCCGATCAGTATCAGAACTGATACTGACAGAATCGCCAAGCACCACCCATGTCGGCGTAGTGTCCGTGATGACCGCTGGGGGCGGCGAGGGCGGACGCTGCCCCTCCGGGACCGGCATTCCCGGGACGCGCACGGGCAGCGTCACCCGGATGGTGTCTGCGCCGAGACCCGCGACGAGTGTGTACGCCGGCGTCTCCGTGGGCGCCGGGTTGGCCACGTAGCCGAGGAACGCGCCGTTGGGCCAGACGCGCACTGCCTGGCCGTTGATGGTGAGCCGCGCGTTGCCGTTCCCCAGCGAGCCGAAGATGAAGTTCGAGTCGCGCGACCCGATCAGCTGGTTCGGCTGGGGGTACGAGATGCGGGGCTCCAGCGCGCCGGCGACGAGCGGCACCTCGGGCAGCGGAAGACGCGCCGGAACGCCCGGCACGGGCTCCACCGCGGTCGTCGCGGCCGGTGCCCGGCAGGCGGTGAGGGCAGCCGCCGCGGCGACAGCAAGAAGGGCCCGTAGCATGGTCCGGCGAAGGTAACGGGGCCCTTTGGGGACCGGGAGGGAAATGCCGACGTGACACGCGTTTATGGTAGTTCCTTTCATTGACCTCCCCCTCTGCGCAGACCTATATTCGCGGCCCATGCTGTTTTGCCCGCCTCGGGGCGTACGATGACGTCGCCTCCCTCCTCCCCCACCCCCGCAAGCGCCCGCACCCTCTGCAGCTATTGCGGCCAGGGCAACGACCCTGGCGCGCGATTCTGCGGTGACTGCGGCAAGCCGCTTGGGGCCGCTCCAGGCGGCGGTGATTCGCTTGCCAGCACCGTGCCGGGTGGGGGCAAGACAGGCCCGGCCTGCCGGAAATGCGGCCGCCACACCGACCCTACCGCGCCCTTCTGCGCCCATTGCGGCACCAAGGTCGTGGACAAGCTCGAGGAGGGTAGCTGCCCCGGCTGCGGCGCCAAGTACGCCAAGGGCTCCGACCTCTTCTGCGCGAAGTGCGGCTACCGCGTGGGCGAGCGCGTCTCGCTCGTCACGAAGGCGCAGTCCGCGCTCGTTCCGGGAATGCGTCTCAGTGGCCCGCGCATCGCCATCCTCGACGAGCGCGGCGAGCCCACCAAGCAGTTCGCCCTGGATCGCGGCGAGGCGGTGGTGGGGCGCGGCGAGGCGGACATCCGCTTCGAGTTCGACGTGTACCTCTCCCCGCTGCACGCGCGCGTGGACCTGCGCGAGGGCTCGCTCTGGCTGCGCGACCTCGGCTCCCGCAACGGCAGCTGGGTGTTCATCGACGAGCCGACGAAGCTCATCGACGGCGACCTGATCCTCATCGGGTCACAGATGCTCCAGTTCCGGCGCCTCGGCTATCCCGGGCCGCACCCGCCGGAGGCCGACAGCACCCGTCGCATGGGGTCGGTGACGCCGCCGGTGGACGTCGCGGTGCTGGAGCAGCTCCGCGCCGACGGCAGCGTGCGCGACTGCTTCCACCTCTCCCCGGGCCGGTCCGCGATGATCGGTCGGGAAACGGGCGACTGGATCTTCCCATACGACCAGACCATGAGCGGGCGCCACGCGGAGATCGTGAGCGAGGACATCGAGTTCTTCGTGCACGACGCGGGGAGCCGCAACGGCGTGGCCATGGCGGTGCGCGGCGACCGCGAGCTCAAGAAGGGGCAGCGGTTCCTGATGGGCGACCAGATCCTGCGCGTCGAGGACGTGTGAGCGCGGCCAAGACCTGTCCGCAGTGCGGCACCGAGTACGGGGACGACCAGTCCTTCTGCCCGAAGGACGGCACCACCCTGCGGTCGGTGAACACCGGCGGTGATCTCGTCGGCTCCATCATCGCCGACCGCTACCGCGTGACGAAGAAGCTCGGCGAGGGTGGCATGGGCGCGGTGTACCTGGCCGAGCACGTGAAGATGGGGCGGAAGTGCGCGGTAAAGGTCATGAACCCGGGGATGGCCAGCGACCCGGACGCCATCAGCCGCTTCAACCGCGAGGCCGCGAACGCCAGCCGCATCAACCACCCGAACGTCTGCGCCGTGTACGACTTCGGCGAGACCACCGACGGCGTGATCTACCTCGCGATGGAACTCATTGACGGCCCGTCGCTGAGCCGCGTGATCGAGGAGCTCGGCGCGCTGCCGCCGGCGCGGGCGGCGGACATCACCCGCCAGGCCGCCGAAGCGCTCGCGGTGGCGCACGACATGGGGATCGTGCACCGCGACCTGAAGCCCGATAACATCATGCTCGCGAAGAACCGCGATGGCTCCGACATGGTGAAGGTCGTGGACTTCGGGATCGCCAAGGCCGCGAACGCCGAGAACCAGAAGGTCACGAAGACCGGGATGGTCGTGGGAACGCCGGAGTACATGAGCCCCGAGCAGCTCTCCGGAGACACGCTCGACGGGCGCAGCGACACGTACTCGCTGGCGTTGGTGGCGTTCAACATGCTCACCGGGAAGCTGCCCTTCCCGGGCGAGACGATGCAGGAGACGATGGTCCTGCGGCTCACCGACCGGCCGAAGACGCTGGCGGAGATGAAGCCGGACGTCGCGTGGCCGGCGCAGGTGGAGTCGGTGATGGACCGGGCGCTCGCGCGGAGCGCGGCGGATCGCTACCAGACGGCGTCGGAGTTCGGCCGTGACCTCGCGTCGGCCGTGCAGGCCGTTCCCGGCGCCCGGGCGTCCGGAGCCACGGCGGTGATCGCGCCGCCGGTGGTGCCCGGGGTGCCCGCCGCGCACAGGACGGCGCCGATCCCGGCCACCCGCGTCAACACCCCGACGCCGGCTGCCGCGTCGCCGTCCGTGCCGGAGAAGGCCAGGGGCCGGACGCCACTGCTCGCCGGCATCGCCGCCACGGTGCTCGTCGTGGCCGGTCTTGGCGCGTGGATGGCGATGAAGGGACCGGATGCGTCCGCGAGCCCGCAGGGGCAGCAGGTCGGCCAGGCCGTGGCCGGAGCTCCCGCGGCGCCCGCGCGCAATTTCGACGGCGAGCTCGCGGCGATCGACTCCCTCACCGACGAGAACGCGACACCGGCCACCGCGACGCGGGCGCTGGCGAAGCTCGACAGCCTCCCGATGGACAGCCTCGGCACGGAGCAGCAGGTGCTGGCCACGCTCCTGCGGGCATCGGCGTTTTCCGTGCGGGACCCCAGCGATCCGCGACTCTGCTCGCTTATTCGCGGGGTGGAGGATAAATCCCGCGGCACGAGGCATTTCACTCGCGTAGCTTTCGTGCTGGAGCAGTCCTGCGGTCCCCGCCAGTGACCACGTTACCCACCTCACGCGCAACGCACTCGATGACCGATCCGGCACGTCCTGAAATCATCGTCAACGTGTTCGGTCGCACGGACGTCGGTCGCACCCGCGAGCACAACGAGGACTCGTACGTCGTCGCGGACCTGACGACGAACGTCGCCTCGCTCCAGCCGAGCGTGCGGCGCCACGTCGTGGGCCCGCGCGGCACGCTGTTCATGGTGGCCGACGGGATGGGCGGCGCCGCGGCCGGCGAGATCGCCAGCCAGATGGCCACGGAGATCGTGCTGCGCGAGATGCGCACCCACTGGATGCCGCTCGAGCACCCCTCCCCGGAGGAGTTCGCCCGCTGCCTCAAGCGCGCGGCGCAGAGCGCGAACACCGCCATCCATTCGTACGCGTCGTCGCACCAGGAATACCGCGGCATGGGCACCACGGCCACGATCGCGGGCCTCCTCGACGACACGCTGTACCTCTGCCAGATCGGCGACAGCCGCGGCTACCTCGTACGCGACGGTGTGGCGCAGCAGATCACGAAGGACCAGTCGCTGATGCAGAAGCTCATCGAGGCCGGCGAGCTCACCGAGGAGGAGGCCGCGCAGAGCGAGCGGCGCAACATCATCCTCCAGGCGCTCGGCCCCGAGGCCAACATCAAGGTGGACCTCACCGCCCAGCAGATCCGGAAGGGCGACACGCTGATGCTGTGCAGCGACGGCCTGTCCGGCCAGGTGACGAAGGACGACATCGCGCAGGTGTGCACCGACGAGAAGGACCTGGTGCAGGCGTGCAAGCGGCTCATCGATCTCGCCAACGAGGCCGGCGGTCCCGACAACATCACGGTGATCATCGCGCGCTTCGAGGGCGCCGGCCTCGTCGACGCCGCGGACGAGGACGAGATCGGCCACCGGGTGTTCTCGC
>Ga0307505_10002169_pt1 | contig 14050 bp, 12 predicted proteins | sample 23_S_MG_FD_202183 | JGI IMG/M metagenome (GOLD analysis project Ga0307505, IMG submission 202183) | Soil microbial communities from Populus trichocarpa stands in riparian zone in the Pacific Northwest, United States - 23_S | ecosystem: Environmental > Terrestrial > Soil > Riparian zone > Trees...
AGATGCTCGTTGACCATCGCGAGAACGGCGCTGGTGACGAGCGAGACGACGAGCAGAAATCCGACCGTGAGGACCAGGGCAAAAGAGAGCAGACGGTCGCGGACGAAACCGCCCACCAGGCCGTACCGCGGATTCGGCTCGACGCGCCAGATCTGGTTGAGGCTAGCCTGCATCTCCGCAAAAACCGCGGTGGAGCCGACAAGGACGGTGACGGCTCCCAATACCGCCGCCAGCACGCCGCCGCCTTCGGTGCGCAGGCCGCTCGCGACTTCCTCCACCGCATTGCCGCCGCGCGATCCCACCAGGGCTTCAACCTGCGCCACCAGATGCCGAGTCGCACGCTCCTCGCCGAAAACCGCGCCGGCGATGGCCAGACAGATGAGAATCAGGGGCGCCAGCGAGAAGATGGTGTAGAACGCCACCGACGCCGAGAGCCGAAAAACGTTGTCGCTCCACCATTGGATCGCCGCAGTTTTGACGAGGTCGATAAAGCCATGCACGCCCACGACAACGCTCCTCACACCCGCGACCGCGAACGCCCGGTGGCCCCACGGATTGTCCAACTGAACGGGAACCTCTCGCGGGCAATCGTTACAACGCAGTCCCGGCTTCTCAGAGATGCGCAATCGGCATGCCAACCAATCGACAACCCAGGCCGCACAACTCGAGGCAAGAGAGTTGAACGATCTCTCAGGCCAAGCGCCGACGGCTGTAAATCGTGCAACCGCCTCCGGGTGGTGATGGGCACGGCCGCGGGGCGGCAACCCCGCACACGCCAGCCATTGACTCGCGACGGCGAACACCGCAGGCAGAGAGATCCGTGAAGGAGCCGCCTCACAGTCCCCCCGGATCCAAGGCGCCGAGGCGACTCATCGTCTCCGCCGACGACTTCGGGATGTCGCCGGGGATCAACACCGGAATCATCCGCGCCCACCGGGAAGGAATTCTCACGAACGCGGGCTTGATGGTGAACGGCGCCGCGTTCGCCGAGGCGGTCGACCTGGCGCGGGACCATCCGTCTCTGGGCGTCGGATTGCACCTGGTCCTGGTACAAGGCCGCTCGACCCTGCCACCGCCGGCGATCCCGTCGCTGGTCGATGTCGCCGGTCACTTCGCGTCGAACCCGATCGCCAGCGGAATGCGCTACTTCTTCCAGCCCGGTGTTCGCGCGCAGCTCCGGCGCGAGATTCGCGCCCAACTGGAGAAATTCCTCGCCACCGGGCTCGATCTGTCGCACGTCGACGGCCACGTCAACATCCACATGCACCCGGCCGTCCTGCCGATCATCCTCGATGTCGCCGGAGAATTCGGCATCCGCGCCATGCGCCTCTCGCGCGAGCCTCTCCTCCCAGCCCTGCGCTTCGACCGCGGACACCTGCTGCGCAAGGGCTTCGAGGCGGCCGTGTTCCACGCGCTCGGCGCATTCGCAATCGGGCGTCTCGACACCCAGGCGATCCGCTACCCGGGCCGGATGTACGGGCTGCACCAGACCGGTCAGATCTCCGAGGACTACCTGCTGCGAACGCTGGCCGAACTGCCGGAGGGCGTCAGCGAGATCTACTGCCATGCCGGACTGGTCGACGACGAAGCCGCGCGCTGGCGGCCGGCCGACTACCGCGGCGAAGCGGAGCTACGGGCGCTCACCAGCGAGCGCGTGCGCGCGGCACTGGCGACACACGGCGTCGAGCTGATCTCCTACCGCGATCTCGCGGCGGCGGAGTAGCGCTTCTCACCACAGTCACGGGGTCCGCGAACGGGCACATAAAGACAGTAAAAATTGAGGAAGGAGGATCTGCGGGCTTTTGCCCGCGGGTCCGAGCCCACCGGAGCGCGAAGCGCGCACGGGGGCAATTTTCGAAACAGAGACACGGAGACACAGAGAACCACACGGAGAAACTGCCAGACGGATTCGACGGACTGCCAACGCGCCGTGCCTCCCGGGTCCGAGCGAATCTACGTCTCGCCCGCGCCGCCCTGCCACTCGAACGCGAGTTGGTGTTTCTTCTTGTTGTTGCAGTCCTTGCACGCGGCGACGATGTTGCCCTTGTTCGAACGACCGCCGCGCACCAGCGGGATCAGGTGGTCCATCGTGAGTGCTTTCGCTCCGACCTGCTGGCCGCAGTAGTGGCAGATGCCGGACGAGCGGCGCCGCTGCCACCACGGCGATTGGCGCAGCTCGCGCGCTTTGGCGCGCTCGCGGCGCAGGGTGGCGTCGTCGACCTCTATGAGAAAGCCGTCGCTCATGACGTGCCTCCCACGGCGCGCTCGGCGCCGAACTCGCGCTCGACCCACGCGGCCGCGTCCTCCCGACTGGTCAGCTCTCCCTCGAGCTGGCGCTCTTCCACGGCCGCGAGAATCGCGCCGACGCGCGGGCCGGGCCGCCAGCCGAGGTCGAGCAGGTCCTGGCCGCGCAACAGCGGCGGCGGGCGCAGTTGCTCGACGCCGATCGCGGCGCGCTGCCGCACGCAGAACTCGTACGACGTCAGGTCGCCGTTCGACGCCAGGGCGTCGAGACGCGCCAACTCGAGAAGCTCCTCGATGCCGTCCTCGGAGAGGAAGCGCCGCAGCGTCGATCGCCGCATCTCCGGCGCCGAGACGTGGCGCAAGTGATTGCGCACGAGGTAGCCGACGCGTTCCCAGACGAAGCGGCTGCGCCGCAGCCGTTGACAGATTTCAATGGCGCGCTTCTCGCCGACCTCGGTGTGCCCATAGAAGGTGATGCGATCGCCGTTGCGACCCGCGCACTCCCCCTTCGACACGTCGTGCAACAACGCGCCGAGCGCCAGCGTCTCGGTCGGTCGCTCGAGTCGCTCGAGCAATCGCAGCGTGTGCTCGAAGACGTCGCCCTCCGGATGGTAGTCGGGAGATTGCTCGACGTCCTTCATGGCCGAGACCTCGGGCAGGACGACGGACAACAGGCCGCTGCGGTCGAGCAACTCGAATCCCCGCCGGGCGCTGCCTTCGACGAGGATGCGGACGATCTCCTCGCCGACCCGCTCGAGCGCGATCGCGTCGAGCGCCGCGGCGTTGTCGGCGATCGCCCGCATCGTCGCGGCGTCGATCTCGAAGCCGAGGCGGGCGGCGATGCGCACGGCGCGCAGCATGCGCAGGTGGTCTTCGCGAAAGCGGGCGACCGGATCGCCGATGGCTCGCACCACGCCCGCGGCGAGATCGGCGCGGCCGCCGACGTAGTCGATGACCTCGCCGGTGGTCGGATCGAGAAACATGCCGTTGATTGTGAAGTCGCGGCGCTGCGCATCCTCCGCGGGCGTCGCCGGCCGCACCGCAACGGGATGGCGGCCGTCGAGGTACTCGGCATCGGTGCGAAAGCGCGCCACCTCGACCGGCCGACCGTCGATGACGACGAGGACGACGCCGAAGCTGGCGCCGACCGGCGCCGTGCGGCGAAAAAGCTTTTGTACCTGCTCCGGGTCGGCGTCGGTGGCGACGTCGTAGTCGCTGGGCTCGTGGCCGAGCAGCCGGTCGCGCACACATCCGCCGGCAAAGAGAGCGGTGTGGCCGGCGCCGCGCAGGCGATCGACGACGCGACGCGCCGCGGTCGCGGCGTCGGGCATGACTCTCGGGACACCGCGTTCCATCGCGATCGAGCGTCGCTCAGCCGCCGTCCCACATCAAGCGCCCGTCGCCGCGGGCCCCGGATGGAGAGGTCAGTTTGAAGCACCCCGCCCGAACGGGTACCCCGGCAGGCCTACGGCCGACAGTGCACCGATTTCGTTTTGACACTTCCTCCGCCGTCTGATTGGGTCGCGCCGTGACGGATCGCCCCTCTCTGGCTGCAAGGATCGCCCTCTGGTGTGGCGGCATCGCCGTCCTCGCCGCGATGGTCGGACCGCTGCTGGCGCATTTCGAGATCGCGCCGCCGATCGTCGGCTTCGCCGTACTGGCGATCGGTATCCTGGACGCTCTCATCGCGCTGGTCAGCGGCACCATCGCACTGCTCCGCGGCGGCGCGGTCAGTCGCAGCGCGGCGATGCGGGGCGTGGTCGCCGGGGCACTGGTGTTGGCGGGCGTGATCATCGCCGCCAGTCGCGGCGGTTCGGTGCCGCGCATCAACGACATCACGACCGACACCGTCAATCCGCCGCAGTTCGTGCAGGCCGCCCGCCTCGACGAGAACCAAGGGCGCGACCTGTCCTACCCGGGTGAGACGTTCGCGGCGCAACAACGCGAGGGCTACGGCGAGATCGCGCCGTTGAAAATGGCCGTCGAACCCGGTGCGGCGTTCGCCAGGGTCTTCGAAGTCGCCAACGGGATGAAGACCTGGGAGATCACACTCGCCGATCCCGGCAGGGGCGTCATCGAGGGTGTCGACACCAGTTGGTTGTTCCGTTTCAAGGACGACTTCGTCATCGAGGTTCGCCCCGAGGGGAGCGGCGCGGCCGTGCACATGCGCTCGAAGTCGCGCGTCGGTCGTGGTGACGTCGGCGCCAACGCCGCCCGCATCCGCGACTTCTTCGCGCGCGTCAGCGCACCCTGATTGCCGTCAGGCGTTGGCGAACGGATTGGCCGGGCCCGCGCCTCCGCCGATCGCCAGACCGCCGGCGATGGCACGTGACACGAACTGCTTGGCCTTCTCGACGGCGTTGAGCAGCGGCTCCCCACGGCCGAGATGCACTGCGATCGCCGAGGCGAGGATACATCCTGTGCCGTGCGTGTTGGTCCGATCGAGTCGCGGCGCGGACAGCTCGTGCAGCGCGGTACCGACACAGAGCACGTCGACCGCGTCGGGTCCCTCGAGATGACCTCCCTTGATCAGGGCGGCCGCGGCGCCGGCCTCGACGAATCGCCGCGCGGCGCGGCGCTGGTCGTCGACAGTCGCGACCGTCATGCCCAGCAGCTGCGCGGCTTCCGCGGCATTCGGAGTCACCAGCGTGGCCAACGGCACCAGTCGCCGCATCAGCGACGCCGCGGCGGAGCCTTCGAGCAAACCGGCGCCGCTCTCCGCGGCGAGCACCGGATCGACCACCAACGGCGCCGGCCGCCGATCCTCGAGGACCCGCGCAACCGCATCGATGATCGCGGCGGTGGCGAGCATCCCCGTCTTGACGGCGTCGACGCCGATGTCGTCGAGCACCGCTTCGATCTGCAGGCGGACGAACGCCGGTTCGAGCGCGTGAATTCCTAGCACGCCGAGAGTGTTCTGCGCCGTCACCGCGGTTATCGCAGACATCCCGTGTGCGCCGAGCACACCGATCGTCTTCAGATCCGCCTGGATCCCAGCGCCGCCGCCGGAATCCGACCCGGCAATCGTCAACACCCTGGTGATCATGGCGGCCACGCTAGCTCGCCATCCGCGATCCGCAAACCAGGGACCTGAGCGGAAACTTCGTCCCTTGGCTGTCCCGCATCACCCCGTCTCCCACGCCAGGTCACCCCGGCGAAAGCCGGGGTCCAACTGGTAGCCGGATGGATGCCGGCTTTCGCCGGCATGACGGTGGGGATGGATTCGCTTCTGATGTCTTCACCGAATGTCCGGCGTGCCGCCGGTGGCTCGACCGATCAGCGAGCGGTCGCCGTTCCGCGGACCGCTCCAGTTGCCCGCACGCCTGCTCCGCCCTATGCTCCGCCGCCATGCCGCAGGATCGCTTCTACGACGCCGTCATCGTCGGGGCCGGCGTCTCCGGTTCGTTCATCGCCAATGCCCTCACCCAGGCGGGCATGAAATGCGTGCTGCTCGAAGCGGGCCGGTCCTTCGCCAGCGACGAGTACCCGGACAACGACCTCGACGCCGGCGCGCTGCTCTACTGGGGCGGCGGCATCGAGCTCAACAAGGACGCCAGTATCGGACTGCTGCGGCCGAAAGCGGTGGGCGGCGGTTCGATCGTCAACCAGGCACTTCTCGACCGCTTCGACGACCTGGCCTTCGACAGCTGGCGCGACGCGTCCGGCGTGTCGTACTTCACCCGCGCCGAGATGGACCCGTGGTACGACGCGGCAGCCGCACACTTGTCGATTCGCACCGTCCCGGAAGAGCACGCCAACGGCAACGCGCGGATCTTTCGCGAGGGCTTCGCAAAGAACGGCTACCTCTGCGCGCCGCTGGAGCGCGCGCAGGGCGACTGCCGCTTCGAAGACGGCAACTGCTGCATCGAATGTCTGCGCGGCTGCCCGATCGACAGCAAACAGAGTATGGCGGTAGCCCTGCTCCCCAAGGCTCGCGCCGCGGGACTGGATATCGTCTCGCGGTTCGAAGCGATGCGCGTCGAGGCGGGCGCGGATGAAGTGACCGTCAGCGGCCGCGCAGCGGATGGATCCGCGCGATCCTATCGCGGCCGACGACTGGTGCTCGGTGCCGGCGCCATTGGCAACTCGCGCCTCCTGCTCCTGTCGAACTTCGCCGACCGTTTGCCGGCCGTGGGGCATAACTTCTACACCCATCCGCAGTACATGAGCCTGGGGATGTACGACGAGCCGGTGAACGCCCACCGCGGGCCGCTGCAGTCGTACAAGTCCGCCGACCCTTCGTTTCGCGCCGCCGGGTTCAAGTTGGAAAACGTTTTCACGGGGCCGATCGGCGTCGCCATGCTGGTGCCGGCGTTCGGTGTCGAACACATGCGCCGTATGCGCGACATCACGCACATGGGTTGTATCGAAGTCGCGGTGCGCGACACCAACCCCGGCCGCATCACAGTCGCGGCAAGCGGCAAGGCGATCGTCGACAAGACGCTGAACGCCGAGGACCGGCGACGGCGCGATCGCGGCATCGAGGCGATGGGCAATATCTTCCGCGCTACCGGAGCGCGAGAGATCATCGAGGGCAACATCGCCATCGGCTTGCATCTCATGGGCGGCTGCAACATGGGTGTCGACCCATCGCGATCGGTGGTGTCGCCCGAGTTCCACCTACACGGATTCAACAATATTCATGTCGCCGACTCGAGCATTTTTCCAAACGCACCCGGCATCAATCCGTCGTTCACGATCATGGCGCTGTCCTGTCGCGCCGCCGAGACGATTCTCGCCGAAGCCCGCTGATGGCGATCCTGTCGAACATGCAACAGCGCGGTCTGCGCAGGATCGGCGACGTCCTCATCCCCGGCGACGGCGACATGCCGTCGTTCAGCGCAACCGGCTGCGCCGCACACGCCGACCGCATGCTCGGCGAGATGCACGATGACGATCTCGCTGGCGTGAAAGCCGTGATGGCGCTGTGCGGACTCTTGCCAACACCGCTGATTCGCGGGCTGTTCGCCATGACGGAGCGCTTTGCGCAGGCGCCAGCCCCCGTTGGCGGGTTGATGCGCATGGCCAACCTCGGCATCAAAGGGGTCGTGATGAGTCTCTACTATGCCGACGTCGACCGCCGTGGCGTCTTCGCGGCGATGCGCTGGGATCCGGTGGTGCACCGGTCGTCCAAACCCCCGCACCCCTGATCCGGAGCCTCCGCCCGGCCGCCCGCCGTGATCGCCCCCGGTTTGCCTCCGATGCGCAAACCCCTGTAGTTCGATCCCATGGCGCTCGACGACTACGACAAACTCGCCGCCCTGGTGCGCGCCGAGCCGCTGCCGGTGATGCTGGTCGACCTGGAGGCGCTCGATGCCAACGTGCGCCGCCTGTCCGCGGTGGCGGCGCAGCACGGCAAGACCCTGCGCGTCGCGTCGAAGTCCGTGCGCGTACCCGATCTTCTCAAGCGCATCGTCTCCGTCGGCGGTCCGCACTTTCGCGGCGTGATGTGCTACTCGGTGCCGGAAGCGCGTCTTCTCGCCGGCGAGGGCTTCGACGACCTGCTCGTCGCCTACCCGACGGTGCAGAGATCGGACCTCGAAGCGGCTCGCGCCGTCGCCGCAGGCGGCGCGACCATCACCCTGATGATCGATTCGCCCGCGCACGTCGCGATGCTGGCGGACTTCTGGCGCGGAACCGGCGGCGGCCAGCCGCTGCGGGTGTGCATCGATCAGGACATGTCGTGGCGCCCGGCGGGATTGCACGTCGGCGTCCAGCGCTCGCCGGTGCGCACCATCGAGGACTTCACCGCGCTGCTCGACGCGATCCTCCAGCGCGCCGAACTCCGCCTGGCTGGCGTGATGGGCTACGAGGCGCAGATCGCCGGCGTCGGCGACGAGAATCCGTTCGCTCCGCTGCTCAATCCAGCGAAGAAGCTGATCAAGGCCAAATCGGTGAAGGATGTCGCCGGCAAGCGCCGCGCGGTGGCGGAGCTGCTGTTGCGCCGCGGCGTCTCGATCGACTTCTTCAACGGCGGCGGTACCGGTTCGATCCGCACGACCAGCGTCGAGAACTGGGTGACCGAGGTGACGGCCGGATCGGGCTTCTTGCAATCGCACTTGTTCGACTACTACGCGAGCAACGAGAACCAACCGGCGATGTGCTTCGCGCTGCAGGTCACGCGCAGCCCGCAGGCCGATCGAATCACCTGTCAAAGCGGCGGCTTCATCGCCAGCGGGCCGAGTGACGCCGACAAGGCGCCGGTGCCGTTCCTCCCCGCCGGGCTCAGGTCCGACAAGATGGAGGGATTCGGCGAGGTGCAGACCCCACTCCTCGTCCCGACCAACCTGCGCGGTACGCTGCGTCCCGGCGACCCGGTGTTCTTTCGCCCGGCCAAAGCGGGCGAGATCGCCGAGCGGTTCAACGAGTACCTGCTGATCGAGAACGGAACAGTGGCCGGCCGCGCGCGCACCTACCGCGGCCTCGGCTACTGTTTCTACTGAGCGCATGCTCTCGCTGGTGACCGGCGCCGCCGGCTTCGTCGGACAGGCGATCGTGCGTCGCTTGCTCGCGGACGGCGGGCGGGTGCGCGGCATCGTGCGGCCGTCCGACCCGGCCATCGCCGAGCTGCGTGCCCTGGACTCCAGCGGTCGCTTGCAGATCGTCGCCGCCGACGTCACCGATCGCGACGCCGTCGATGCCGCCTGCGACGACATCCAACGCGTGTTCCACAGCGCCGCGATGGTGCACGCATGGGCGCCGATCGAGGAGTACCGACGCGTCAACGTCGACGGCACGCGCCACGTCGCCGAGGCCGCGTTCCTGCGCGGCATCGAGCGCTTCGTGCACATCAGCACGAGCGACGTCTTCGGCGTGCCGCAAGGCGGCGAGGTCCTGACCGAAGCCTCGCCGTTCCGCGAGTGGGGCGAGCCGTACCCGGACAGCAAGATCGAGGCGGAGATGTGGCTGTCGCGCTTCCACCGCGAACGCGGGCTCCCCGTTTCAGTGGTGAACCCCGGCTGGGTCTACGGACCGGGCGACAAGGCCTTCTTTCCCACCCTGGCGCGGTCGATACGCGATCGGTCGATGACCTTCTGGCAGCGCGACCTGTGGCTGCCGTGGACGTACATCGACAACCTCGCCGACGCCTGCGTGACGGTCGCCGACCACCCCGACGCACTCGGCCAGGGCTACCTCGCCTACGACGGCGACGACGGCCCGACGCTGCAGGAGGTCTGCGCCCGCATCGCCGACGCGATCGATCGCCCGCCACCGAAGCGACACATTCCGTTTGGCGCCGCCCACATGGCGGCGCGGATGGCGCAGCGCTTCGCCCGTAGCGAACCCCTGCTGCGCACCGTCGACGTCAAGGCGTTCGGCTACGATTGGAAGTTCTCCAACGCAAAGCTGCGCGCCCTCGGCTGGACCCCCCGGGTGTCGACCGAAGAAGGAATGGCGCGCGCGATAGCAGCTTTGCGATAGCGCGATTCGCCCCTCTGCCGCGCGGTGGACCGCGACCGGGCGATTGTGGTCAAATCCGCGGCGATGCGAACGCTCGAAGTACTTCTCGACGATCTGGCGTTTCCCGAGGGGCCGCGCTGGCGCGACGGCAAGCTGTGGTTCTCGGACATGCACTCGCAACGGGTCATGACGGTGGATCTCGCGGGCAATGCCGAGGTGGTCGTGGAAGTGCCCAATGACCCTTCGGGGTTGGGCTGGCTGCCGGACGGACGCATGCTGGTGGTGTCGATGCGCGACCGCAAGCTGCTGCGACTGGACTCCACCGGGCTGTTCGAGGTGGCGGATTTGAGCGGGATCGCCACGTGGCATTGCAACGACATGGTGGTCGACGCGCGCGGGCGCGCCTACGTCGGAAACTTCGGCGCCGACCTGGAGAGCGGCGCCGCCATGGTGCCGGCGGCGATCGCGCTGGTCGAACCCGACGGGCGCACGCGCGTCGCCGCCGCGGATTTGATGTTTCCCAACGGCATGGTGATCACGCCGGACGGCCGCACGCTGATCGTCGGCGAGTCGTTCGCCTCGCGCATGACGGCGTTCGACATCGAAGACGATGGATCGCTGGTCCATCGCCGCGTGTGGGCGCAGTTGGAGAACGCCCTGCCCGACGGCTGCTGTCTCGACGCCGAGGGCGCCGTGTGGGTGGCGTCGCCGATCAGCGCCGAGGTGCTGCGCGTACGACAGGGTGGCGAAGTCGTCGAGCGCATCGCCGTCAGCACCCAGGCCATCGCCTGCATGCTCGGCGGCGCGGACCGCCGCACGCTTTTCGTACTCACCGCCGGAACGCTGATCCCCGCCGAAGCCGCTCAGCGGCGCGACGGTCGCATAGAGGTTGTCAAAGTCGATATTCCTGGAGCCGGGCTGCCCTGATCCGGCGTCCGCGAACGAGAGGGAGATGCGATGTTCGAGAACGCAATCGGGCGACTGATCCTGGCAGTCGCAATCGCGGCGGTGATTTTGGGATGCAGCAGTGACGACGACAACGGACTCGGGCCCGAAGCGCTGCGCGCCGCCGCGTGCACCCGCGTGATCACACCCGAGGTCGGGGTCAATCACAGCGACCCGATCTACCTTGCCGGCTTCAGCAACGACCGTCAGGCGACGGGCGTGCACGACGAACTCTGGGCCCGCGGCGTCGTTCTCGAGGCCGATGGGATGAGGATCGGCCTCGTCGTCCTCGACGTCGTGGGGTACTTCAACAACGAAGTCGAGACGATTCGCGCTCTCGTCGACGATCCGTCCTTCGACGCCATCATCGTCTCCAGCACTCACAACCACGAAGGGCCGGACACCATGGGACTGTGGGGGCCGGACCAGCTCACTTCCGGCGTCGATCTCGCCTATCTCGACTTCGTCAACCAGCAAGCGGCGGACTGTCTCACCGAGGCTGCCGCCAATCTCCGCCCCGCGGAGATCCGCTTTGCGACCGGCGACACCATCGGAGCCTCGCTGCCGCCGGAGCCCGACCTCGTGGCGGACGGCGAGATCCTGCAGCACCTGTGCGTCGGCGGCGCGTTCGATGGAACGGGCCAATGCGTCGGTGGGATCGAGGTGTTCGGCGACGACGGGCCCATTCGCAACCCGACGACGCCGTCCTTCCAGGTTCGCGACCGCGACACCGGGGACATGTTGGCGACACTGGTCAACTACGCGAGTCACCCCGAGGCGCTCGGTTCGGACAACACGCTGATCACATCGGACTTTCCCCACTACATGCGCGTCGCCCTGGAGGAGCGCTTCGGTGGCACCGCCATCTACATGAGCGGCGACGTCGGCGTGCTGCAGGGACCGCTCGACATCTTTCTCGAGGACGATGCCGGGGAGATGGTGCCGCGGCGCAGTTACGAGTTCGCCGAGCGCATGGGAATCATCCTGGCGCAGCGCGCCGGCGACGCCCTCGCCGACTCGACGACCTGGCTCGCGACTCCCGACGTCGCCATCGTCCAGAGCGGCCCCTTGGACGTCACCGTCACCAACCCGTATTTCGACCTGCTCGGCACCTTGGGGATCTTCGGCCGGCGAGCTTTCGCCCGACCGGCGCCGGGCGAGGGAGAGATCACGTCGGAGATGGCGGCGTTCCGCATCGGCCCGGCGACGTTCGCCGTCACGCCCAACGAATTGGATCCGCAGATCGGCGACCTTTACCGAGCGAGGATGACCGGCGCCGACCACAAGTTCATCGTCGGGCTCGGCAACGATGAGCTCGGCTACCAGATGCCGGAAGCCAAATTCAATCCGGGCTGCTTTCTGTGTTTCCTCGAGAACGTCGGCGCCCCAGGTGACGGGTCGTGTCCCGGGGAAATGTGGAACGACTGCGGCACGGTGTTCCAGAACAACATCGGCCCGGAGGTCGACCCGGTCTTCCAGGGCGTCATGAACGATCTGCTCGGCGAACTGGAACCCTGACAGCGTGCGGACGAGCGCGGCGCGCGCCGCCGTTTGTCTGGCGGTGCTCGCGCTGGCGACAGCGGCGGTGGCGCACGTCGTCTATCAACGCCAGACCCTTCGCCAGTGGGCTCAGCAAGCGAACTCGATCGCGATCGCCGAGATCCGCTCACCGCTCCGGGTCTGGAGCGCCGCCGACGGCTCAGACCACCAGGAGTTCTTCAGCGTTCGCATCGTCGAGCACCTGGCCGGGGATTCGCCGGACGCCGCGCTGGACGTCTTTCCGCACGCTGAAGGGATGCCGCGCTACGACGTCGGCGACACCGTCTTGCTGTTTCTCGACCGCACCGCGGGACGCGCTGAATTCGCCAACCTCGCCGCGCGGTTTCCGTTCTTTACCACCCAGGGCGCCGGACACGAGTGGAAGATCGAGCCCGGCGATCGCGAGGTTCCGTCGATCGCGCTGGCGTGGCGGGAAAACTCAGGCGGCGGGTACGCGACCAGCCGCGCCTTGTTGTTGCGCCAGCTCGAATCGGCGCATCCACGGATGCGCACCGAGGCGATCGGCGAGCTGGTTCAGCTGCGGGCCAGCCCCGCGTTTCGTTCCGACACCGAGGCTCACGCCAGGATGGCGGACATGCTGCGGTCCGATCGCCTCAGCGTCCCCGAACGGATCGGCCTGATTCGGGTACTCGAAGGCGTTCCCGGATTCTCCGCCGCCGCCGCGTTGCTGGCGCTCGGCGGCGAGCGTCTGACGCCGGAGCAACGCGTCGCGGTGATCCGCGCCTGCGGCTCGGTGCCGGGCGATGGCGTGACGTCCTGGGTACGCCATCAGCTTCGGGAGGGCGACACACCCACGCGGGTCGCGGCGCTGCTCGCCCTCGGCGACCTGAAGGCCGCGGATGCCGTGGACGACATCGCCGCCGCGGCGACGGCCGCCGACGCCGACCCCGCGGTCGCCCACGCCGCCATCAGGGCGCTCGGCGCCATCGAGGGCGACTCCGCCGTCGCGGCGTTGCACGTGCTCGCGGGCTCCTCTCGGGACTCCGTCGGAAGTCTCGCTCGGGCGCAGCTCTCGGCGCTGGAACGACGTCGAACGCGCTAACCCCCGGTCGTTCGCAGAGGGAGCGTCGAAGCGGTGGCAATGCGGCGAAGTTCCAGGCTATCCTCTCCCCTCAATCTCGACTTTTGTGAACGACGTCGACCGTCCGGGGGGGCCCGCTTGGCATTCCACCGGCATGGGTTATCGACCCGGCGTTCGAGGGAGGATCTGGAAGAATGCGCGCTTCGACAGTAGCTCTGGCCGTCATCGCGGTGCTCGCGGTCGGCGCCCTGTTTCTCTCCTGGCGGGGTGACTCCGGTGAGGCCACGGATGCCCGGCGCCTGGCAAAGCCGGCGCCGGTGGATCGACCGGATCGAGCGCAGAACCGCCTGGACAACCTGCGCGAAGCCTATGACAGGCGCGGCATGGAGGACACGGACCAATCCCTCCGACAGAGGGCCGAAGCCCAGCGCCCGGAAGCACAAGGTCGTCGAGAGCTCCCAACGCGCGGCGCGATGGTCGCCAACGAGGCGGGCATGGACGATCTGCCTTACGACGAGGACGACGTCGAGGATGTGCGCGAGCTTCGGGACGTCATCCTGAACGACCCCGATCCCGACGAGCGCGTCGGAGCACTCCTCATGCTCTCGGGCAACGAGCACCCGGAGGCCTTGTCGACGATCATCCGCGCGATCGAGGACACCAACCCGGAGGTGCGACTCGCCGCCGTCGAAGCACTTGGCGACTACTCCGATACGATAGAGCCCGGCACATTCGATCGCGCGTTGGACGACCCGGACGCCGAGGTACGCTTCGAGGCGGTGAGCATCATCGGCGACATGGAGTCGCCGGATGCGTACGCGATGGTCCGCCAAGCCCTGGACGATCCGGACGAGGACGTTCGCACGCTCGCTCAAGACA
>Ga0307505_10002170_pt1 | contig 14050 bp, 12 predicted proteins | sample 23_S_MG_FD_202183 | JGI IMG/M metagenome (GOLD analysis project Ga0307505, IMG submission 202183) | Soil microbial communities from Populus trichocarpa stands in riparian zone in the Pacific Northwest, United States - 23_S | ecosystem: Environmental > Terrestrial > Soil > Riparian zone > Trees...
GGCTTCGTTATCAGGAAAAAGAAGTTCGTACACGGATTTTCACGGATAAACACGGATTTTTTCTTTAATCCGTGAAATCCGTACCCATCCGTGTACCCAATTCTTATCCGTGTTTTTCCCTATCCATGTCATATCTGTACAAGGAGGTTTTTATGATACCTGGTGAGTTTGATTATTATTCACCTGGCACCCTGGCCGAAGCGTTGTCCTTGCTTCGCCAGCACGGGAGCGACGCCAAACTGCTGGCTGGGGGGCAAAGTCTCATCCCCGCCATGCGTTTTCGCCTCTCCATGCCAGCCGTTCTCATTGACCTGAACGGCATCGAAGGGCTGGAATATGTGCGCGAAGACAACGGTCATCTAGCCATTGGAGCCATGACCCGCGAATCGGCCCTGGAAGATTCCAGCCTGGTGCAAAACCGCTTCCATGTGCTGGCCGATGCCGCCCGCGTCATTGCCGACCCGGTGGTACGCAACCGGGCCACCGTTGGCGGCAACATTGCCCACGCCGACCCGGCCAATGATCATCCAGCCGTCATGCTGGCCTACAATGCCGAGGTCATCGCCCTCGGCCCCAACGGCACGCGGGCCATTCCCATTGATCGGTTTTTCGTAGACCTGTTCCAGAGTGATCTGGCCGAAAACGAGATATTGACCGAGATACGCATCCCCCAGCCTGGGGCCAACAGCGGCGGCGCGTATGTGAAGATGGAGCGCAAAGTGGGCGACTATGCCATCGCCGCGGCCGCGGTCCAACTCACCCTCAACGGCGACACCTGCACCTCAGCCCGGATCGCTCTCACCAACGTCAACCCCGTGCCCATGCGGGCCACAAACGCCGAACAAACCCTGGTCGGTCAGGTGATCACAGATGAGGTCATTGAAGCGGCAGGCGTCGCGGCCGCGGCCGCCTGTGATCCCTCACCCGATTTACGCGGCTCCATCGCCTACAAACGGGACATGACCCGCGTCCTGACCAAACGCGCCATCCGCCAGGCGATGGAAAGAGCAAAAAGCTAAGAAGCTAGTCAGCTAGTCAGCTAAGAAGCTGAAATGCTGAAGTGCTGACAGGCTGAAATGCTACAGGAGAACCATGAGCAAACACACCATCACCGTCACCGTCAACGGGCAGGCCACTACCCAAGAAGTAGATTCGCGGCTCCTGCTCGTTCATTTCATCCGCGAGGATTTGTCCCTCACCGGCACGCACATCGGCTGTGACACCAGCAGTTGCGGTGCCTGTACCGTGTCTATGAACGGCCAAACCGTCAAAAGTTGCACCGTCTTTGCCGTGCAGGCTAACGGGGCCAGCCTGGAAACCATCGAAGGGGTGGCCCAGGGTGGGCAGTTACACCCGTTACAAGAAGGGTTCTGGGAAAAACATGGCCTGCAATGTGGCTACTGCACCCCCGGCATGATCATGAGCGCCAAACATCTGCTGAGTAAAAACGCCGACCCCAGCGAAACCGAAATTCGCCAGGCAATCTCTGGGAACCTATGTCGTTGCACTGGCTACAACAAAATTGTCGAGGCGGTTCAGTACGCGGCCGCGAAAATCAACGAGACCGCCCCCGAAGAGGTGCCCGCATGAATTATCATGACCCCAACAAACTCAAACACATGGGGGACCGTGTCGAGACCAAACATGCCGTCCCCAATGGCGCTTCCGCTGTCGTGGAAACCACCGAAACCGTGCGTATCACCACCCCGGTGGAAATCAGCGGTATGGGCCACCGGATGAAACGCAAAGAAGACCCTCGCTTTCTCCAGGGCAAGGGTCGCTATGTAGACGACATCAAAATGCCGGGGATGCTCTACATGGACATCGTGCGTAGCCCGTATGCCCACGCCAAAATCCTCAACATTGATGCCAGTGCGGCCCTGGCTATGGATGGCGTCGTGGCTGTCATCACCGGCAAAGATTTAGCCGCCCACGGACTCCACTGGATGCCCACCCTCATGTCCGACACCCAAATGGTGTTGCCCATTGAGAAGGTCGTCTACTACTCCCAGGAAGTGGCCTGCGTCATCGCCACCAGCCGCTACATCGCTGCCGACGCCATCGAACAGGTAATGGTAGATTATGAACCGCTGACGGTCGTGGTTAACCCGTATGAAGCCCTGAAAGATGAGGTGATTGTCCGCGACGACAAAGAGTTGAAGACGAATCGCATCTGGCATTGGGAAGCGGGCGACAAAGAAGCCACCGACAAGGTATTTGCCGAGGCGGCTCATGTGGTCAAAGAGCACATCTACCTGCCGCGCATCCATGTGGCTTCCATTGAAACCTGCGGCATGGTCGCCAATTACACGCCAGCCACCAGCAAAATGCAGTTGTACATGACTACCCAGGCTCCCCATGCCATCCGCACCGTCTTTGCCCTGGTAACAGGCCTGCCGGAGCATCGTATCCAGGTTATTTCGCCCGATATTGGCGGTGGTTTTGGTGGCAAAGTGCCGGTCTATCCCGGTTATGTGGTCTGCGCTGTCGCCAGTTTGCTGTTGGGCAAACCGGTCAAATGGATCGAGGATCGCAGTGAAAATCTGACGGCGGACTCGTTTGCAAGGGATTATCACATGGAAGCGGAACTAGCCGCCGACGCGGATGGCAAGATTACCGGCCTGCGCGTGAACGGCTTAGCGGATCATGGTTGTGCTGACGCGGCCGCGAACCCCTCCAAATTCCCCGCTGGCCTCTTCTCCATCTGCACCGGCTCTTACGACATGAAAGCCGCCCACGTCAACTTCGATGCTGTCTACACGAATAAACCGCCGGGCGGCGTCGCCTATCGCTGCTCCTTCCGCGTCACCGAAGCTGTCCACATGATCGAGCGGCTGACCGACATTATGGCCCATGATTTAGGCCGCGACCCGGCCGAATTTCGGATGCAAAACTTCATCCCGGCGGCCAACTTCCCCTACAAGTCACCCACTGGCTGGGAGTATGATAGTGGCAACTACCACGCCGCCCTGCAAAAAGCCCTGGACACCATCGGCTATGACGATCTGCGTCGGGAGCAGGCGGAAAAACGGGCCAGAGGCGAACTGATGGGCATCGGCATTTCCAGCTTTACCGAGGTTGTCGGGGCTGGACCTTCTCAGGATTATGACATTTTGGGCATCAAGATGTTCGATTCGGCCGAGATTCGCATTCATCCCACCGGCAAGGCCATTGCCCGCTTTGGTACCAAGTCACAGGGCCAGGCGCATGAAACCACCTACGCCCAGATTATCGCCGAGGAGCTAGGTCTACCGGCCCAAGATGTGGATATTGAAGAAGGAGACACGGACACGGCCCCGTATGGGTTGGGAACCTATGCCAGCCGCTCGACACCCACAGCGGGCGCGGCCGCTGTCATGGCCTCGCGCAAAATCAAAGCCAAAGCCCGCAAAATCGCCGCCTACCTGCTGGAAGTGAGCGAGGATGACCTGGAGTGGAATGTCAACAAGTGGCAGGTCAAAGGGTCGCCAGAACAGGCCAAAACCATTCAAGAAATCGCCTTCGCCGCCTACACCAACCACCCACCGGACTTGGAAGCCGGTCTGGAAGCCACCGATTACTATAACCCACCCAACCTGACCTTCCCCTTTGGTAGCTACATCTGCGTGGTGGATATTGACAAAGGCACGGGCGAAATCCACGTGCGCCGTTTTGTCGCCATTGACGATTGTGGCAACATCATCAACCCGCTCGTTGTTGAAGGGCAAATACACGGCGGTCTGACGATGGGATTAGCTCCGGCCTTGTATGAGGAAATGGTGTATGATGAAAATGGGCAATGTCTGACCGGAACCTTCGCCGACTACCTGCTACCCACTGCGGTCGAATCACCCAAGTGGGAGGTAGGCTACACCATTACTCCCTCCCCCCACCATCCCATCGGTGCCAAGGGGGTCGGCGAATCACCGACCGTCGGTGCGCCACCGGCCATCGCCAACGCCGTCGTAGACGCCCTCTGGCATCTCGGCGTGCGTCACCTGGACATCCCGATCACGCCGCAAAAGGTGTGGCAGGCGTTACGGGATGCAGGCGTAACCGATTAATTTACGATTGACGATTGACGATTTCAGATTGGAATCGTCAATCGTCAATCAAAAATCGCAAATCCTATGATTGATGACTTTTTTGCCAAAGCCCATGAACTCGTGCTGGCCGGTGTGCCGTTTGTGACGGCGACGGTGGTGCGGGCAGAGAAGCCTACCTCTGGCAAGCCGGGGGATAAGGCGATTATCACGGTGGACGGGGTGATGCACGGTTGGATCGGAGGTAGTTGTGCCCAGCCAACGGTGATCAAGGAAGCCCTGAAGGCGTTAGCGGCAGATGAGGCAAAGTTGATCCGCCTGTCCACGGAGCCTGAAGCACAGAAGCCCCGCGAAGGACTGGTGGACATGCCGATGACCTGTTTTAGTGGAGGGACGTTGGAGATTTATTTAGAGCCGCAAGCTCCGCGGCCGCGGCTCCTCATTGTCGGGACATTACCTGTAGCCCGTGCCCTGGCCCATCTCGGCTCCGCTATGAACTACCATGTCACCCTGGTTGATTTGGATGGTGGCGCGGTCGGGCAAAACGCCATTCCCCACGTAAACGAAACCCTCACCAGCCTGGACAACATCGCCAGCAAAATCACCCCAACCACCTACATCGTTGTCGCCAGTCATGGCAACTACGACGAACTGGCCCTGGAAAAGCTATTGGCCGCGAATCCGGGGTACGTGGGGCTGGTTGCCAGTAAAAAACGGGCCGAAGGGGTGCGCGACTATCTGCTAGGGCAAGGTCTCAGCGAAACTGACCTACTTCCCCTCAAAGCTCCCGCCGGTCTGGACATCCAGGCCCGGCGCGGCGACGAGATCGCCCTCAGCATCATGGCCGAAATCGTGCAACGGCGGCGCAACGCCGAGGAGATTGATCTGGCGTTGTTTCGTAGGAACTCGGGAGAACTCGCAGGAACTCAGGGGAACTCAGGGGAACTCTCCCCTCAGTCTCCAGTCTCCAGTCCCCAGTCTCTCAGTCTCTCAGTCTCTCAATCGCCCACTATCTCCCTCGGCCAAATCTCCATCGGGCCAGTTACCCTGCCAGTTCGCGGTGCCGTCGCCATTGACCCGATTTGCCAGATGGAAGTGGAGATGTCCACAGCCAAGTACACGCATGAATACAATGGCACAATGTATTATTTCTGTTGTGCCGGTTGCCAGGGGCGGTTTGCCAAAGAGCCGGAAAAGTATGGGTGAGGGGGCAGAGTGGCAAGGTGGCAAGGTGGCAGAGTAAAATCGTGGCTGGCAAACCCAACAAGTTCTGCAACTTGAAACTCGAAACCTGAAACTAGAAACCGCCTCATGATTAACCCATTTCCCCTTCACTATCTGCCCAACCACCAATTACACGATCCACAAATCCAGGTCAGTTTTGGCCGCTGTGAACAAAACCCGGAACGACCTTACCGTGCGGCCGCGACCCTGGCCGCCATTCAAACCTTACCTCACATCCGGTCCATCCCCCAAACCCGTCAGGCCACCGACGCCGAACTGCTCACGGTGCATAGTCCGGAACTGGTTCATTTTTTGGCCGAAGCATACCGGGAATGGGAGAAAGATTACCCTGGTGAGGAATTACTCCCCGAAGCGTTTACCCCCGTCGCCGCCACCACCCGCCTGCCCCGCTGGTTGCCCGTTCATGCCGGGCATTATTGTCTGGACACTGCCACCCCCATGGGCCCGCACACCAATGCCATTGCCCGGCAAGCGGCCGCGCTCGCTCTGGACGTGGCAGAGACCTTTTTGACCGGGGAAAACCGTCTGGCCTATGCCCTATGCCGCCCACCGGGTCATCACGCTATGCGCGGCCGCTATGGGGGGTACTGTTACTTCAACAACGCGGCGTTGGCGGGCAAAAAGTTGGCGGGGCGCGGCCGCGTAGCCATCCTCGACGTAGATTATCATCACGGCAACGGCACCCAGGAAATCTTCTACCACAGCGACGAAGTGTTGTTCCTCTCTCTCCATGCCGATCCTGATGGGGAGTATCCTTATTTTTCTGGTTATGCGAATGAAACGGGAGCTGGCTCCGGCACAGGCTACAACTGCAACTACCCCCTACCCCTACATGCCACCGATTGGGCCGTCTATCGCCCAGCCCTGGAAGATGCCCTCAGCCAGGTGGTGAAGCAGAACTGCTGGTGTATTGTGGTGTCGTTTGGTCTGGACGCGGCCGCGACAGACGCATTGGGTAAGTTCCAACTCACACCTGAGAATTTTCAACAGATGGGACAACTCATCGCCAGCGTGGGCCTGCCGGTGTTAGCGATTCAGGAAGGGGGGTATTCAGAGGGGAAAGCGTTAGGTGAGGTTGCGGCCGCGTTTGTTGCTGGGCTACGTTCTTAGCTAAAACCATCCGTATGCAGGCGGGTAAACAATAACCATCGCGACTTTGTTCAAAGTGCGGCACCGGTAGCCAGGCGTTGGACATTGATTTTGATCTCCTGGATTACCTTTTCATTCAAACATAATTCGCCTGTGGCGACATCTACTTCCACGGCTCCTACCTGACCAATTCGGCCGAGAGAGGCGGTGGCCAAAGCGACCGGAACCCGCCAAAAAGCTCTGTCGCCACGCAAAACCAAAGTTGGCGGCTCTCCATATAATAAATTAGCGATCTGCTCCCCCACAAAAATGCTCACCTGGCGACGGGCGACATCACGGCTGGTTCTAATCTCAATTTTTTGCTGAATATTGAGCTCCCAAAAACTAATATCGGGTGGGGCTGTTGTCTCGAACATGACATCCATCTTTATGCTCCCTAATTGACTCTAACGTTTCCAACTACACAATCTGACTTAGTCGCTTAAACTCACCGTTTGCCACTTGAAGCAATTCTATCATATTCTATACTACTTTTACTTACTTACTCCTTGCTGTTCACTGTTTACCATTCCTTCCTTCTCAGGAGACCCACCATGAAACTGTTTAACCAGACGCCACCTGAACTGGGCAATCAATATGTGGAAGACCGCGTGTTGCGCTCTTATTTGCGGCGGCATTTGCCCGCCGATGTGTTGAAACAGATTGAAACGGACTTGTTTACAATGGGGGAACTAGCCGGGGGTGAATTATACCGCCTGCAACTGGCCGACCGGCTTAACGAACCCGTCCTGAATCAGTGGGATGCCTGGGGCAACCGGCTCGATGAGATTGAATTGACGCCACTATGGCAACGAGCGGAGAAAATTGCGGCCGAAATGGGCGTGGTCGCGGCCGCGTACGAACCCACCCTCGGCCATTACGCCCGCACCCACCAGTTCGCCCTGGCCTACCTGTTCCACCCCTCGACCGATGTATACACCTGCCCCCTGGCCATGACCGATGGTGCCGCTCGCACCCTGCTTCGCTCCGGCAACCACAAACTGAGCGATCGGGCTGTACCTCATCTCACCAGCCGCAATCCCAGTTTCTTCTGGACCAGCGGCCAATGGATGACCGAATTCACGGGTGGCTCTGATGTTGGCCTCTCGGAAACCATCGCCAAAAAGGATGATCAGGGCATCTGGCGGCTCTATGGGCGCAAATGGTTCACCTCGGCGGCCACCTCGCAGATTGCTCTGACGTTAGCCCGACCCGAAGGCAACGGCCCTGGCGGCAAGGGGTTGGCGTTGTTCTACCTGGAAACAAAGGATGATCGCGGCCGCTTACTCAACATCACGGTCAACCGGCTCAAGGATAAGCTAGGCACGCGCAAAGTGCCCACCGCCGAACTGATGTTGGCCGGAACACCCGCCGAGCCGCTCATGGGGCTAGAAAATGGCGTGCGCAACATCGTGCCCATGTTGCACCTGACGCGCACCTGGAACGCTGTGACCGCGGCCGCGTTCATGCGCCGAGGGGTGGCCCTGGCCCGTGATTATGCCCGTCGCCGTTTCGCCTTTGGCAGTAACCTCAACGAAAAACCGCTGCACCTCGACACTCTGGCGACGCTCCAGGCCGAGAGCGAAGCCGCCTTCCACCTCAGCTTCTTCCTGGTTGACCTGATCGGTCAGGACGAGGCCAGCGAACTCCAGGGGGATCAGGCGGATTTGCTCCGTATTCTCACTTCCATCACCAAATTGACCACCGGCAAACAGGGAGTCGCCGTCGCCAGCGAGGTGCTAGAAGCGTTTGGTGGTGCGGGTTATGTGGAAGACACCGGCCTACCCATGTTACTGCGTGATAGCCAGGTTTTGCCCATCTGGGAAGGTACAACCAACGTGTTGTCGCTGGACACACTCCGGGGATTGTCGGATGGGGGGGGGCTAAACGCTGTTAAAACCAAGATTGACCAAAGTGTACAGGCCGCCCGTGATACCCGTCTAAGCAACGCCGGGCGCACCGCTCAGCGAGCGCTGTTTAATGCTCAGGCATGGTGGCAAGCGGCCGCGCAACAAGGCCAGCCCGCGCTTGAAGCCGGAGCCAGGCGTTTTGCTATGACGCTGGGCCGGGCATTATCCTTGGCCTTGTTGATAGAACATGGGCAGTGGTCATTAGATTATGAGCAGGATGGACGGGCACGCGCGGCCGCGCTCCGTTTCGCCACCACCCCCATTGACCTCATCACTGAGATGGACGCCGCTCATGCCCGCGCCCTCGCCAATGATGAAGCGTTACCCGTTTAAAAATCAATCCATCGTAGGGGTAGGGCAGGTGGGCCAGAATTTGGGAGAAACGGGAGGCGTAACTTCCCGCCTGCCTTGCCCTGATCAGGCCAAAGCAGGGTGAGGCAAGCGGGAAGTGAATTGAACTGCTTAACCAGCATGTGCCCGCCTGCCCCAACCCTACTTAAAATTTGAATTGAGACTGGCAAAGAGTTCACTCTCGATTTATGGGACGAGTTTAAAGAGTCGGTACAATTGACGTAGTTTGCAGAGAAAATAATTTTTCATTATGTCAACCTCAAAGCTATTTTTTACTTCAAAACAGTTTAAGTGGGCGTGTGTGTCCGTTTGGTTGATGGTTGGTGTCATTCTCTTCATTAGATCGAGACAGATGTTTTTTTTCCCATTTCACCTATTGCCCTGGGTTTTCTTTGGTTTCTTATTTTATGGTGTGACAAAATGGAATTGGCTACGGATCGTCATTGTCATACCTATTCTTTCACTCATGGTATGGTTTTTGTTGGCTTACCTATCTATGCGTTATGTTCACTGGGAACGAAATCACGCCCTCGATCAATGTATTCAATTTGTTGTCAGCCAACGACTTAATCAAGAAAAGTGCATATTTCACGGGCAGATGAAACAGTTATCTCAAGATGTTACGTCTAGCTATACGATTGAGGGCGAAGATTATTTTTTTGGAACGTATGATCTATGGGTACGTTTTAATCATGGATCCAATAATGGATCACGTTATTACATTGCTTTCACTCCACAAGAAAACAACCAGTGGGGGTTTTCTGCCTATAAAGAAGCAGACAGTTTAGGATTTGCAAGGCTAGAAAAGCTGACTAAAGGCAACAAACAACAAATACTTGAATGAACTTACAAATTCTGCGCTAGAATAGAGTATCTTTGCCGTTTTCTGTCAGTACCTACGAGGCCCTTTATGAACTATCTGACCCTACCCGATGCCACCGAGTTGCTCAAGCAGATTCAGAGTGGCGAACGCAGTGCTGAGGGTGTGGTAAGTGAGTATCTCCAGCGCCTGGAGACACAACATCCCCGCATCAATGCCGCCGTCAAAATTTTCCGCGAAGAAGCCTTAATCGAGGCCCGTTCACCCCGCTCTGGTCCCCTGTCTGGCCTGCCTATCAGCGTCAAAGAGACCTTTGGCCTGGCGGGGGAAACTGTCACCGCCGGTTCCATGCGGATGCCCCCCATTCCCCACGAGCAAGACGCCGAAATCGTGCGCCGTCTGCGCCAGGCCGGAGCCATCATCATCGCCCGTAGCAATTTGCCCGAATTCGCCATGACCTACGAGTCGGATAACCTGCGTTATGGCCGCACTAATAATCCGCTCAACCCGGATTATTCGCCGGGTGGCTCCAGTGGTGGCGAAGCGGCCCTGGTGGCTTCTGGCTCGACGGTATTGGGCGTGGGGTCAGACATTGGCGGCTCCATTCGTTATCCAGCCCATTGTTGTGGCGTGGTTGGCTTCAAACCCCATTCTGCCGCGATTAACCGGCAAGGAACCTGGCCGGTTATGGTTGGTATGATCGGCTCCATGCTGGCGTTAGGCTCCCTGACACGTTCGGTGCGGGATGCGCGGCTGGTGTACAACGTGATTGCTAATGAACCGCTGGGAGATGGGGGGGATGCGGCCGCGCCCCGCCTCATCACCGCCCCCAACTTCCGCATGAATGTGCAGGATAACGCCGTAGCTTCAGCCCTCAAACGGGGCATTGCCGAATGGCAAGGCGAAGGGCTACCCAGTGAAACACTCGACATCCCTGAAGTTGGCTCCCTGGTACAAGATTACATCAGCTACATCGCTTACTGCCTGGCCGATCCCTTCTTTAACCTGCTCACCACGGCTGAAGGGGAAAAACTATCGTTGGCGGGTGAAGGGCAGAGGCAGTTGTTGCGCCGCCCCACGGTGCATAAATATGTGTTCAACATGCTGTTAGCGGCCCCCCTTATCAAACCCAATGAGCGCAAAGCCTTAGCTATTGAGGAGCGATTCACGGCGGCACGGGAAAAGTATTACGAGAAATTAGGCTCAGATGGGGTGCTCATTCTGCCCACGAGCGGGGCGCTGGCGATGAAACACGGCAAAGCGGCCGCGACCGTGCTGCGGCCAGGGGTTCCGGGCGTGTTTACGCCCACCCTGCTCATCAACATCCTCAATTTGTCGGCCATTTCTATTCCCTCCTGGTACGACATTGACCGCAAAACGGGGCTGGTTCCAGGCCTCATGCTGGCATGTAGGCCAGGAAGCGAGGGGGTGCTGCTGGACGCGGCCGCGAGGCTCGAATCACTTATTTGATAGATTACTAGTGAAATAGATTAGCAGGACAAAAAGGGTTGCAAATATAGCTATGAGAAGGCATGATTGTATTGTTCCAAATGATTGATAAGGAAAATTCCCATGTTCAGCAATGACATTTTGACCTTTCAAGAGTTCGTTATGCAAGAAATGGTGCCCTTAGCCACAATTCACAAGGCAATCTTTACCTTCTTGCAGGGCCGGAATGATGTGGTGATGTTTGGGGCACAAGCCGTTAATGCCTATGTGGAGGAGCCCCGCATGACGCAAGTTATTGACCTGTTATCATTGCATGCCGCAGACACGGCAAGCATGTTACGGGAGCATTTAAGCCAACAGTTTCATATTGCCGTGCGTATACGAGAAGTGGCGCAAGGTCAGGGGTTTCGTCTTTTCCAACTACAAAAAAGTGGCAATCGCCATCTGGCAGATATTCGCTCTGTGGCAACATTACCGGCGGCGCAAAGGATTGGGCAAATTTTGGTTATGGCCCCAGCCGATTTAATTGCCAGCAAAGTGATTGCTTACACTCGGCGACGCGGGCAACCCAAGTCGGGAACAGATTGGCGCGATTTGGCCTTATTACTATTGACTTTCCCCGAATTGAAACAGGCAACAGGCGTTGTTTATGAACGCTTGCACCATCTTGGGGCTGATGAATCCGTGTTGATGACCTGGCAAGAGTTTGTTACCCAAGAAATACAAGTAGCGGACGACGACGGGTATTAAATGGACGCGGCCGCGAGGCTGGAATCGCTTATTTGAGATGATTTGCGAATGGATGACCCCTTATAAACTTTTACGTGGCAGTCAAATCAATCGGCAAACTGAGGAGTAACCAATGTATTTTCTAGTTGGTGTCGGAGAGCCTTTTCTGCATGATAACATACCAGAAAATCTCTGTAGCCTTTGGGAACCTTTTTGGTCTTTGGTTGTATCATCAACTTTATTTTGTTGCCTGCGCTAACTGTTAATAAGCCAATACCATTTTCGCGACACGCTTGAATTAGTTTGTCTTGTTCATCCTGACGTTTTGTCTTCAATTGATTATAAACGTCCGTAGAAAGAACAATCCACTGCTCGTTAGCAGGATAGCGCTTTACCTGAGCTATTACATCTACACCGCGATACCAACGATGCTCTTGGGTAATCAGCAGAAAAATAAAACCGGTAACGAAGAATGTTAAAACTGACCCTACAATAAGCCATATCCAGGCCCAAGAATTCCAGCCAACCAGAACAAGAATGAGAGAAAAAAGTAGTCCAACTAGGCAAGCATGTAACAGCCATTTTTCGTCCAGATAATGACCAGTCAAAGTAGCCAACAAGCGGGATGATTTTGCTTCCAAACTAATTGTATGAAGTGAACCATCCTTTCGTTTTAGCACAATCAATCCATCGGCGCGGCCGTTACTACCGAGCTTCTTGTCCTTTCGCACCCGGGCCTCGAGTTTAGATTTAGAGTCCACAAAATCGCCTCCATTTCGATAGTTATTTTCTAACCACTCAAGAGCTTTCCCCTGTACCGTTTTCTCTCTTAAATGTCCGCGTGCCATTTACTATCCCTCCTAGTTTCTCCAAAGATTGCTATTTAACTCGACGTTGGCGTTTCTTGTGTTGACCTCTGGAGACTAAGAGACTGAGAGATCAAGAGATTTCCAGAGGTCGTCCAAATTTCCGCCAGAGTCAAGTATTTAATTGATGTCTCTTACATTTCATAAAGCCCCGGTCGGCGGTCGGCAAAGACGGGAATCTTGGCACGGACGGTATCTACTAATGCCGTGTCAATCGTGGCAACGAGCAGTTGCGGTGATTCGTCTCCCTCAATGACCGTTTCGCCCCAGGGGTCAATGATGCAGGAGTGACCGAAGAAGTGGCTGTTTTTGGATGTACCTACCCGGTTGCAGGCGATCATGAACATCTGATTTTCGATGGCGCGGCCGCGTACCAACGTCTGCCAATGGGCCAACCGGGGATGGGGCCACTCCGAGGGCAAAAACACCAGCCGCGCCCCGGCCAACGCATAGGCCCGAAATAGCTCCGGGAAGCGCAAATCGTAACAAATCGCCAGCCCGGCCTTGCCCCACGGCGTTTCCAGGGTGGTCAACTTCTCCCCCGCCGTGAGAAACTGCTCCTCAGCCATCAGGCGGAACAGGTGGATTTTGCTGTAGGTTGCCAGGTTTTGCCCTTGCGGATCAAACCAGGTCAGGGTGTTACCAAACCGATTTTCACCCAACAGCGACAGGCAAGATCCCAGGATGTGCAAGTGATGTTCGCGGGCTAGATCGGCTACACGGGCGAACATACCTGCGTCTACAGGGGTGGCGTGCGCGGCCGCGTGCTCCAAATCATACCCCGTTGACCACAACTCCGGCAGAACCAGAACATCAGCCTGGCGTGCGGCCGCGTCCTGAGCCAGTTGCTGCACCATCTGCCAGTTCCGTTCCGGCTCCCCTACTATCACATCCATCTGCCCCAAAGCTATCGTTACCTTCATGGTTCAATCTCCAAAAATAATAGGACACAGAGAGCACAGAGAAGACACAGAGAACACAGAGAAAATCTGCGTTAATCAGCGCAATGGTACACTTCGTGGCGTTCCTACGGCCTTGCTCACCACAAGTCTGTGGTTAACCCTCTCCGAAAAATCTGTGTAAATCGGTGAAATCTGCGGTTAAACCCTATTGAAAGACTGTGTTCATTGGTGAAATCTGTGGTTAAATTCCCCTGGCATAGTATAGTACGCACCCATTCATTCCACCAGAGGTGAACATGAGCTATCAGGCTGAACGTATCCGCCACCTGGGCACTTCCATTTTCGCCGAAATGACCCAGTTAGCCAGCCAACATCAGGCTATCAACCTGGGCCAGGGGTTCCCCGACTTTCCCGCCCCGGCGTTTCTCAAGGAAGCCGCCATCAACGCCATCAACCAGGAGATTAACCAGTATGCACCCAGTGTGGGGCGGCCGCGACTGCGCCAGGCGGTGGCCCAGAAAATGGCCCGCGATTATGGCCTGAACGTCAACCCGGACACCGAGGTGCTCATCACTCACGGGGCCACCGAAGCGATTTTTGCCACCATTTTGGGGCTGGTCAATCCTGG
>Ga0307505_10002171_pt1 | contig 14049 bp, 12 predicted proteins | sample 23_S_MG_FD_202183 | JGI IMG/M metagenome (GOLD analysis project Ga0307505, IMG submission 202183) | Soil microbial communities from Populus trichocarpa stands in riparian zone in the Pacific Northwest, United States - 23_S | ecosystem: Environmental > Terrestrial > Soil > Riparian zone > Trees...
CGGATCATCGACACGTTCTTCGTGTCCACCCCGGTGGACGTGGTCACCGGCCTGTGGACCTGGATCGTCGACGGGACGCTCTGGAACGCGCTGGTCTTCACCCTGTACGCGATGGTGCTCGGCTTCGCGATCGGCGCCGCCGGCGGAATCGTCGGCGGGCTGCTGCTCGGCCGGGCAGACATCGTCGCCCGCGTCCTGGACCCGTTCATCCTGGCGATCTACAGCCTGCCGAAGGTGGCCCTGGTGCCGCTCTTCCTGCTCTGGTTCGGCATCGGCCTCAAGACGAACACCGCGATCGCCGCGCTGACCGTCTTCTTCCTGGTCTTCTACAACACCTACTCGGGTGCGCGGACGGTCGACAAGGACCTCATCGACGTGGTGCGGCTGATGGGTGGCAAGCGCCGCGAGGTGTTCCAGAAGGTCGTCGTCCCGTCGACCACGGTCTGGATCTTCACCGGGCTCCGGCTGGCCGTGCCGTACGCGCTGATCGGGGCGATCGTCGGCGAGATCGTCGCCTCCGACCGGGGCCTCGGGTTCCTCATCCGGCGGTCGGCCGGCTTCTACGACACCGCCGGCGTCTTCGCCGCACTGATCGTCCTGATGGTGATCAGCTCGGGACTCAACTACCTGGTCAACCGGCTCGAGTCGCGCACGTCCAGGTGGCGCGCCCTGCCGGAGTAGGCCTTTCGCACCTCACATCCCTCACCACCGGCGGTCCGCCGCCCCCATCCCAGGACGGGAGTACTCGTCATGCTCAGGAAGACCAGGATCCTCGGCTGCCTCGCGGCCGTGACGCTGATCGCCGCCGGCTGCACCTCCTCGCCCGACAGCGAGGCCGAGGCCGCCGGAACGCAGGCAGCCGACGACGCCGCGTGCTCCGGTGCGGTGCTGCAGATCGCGCAGGCCAACCCCGGCTACCCGCGGCTGCCGGTGTACGTGGCCCTGCACGGCGGCTTCTTCGCCGACCAGGGGCTCGACGTCCGGGTCGCGGAGACCGACGCCGGTGCCGACGCGGCCGCAGCGCTGATCGGCGGCAGCGCCGACGTCAGCCCCGGGACCTACAGCGACGTGCTGCTCGCGCAGAGCCGTGGTGCGGGCATCGTCGCGTTCGCCGCGACCGGGTACGAGGAGATCTCGAACCTGGTGATGAAGACCTCGGTGATGCAGGAGAAGGGCATCACCGCCGACTCCACCCCCGAGGAGAAGGTGCAGGCCCTGGAGGGGCTGCGGATCGGCGTGACCTCGCCGGGCAGCTCCACCGACCTGCTGGTGCGCGGGATCATGATCCAGCAGGGCCTGGACCCCGACCGGGACGCCAGCATCACCCCGGTCGGCGCGTCCGCGATGGCCTCGGCCTTCTCCCGCGGGCAGCTCGACGCGTTCGCGCTGTCCTCGCCCTCGGCGAACGCCGCCGCGGCAGCCGGGGACGGCGAGGTGCTGCTCGACTTCTCCGCCGGCGACTACCCGGGCATCTCCGGCCCGCTGTCCATGACGCTGAACACCTCGCCCGCCACCGCGGAGAGCAAGGCGCAGGAGCTGCGCTGCTTCTCCGCCGGGCTGACCTCCGCGCTCGAGCTGATGAAGTCCGACCCCGAGCGGGCGAAGGAGATCGCCTGGGAGGAGTTCGACGGCGTGGTCGACCGGGAGGCCTACGACGCGACCATCGACGTGGCGGTGGACGCGTTCGCGGAGAACACCTCCATCGACGCCGGAGACGCCGAGGCGCGCAAGGACTTCATCGCCCAGGTCGAGGCTCCGGTCGGCGACCTCGACGTCGCCGACACCTACGTGGACCTCGGCTGACCTCCGCCGGCCCCGTTGACCTGCAGACCCGTTGACCTGCTGACCCGTTGACCGAGGGAGCACCATGACGACGACGACACCGGCCCCGGCCACGCCCGGCCAGGGCGACGCGGGCGCCGGCCCGACGATCACCGCGGTGCGTGCCTGGGTGATGCGGGCCCCGGTCGACCCGCCGTGGCAGATCGCCACCGTGCTCTACACGCACATGCACGCCACGTTCGTCGAGGTCGAGCTCTCCGACGGCTCGGTCGGCTGGGGTGAGTGCCTGGTGCGGGAGGCGCCCGGGGCCACCAAGGCGGTGGTGGACGAGGTGTTCGCGCCGTTCCTGGTCGGCCAGGACGCCGGGCGGGTGCAGGGCCTGTGGGACGAGATGTGGTGGCTGTTCCGCACCCGTGGGCACACCCGCGGCATCGTGGTGGAGGCGCTGGCGGGGGTGGACATCGCCATCTGGGACGCGCTCGGGCGCTCCAGCGGCCAGTCCATCAGCCGGATGCTGCGGGGCACCGGGCGCGCCGAGCTGGCGGCGTACGCCTCGTCGGTGATGGTCGTCGACGAGGCCGAGACCACCCGCCAGGTCGAGCGCCTGCTGGCCGACGGCTACCGGGCGATCAAGGTCAAGGTGGGCCAGGACGTGGCCCTGGACGCGCGGCGCATCCACCTCACCCGCGAGCTGGTCGGCGAGGACGTCGAGATCATGGTCGACGTCAACTGCAACTTCTCCACCACGCAGGCCATCGACTTCATCGGCAGGATCCGGCAGGCCAGGGTCAGCTGGGTCGAGGAGCCGGTGCTGCCGGACGACCTGCCGGGCTACCGCAGGATCGCGGCGGCCTGCCCGGAGGTGCCGCTCGCCGCCGGGGAGGCGGAGTTCACCACCGCCGGCTTCCGGGAGTTCTGCGAGGGCAAGGTGCTGCAGGTCTTCCAGCCGGACGTCGCCCGCGCGGGCGGCATCACCGGCTGGCTGCGGATCGCCGCCCTGGCCGACGCCTACGGCATCCCCGTCGCCCCGCACGTCGGGGCCTCCGCCGGCATCTGCGCCGCGGCGTCGGTGCAGGTCTCCGCCGCCGTCCCGAACTTCCGCATCTACGAGCACATGTACCTCGAGCACCCGCTGCAGGACTGCTTCGTCGAGGGACCGATCCGACCGCTGGACGGGACCGTCCAGGTGCCGCAGGGCCCGGGGCTGGGCCTGACCGTGGACACCGCCAAGCTGGATCGGCTCAAGGCATGACGGCGGCACGCGACGGCGGCGACCTGCCCGGGCGGGCCCGGCGCACGCCCACCACGGTGCTGTCCGACCTGCTCGCCGACCGCGGGCTGCGGGCTCAGGTGGTGTCGCCGACGGTGCAGGCGGCGGTCGGGACCGGCAGGGTCGCCGGCTGGGCCTTCACGGTCACCGGCGGTCCGGCCGCGGCCGACGAGTCCGGGCCGGACCTGGCCAAGGCGCAGGCCATCGACGCGATGACGGCCGGCCAGGTCGCGGTCTGGGCAGGCGGCGACGTCGACGAGGTGTGCCTGTTCGGGGACCTGCTGGCGGCCGGTCAGCGGGCTCGGGGCGTGCTGGCCGCGGTGGTGGACGGCGGGATCCGGGACGAGGCCGACATCGACGGCACCGGGCTCGTGGTGTGGGCGCGGTACCGCACTCCCAAGGCGTCGACCGGGATCTGGCGGGTGCGCGGCTGGCAGGAGCCGGTCGAGGTCGGCGGGACCTCCGGCGGCACCGTGCGGGTCGTCCCCGGGGACCTGGTGGTCGCCGACGTGGACGGCGTGGTCGTGCTGCCCGCCGACGTGGCCGCGGAGGTGGTCGCTGCCGCGGAGCGGTACGCGGACAGGGAGGCGGTCATCCGCGCGCGGATCGAGGCCGGCGAGTCGATGGCGGCGCTGGTCGCCGAGTTCGGGAGGCTGTGATGGCAGGGAAGCCCGAGGCGCCGGCCGGGGTCACCGGGAACCTCACGTCGTACGGGGACCCGGGTTTCAGTGCCTACCTGCGCAAGGCGTTCCTGGCCGGTGCCGGGTACGACGCCGAGGACGTGCACCGGCCGGTGGTGGGCATCGCCGACCTCCGGTCGGACTACAACCCGTGCCACCGGCTGCTTCCCAGTGTGGTGGAGAGCGTGAAACGCGGTGTGCTGCAAGCCGGTGGGCTGCCGTTCGTGTTTCCCACCGCGAGCCTGGGCGAGACCTTCCTCAACCCGACCGCGATGCTGCTGCGCAACCTGCTGGCGATGGAGACCGAGGAGCTGATCGCGTCCCAGCCGATGGACGCGGTGGTGCTGGTCGGTGGGTGCGACAAGACCGTGCCGGCCCAGCTGATGGCCGCCGCCTCCAGCGACGTCCCGGTGGTGCTCGAGGTCGTCGGGCCGATGCAGACCGGCTCCTGGCGCGGCGAGCGGCTCGGGGCCTGCACGGACTGCCGCCGGATGTGGATGCGGCACCGGGCCGGCGAGCTGGACGACCGCGAGATCGCGGAGGTGGAGGGCGAGCTGGTCTCGACCGCCGGCACCTGCATGGTGATGGGCACCGCCTCGACGATGGCCTCGATGGCCGAGACCCTCGGCATGATGCTGCCGGGCGGTGCGACCCCGGCCGCGCCGTCGGGTGCCCGGCTGCGGCACGCGGCGGCCACCGGTCGCCGCGCCGTCGAGCTGGCCCGGGACCCGCTGCTGCCACGCGACGTCCTCACCCCGGCGGCGTTCCGCAACGCGCTCGTGGTGCTGGCCGCGCTCGGCGGGTCCACGAACGCGGTGGTGCACCTGCTGGCGGTCGCCCGGCGTGCCGGCGTCCCGCTGACGCTCGACGCCTTCGACGCGGCGTCCGCCGCGACCCCGCTGCTGGTGGACCTCAAGCCGTCCGGCTCGGGCTACATGACCGACTTCCATGCCGCGGGTGGCGTGCCGGTGCTGCTCAAGGCCCTGGAGAGCCGGCTGGACACCGGGGTGCGGGGCGTGGCCGGCGGGTCACTGGCCGACCTGCTGGCCGGGACCGACCCGCCGGCCGGCTGGCAGAGCACCGTCGGCACCCTGGAGCACCCCGTCGGGGACACCGGCGCGCTGGCGGTCGTGCACGGCTCGCTGGCCCCCGACGGCGCCGTCATCAAGGTCTCCGCGGCGTCCCCGGACCTGCTGGTGCACGAGGGGCCGGCGCTGGTGCTGGAGTCTGCCGAGGACGCCGCCGTCCGGCTGGACGACGAGAACCTGGACGTCACCCCCGAGCACGTCATCGTGCTGCGCAACAGCGGCCCGGTCGGCGCCGCCATGCCGGAAGCGGGATCGGTGCCGGTGCCTCGGGCGCTGGCCCGTCAGGGAGTTCGCGACATGGTCCGGATCTCCGACGCCCGGATGAGCGGGACCTCCTACGGCACGGTGGTGCTGCACTGCTCGCCGGAGAGCGCCGTCGGGGGACCGCTGGCCCTGGTCCGCGACGGCGACCGGATCCGGCTGGACGTCCCGGGCCGGCGGGTGGACCTGCTGGTGGACGACGAGGAGCTGGAGCGGCGCCGTGCGGCGCTGGTCCCTCCGCCACTGCCCGCACGTGGCTGGCGTCGCCTGTACGCCGCCACCGTGGGCCAGGCGCACGAAGGCGCCGACCTCGACTTCCTGGTCCCGGAGGCGCTGCGCAGCGCCCGGACGGGTCCCGGGTCGACCGAGAACCCGATCACCGAGACGAGGAGCTGAGATGGACCTGGGCATCACGGGGAGGACCGCGCTGGTCCTGGGCGCCGGCGGAGGGCTCGGCGGCGCGATCGCCGCCCGGCTGGCGGCCGAAGGCGCCAACGTCGCTGTCGCGGACATCGCTCCGGACGCGTTGCAGGACACCGTCGCCCGGGTGGAGGGCGTCGGCGCGAAGGCGCTGCCGCTCACCTGGGACCTGGGCGACCTGACGCTGGTCGACAGCAAGGTCGGCGAGATCGAGGCCGGCCTGGGGCCGGTCGACATCTGCGTGAACGTCACCGGCGGCCCGCCGCCGACCCCGGTGGCCGGCCAGGAGCTCGCTCTGTGGTCGCGCAGCTTCGAGCAGATGATCCTCTCGGTCATCGCCGTCACCGACCGGGTGCTGCCGGGGATGCGGGAGCGCGGATGGGGCCGGATCCTGACCTCCACCTCCTCCGGCGCGCTCTCCCCGATCCCCAACCTCGGCATCTCCAACGCCCTGCGTGGCAGCCTGCACGGCTGGTCGAAGTCGCTGTCCGACGAGGTGGGCAAGGACGGGGTGACGAGCAACGTCATCGTCCCCGGCCGGATCGCCACCCCGCGGATCCGGTTCCTGGACGAGCGCAAGGCGGAACGGGCCGGCTGCAGCGTGGAGGAGGTCGCGGCCTCCAGCGTCGCCACGATCCCGGTCGGCCGGTACGGCGCACCGGAGGAGTACGCCGACGTCGCCGCCTTCCTGTGCAGCGACCGGGCCTCCTACGTCACCGGCTCCGTGGTGCGGGTGGACGGCGGCATGATCCGTGCCGTCTGAGCGGCGGCTGCGGGTGCTGCTGCTCGCTCGTGACGACCGGCGCCCGGACGGCTTCGCCGGCGTCCTGCACCACCGGCTGTCGCCGGAGCACGACCTGCGCTGGTGGGACCCGGCCGCGCCCGCCCGGGCCCAGCTGGCCGGGGTGGACGTCGTCCTCGACGTCGGTACCCACCCGGACGGCGGCCGGGTGCTGCGGGCCGCCGACCGGCTGCGGCTGTGGCAGGTCAACGGCACCGGGCACGACCACCTGGACCTGCCGGAGCTGGCCCGGCGCGGCGTCGCGCTCGCCGTCTGCCCCGGCGCCACCGGTGCGCAGGCGGTCGGGGAGCACGCGCTGGCGCTGCTGCTGGCGCTGACCCGCCGGCTGCCCGAGGCCGAGGCGGCGTTCCGGGCCGGCAGCTGGCAGGAGCCGGCCGGCGGCGAGGTCGGCGGCTCGGTGGTCAGCGTGGTCGGGCTCGGGGCCAGCGGCCGGGTCGTCGCGACCGCGCTGGGGGCCCTGGGCGCGCACGTCGTCGCCGTCACCCGCCGTCCCCCGGACCCACTCCCGGCGGGGGTGTCCGAGGCGGTCGGCGTCGACCGGCTGGACGACGTGCTGCCGCGCTCGGCGGCGGTGCTGCTGCACGTGCCGCTGACCGAGCAGACGCGCGGGCTGCTCGACCGCCGCCGGCTCGCGCTGCTGCCGCGGGGGGCCCACGTGGTCAACGTGGCGCGCGGCGGGGTGCTGGACGAGCAGGCCGCGCTGGCGGCGCTGCGGGCCGGGCGGCTCGGCGGCCTCGGGCTGGACGTGTTCGCCACCGAGCCGGTCACCGACCCCGAGACCCACCCCGGGCTGAACCTGGTGCGCACCGCGCACGTCGCCGGGCGCACACCGGGCACCGCCGCCCGCCGCGCCGAGGTGGTGGCCGACAACCTCGCCCGGCTCGCCGCCGGGCTGCCACCCCTGCACGGGGTCCCGCTCGCCGCCTGACCCGACCGCCCGACCGATCGCCGGAACCGGATCCGAACCGACCGAAGGAGCCACCCCTGTGCGTCTGCGCACCGCCGTCCTGGACGGCCACGACCTCGCCTGCGTCAGCCTCCCCGACGGGCGCCTCGCCCGCATCGACCGGCTGCTGCCGGACCCGCCGGCCGACCTGCTGGGGCTGCTGGAGTCCGACCGCCTCGCGGAGCTGGGGGCGGCCCTGGACGACGTCCCCGAGCGCGCCCTGGTGGACGGCGGGGCCCCCAGCGGGCCGCCGCTGCGCAGGCCGCAGAAGGTGCTGGGCATCGGGCTGAACTACGGCGAGCACGCGGGCGACCTGGGGGAGCAGGCGCCGCGGACGTCGCCGGCGTCCTTCCTCAAGGCCCCGCACACCATCTGCGGGCCCGGCGACCCGATCGAGGTCCCGCAGGGGATCGGGAAGGTCACCGCCGAGGCCGAGCTCGGGCTGGTCTTCGGGCGGGAGTGCTACCGGGTCGGCGTGGAGGAGGCGATGTCCTACGTCGCGGCGGTCGTGGCGGTCCTGGACCAGACCGCGGAGGCGGTGCTGCTGGAGAACCCGCGCTACCTGACCCGGGTCAAGAACTACCCGACCTTCTTCGCCTTCGGCCCGGAGCTGGTGACCCTGGACGAGGTGCTGGCCTCCGGCCCGCTGGAGACGCTGCGTGTGGCGACGGTGCTGGGCGGTGAGGTGCACCGGGAGGACACCGTGGCCGGCATGACCTTCTCGCCCGCCGAGCTGGTCAGCTTCCACAGTCACGTGATGCCGTTCTACCCCGGCGACGTGCTCTCCACCGGGACGCCGGGAGCGGTCGGCATCACCCACGGGGACGTCGTGCGCTGCGAGCTCGGTGGTGGCGACCGTCCGCTGCTCAGCTCGCTGACCAACCCGGTCGTCGCCGGCCGGTGAGCGGGGTCGCGAAGGTGTCGCCCGGGTCAGCTCGCCGGAGCCTCGCCGGACTCCATGTAGGTGAGGTGGCGGTCCATCACGTAGTGGATGTGCTCGGACATCAGCGAGCGGGCCGCCACCGGGTCGTGGCCGGCGATGGCCTGGGCGATCGCGACGTGCGCCTCGCCGCAGACGCGGGAGGCGTGGTCGGTCATGACGTCCCGCTGGCGCAGGGCCTGGCACAGGTCGCGGGCGTTCATCACCTGCTGCTGGGCCAGGCCGTTGCCGGAGGCCGCCGCGACCAGCTCGTGGAAGCTGCGGTCCGTACGCCGGAAGCCGTCGGTGTCGTCGGCGACCGCGCACTGCAGGGAGTCCCCGGCCGTCGCGGCGATCGCCTCCACCACGTCGGCGGGAGCTCGCGAGCAGGCCAGCTCGGCCGTGGTGGCCTCGAGCCCGGCGCGCAGCTCGTAGGCCTCGCGCACGAGCGTCGGCGAGGGGAGGACCACCCTCAGGGTGCCGTCCGCGGTGGTCACCAGGCCGATCATCCGCAGCCGCAGAAGCGCCTCGCGCACCGGCGTCTTGGACACCTGCAGGCTCTCCGCCAGGCCGGCCTCGCTGAGCCGGGCACCCGGCACCAGCTCCTTGTTGATGATCGCCTCGCGGAGCTTGTCGAGCACGAGGTCGCCGATCAGCCGAGGTCGCTCGAGACCCATCGTCATCGCCGTCACCACCCGATCCGTGTCGCTCGCACCCGTCGGACGGCGGGTCGTCCAACTGTCCAGATACCGTATCTGAAGTGGGAAGGGTAGTCCCTCATGACCATCACCGCCGTACGCGCCCGCTCGGTCCGCGTCCCCGTGGCCACCGGCATCAGCCAGTCGACCCGGGCCCTGGGGCAGCGCGACTACCTGCTCGTGGAGATCGAGACCGACTCCGGGGACGAGGTCGGCCTCGGCATCACCTACGTCGGCACCGCCGGGGGGCGGGCCGCCGTCGAGTGCGTGCAGGACGTGCTGAGCGGGACGCTGCTCGGGGCGGACCACACCGCGATCACCGACCTGTGGGCCCGGCTCTACCAGGAGAGCCTGATGCAGGGACGGCGCGGCATCGTCGTGCGCTGCATCGCCGCGATCGACATCGCCCTGTGGGACCTGGCCGCCAAGCACGCCGAGGTCCCGCTGGCGACGCTGCTGGGCGGCCGGTCCGGGTGGGTGCCCGGCTACGCCTCGGGCGGGTACTACCGGGACGGCGACACCGACCGCCCCGGCACCGTCCGGGAGGAGATCAGGTTCAACCAGTCACTGGGCTTCACCGACCACAAGATCAAGGTCGGTGGCCTGTCGCCGCGCGAGGACGCCGACCGGGTGCGCGCCGCCCTCGAGGTCATCGACGGGCGTGGCCGGCTGGCCGTCGACGCGAACAACGCCTACCGCACCCCCGCCGAGGCGATCGCCGCCACCCGCGTCCTCGAGCGGGCCGCGGGGGACGACGGGCTGTGGTGGATGGAGGAGCCGCTGTCCCCGGAGGACACGGCCGGGCACGCCGAGATCGCCCGAGCGGTGGAGACGCAGGTGGCGACCGGCGAGATCCACCAGACCCGCTGGGAGTTCCTCGACCTGCTGACCAGGCGCTCCGCGTCGGTGATCCAGGCGGACGCGGCGGTGCTCGGTGGCGTCAGCGAGTGGCTGGTGATCGCCCGCACCGCGCAGTCGTTCGGCGCGGTGATGGCACCGCACTGGCACGCCAACCTGCACGTGCACCTGGTGGCGGCCAGCGAGAACGGCCTGGTCGTCGAGCACTTCGCCCGCGAGAAGGGCATCTTCAACCTGGAGGAGATCCTCACCGAGGAGTCCTCCCTGGCGTACGGCGACAACGGGGTCTACGTGCCCGAGCGCCCCGGCATCGGGTGGGAGCTCGACGAGACCGCCGTGGCCGAGTACGCGCACTGAGCGCGCGGCGGGTCCCGCCGGCCGGTTGGGCCCGCCGACGCTACCGGCGCGCCTCGTCGTACCGGGCCAGCGCCTCCTCGCGCTCGGCGGCGTGGTCCACCATCCGCTCGTGGTAGCCGTGGTCGTAGCCGCCGGCGTGCTTCCACGGCTCGTGCGCGGCCTTGCCCTCCAGGTGCGCCAGCTCCGGGACGTACCGGCGCACGTAGGCGCCGTCGGGGTCGAAGCGCAGGCCCTGGGTGACCGGGTTGAACACCCGGAAGTAGGGCGCGGCGTCGGTGCCTGTGCCCGCCACCCACTGCCAGCCGTGGTTGTTGCTGGCCAGGTCGCCGTCCCGCAGCCAGCGCAGGAACTCCCGCGCGCCGTGCTGCCACTCCACGTGCAGGTCCTTGACCAGGAAGCTGGCCACCACCATCCGGACCCGGTTGTGCACCCAGCCCTCGGCGCGCAGCTGGCGCATCCCGGCGTCCACGAACGGGAACCCGGTCCGACCCTCCCGCCAGGCCTCGAACTCCGCCCCCGGCGGCGCGTAGCGCATCCCGGCCAGCTCGGGCCGGTAGTACTCGCGGGCGGTCTCGGGCCGGTGCCACAGCACGTCGGCGTAGAACTCCCGCCACGCCAGCTCGGTCCGGTAGGTCTGCGCGCCCTGGGAGCGGCGGCCCGCCAGGTCGGCCAGCAGCGTGCGCGGGTGGATCTCGCCGTACTTCAGGTGCGCCGACAGCCGGGAGGTGCCGTCCAGGTCCGGGCGGTCCCGGCGCTCGGCGTAGTCGTCCACGACGTCCAGGAAGTCCGCCCAGCGCTCGCGGGCGGCGTCCTCCCCGACCTCCGGCAGCACCAGGTCGCCCAGGTCGGGCTCCGCCGGCAGCTCCTCGCCGTGCACGCTGCGCGCCCAGCGCAGCCCGGTCGGCCCCCCGGCCGGCGCGGGCCACCCGTGGTCGCGCCAGGCCCGGGAGAACGGGGTGAACACGGCGTACGGCGTGCCGTCGGCCTTGGTCACCGACCCCGGCCCGACGGCGTACGGCGTCCCGGTGCGCACCAGCGCGCGGGCGGCGCCGTCCAGCGTCCGCTCCACCGCCTCGTCCCGGCGCCTGCCGTACGGTCCGGCGTCCGCGCTGACGTGCACCTGGTCGGCGCCCAGCTCGGCCGCCACCGCGGCCACCACCTCGGCCGGGTCGCCGGTGCGGACCACCAGGGCCCCGTCGGTGGCCGAGCGCAGCGCGGCCAGGGAGCGGACCAGCCAGGCGCGGCGCGGCGCCCCGGCCGGGTCCCACAGCGCCGGGTCCACCACGAACAGCGGGAGCACCCGGCCGCCGGCGGCCCGCTCGGCAGCGGCCAGCAGCGCCGGGTGGTCGCGCAGCCGCAGGTCCCGGCGGAACCACAGCACGCTGTCGGGCACCCCCGCACGCTAGGCCCAGGCGGTACGGTCCGCCTTCTGATCGTGCCTGGGTACCGTTGACCCCGACGGTCATCCACGGCGGGGGCGCCCCGCGGCGGCCGGCGGACGACAGGAGCGCGAGCACGGTGAGCGACCTCATCGACACCACGGAGATGTACCTCCGCACGATCTTCGAGCTGGAGGAGGAGGGGATCGTCCCGCTGCGCGCGCGGATCGCCGAGCGGCTGCAGCAGAGCGGGCCCACCGTCTCCCAGACCGTGGCCCGGATGGAACGCGACGGGCTCGTCGTCGTCACCGGCGACCGCCACCTGCAGCTCACCGAGGACGGACGGCGCAAGGCCACCCGGGTGATGCGCAAGCACCGCCTCGCCGAGCGGCTGCTCTCCGACGTCATCGGCCTGGAGTGGGAGTACGTCCACGACGAGGCCTGCCGCTGGGAGCACGTGATGAGCGAGCGGGTCGAGCGCAAGCTGCTGTCGATCCTGGACAACCCCACCGAGTCGCCGTACGGCAACCCGATCCCCGGCCTGGACGAGCTCGGCGTGCCCGCCGGCGTCATCCAGGAGTACCGCGCCGGGCTGACCACGCTGGCCGAGGCGGCCGCGGCGGCGGGTGGCGCGAGCTCCGACGTCGTCGTCCGCCGGCTCGGTGAGCCCGTGCAGACCGACCCGGCGCTGATGGCCCGGCTCGGGGCTGCCGGCCTGCGTCCCGGCGGTCAGGTGAGCGTGCGCGGCCTGGTCCGCGGCGGCGTCCAGGTGGACGGCGCCGGTGGGGCCGGTGCCGGGCTGGAGCTGCCGGCCGAGATCGCGGCGCACGTGTTCGTGGCGGCACCGTGAGCGACGGCCAGGTCGTCGACTGCGCGGAGGACCTGGCCGCGGTCCTGGGGTCGCTGCTGGCGGACGCGCGGTTCGCCGAGCTGGCCGAGGCGCTGCGCAGCGTGGACCAGCTCTCCGGCAGCCGCCGCCGGCGCGCTCTGGCCCTGTGCGGGGCCGGCGCCCGGATGGTCCGGCTCGACGCCGTCGGCTTCGACGAGGTGGAGGGCGTGCCGGCCGACCTGGCCGCGCAGGTGCGGGCGATGCGGTTCCCGGCTGCGTACGCCGAACCGGAGCGGGGCTCGCTGGGGTCCCTGGTGCCGCTGTACGGGCTGATGCTCGAGACGCTGCACGCGCACTGGGCGCGCGGCGAGACCGCCGACGTGGTGCTGATCCTGCACCTGATGGCCGAGTACCTGCCGGTGCTGGTGTGGGAGTCGGTGCTCGGGCACGCCGCGGACCCCGCCGAGCTGCGCCCCTACGTCGAGGGGACGCTGTGGGCGACCGAGCAGTGCCCGATGCCGCGGCACCGCCGGTCCGCCGCCGAGCGGGTGCTGGCGCTGCGGCCCCGCTCCGGGCCGGTGCCGCCCGAGCAGTGGCGGGTCTACCTGGACCGCTGGCACTCCCGGGTGGCCGGCGGGCTGCGGCAGTGCGGGCTGCGGCCCGGCGCCGGCCGGCCGGACCCGGGGGACGCCGGCTGCGACCGGCCGTGCGGGGTGGTGACCCGGATCCCCGCGGACGTCGTGCAGGACCTGGCGGCGCGGATGGCGCTGGCCGCCGAGCTGGCCGACAGCCCGGTGGTCGCGCTGCGGCACAGCGCCCCGGTGGGCCACTTCTTCGGGGTGCCCGGAACCGACGACGTGCTCGATGCGTGGCAGGAGACGGTGACGGCGGTCTGCCGGCCGTGGGCCAGCGAGCACCAGGACGCGGAGCCCAACCCGTGCGCGGTGGGGCTGGACAAGGCCGACGCCGAGCCGCTGCCGGGGCTGCAGCACCTGCTCTCGCTGCTGGCGGGGCGGCCGGTCCGCCCGACCGGGGTGCTGGAGCGGCTGCGGCAGGAGATCAGCGCCGTCCTCGGCGACCTGGTCGACCCGCCGTCCTGACACGCCCTCGCGGGATGCCGGCATGCCGGCACTCCCGGCGCCCGTTGCTGCCCCGAGGTCCGGAAGCGCCCGGATCGGCTGACACGGTCGCGTCACCTGTCCCCGGCACGACCCGGTCAGGGACCTCCTGACACGCCCGAGCGCGGGTGGTTGGCGAAATTGTGTGTGAGCCGCGTCACAGCACAACCAGTGACCATTGAGGCACACTCGGTGGTGAATGTCCGTTTTGGCCAGGGGACATGACGATTTCTTTGCCAAGCGTTGGGGGAGGCCTTGGAGCGCTTTTCAGACCGCTCGGCTCAAGTTCCTCGACCGGGCGAATCGGGCGTGGCACTCCCGTGACCGGGATGTGACATGCCCGGAAGGCCTCGGCTAGTGTCACGCTCGCTTTCCGGATCCCTCCCCGGGAAGTCCGACGTCGGAACGCCGAACCCTGCCGCCGACTGAGGTATCCACAACACCGCTGGCAGGGGCGGGGGAACCAACGTTCCCGGGCCGATCGCTTCGGCGAGAGGTCCTTGGGGTGAAGCCGCGCAAGCGGCCGGGTGAACTCCCACCCGAACCCGACAGCTCACCTCGTAGGCGTCGGAGAGGCACTGCCATCGTGACGACGACTCGTCCTCGTGGGCGCTACCGCGCCCAGGTGCGTCCTAAGACCCC
>Ga0307505_10002172_pt1 | contig 14046 bp, 15 predicted proteins | sample 23_S_MG_FD_202183 | JGI IMG/M metagenome (GOLD analysis project Ga0307505, IMG submission 202183) | Soil microbial communities from Populus trichocarpa stands in riparian zone in the Pacific Northwest, United States - 23_S | ecosystem: Environmental > Terrestrial > Soil > Riparian zone > Trees...
GGCCTCCTGCAGAAGGGGGTAGGCGGCGTCCCAGTCGCGCCGACGAACCGCGTCGCGGCCTGCTTCAAGGGGGGATTCGAGGATCTGGCTCATGCTCGGCGTCCTTCCCAAGATGCTACAAACTTCGGTCGACCGCAACGTGACTGTCCGCGCATAGAGCCCGCCTAGAATCACCGCATGGAGCCGCTGTACAAGCCCGAAGGCGTCGAAGAGCGCTGGCAGGAGACGTGGGAGGCCGAGGGTCTCTACGAGGCGCACGCCGAGCGCGGCGGGCCAACCTTCGTGATCGCCCACCCGCCGCCGAACGTCACCGGGGAGCTGCACATGGGGCACGCGCTCCAGCTCGCGCTGGCCGACACGCTCGTCCGCATGAAGCGCATGCAGGGCTTCAACACGCTCTTCCAGCCCGGCTACGACCACGCTGGCATCTCGACGCAGAACGCGGTCGAGAAGGACCTCGCCCGCGAGGGAAAGACGCGCCACGACCTCGGCCGCGAGGCCTTCGAAGCGCGAGTCTGGGAGTGGCTCCGGCTTTACGGGCGCACGATCATGACCCAATTCCGGCGCATCGGCGCCTCGCTCGACTACCGGCGGGAGCGCTTCACGATGGACGACGACTACGTCCGCGCGGTCATGCGCTTCTTCGTCCATCTGTACGAGAAGGGCTGGATCTTCCAGGCGAACCGGATCATCAACTGGTGCCCGTTCCACGAGACGTCGCTCTCCGATCTCGAGCTGGTCCACGTGGACGTCGACGACGCGCTCTCCTACTTCACGTATCCGTTCGTGGACGGGGAAGGCGGCGTGACGATCGCGACCGCCCGGCCCGCCACGATCCCGGGCGACGTTGCAGTCGCAGTCCATCCCGACGACGAGCGCTATCGCGACGCGGTCGGGCGCGAGGTCGTCGTTCCGTACGTCGAGCGGCACGTCCCTGTGATCGCCGACGACGAGGTCGACCCGGAGTTCGGTACGGGAGCGCTCAAGGTGACTCCGGCACACGACCCGCTCGACTTCGCCATCGGCCGGCGCCACGACCTGCCGGAGCCGGCGGTCATCGCCCCCGACGGTCGCATGAACGAAGAGGCAGGCGACCTCGCCGGCCTGACCCAGGAAGAGGCGGGCGAGCGGATCGTCGCGTGGGCGAAAGAGCGCGGGCTCCTCGAGAAGCGTGAGAGCTACCGCCACTCGGTCGCGCTCTGCGAGCGCTGCGAGTCCCGCATCGAGCCCCTCATCTCGCTGCAGTGGTGGTGTTCGATGGAGGAGCTGAAGAAGCCCGCGCTCTCCGCCCTCGAGGAGCGCCAGGTCGTCTACCACCCGGAGTCGCAGCATCGCTTCGCGACCGACTCGCTCGAGAACGCACCGGACTGGAACATCTCGCGCCAGCTCTGGTGGGGTCACCAGCTTCCGGTCTGGTACTGCCCGAACGGCCACGAGCTCGTCGCCGAGACCGAGCCCGAGGCGTGCGCCGAGTGCGACTCGACCGAGCTGCGACGTGAGGAGGACGTCCTCGACACGTGGTTCTCGTCCGCGCTCTGGCCGTTCGCCACGCTGGGCTGGCCGGACGACACCCCCGACCTGCGCGCGTACTACCCCGGCGATCTGAACACGACCGCGCGGGAGATCATCCGCCTCTGGGAGAACCGAATGATCTTCTCCGGGCTCGAGCTCATGGACGACGTCCCGTTTAGGGACGTGATCATCCACTCGACCGTGCTCGCCCCCGACGGGCGACGCATGTCGAAGAGCCTTGGGACGGGAATCGACCCGCTCGACGTCATTGCAGACCACGGCGCGGACGCGACGCGTTACGGGCTACTGAAGATGTCCTCGACGCAGGACGTGCGCTTCTCGTACGGCGCGGTCGAGGAGGGTCGCAAGCTCGCGAACAAACTCTGGAATATCTCGCGGCTCCTCCTGGGCGGAGGAGCTGCGACGGTCGGGCTTCGCCCGAAGACAATCGAAGAACAGTGGATTCTGGCCCGGATCGACGCTACGAGGGCTGTCTTGGAAGAGAGCCTCGCCGCCTTCGACGTCTCCCATGCCGTGCAGTCGCTCTATCGCCTCACCTTCGACGACTTCTGCGACTGGTACGCCGAGGCGATCAAGCCGCGCCTCTACGACCGCGACGAGGATGCGGCCGCGACGGCACTCGCAGCACTGGAGCGGCTCCTCCGGCTGCTGCACCCGGTCATGCCGCACGTGACCGAGGAGATCTGGTCGAACCTGCCCGGGCGTGAGTCGAGGCTGATCATTGCGACGTGGCCCGAGCCGGACGAGAGCTTTGCCTCCGACGTGGGTGCGCTCGACCGCGTGCAGGAGGCGGCAGGGATCTTCCGGCGAAGCGGCGTGCTCGTCGAGCTCGAGGGCGACGAGCAGCGAATCTTCTCGGCCGTGGTCAAGCCGGAGCGCGTGCAGGCGAACGGGAACGAGGAGGCCGAGCGCGAACGGCTGCGCAAGGAGATCTCGCGCGCGGAGGGGATGCTGGCGAACGAGCGCTTCGTCGCGAACGCGCCCGAAGACGTCGTCGCCGGCGAGCGCGAGAAGCTCGAGCGCTACCGGCGCGAGCTCGATGCACTCGGTGGCTGACAACGTCTCCTGGATCGAGGCGCTATCGCCGTGGCCGGAGGAGTTCGGCCTCGGGCGAATGCGGCAGCTGCTTGCGGAGCTCGGCGACCCGCAGGACGCGTTCCGGGCCGTTCACGTAGTCGGTTCGAATGGGAAGACGACGACGACCCGGATGTGCGCGGCCCTGCTCGTGGCGGACGGCAAGGCCGTCGGCGCGTACACGTCCCCGCACGTCACCGGCTGGGCCGAACGGATCCAGGTGAACGGCGAACCGGTCGACCTGGAAGCCGCGCTGGCCCGCGTGCGCCCGGCAGCCGAGGCCGTCGGGGCCACGCAGTTCGAGGCACTGACCGCCGCCGCGCTCGCCGAGTTCCGCGCCGCGGGCGTGGATGCGGCCGTCGTCGAGGCCGGGCTCGGCGGGAGGCTCGACGCGACCAACATGCTCGACGCGCCGGTCGTCGTCCTCACGAACGTCGACCTCGAGCACACCGACGTCCTCGGCGAGACGCGTGAGGAGATCGCCCGCGAGAAGCTGGCGGTCATCCGTCCGGGTGCGACGGCCGTGCTCGCAGAGCCGGAGTGGGAGGGGCTCGCGCGGGAGGCCGGAGCCGCGGTCGTGCTCGTGACGGGACGGAGCAACCTCGCGCTCGCGGTCGCGGCGGCGGAGTCGTTCCTCGGCAAGCAGGTCGATCCCGCACCGGCGGAAGACGCGATGGTCCCAGGCCGGCTGGAGCAGGTGAGCGATTCGCCGCTCGAGATCTGGGACGGCGCCCACAATCTCGGCGGTGTGGGCTACGTGCTCGCGCGCCTTCCGTCCCGCCGCTACGTCGTCGTGGCTTCGATACTCGCCGACAAGGACGTCGACGGGATGCTCGCTGCGCTCTCGGCGCTCGGCGACACGTTCGTTGCGACGCGGTCGACCAACTCGCGCGCTCTGGCCGCCGGCGAGCTGGCCGCGAAGGCCGGGCGGTTCTTCGACCGCGTGGAGACCGTCGCGGACCCGGCGGAGGCCGTCGAGCAGGCGCGCGCGCTCGCCGGCACAGGCGGCGCGGTCCTGGTCACGGGCTCCCTCTATCTGCTCGCGGACCTGGCCACCGTCCGACCGCAGGCTCCCGTACCATGAGCAGCGTTGGAGAGCGGCTCAGCGTCTTCGTGCTCGCCGCATTCGTCCTCGTGGCGATCGTGGCGCTCTCGTTTGGCGCCGGGTGGCTCGTAGGAAAGATTCTCTTGTGACGGCGATGCAACTTCTGGCCCAGACGACGACCGACTCGAACGACCTCTTCGGAGGCTTCAAGGACTTTTTCGACTCCGACGTCTGGCTCGTCGTCCGCAACGTCTTCTTCTTCTTCCTCGTCGTCTTCTGGCTCGCGTCGGCCTTCTGGGTCTACAAGGACGCGCGCCGCCGGATCGAGGACCCGTGGCTTCTCGCCATGGCCGTGGCGCTCGGGATCTTCCCGCCGTTCCTCGGCCCGCTCCTCTACATGTTCTTCCGCCCGCCCGAGTACCTCGAGGAGGTGCGGGAGCGCGAGCTCGAGATCAAGGCGATGGAGGAGTCGCTCGGGACCGCCGAGCGCTGCCCGGTCTGCCGCGCGGTCGTGGAGCCGACCTTCCTGGCCTGTCCGGTCTGTACGACGAAGCTGAAGGAAGCGTGCCGCCGCTGCAAGCAGCCGCTCGAGCCGCTGTGGCAGGTGTGCCCGTACTGCGAAACGCCCGTCGAGTCACCCAGAGCAGTCGAAAATCTCTAGGCTGACTCGGCCGTGGCCGAGCAGACTCTCGTTCTCATCAAGCCCGACGCAATGAGGCGCCGACTCGCCGGCGAGATCCTCGCGCGCTTCGAGGGCCGGGGGCTGACCCTGAGGGCCGCGAAGCTCGTCCAGGTGGACCGTGACCTTGCCCAAGAGCACTACGCCGAGCATGTCGAGAAGCCGTTTTTCGGGGAGCTCATCGAGTTCATCACGTCCTCGCCGACGCTCGCGCTCGTCCTCGAGGGCGAGGGCGCGATCAAGGTCGTACGGACGACGATGGGAGCCACGAACCCGGTCGAAGCCGCTCCCGGGACGGTTCGCGGCGACCTCGCGCTCGCCATGCCCGATAACCTCGTGCACGGCTCGGACTCGCCCGAGTCCGCCGAGCGCGAGATCGGGCTCTGGTTCACCGCCGCAGAGCTTGTCTGACTTCGAGCAGAACCGCGCGTTTTGGGACCGTCACTCAGACGAATACCAGCAGACGCACCGCGAGCACATCGGCCGCTCCGAGCCCCGCTGGGGGATGTGGCAGCTGCCCGAGAGCGAGCTGCAGGTTCTCGGCGACGTGGCCGGGAAGGACATACTCGAGCTCGGGTGCGGCGCGGCGCAGTGGTCGATCCTCCTCGCCGGCCTCGGAGCGCGGCCGGTCGGCGTCGACAACTCGGAGCGCCAGCTCGAGCACGCGCGCGATGCCCTCGCCGCTGCGGGCCTCGACTTCCCGCTCGTCCACGCGCCCGCCGAGACGGTCCCGCTTCCCGACGCGAGCTTCGACATCGTCTTCGCCGACCACGGCGCGAATCGCTTCGCCGATCCCTATGCCTGGGTGCCCGAGGCGGCGCGGCTCCTGAGACCGGGCGGCCTCCTCGCCTTCAGCGGCTCGACGCCCTTCGAGGCCATGTGCTGGAACGAGCCCGCCGACCGGATGGAGCCCGAGCTCCATCTCGACTACTTCGCCATGCACCGGATCGAGGAGTCGGACGGGCCGGTGCAGTTCGAGCTTCCCTACGGCGAGTGGATCCGGCTGTTTCGCGCGAACCGCTTCGAGATCGAGGACCTGCGGGAGATCCAGCCTCCGCCCGCGGCCGAGTCCACGTACCGGACCGCCGAGGAGACGGAGTGGGCGCGCAAGTGGCCGATGGAGCAGATCTGGATCGTCCGCAAGGAACGATGAGCCACGTCGACCGGAACCGGGAGGCCTGGACCGAATTCGCACCCGAGTTCGCCGAATGCGCGCCGCGCGCGTGGGGGAGAGACGAGTTCGAGTGGGGCGTGTGGAACGTTCCCGAGTCCGAGCTCGGCGCCCTCCCCGACGTGGCCGGGATGGACACAGTCGAGCTCGGCTGCGGCACGGCGTACATCTCCGCCTGGCTCGCCCGCCGGGGAGCGCGGCCGGTCGGGATCGACATCACGCCGGCCCAGCTCGAGACCGCCGGGCGCATGCAGGCCGAGTTCGGCCTCGACTTCCCTTTGCTCGAGGCGAGCGCGGAAGACGTGCCGCTGCCGGACGAGAGCTTCGACCTCGCGATCTCCGAGTACGGCGCGTCAATCTGGGCCGACCCGTACCGCTGGATCCCCGAGGCGGCGCGGCTCCTGAGACCGGGCGGCCACCTCGTCTTCCTCGTCAACGGGACGATCATGATCCTCTGCTCGGCCGACGAGGAGCTGCCGCCCGGCCGCGAGCTGCTCCGGCCCTATTTCGGCATGCACCGGTTCGAGTGGGACGGGACCGGAGGCATCGAGTTTCACCTCGGCTACGGCGAGTGGATCAGCCTTCTGCGGGAGAACGGCTTCGCCGTCGAGAACCTCATCGAGATCCAGGCTCCGCCCGAGGGCGAGTCGCATCGCTTCCCCGGACTGCCCGACCGCGAGTGGGCGCGCCGCTGGCCCTCCGAGGAGATCTGGGTCGCTCGCAAGCGTTCGTGAGCGTCCCGCCCGCACCCCCGCTCCTCCTCGCCTCGACCTCGCCGCAGCGGCGGGCGATCCTCGAACAGCTGCGGATCCCGTTCGAGCTGGCGGTGCCCGACTACGAGGAGCACGACCCGCCCGACGCTGACGTCGTCGCCCTCGTGCGCGAGCACGCCGCCGGAAAAGCCCGCTCGGTCGGCGACCCGGACGAGCGGCCCGTCCTCGGGGTCGACACCGCGGTCCACCTCGACAGCCGCGTGTTCGGGAAGCCCTCCGGGCCCGAGGAAGCGGAGGAGATGCTGGACGCGCTCGGCGGCCACACGCACGAGGTCGTCTCGGGTCTCTGCCTGCGTACGCCGGGCTGGGAGGTCGTCGAGCACGAGGTCACCCGGGTGACCTTCCGCCCCCTGACTCCCCGCGACCTGGCCGCCTACGTGGCAGCGAGGGAGTGGGAGGGACGGGCGGGCGCCTACGCCATCCAGGGACTCGGCGCTGCACTCGTCGAGCGCGTCGAGGGGGACTACCTGAACGTCGTCGGCCTTCCTGCTGCGCTCCTCGTCCGGCTCCTCTCCGAACGGTTTGCAGGCGTTTATGGCTTCGGATAGCTGCGGCACTCAACTACACTTGGCCGTTCGATGAGCCTTTGGGGCTACCTCAGCGGATTCGGCGGGCGCGAGATGGCGGTCGATCTCGGCACCGCCAACACCCTCGTCTACGTGCGTGGGCGCGGCATTGTGCTGTCCGAGCCCTCGGTCGTCGCCATCGACCAGCGGAGCGGCGAGGTACACGCCGTCGGGATCGAGGCGAAGCGCATGCTCGGCCGCACGCCGGGGACGATCTCCGCGATCCGGCCTCTGAAGGACGGCGTCATCGCCGACTTCGACGTGACCGAGCAGATGCTCCGCCACTTCATCCAGAAGGTGCACCACAATCGCTTTGCACATCCGCGTGTGGTCGTCTGCGTCCCGAGCGGAGTCACCGGCGTCGAGAAGCGCGCGGTCGAGGAAGCGACGCTCTCCGCGGGCGCCCGCCAGGCCTACCTCATCGAGGAGCCGATGGCGGCCGCGATCGGCGCCGGCCTGCCAGTGTCGGAGCCGACGGGGAACATGATCGTTGACATCGGTGGCGGCACGACCGAGGTCGCGGTCATCTCGCTCGGAGGCATTGTCGTCTCGCAGTCGATCCGGGTCGGCGGCGACGAGATGGACGAGGCGATCATGAGTCACATCAAGAAGGAGTACAAGCTCCTGATCGGTCAACAGACCGCGGAGGAGCTCAAGCTCGAGATCGGCTCTGCCTGGGAGCTGCCCGAGGAGGTGCAGGCCGAGGTGCGCGGGCGCGACATGCTCACAGGCCTGCCGAAGACGATCGTGATCACGTCCGAGGAGGTGCGCCGCGCGCTCGACGAGCCCGTCGGCCAGATCCTCGACGCGATCAAGTCGACGCTCGACAAGACGCCGCCCGAGCTCGCTGCGGACATCATGGACCGCGGCATCGTCCTCGCCGGCGGCGGGTCCCTCCTGACCGGCATCGAGGAGCGCCTCCGTGAGGAGACGCAGATGCCGGTCCAGCTGGCCGAGTCGCCGCTCACTTGCGTTGCCGTCGGGTCGGGCCGGAGCCTCGAGGAGTTCGAGGTCATCCACCGCGCTGCGAAGGCCCGAAACCGGAACGGCCGCCGCCGCTAGGCAACCGGCCTCTCGCTCCGAGCAACGCTCTAAACTGTTGGCTCCCGTGCCTCGGCAACGAACAGCACGGCTTCCCGTCCTGGACGCGCACGTCCGACGGGCGGAAGGCTCCTTTCCACGCACGAGTCGTGCCCTCAGGGCTCGGCTGGTCGCCGTTGCCCTCGTGCTCGTCTCGATCGCGCTCGTGACGGTCTACTTCCGCGAGTCCGAGGGCGGGACGCTGCACGGCGCCCAGCGCATCGGCGTCTCGGTCGCCATGCCCTTCGAGGTCGCCGGCGAACGCGTCGCGCGGCCGTTCAAGGACGCCTACGGCTGGGCGGCCGACCTCCTCGGCGCCAAGTCCGAGAACGAAAAGCTGAAGAAGGAGATCGAGGCTCTCCGCAGCGAGAAGGTCGCGAACGAGACCGCCGCCCAGGAGAACGCCCACCTCAAGGAGCTCCTCGGCTACGTCGACGGCCCCCGCTTCCCGGAAAACTACAGCCGGGTCGTCACGCGTGTGATCGCACGGCCTCCGACCCCGTACGACCAGGAGATCTTGATCGCCGCGGGCACCTCCGACGGAATCCAGCAGAACGACCCGGTCGTGACGAAGGACGGGCTCGTAGGGCTCGTCACCAACGTCACCTCCGACGGGGCGAAGGTAACGCTTCTGACCGACCAGTCGAGTGCGGTCTCCGCGATGGTGCTCGAGAGCGGCGCGGCGGGCATCGTCCGCCACGGGCCGAGCGATCCGTCCGCGCTCATCCTCGACCGCGTCGGCAAGGACGCCCTCGTCGAGGACGGCGACCTCGTCATCACGGCAGGCTGGCAGAGCGGGCAGCTCGAGTCGCTCTATCCGCGGGGGATCCCGATCGGCACGGTCGAGTCCGTCGGGCAGCAGGACGTCGACCTCTACAAGCGGATCCAGATCGCGCCCCTCGTGAACTTCGACTCGCTCTCCGACGTCATCGTCCTCATCCCGATGGCCCGGCCGAAGTGACGCTCGACGCGCTCAAGGCCGGCGCGCTCCTTGTGTTCGCGGCCCTCGTCCAGGTCTCGATCACGTCCAACATCGAGGTCGCGTCGGGACACCCCGACCTCCTGCTCGTGCTCGTGATCGCAGTCGCGCTCCTGCGCGGCCCCGCGTTCGGCGCCGCCGCAGGTTTCTGGGCCGGGCTCGTCCTCGACGTCGTCTCGTTCCAGACGCTCGGGCTCACCTCGCTCCTGCTCACCCTCGCCGGCTACTTCGCCGGTCGCCTGGGCGACGTGACGAAGAAGTCCTCCGCGCATCCCGCCCTGCTCGCCGTGACCATCGGGACCATCGGCGTGGAGCTCGGATCGGCGGTGCTGCACTTCATGCTCGGAGAGACGGTTTCCGCCTCGGAGTTCTTCGTCGGCATGCTGCTCCCGACCCTGGCGCTCAACTTGCTGCTCGCCTACCCGCTCTACGGGCTTTGCCGCAGGATCTTCCCGGTCACCCCGCGCGAACGGAGGCAGGTGATCCCGGTTGTCTAGCCCAAGCGCCAACCTGCCGGGCGGGTTCCTCCCGCCCGACCCCAGGGTCGAGGAGCCGTACCGCGTCACACCGCAGGCGGCGATCCGGATCGCCATCCTCGGCGTCGTCGCGGTGACGATCTTCTGCGCGCTCTTCTTCCGGCTCTGGGCGCTGCAGGTCATCTCGGGAGAGCGCTATCTCGAGGTCGCGAAGAACAACCAGGTGCGGACGTTCCGCGCGCCCGCTCCCCGCGGCTCCATCCTCGACCGGAACGGCGAAGTCCTCGTCTCCAACAGGCCGGGCACGGCGGTGCAGCTCTGGCCGGCCGCGTTCGACCAGGCGACTCCGGAAACGCAGACCTTCGTCGTCCACCGGCTCGCCACGCTCCTCCACATCCCGTACAGGGAGATCCGCTCGGACATCGCCGCGCGCAAGGACGACCTCCTGACGCCGATCACGATCAAGGAGAACGTCGACGAGGAGAAGATCAGCTACCTGCTCGAGCACCAGAACGACTTCCCCGGCGTCCAGATCAACCAGACCTACCAGCGCCACTACGACCAGGGCGGGATCGCGGCGCAGACCCTCGGCTACGTGAGCGAGATCTCCCAGCAGGAGCTCGACGCAGCGAAGGACAAGGGTTACGCCGCCGGCGACCGAATCGGCCAGACCGGGGTGGAGGCCACCTACGACACCTATCTCCGCGGATTGCCCGGGATCGGGCGCGTCTTCGTCGACGCGCTCGGCCGCGTGACGAGCGCCCGCCAGTTCCAGCAGCTTCCCGAAGCCGGCGACAACGTGCGCCTCACGATCGACGCCGAGCTGCAGAAGACCGCGGAAGAGGCGCTCGCATACGGCGTCAGGCTGGCCCATGACGACGGCCAGTGGGCAGCCGACGGCGGTGCGCTCGTCGCCATGGACCCCAACTCGGGGGAGATCCTTGCGCTGGCCTCGAACCCCACCTTCGACCCGAGCATCTACACGGGGCGCGTCGACAAGAACGACCTGAAGGAGCTCGCCGACCCCATCGCCAACCACCCGACGCTCGACCGCGCCGTCGCAGGTCTCTATCCGCCCGGCTCGACGTTCAAGCCGGTGACGGCGCTCGCGGCGCTCGAGACGGGCCTTCTCTCGCCGACCGAGCTCATCCAGTGCACGCCGAAGGAGGTCGTCGACGGCCAGACCTTCACGAACTGGGACCCCTACGCGAACGAGCCCATGACCCTCACGACCGCGCTCGCCGCGTCCTGCGACACCTACTTCTACCAAGTGGCTCTCCGCTTCTACAACCGCACGGACTCGCCTCTGCAGAAGTGGGCGCGGACGATGGGCTTCGGCGCCTCGACGGGCATCGACATCGGCCCCGAGGCGACCGGCCTCATTCCGACGCCGGCCTGGCGCCGCCATTACTTCAAGACGGAGATCGACAAGATCTGGACGTCGGGCGACTCGGTGCAGCTCGGCATCGGGCAGGGTGACGTGCTCGTCACGCCGCTCCAGATAACCCGCTTCTATGCGATGCTCGCAAACGGCGGCAAGCTCGTGGAGCCGCACATCGTCCAGTCGGTCGAGGAGCCGGCGACTCCGGGCCAGCCGCCCGTGGTCCTGCGCCCGTACTCCCCGAAGCCGGCCAAGGACGTCGGTCTCAACCCGAACAACATCCGTGTCGTCCAGGAAGGCCTCTACGACGCCACGCACGCGAACTACGGGACGTCGGCCGGCATCTTCGGGTCGTTCCCGATCCCCATCGCCGGCAAGACGGGGACGGCCGAGAAGTTCGTGCGCCTGCCCAACTACCAGGGCCTGCAGGACCAGGCCTGGTGGTGCGGGTACGGCCCTTATGACAAGCCCAGCCTCGTCGTCTGCGCCATGATCGAGAACGGCGGCCACGGCGGAGTGGTCGCGGCGCCGGTTGCCCTCCAGGTCTTCCAGAAGTTCTTCGACGTCGACCCGAACTCGTTCAACGCCTCGGTGGGCAACAGCGACTGATGGCCACCATCGCCAGGGAAACCCGCGCGGCACGAGGGCACGTCGGCTCCGAGGTCGGCGCCTACCTCCGCCACCTCGACTACCTCCTGATCGCCGCCGTCGCGGGCGTGATCACGTACGGCATCTGGGTCCTGACTGCGGTGACCCGAAACGACGTGCCCGGCGACGCGAGCTACTTCGTCTCGCGTCAGGAGGTCTACATCGCCGTCGGCGCGGTCCTCGCCGCGGTCACGGTGGCCGTGAGCCCGGAGGTCTACCGCCGCTATGCAACGGCGCTCTACGCGGTCGCGATCGCGCTCCTGCTTCTCGTGCTCGTGGTCGGAGACGACGTGCGCGGCTCGAAGCGGTGGATCGAGTTCGGCTCCTTCCGCTTTCAGCCGTCGGAGATCGGCAAGGTGCTCCTCATCCTCTTCCTGGCCGCGTTCGTGGCGAACCGCGCGCGGAGCGACTCACCGTGGAAGACCGTGTGGGGCGCGGTGGGGTTCGCGGCGCTGCCGATGATCCTCGTCTTCAAAGAGCCGGACTTCGGCTCGACGCTGATCTACGGGTCGGCGCTTCTGGCGGTGCTCTTCTTCGGCGGCGTGCCCTGGAAGCACCTGGCGAGCCTCGCGATCGTGACGGCGCTCATCGCGCTCTCCGTTCTCTGGTTCCTGCCCGCCGCGGGAGTGGAAGTCCTGGACGCGTACCAGAAGGACAGGCTGATCGGGTTCGTGAACCCGGACGTCGACCCGAGCGGGACGACGTACAACGTCAACCAGTCGATCACGGCGGTCGGCTCGGGCGGCATCGACGGGCGCGGGGTCGCGGGCGCGAGCCAGACGAACATGAACTACCTGCCCGAGCACAACACCGACTTCATCTTCTCGTCGCTCGCCGAGCAGCGCGGCTTCCTCGGCGCCGCGATCCTGCTCCTCCTCTACGCGTTCATCGCCTGGCGGGGAATCAAGATCGTCGCGATCGCGCCGAGCCTGTACACGTCGGCTGTCGCGGGCGCGATCGTCTTCTCGTTCCTCTTCCAGATCTTCGTCAACGTGGGCATGACCATCGGGATCGCGCCCGTCACCGGGATCCCGCTCCCGTTCGTCAGCTTCGGCGGAAGCTCGATGATCACGACGATGCTCATGATCGGGATCCTCGAGTCGATCTACGTGCGCGGTCGCCTCGCGGGCCGCAGGTAGGTTCCCTCCGTGCGACGACTCCCGCTTCATCCTGCCGCCGTCTACGGCGTGGTCAAGGAGATCAGGGCTGCGGCCGAGGACCTATCGCCGCTAGTCGTGGCGGGCGCCGAAGGGCCAGCGGGTGAGCTCGTCTCCGCCCTGGCCGAGGGCGGGGACACGAGCGCGCTCCGCGACCTCTCCGGCGGGGAGGTGTCGAAGTACGACCTGCAGGGCGCCGCGCTCCTCCTGTACGTCGTCGCCGGCGAGAGGCCGACAGCCGAGGACGAGCAGGCCCTCAAGCTTGCCGACCGAAACGACGTCGACGCCGTCTGCGTGCTCGTGGGCGCGAAGTCGCAGCCGGTCGACATCGCCTACGTGCCGGCGACGAGAGTCGTGACCGTCCCGCCGGGGAGCCCGATGCCCGTCAAGCGCATCGCCGAGCTCGTCGCCTCCGTCACGGAGGAGACGGGCTACGCGTTGGCCGCGCGCCTACCTGTCCTCCGCGAGGCCGTCGTGGACGCGATCGTGCGCCGCTTCGCGCGCCAGAACGGGATTCTCGGCGTCGCGATCTTCATTCCTGGCGCCGACTTCCCGGTGCTGACTCTGAACCAGCTGCGAATGGTCTTCCGCATCGCCGCCGCGCACGGAGAAGAGATCGACCGCGAGCGCATCCCCGAGCTCCTCGCCGTGGTCGGCGCGGGCCTCGGCTTCCGCACCGTCGCCCGCGAGGCGCTCGGCTTCGTCCCGGGCCTCGGCTGGGCGATCAAGGGCGGCGTCGCCTACGTCGGCACGAAGGCGCTCGGGAAGGCCGCGACGGCCTACTTCGAGCAGGGCGGCGCACATGCGCTCGCGCGGGCGGCCGATGCCGTCCGGTCCAGGTCCTAGCCTTCCCGCGCATGAACGCCGAGCAGCTGTTGCCGGCTCACGAGGCACTGGCAATCGAGGAGGCCGACGCCTGGTTCGAGTACCTGGAGGTCACCAGGGCCGAGATCGGGTCCGGCCGCTATCACGAGATCGAGCCCTGGGCCTGGGCTCGACTCAGCCAGCGCCTGCGGGCCGTCAAGCGAAAGCAAACCGAGCTTCGTCCCGCCGCCGCGTAGCAGGGCCGGCGAGGACGCCTGCTACCCTTAACGGGTACGCGCAGGGAGAACCGAGCCCAGATCGGGCGAGCGGGATTCCGCGCTCACAACAACATGAGCTTTGTGGCAGACACGCTGACCTCGCCCGCGCCGAGACGCGCGGGCGGCGGCGTGCGCCCGAAAGGAGATTTACATCGTGCGATTGTTTCGCAAGAAGACGAGCAGCGAGGAGGCGGCGCCCCCCGAGGCGGCCGCTCCCGAAGCGCTCGAGGAGGCCTCGCCGTCCCAGGCGGACGGACAGGCTGACAAGCCCAAGCCGCGCAGGCGCCGCGGGACCCGTGGCGGCCGAGGCCGCGGCAAGAAGAAGGTAGAAGCCGCCGAGGGCGGTGCAAAGACTGAGTCGAAGGCTGCGGCGAAAGCCGAGCCCAAGCCGCGCCAGCCCCA
>Ga0307505_10002173_pt1 | contig 14043 bp, 13 predicted proteins | sample 23_S_MG_FD_202183 | JGI IMG/M metagenome (GOLD analysis project Ga0307505, IMG submission 202183) | Soil microbial communities from Populus trichocarpa stands in riparian zone in the Pacific Northwest, United States - 23_S | ecosystem: Environmental > Terrestrial > Soil > Riparian zone > Trees...
CGATCCTGCCCGACCGCAGCCGTGTGACCTTCCGCGTGCTCGAACCCGACAAGCGGCCGGTCGCCGCGGTCGCCGACCAGAAGGAACTGCGCGACATCGCCGAGGTGCGCCTGCACATCGACCGCACGCGCGAGCTGACGCTGCTGTTCGACCCCGGCCACGCGCTCGACGACCGCATCGTCGCCGAGCAGTTCGCCTACTGACGCGGCGACCGTTCAAGGGCTTGTCAAACTCCCGAGCCCTTCATATAGCGCGCGCCTGCCTTCGGGCTGCTCCCCGATAGCTCAGCGGTAGAGTAGGTGACTGTTAATCACTTGGTCGTTGGTTCGAATCCAACTCGGGGAGCCATTTTCCAGCCTTACCTGCGAACTCCGGCCGCCAGCGTCGTCACGGCGTAGATCGTCGCCGCGATGTTGCGGACGCCCTGCGGCGTCTCCCAGTTCTCGCCGGTCGGCGTGTCGGCGCCGAGCGTGCCGATGTAGAGCGTCTTCCGGTCGGGGCCCGCGAACGTCGCGGTGATGGCACGGCGTGGCGTCGGGATCGTGCCGAGGTGCTTGCCTGTCTTGTCGAACACCTGGATGCCCGCGGCGGTGACGTATAGCCGCCCGTCGCCATCGACCGTCAGACCGTCGCCGCCGAAGCTGCCTTGCGGCTCGTCGACCAGCGTCGCGAAGTCGCGGCGGTTCGACAGCGCCCCGTCGGCGGCCACGTCGAACGCCAGGATCGTGGTGCGGTTGGTGACGTAGAGAGTCTTGCCGTCCGGGCTCAGCACCAGACCGTTGGTGAACACGCCGCCCGGCTGCGGCGGTCCCGGCGGAGGGGCCGGAATGATGGTGTCCACCGTGCCATCGGCTTTGGCGTGAAACAGGCCCCGCTCCGTGAAATAGGCCCCGCCGTGCCCGTCGGCCGCCAAGTCGTTGATCCGGCCGAGCGTTGTGCCGTCGGCGAACTTGTCGGCGACCGTCTTTCGCTCCGGCGTCAGCTGGACGATCTTCGACAGGACCGTGCAGTTGGCTCCGAGGCCCAATCCCGGATCGGTGCACGAGCGGTCGGCGGCGAAGGTGCGCCCTTGCGAATCGACCGAGACCGCCCCGGCCCCGGCGACGAACGGCCATTGCACCCACCATTTGCCGTCGGGCCAGACCTTGATGATCGAATTGCTCTGTTCCTGCGCGAACAGCACCGCGCCGTCGGCGTCGGCGGTCATGCCGTCGACGATCATCGGTCCGGACCAGAAGGTCCGCCACTGCGCGTCGCCCGAGACGACGCCCGGGATCGCCGCTATGTCGACCCGCGCTTCGGGAGCCGGCTGGCCCTGCGCGGCGGCCGGAGCCGCCAGCACGAGCGCGACGCAAGCCAGCCCGGCGGTCAGTAGACGATTGCCCATGCTCATTCTCCCGTTTCCTCCGTCGGTGGCTCGATGGTGTTGGTATCGCCGTCGGTGCCGGTGCGGTCGTTGTTCCAGTCGACCTGGATCATGCGATCGAAGCCTTCGTCGCGGACCCAGGCGAGTCTGGCAACCCAGGGGGCGGACAACGTGACCGGATCCTCGATGGTCACCTCGGCGCGCAGCTTCTCGCCGTCGAGGCGGATCCGCTCGACGTAGCGCGCCTCCTCGCTCAGCGGCGGACCGCCCTGGAAGAATTCGTTGGGGTTGGTCACCATGATCGTGTCGATCACCAGCGTGTCGCCATTCCAGCGGCCGATCGAATGCCCGGTGACGGTGGGCCACAGGTCATCGGCGGGCGGATGTTCGCGGCCGTCGGTGTAGATATGCCGGGTTTCGTTGTAGGCATTGACGATCAGGACGTGCTCGGGCGTGATCAGGAACATCAGCGGCGTCGACGAATTCATCATCAGCGGGTAGCCCCAGCCGAGCCCCTTGCGTCCGCCCTGGCTGCTCTGGACTTCGGCGATCCGCCGCCGTCCTTCCTCGTTCCAGGGCGCGTTGTTGCCCCAGACCGCGAGCGAGTCGCTCGGTTCGGGCAGGGCCGCTTCGCCGTCGCGGGCGCGCCGCGAGATGCCGCTGATTTCGGTGCCCGCCTGGTTTTCGCCGACCCAGTAACCCGGCCAGTACGGCAGCTGCACGAATCTCCCGGCGCGCGCCCGTTGCGCCGCATCCTGCGCAACCACCGGCCCGGCGAACGACGCCGCCGCCGCGAACAGCGCGCCGGCCAGCCACCGGCCCCTCATTCGGCCGGCGGCTCGATGGTGTTGACGCCGTCCTCGAAGCCGGTGCGGTCGTTCGAGAAGTCCATCTGGACCATGCGATCGTAGTTTTCACGCACGTGCGAGATCGTGGCGCTCCACGGCGCGGTCAGCGTCACCGGGTCCTCGACCCGGAAATCCAGGACCAGCCGATCGCCGTCGAGGCGGATTCGCTCGAGATAGCGGGCTTCCTCGGAGAAAGTCGGGGCGCCGTGGAAATAGGTGAAGGGCATCTGCACCTGAACCGTCTCGACAACCAGCGTGTCGCCTTCCCAGTGTCCTATAGAGGTGCCCCACACGGTCGGCCACATGTCCTCTTCCGGCGGCATCGGCCGGCCGTCGGTGTAGATGTGGCGCGTCTCGCCGTAGGCGTTGACGATCAGGACCTCTTCGGGAGTGATCATGACCTGGAACGGGGTCGCCGCGTCCATCATCATCGGGTAGCCCCAGCCGTCGGCCCGGCGCCCCGGACGCTCGCGCGCCGCCTGGGCCTGGCGCGCGCGGCCTTCGTCGTTCCACGGCGCGTTGAACCCGTTGAGCCGCTGCAAGGGCGGGCTGCCCGCCGGGCGCGGCGCGGCGGTGCCGCCGATGGTGGTGCCGGAGTATTGCTCGCTGACCCAGTAGCCGGGCCAGTACGGCAGCCGGGAGAACGCCTCGACGCGGGCGGCGTGCGAGGCAGCCTCCTGCGCCGATGCCGCTCCGGATGTCGCCAACAGCGCCGCGACGACGGCGGCGGCGAGAGCTCGGCTCACCGATTGGTCCCGATCGGCTTGCCGTCGGCGTCGGTGACGTCGCGCACCACGCCGCCGGGGCGGCCGTTGCGAAGCGGGTTAAGGATCACGTTGACGCTCATCCCCGGCCGCAGCGTCCTCGGCCGCCAGCCGCGCGCATAGAGATACATCGGCGCGCCCATCTCCATGCTCCATTCGATGTCGCGGCCGTTGGCGTCCTTGGCCACGACCTGGATGTAGGCATGCGGGTTGGTCCACTGGAACTGCTTGACCGTGCCGCTGACCGTCACCTCCTTGGTCAGGTCGAACATGGCGAAGCTGTGGTGGGCATGCGCCCCGCCGCCGGCCAGCGTCAGGGCGACCGCGCCTGCGCAAGCGACTTGAAACTTCATAGAATCCGTCTCCCGGCCGTTATCGGCTCGGCCCCCATAGTGGCACCTCGAACGGCGTTCGTCATCATCCGAAATTGACGAAGTCCGTCAGTGGGCGGCCGGAGGCCTATTCGTGGCGCAAGGCCTCGATCGGATCGAGCTTGGAAGCGCGCCGGGCCGGGAAGTATCCGAAGATGACCCCGATCAGCGCGGAGATCACGAAGCTCAGCACGTTGATGAACGGGTCGAACAGGAACGGCAGCTGGATGGCGTTCATCAGCGCGATCGAGAGCCCGTTGGCGAGCAGGATGCCGACCAGGCCGCCAAAGCAGCACAGCACCACCGCTTCGGTCAGGAACTGCATCTGCACTTCGCGCGCCAGCGCGCCGATCGCCAGGCGGATTCCGATCTCGCGGGTCCGTTCGGTCACCGAGACCAGCATGATGTTCATGATCCCGACCCCGCCGACGATCAGGCTGATCGCCGCGATCAGGGCGACAACCCCGGTCATCGTCGCGACCGTGTTCGACACAGTCTCGTTGATCTGCGCAGTGTCGACGATGTCGAAGTCGTTGGCCTGGCCTTCGAGCAGGACCCGGCGCTCGCGCATCAGGTCGACCAGCGCGCGGGTCATCGCCGCGCTCGAATAGGCGGCGTCGTAGGCCACGACCATGTAGCCGATGTTGTCGTCGCCGGTGAAGCGGCGCTGTACATTGGTCAGCGGCATCAGCACCGAATTGTCGTCGTCGCCCCCGCCGCCGACGCTGCCGCGGGTCTTGAACACGCCGATGACCTGGCACGACACGCTGTCGAGCCTCATGCGCTCGCCGACCGGGCTCTGACTGGGCACGAAGATCTCGTCGCGCACGGTCGGGCCGATGATGCAGACGTTCGCGCCGGAAGATTCCTCCGCCGCGGTGAAACGCCGGCCGTCCTCGAGCTCAATGCCGCGGGCGTCGAGGAACTCGTTTTCGACGCCTTCGACCTTGCTGCGCCAGTCCTGCCCGTTGTGGATGGCGACGACGTTGCGCTCGACCTGGCCGGCGACGAAGTTCACCCCCGCGATCTGCTCGCGCACGGCCTGGACATCGCGCTCGTCGAACGGGCGGACCTGGCCGCGGTCGGTGTTGATCGGGAAGACGAAGAACACGTTCGAGCCGAGCGAGCTGATCTGTTCCTCGATGTCCGCCGTCACGCCCCGGCCCAGCGTGACCATGGTGATCACCGCGGCGACACCGATGATGATGCCCAGTGTGGTCAGGAAGCTGCGCAGCAGGTGCCGCCTGATCTCGCGCAGGGCCAGCATCAGCGTGGTGCCGAACATCAGGCCGCTCCCGCCGGAACGTGCAGCGGAGTGCCGGCAAGGTGCCCGCGCTCGATCCGTTCGACGAGGCCGTCCTTGAAGTGGACGATCGTGCGGGCGAACTGCGCCATCTCGGCCTCGTGCGTGACCATCAGGATGGTGATGCCGGACGCGTTGAGCTCGACCAGGAATTCCATGATCTCGCGCGAACGCTCGGAATCGAGGTTGCCGGTCGGCTCGTCGGCGAGCAGCACCTCGGGATCGGTGACCAGCGCGCGGGCGATGGCGACGCGCTGCTGCTGGCCGCCGGACAGCTCGGCCGGCGTGTGATCGGCCCATGGCACCAGCCCGACGCGGTCGAGAGACTTCAGCGCGGCCTCGCGCCGCGCGGCCTTGCTTTCGCCGCGGTAGATCAGCGGCAGCTCGACATTCTCGACCGCGCTGGTGCGGGCGAGCAGGTTGAACCCCTGGAACACGAAGCCGAGATACTTGCGCCGCAGCAGCGAGCGCTGGTCGCGGGTCAGCGCCTGCACCTCGGTGCCGAGGAAGCGGAACACCCCCGAGGTCGGCACGTCGAGACAGCCGAGGATGTTCATCGTCGTCGACTTGCCCGAACCCGACGGGCCCATGACCGCGACGAAATCGCCGCGCTCGATGGTCAGGTCCACGCCCTTCAGCGCCTGGAACGCCGCCGTGCCGGAGCCGAACGTCTTGGTGATCCCCTCCAGTTCGATGATCGGCGGACCCGTCACTTAGGCTCCGCCTTGACCGAAGTGACCACCTTCATGCCGGGCTTGAGCTCGCGCGAGGTAACGACCGTGTGGCGGCCGTCGCTCTGCCCGGTGACGACCTCGACCTCGTCGAGCGTGCCGTCGTCCTTGAGGACGTAGATCGTCTGGCGGCTGCCGGCGCCGATCGTCGCGCGCACTTCCTCGCGCTCGAGGCCGAAGTTCTCGCCGCCGAGCTGGACGCCGCCGGCGGCGTTCTCCTCCGGGGGCTCGAAGCGCAGCGCGCCGTTGGGCACCAGCATGCGCCGGCCGGTGCTCTCGGTGGCGATGTTGGCTGTCGCGGTCATGCCGGGCCGCAGCAGGCCGTTGGCATTGGCCACGGTCAGGCGCGCCTCGTAGATCACCACCGAGTTGCCCTGCTGGCCCTGCTGCTGCGCCTGGGTCGATGTCGCGGTGTTGTTCGAGGCCAGCGAAATGCGCTCGACCGTGGCGGGGAAGGCCCGTCCCGGATAGGCATCGACGGTGAACGTCGCCTTCTGCCTGGCCTTGACCTGGCCGACATCGGCTTCGTCCACCTGGACCCTGAGCTGCATCTGCGAGAGGTCTTCGGCAATGACGAACAGCGTCGGGGTGTTGAAGCTGGCGGCGACGGTCTGGCCCGGCTCGACCTGGCGCGCGAGCACCACGCCGGCCACGGGCGAGCGGATCACCGCGCGCTCGCGGTTGGTCATCGCCGAGGACAGCTGCGCCTGCGACGCGGCGACGTTGGCCTGGGCGGAGTTAACCGACGCGCGGTCGCGCGCGACGTTGGCCTGCGCCTGCTCGAGCTCGGTCCGCGAAGGGACCTTGCCGTCGGAGATGCGGTAGACCTCCTGCAGCCGTGCGAGCTGCGCGGTGTCGACCTGGAGCGAGGCCTGGGCCTGCGCCACCGAGGCGCGGGCGGCATTGAGATTGGCGCGGGCCTGCAGGATCTGGTCATCGATGATGTCGGTATTGATCTGCGCCAGGACCTGGCCGCGCCCGACGCGGTCGTTGACGTCGACCAGCACGCGGTCGATCCGGCCCGAGACCTCGGAACCCACGTCGACCTGGTTGGTCGGGCGCAGGCTGCCGGTCGCGGTGACCTCGATGTCGAGCGAGCGCTCCACCACCTGCTCGGTCACGTACTCGGGCTTGTCGTCGCCCGACGTGCCGAAGTACCACAGCGCCAGCAGCAGCACGACGACGCCGGGCACCCAGAACTTGGCCCAGCGGCGCCAGCGCGGCCTGGCCTCGACGCCGAGGAATTCGTCGACGCTCGCCGGCTGGTTCTCCGCCGGTACGGTTTGACTCATCTCGCTCATGGTTCGGTCCTGTCGATGGCGGCCAGCGGATAGCCCGCGGGATCCCAGCCGCCGCCGAGCGCCTGGGTCAGGCGAACGAAGGCGCTGGCGCGCTCGGCCTGCGCGCTGACTTGCGAAAGGCGTGCCGAAAGCAGCTGGTTCTCGGAGGTGAGAAGATTGCGGAAGTCGGTCAGCCCGGCCTGGTACTGGCTGCGGGCGAGAAACGCGGAATTGTTCGCCGCCTCGTAAGCCTCGGCAAAGATCGCCACGCGCTCGCCTGCCTTGTCGAGATCGACGGCGGAAGTCTCGACATCCTCGAGTGCGCCGAGGATCGAAAGCCGCCAGGCGGCGAGTGCGCCGTCGGCGGCGGCTTCGGCGCTGTCGATCTGGGCGCGGGTCCGGCCGCCGTCGAAGATCAGCTGGCTGACGGTGCCGAACAGGTTGCCGGTGATGATGTCGAACAGGCTGTCGAGGCCGATCGAGGAAGTGCCGATGGTGCCGCCGAGCCGAATCAGCGGGAGCAGCTGGGCGCGGGCGCCCTCGATCCGCGCCGTGCGCGACAGCAGAGTCGCCTCGGCGCCGCGCACATCCGGGCGGCGGCGCAGCACTTCGGCCGGCGCCTCGAAGCCGGCCAGGACCGGCGGATCGGGAACCGGGGCGGCTTCCTCGAGGAGGCGCAGCACCCGGCCCGGGGGTTCGCCTATCAAGGTCGAGATCGCGTTGGCGGTCGCCGTCAGATTGCCCTCGAGCTGCGGAATGCCGGCCGCGGTCTGCGCGCGCTGGCCGCGGGCCTGTTCGACGTCGAGGCTCGAGACCAGGCCGGCCTGGACGCGCCACCGGGCGATCTGCAGGTTGTCGTCCTGATAGGCGAGCGTGTCGCGGGCGATGGCGAGCTGGGCCGCGGTGGCGCGGGCCTGGATCGTCGCCAGCGCGACCTGGCCGGTGATCAGGCGCTGCAGGTCGGCGAGCGAATAGCCGGCCGCGGCGAGGTCGGCCTCGGTGGCCGCGACGTCGGAGCCGATACGTCCGAACAGGTCGGCTTCCCAGCTCGCGTCGGCGCCGAGCGAGAACTGCAGCTCGTCCTGCGAAAAATCGCCTACGTCGCGCGACGTCCGGCCGCTCGCCGAAATCTGCGGCAGGTAGCCGGCGCGGGCGGAGCGGAGTTGCGCCCTCGCCTGGTCGAGCCGCGCGGCGCTCTGCACGAGGTCGAGGTTATTGACGATCGCCGCCTCGACGAACTCGGTCAGCAGCCGATCGTCGAGCAGGCGCCAGTACGTCGTAAGGTCGAGCGCGACGGGCGCGGCGCGGGTCTCGGCCCAAGTATCGGGCACCGCGATGCCAGGCTCCGGCGGCGCGAGGCTGGGCGTGGCGCACGCCGCGGTCGCCAACGCGAGCGCAACGACACCGTGCCTTGTCCGAGCCACCATCGATTTCCCCCTCGCCGCGAATCGCCAACACCTGGTGATTTAGCGCAGTAATACACCAATACGGCAGCCGTCCAGCCGTGAGATATATCTTTCCACCAACCGCCGACCGGTGTCGACGGAATCCATGTCGCAATTAGTCGCGCGCCGGGCGGACTTCTTACACCGCGGAGGAATCCCTAACACTCCACGCGGCGCGAGGGTCCAGCGGTGCCGATGTCGGAAGTCAGCCCGGTTTGCGGAATCGCAGCGCAAACTTGTCGGAAGTCGGCTCGACCTCGCGCGGGTTCACGTTGTGCGGATCGTCGGGGTTGTGAAGCAGGTCCGACTCGGCCTCGAGCGCGAAGCCCGCGGCGGTGACCTGCTCGGTGACCGCCGCCGGATCGATGCGGTGGAGCGTCGACGTGGCCGAGGTTCCGGTGCCGGGCGCCGAATGGTCCTCGACGAAGTAGATGCCGCCGGGCTTGAGCGACTTGAATGCCCAGGAATTGACCGCGCCGATGTCGCCGTTGGCCATGTCGTGGTAGTTCTCGGTGGTCCACACCAGGTCGACCGGTTCGGGCAACTCGGTCGCGGCGTAGTCGATCACGACCACTTCGACATTGCCGTACTGCTCGGCGAGCGCGTTGATCGCGTCGAGGCCGCCGGGGCGGTTGGCAAAGAAGGCGGGCATCAGCGCGTAGACCTTGCCCTCGGGCCCCACGGCCTTGGCCAGGACACGCGTGTAGTAGCCGCCGCCGGGCGCGATCTCGGCGACCACGTCGCCCGGCTCGACCCCTGCGAAGGCGACGATCTCGGCCGGCTTGCGCACCGCGTCGCGCGCCCGGTCGGCATCGGGGCGGGCCGGATCGGCGACCGCCGCGTCCGCCGCCGCGGCGGTTTCAGGTGTCTGCGCCGCCGCGGCTCCGCCGATGACCAGGGCGATTGCCGCGATGGCTGCTGGAATTGTGCGCATGTTCTCTCTCCGGGGGGCTCTTGGGTTTGACTTGCAATGCCACGGCAAGTCGTGGACTGCCAGCGCGTTGCGTCGGTTCGAGGAGGCGGCATGCCGGGAGGGTTGGTTGCGCTGCTCGACGACGTGGCGGCGCTGGCGAAGCTGGCGGCCGCCTCGGTCGACGACGTGGCGGGCGCCGCGGGCCGAACGGGCACCAAGATCGCCGGCGTCGTCATCGACGATACCGCGGTCACCCCGAAATACGTCACCGGCCTGTCGCCCCAGCGCGAACTGCCGATCATCTACAAGATCACCAAGGGCAGCCTGCGCAACAAGCTGCTGTTCCTGCTCCCGGCGGCGCTGGCGCTGAGCGAATTCGCGCAATGGGCGATCGTCCCGCTGTTGATGATCGGCGGCGCCTACCTGTGCTTCGAGGCGACCGAGAAGATCTGGGAGGCGCTGACCCACACCACCCACGCCGCGGAAGTGCTCCAGATCGTCGACCCGCACGAGCTGGAGGCGCGCCAGGTCGGCGGGGCTGTACGGACCGACTTCATCCTTTCGGCGGAGATCATGGCGATCGCCCTGGCGCAGCTGCCGGAGTTGTCGCTGGCGATGCGGGCCGCGGCGCTCGCCCTCGTCGCTGTCGCCGTCACGCTCGGGGTCTACGGCGCCGTGGCGCTGATCGTGAAGATGGACGACGTCGGCCTTCACCTGAGCGAACGCAGCTCAGCGATGGCGCGCGCGGTCGGCCGCGCCCTGGTGCGCTCTATGCCGGTCCTGCTCACCGCGCTTTCGCTGGTCGGCACCGCGGCGATGCTGTGGGTCGGCGGCGGCATCTTCAGTCACGGGCTGGCCGAATTCGGCCTCGGCGCGGTGCCCCACACGGTGCACGCCATCGCCGTCGCGGCGGGCGGCGCGGTTCCGGCCGCGCAGGGCGTGGTCGAATGGGTGGTCGAGGCTCTCGGCTCCGCGGCCGTGGGTCTCGTGGTCGGCGCGGTTATCGTGACGGGTTACCACCTGGTCCCCGGCAAGGGCGACCCGGCTTAGCCCAGTCGCAGTTAGAGCTCGGCGGAGCGGCGGAGCCGCATGGCCGTCTCGAGCGCCGTTTTCCGGTCGTCCGGGTCGGAAACCTTCGCCGCCAGAGCCTCGATCTGCTCGGCCGCGATCGTCAGCAGATATTGGAGCGCGACCTTCTCCTGCTGGACGTTGCCCAGCTCGTGCAGGATATCTCGCTGCGACGTGTCCTGATTCATGACCCCTCCGGGCTGATCCCGCCGGCCTCGAAAGCGCTTCAACGCACGGCGCGCCGAAACGCTCCCGGCTAGGGGTTCTCCGCGCGTGCCGGCCTGGGGCTGAGCCGTACCGTCTGCACGGCCAGCAGCATGACCACGCCGATCGCGGCCGCGCCGGCGTACCACGGCGCATCGTGGCCGACGCGGGCGTAGATAAGCCCGAACAGCGGCGGAGCAACGATGCGGCCTACCGCGTTCGAGGCCATCAGCAGACCCATCGTCCCGCCCTGCCGGTCGGGCGGAATGTTGCGCGACAGCAGCGCGCCCGCCGCCGGAAAGGCCAGGCTGTGCCCGGTCATCAGCAGCCCCATCAGCAGCACGCCCGACACCGGCAGGCGGATCACCGGCTGCAGCAGCATCGAGACCGCGAGCAGGGCGAGCCCGATCACGATCACTTTCGCCTCTCCGTAGCGCGCGACCAGCGGCCCGATCAGCAGGAGCTGCGCGACGAGCCCGCCGCCGCCGATGGCGAGGAAAGCGAAGCCGAGGTCGTTGGCGCTCCAGCCGAAGTTGGCCTCGCTCCACAGCCCGTAGATCGCCTCCATCGAGGCGAACATCGCGATTCCGCAGAACGAGATCGCGAACAGCCGAAGCAGCAGCGGCTGGCCGCCGACGAAGCGGAACGCCTCGCTGTAGGCGGGGAGCGGCGATCCCCTGCCCTTCGGCGGCACCGCGTCGCGCAGGGCGAGCACGCACCACAGCGAGGCGAGCAGCGAGAGCCCGCCGGCGATGAGGATCGGCAGGCGGAAGCTCGCGGCCGCCACCTCCTCGCCCGCGAACACGCCGCCGAGCACCGGCCCGAACGCGAAGCCGAGGCTGAACGCCGCCCCGAAGTAGCCCATGGTCCTGGCCCGTCGCTCGGGCGGGGAAACGTCGGCGATGAAGCCCTGCGCGACGCTCAGCGTGCCCGAGAAGAACCCGCTCACAACGCGGATGCCGATCGCTGCCCACAGGCTCGGCGCATAGGCGAACGCGACGTACGTCAGCGCGGCGAAGAAGGTCGTCACCGCCAGCACCTTGCGCCGGCCCCACACGTCGGACTGGCGGCCCCAGAAGATCTCGCCGAACACGTTGCCGAAGCTGTAGGCGGCGAACAGCAGCGCGATCGCGACCGGGCCCGCGTCGAACACCTGGCCGTAGAACGGCAGCAGCGGCAGGATCAGGCTGAAGCCGGCAATGTTGATGAACACCGCGACCAGCAGCGGCGCCAGGAGCTTCCCGAGCCGGCTATCCACGGTACCGCGGCTCCGCCAGGCCCTGCACCCCGAGCCCGTCGATCACGTAGCACCAACCATCAGCCTCGGCGGGTTCGCGGCCGAGGAACGAGGGGTCGATGCTCGGCACGAACAGGCGGTCGAGGCGGGGGCCGAAGAACATGCAGCTGGCGGGCAGCTTCGTCGGCATGGCGATGACCTGCGCGACCTCGCCTTCGGGCGAGAGACGCAGCACCACCCCGCCCTCGCAGATCGCCACCCACAGGTCGCCCGCGGCGTCGACCGTCGCCCCGTCGGGGATCGGGCCGTAGGGCGTGCTGTCGAAGAACGGCCGCCGGTTCGACGTCGCTCCCGTCGCCGGGTCGTAGTCGTAGGCATAGATCGCCTGCCGCATCGAATCGGCGTGATAGAGCGTGGCGCCATCGGGAGAGAAGCACGGGCCGTTGCCGAGGATGACGCCCTCGTCGAGCTGGGTGATCGTGCCGTCAGGACCGAGCGAAAAGAGTCCGCCGATGGGCTCTTTCGCCTGGCGATGGCTTGTCCCGAACACGAACCTACCGGCGCGGTCGACCTTGCCGTCGGCGAGCTGGACGTTCGGATCGGCCGGATCGAACAGCGCGAGCGGCGCGACTGCGCTGCTGTCGAAATCGAGCATATGGATTCCGTCCGGCAGCGCGACGATCGCGCCGCCGCCCTGCCGCAGCGCCATCGACCCGATCATTGCCGGCACCTCCCAGTCGCGGTGATCGCCGCTGGCGGGGTCCCAGCGCAGCACGCGCTTTTCGAGGATGTCGATGTAGTAGAGCGCCTGCTCGGCCTCGTCCCAAACCGGCCCCTCGCCGACGCTGCGGCGAGGGAGCGGCAAACGCGTGATCTGCATCGCCGAGGCCCTCCCTGCGGCGATCCTAACGAGTGTTACGGTTGGAGCAAGCCGGGGAAATTCCTCCCTGTCGCGAAGCGATGGGGAGGTGGCAACGGCCGAAGGTCGGTGACGGAGGGGCTCTCCGCGCCCCTCCGCCACCCTGCGGGTGGTCCCCCTCCCCGTCCTCCAAGAGGACGGGGGATAAGTCGCTAGGCCGCGCCGTGGCAGTGCTTGTACTTGCTTCCAGAGCCACACGGACAAGGGGCATTGCGGCTGATCTCCTGCCCCGCGAACGGATCGCTCGCACCTTCCTCGCCGCCGGCCCCGGCCATCGCCATCGGGCTCGCGGCGAGCGCGCGCAGGATCGCTTCGGCCCCGGTCGGGCGGCTCGATCCGTCGGCGTCGTCGGTGCCGAAGAACGGGTCGATATGGCCGGTCAGGAAGTCGGGCAGCTCGGGCAGGTCCATCGGCGGCGGGGGCGACTGCATGCGCAGCTGCGCGGTCATCAGGATGCGCGTGACGTCCTCGCGGATCGCTTCGAGCATCGATTCAAACAGCCCGAAGGCTTCCTGCTTGTACTCGTTGATCGGCTGCTTCTGCGCGTAGGCGCGCAGGCCGACGACCTGACGCAGCGCGTCGAGCGTGGCGAGGTGCTCCTTCCAGTGGTGGTCGAGCCGCTCGAGCAGCACCTGCTTCTCGACCTGGCGCCAGATCGAGGGCTCTGTCTCGGCGACCTTGTCGGCCATCTTCCGCTCGGCCATCTCGACCAGGCGCTCCTCGAACACCTCGGGCTCGATCGCCTCTTCCTCCAACCACGCCTCGATCGGCGCGTCGATGCCGAGGACGTCGGCGACCCGGGCCTTGAGGCCTTCGACATCCCATTGCTCGGGATAGGAACCCGGCGGGCAATGCGTGCCGACGATCGAGTTGATCGCATCGACCCGCATGTCGGTGACGACGTCGTCGACCGCCTCGGCGTCCATTACGTCGGAGCGCTGTTCGTAGACCACCTTGCGCTGGTCGTTCATCACGTTGTCGTATTCGACGACCTGCTTGCGGACTTCGTAGTTGCGCGCCTCGACCTTCTTCTGCGCGGTCTCGATTGCCTTCGACAGCCACTTGGAGCCGATCGCCTCGCCGTCGGCGAGGTTCGAGTTCATCATCTTGGAGAACAGCGTGTCCGGTCCGAAGATGCGCAGCAGGTCGTCCTCGAGGCACAGGTAGAACCGCGACAGGCCCGGATCGCCCTGGCGGCCCGAGCGGCCGCGCAGCTGGTTGTCGATGCGGCGGCTTTCGTGCCGCTCGGTGCCGAGCACGAACAGCCCGCCGGCCTCGAGCACCTTCTCGCGCTCCGCGGCGACTTCGGCCTTGATGCGGGCGATCTCGAGGTCCTTCTTGGCCCCGTCTTCCATGTCCTTGAGCTCGTCGGCGATGCGGAACTCGACGTTGCCGCCCAATTGGATGTCGGTGCCGCGGCCGGCCATATTGGTGGCGATTGTCACCGCGCGCAGACGGCCCGCCTGCGCCACGATGTGCGCTTCCTGTTCGTGGAAGCGCGCGTTCAGCACCGCGTGCTCGACGCCTTCCTTGTCGAGATAGCTGCTGAGCAGCTCGGACTTCTCGATCGAGACGGTGCCGACCAGCACCGGCT
>Ga0307505_10002174_pt1 | contig 14040 bp, 7 predicted proteins | sample 23_S_MG_FD_202183 | JGI IMG/M metagenome (GOLD analysis project Ga0307505, IMG submission 202183) | Soil microbial communities from Populus trichocarpa stands in riparian zone in the Pacific Northwest, United States - 23_S | ecosystem: Environmental > Terrestrial > Soil > Riparian zone > Trees...
GGTAAACTGTTCCCCGTGACGGATAGTGCCCGGACGGTGCTATATGCGTTGCTGGACGCGGCCGCGTCCCACAACGTCACCATCCTGCACCCCCGCCGCGTGGAAACGGTGCAAAAGAGTGATCAGGGTTTCACCGTGGCTGGAGCCTGGGGACAGATGACTGCCACCCACCTGGTCATCGCCACCGGGGGCCAAAGCCTGCCCAAGAGTGGCTCCGATGGGCATGGTTACCGATTGGCCCAAAGTCTGGGCCACAGCCTCACGCCCCGACTTCTGCCTGCCCTCGTCCCTCTCACCCTACCCACCGGGCATTTCATTGGCGATCTAAGTGGTGTGACTGTACCGGCCACCCTGGAATTGTGGTCGGGCACGGAGAAGAAGCTGTTGGCCTTCACCGGTTCTCTACTCTGTACCCATTTTGGCCTGTCCGGGCCGGTGGTGCTGGATATGAGCCGCTATTTTTTGGACGCGCAGATGGATGACGCGGCCGCGAAGCTGACCCTCAACTGGCTACCCGACTTCACCAGCGAGGAATTTGAGCGGTTGTTGCTCAACCTGGGAGCCACTAGTTTGCTGAAACAACTGCGTGAACTGTTACCGGAGCGGTTGGTGCGGCAGTTATGTGAGCAGGCCGGGGTCGAGGCGGGCATGAGTGGCGGGCAATTGACGCGGCCGCAACGCAAAACGCTCGTTACCACCTTCACCCGCCTGCCCCTACCCATCACCGGCAATCGGGGCTTCACCGTCGCCGAAGTCACCGCGGGTGGCATTCCCCTGGCCGAACTCAACCTGAAAACAATGGCATCACGCCTTTGCCCCGGTCTCTATGTGTGCGGCGAAATTTGTGATGTGGATGGGCGCATTGGCGGCTACAACTTCCAATGGGCCTGGGCCACGGGTTATACGGTGGGCGTATCCGTTGGCTTGCCAAAATGAACCCCTCACCCTAACCCTCTCCCACCGGGGAGAGGGGACAGACTCCCTTCTCCCTCACAGGGAGAAGGGCCGGGGATGAGGGTGAATAGTCACTCGTAACTTTGGGTTATCTTTTAGCGACTTCTTTACTATAGACTGTAAGCCACACTGCGTATAATGTTAGGGGATGAAGGATATTTGAGGCTAGAGCGAGAGGATAGAGCTAGAGAAGATCCAGACAGCAAAACTCTCTAGCTCTAGCTCTGAACTCTAAACTAAACTATGAAACGTGTCCTGGTTATCGCCAGTCTGGTTGGGCCAATTTTGCTCTTGGTCGGGTTACGCCTGTTTCCCGAATTCGATTTTTCTATTCACCAACCCCTGTTTCATTTTTATATCGTTACTTTTTTCACGTCCGCGGCCGCGATTGTTTCCCTCTTCATCGCCTACGCCCTGCAACAGGCGGGCCTCAGCCGCTACCAGCTTTTACCCACCGCCTTTGCCACCATGGGCGGCATCTTCCTCGTCCACGGCCTGTTCACCCCCGAAGCCATCTTCTTTGCCAACAACCCCGGCGTGCGCTGGGCTGCCTGGTTGACCCTCTTTATGGGGGGACTGGTCTTTTTAACCGCCACCTTTAACCCCACGCCACCCCAAATTCGCCGCATCAATATCATCCTCTTTCTGTCCGTCGTTGGCTTTGCCCTCATCGTGGCGTTTACCCCCCAATGGCTCACCTACATTGATGAAAACGTAGCTCCCTTTCATCGCTGGCTGGCCTTTACGCTCACCCTCCTGGCCTGGCTGTTTGTCATGATTCGCCTGGGTTGGCGTTGGCGGCAAACGGGGGAGACCATAGAAGGGGTGATGGCGTTAATCGCCGCCTGGCAAGTTCTCGGCACTATCAGTTTGCACCAGTTTCCCACATGGCATATCTCCTGGTGGTTGTATCACGTTGAGTTATTAATGGGGGTTTTGCTGGCATCGGCGGTATTGGTCCAGCAGTATGAACGTCTGCGCCAGTTCCGTCTCACCTCTTATTTTGCCCTGACTAGCCTGATTGTCACGGTGGCTTCGGCCTTGCTGGCGTCTCATCTCTTCTCCCTTTTTGTGGAGCGAGAACTTGTGCGGGCGTTGCAAGATCAGGCCCAGCAATCGGGCATGAATGTGGCCATGGCCGTGGTGCATGATTTGCCGGAACCGGTGACAACAGAGACCCTGAATGCGGCCGCGGCCGATTCCCTCGATCTCGATTACATTCTCTGGCAACAACTGATGGGCCTCTCCGTTGAATACGTCAATATTTACGATACCGCCGGTAATCCCCTCCTGCCCGATCCGTATGCCCATACCTCTCTCAACCAGACTAATGTAGTCTCAGTCAATAATGCCCTGACCGGTACAGCGACCACCGAACTCCTGCCCGCCCTGCCCGAAGATGAACACCTGCTGGCTGAACACACCCTAACCGAAGGGCCACGCCTACGAACCTATGTACCCCTACCTGGGGCCGACCCGACCCAGCCAATAGGCGTTTTGCTCCTGCAACAGCCCGTCCCCGAATTGAATCCCACCGTCACCCGTGCCCGTTTGCAAGGGTTACTCATCGGTGGTGTGTCTATGGGTCTGCTCTTTCTGGCCTTGTTGGGCATTGTGCGCCGCGCCGATCAGGTTATCACCAACCGCACCAATGATCTGGCCCAGGCCAACGCCCATCTCCGCGCCGCCGAAGCCGCCCGTGATGAGTTGACCAACATGATTGTCCATGATCTGCGTACCCCGCTGACCACGGTCATCATGGGGCTGGAATGGTTGCACAAGATAGGGGATGATCCGGAGCGACAGGCTAATCGCAATCGGTTTTTGAGCAATGCCCGCTCTTCGGCCGACCGGTTGATTGACATGATCAATGATTTGTTGGATGTGAACCGGCTAGAGGCGGGGCGATTACAACCCCATTTGACCCCCACCAACATTAACGAACTCCTGGACCGACGCGCGGCCGCGTACTCTCCTGTCGTTGAATCCGACGAAAAGCAGATTGCCGTGCAAGCCACTCCCAACCTGCCCCTCATTCCTACCGATGTTACGCTGATGGAGCGGGTTCTGGATAACCTCATCGGCAACGCCATCAAATATACTCAACCCGGTGGGCACATCACCCTATGTGCTCAACGCCAAGATGGCCTCATTACCGTCAGCGTGACCGACGATGGTGAAGGTATTCCGCTGGCCTACCAGACGCGTATCTTTGATAAGTTTGTCCAGGTAACAAACGATGAAGGCCAGCCCATTCGCAAGGGTACGGGGCTGGGTTTAACCTTTTGCCGGTTAGTGGTTGAAGCCCACGGGGGCCATATTGGGGTGGAGAGCCAGCCGGAACAAGGGAGCCGGTTCTTCTTTACTTTGCCGATCAAAAAAGAGTTGCCCGGTTAGGACAACTCTTTTAGTACGAGTCAATTTTTTGTACGGTGACCAAGAAAATTATCCGCAGATTTCGGGGATTAACACCGATTTTTTAATCTGCGAAAATCTGCGTTAATCTGCGGACAAACCTCTTTGGTTCTGGCTGGTCCAGGTTTAGAATTCGTAACATTTAGAGCTGACAGGTTTCCGGAAACCTGTCAGCTCTTTTTTATCAAGCCAGGCTAGCAGAACGTCGCCAGACGAAAATGATGAAACTACCACCGAGAAGCATGATAAGCGTCGCGGCCGCGAACAACCCCAAGGATTGCGATTCACCACCCCAAGCGGTCAATGACACATCCGTGGGGCCACTGTAACTGGCGTCCAACGTCAACACCGCATTCAACGGTGTGCTTTGGTTCCCCACCAGCCCAGTAGCAAAAACCGTGTACACATTGTCTGCCGCCAACGGCACATCCATCAGGCTTAGCACCACGGTGCTGGTTCCCTGGAGCCGCACATCCAGGTCATACGCGCCACCCGGAACCGGCAGATAACCACTGGCTTCGCCAAATTCATAATCACCAAATAACACCGTGCCATCAGTCAGGGTAATGTCTACCGCCGGGGCGTTGGGCGATGCGTGGACAAAGCGCACATGAGCATTGCCAGCGGCCGGGGCACTGTTGTCATCCACTAAAACCAGCGGGGAGATATTGGCCAGGGTGTCAATGGCCGCCACGGTGTAATCGGTGTTGGCCTCCAGACCCAACGTGGCCGAGATGACAAAGGGGCCAGCCCCACCGGCTCCGGCTGGTTCCACCTGCACCTGATACTCATTGTTGCTCAGAGTGGCATAACTGGTCACATCTTCAAAGGCGATATTGGTGAAGGCCGCGCCCCCATTCACCCGCACGTCCACATTGGGGGCATCGGGCGAGAGATGGGCCACCCGCACGCGGGACGGCCCGGCATCCAGGCTGATAGCCGCACTTAGAGCGGGAGAACCACCCGCCAGGCCAATGGCGTACACTGTGTAGACATTTTGGTCAGATAAGCTAATGCCGGGCAAATTGAGGACGACAGTGCTGGTTCCCTGGAGTCGCACCTGCAAATCATAGGTTCCGGCAGGGATGGGGGTGTAAGGGCTGACTTCCTGGAATTCGTAATCGCCAAAGAGAACCGTGCCATCCGTCAGGGTGATGTCTACGGCGGGGGCATCCGGGGAAGCATGAATGAAGCGGACATGGGAATTACCCATCATGGGCAGAGCGTTGTTGTCTGTTAGTACCAGCGGGGTAAGGTTGGCTAAGAGGTCGGTGGCGGCGATGGTGGTATCAGTGTCAGCGGCAAAATTCAGCGTGGCTGAAATGACGAACGGGCCAGCCCCACCAGCTCCCGCCGGTTCAACCTGAACCAGGTAAGCGCCAGCAGGCAGAATGGCGTAATCACCAATGGTGCCAAAGGGGACATTTTGGAAGGCATACGCTCCATCTACCCACACATCCACGTTGGGGGCATCGGGGGAAGCATGGGCGACACGGACGCGGGCATCACCAGGGCCAGCCGCGGCCGCGGACTGAGCTATTAGCGCAAAAACAAGAGCTAACGGGAGAAAAAACAAGCCAAACAACAAGATACGACGTTTCATACGATCCACTCCTTTTTGTTTGTTGAGTCATATGTATCTTCTCCATAAAGCGCGGTGACGTTGGTTGAGCCTGTTGAAACCAACAGCCTTCGACAGGCTCAGGCCACGTTCCCCCCGAAATATTGTTGAAGATACCTTTCTTGCTTGTTATGACGCACACAAAAGAATTGTGGATGTATAAAATCTGGGCAAAAAGCTGACAAAGAAGGATACCTGGTACAGCTTTAACGAACCCTAAGTACAGTATTGCGTAAATTTATTCCGCGTTTTAATGCCCGCTAAAGCGACCACTCCGGAGTCGAGGCTTTAGCCGGTTCTTGGAACGTACATATGCAATCTTGTACTAAGGAACCAGGATGAACGTCAGCACACAGAGCAAGCAGCTAAAGCTGAACATGATTCCCAAGCCAACGGCCAGCCATACCCCCCAATGAATTCGGTCCAAATCGGCAAAGAGGGGTTTCAGGGACAGGTATTGTGATTCGTCGCCGATTAACGCTTCCCGGCGTCGCCAGACGATCCAGCCCAGGTAGGGGATACCCAAGAATAAGGCACTGAAAGCAAAGAGATTGTTGACCGCCGTTTGTAAATCACTGTGAATTTCGCCCGTAGTGACATTGCGAGTATTTACGTTGAAGAGGGTAAAGCTAATCATAAGCAGGGCCGCCCCAAAAACCAGGAAGATGCGGCCGCTACGGGGCATGTTTTCACTATCACGCATGGCAAAGGAAAGTCCGGCGGTCAGTAACTCGTGAATCAACAAAGCGGTGAAAAGAAGCAGGGGAGGGAAAAGGCCAATGAATTCCAGGGAGAAAGCCAAAAAGTCGGTTATATCTTGCCCTAGAAAGGCCAGGGCGATGCCCACTGTTAAAACCGGTAGCCCTAACGATAACCCCAGCAAGGTCATCGCTTGCTCTACTTGCCACCGCCGTGCGGCCACCCATAAAAGCATTATGAAGGTGAGTGGGACAGTGATGAAAAGGTCTAGCAAGACGGCCAACTGAAAAGGTATGTTATTAGACTGAAAGGCCGAGACCGCGGCCGCGAGGCCCAATAAGGGTCGCCCTAACACCAAAGCCAGGACAAGCACCCGCAAAAACCGGCTGGGAAACAGCCATCGGGCCACCATAATCACCCCTCGCCCCACGGCGATTGAAGCCTGGGCTATCGTCAATCCACTGGTGGCCCAAAAAAAGATAGTCAAGAGCATCAACAAGCCAAAATTAGCATTAAGCGCGGTCGCTACCGAAGCATCGGACGTATCCCAAAACCAAAACAGCCCCAAAAAGAAAAAATTAATGATGACCCACAGGCTAAATTCGGTGAGAGGCCATTGGCGGATGAATTCTCTTTGACGCCCATAGCTGTGAATGCCCACGATCAACAATTGCAAAGGGGGAGCCGTGCATAACCAGATAATCGCCGCATTGTTCGTGGGCATCAATAAAAAAAGCTGTGCGGCATACAATCCCAGAATCAACCAAAACACCCGTCGGCGAAAATCGGTAGCCCCGGTTAAGATGAAGCTCCACCCCAGGGCAAACCCCAGGCTACTCACGACCATGACCCCAAACGGTGTCTGGACGGCTGTTTCGTTGAGCGTGAAGGGGATTAATCGCCCCACACCGCCCAAAAGCTCCGTCACCAACATAAAAAACAACATCCCTGCTAACAGCAAATAGCCGAACAAAACCAGGAGTCGCCGGTTGAGAGCGAGTGCCCGCCAATCCACCACCGCTTCTTTGATGTTGGCGAAGATGGGGAGTCGCCAGACCAGGGCGTTGAGCGTCACAATGAGTTGCATGAACATAGGGATCATTCCCAGCCACTGGCGGTAAAAACCAGTTGCAATAACTCGGCCCGCTCCGTGGGGGTCATGGGCCGCGGCCGCCCGTAATCTTCAATCATACCCGTCCACAACTGCACACTGAGTACCCGCCCTTCATAAATGGTGTAAATATCAATGAATAGTTGCCGGGTGGGGATAGACCACATCTGATCGGCCATGAAGTTGCCCAGGCCGTAATGGATGAAGCCGCCATTGACGAAGTTAAACGCCTGCGGATGATGGCCTTGACTGCCGCTGACAATATCGGCCCCGGCGTTGGCCAGGCCGTCAAAATCACGCCGCTGTTCTGCCCACACCTCATACATAAAGTGTTCGATGAATTGCAGGGTGGAAATGACCACATACCCCTGACTATCCAGGTCGCTAATCAGGTCGTGGATGTAGGTGTAATCGTCGCAGGGCAGAGAGCCACCATACCCTTCTTTGGCCCAAACGCCCCAGGGGCCAACCGGATTACAGCCAACAAAGGCCAACCGGTTGCCATTGTGTTCGATGAGCAACGGTTGCCGGGCCTGTTCCAGGTCGCGGCCGCCACCAAATGTCTGGATACCATTCTCCTCAAACAGGTCGAAGGTGTTCTGTAAATTATGCTCGCCCCAGTCGTTGAGGTGATTGCCGGTCATCTCGTTAATGTCTATGCCCATGTAGGTCATTAATTCGATGTAGCGAGAATGGGCGCAGAACGTTGTGCCGCCGGTGGGTTCGGGTGGGGGGCAGTCGGGGGTGAAGGGGTTTTCGTGGCTCATGTGGGCCAGGTCTACGGCGTTGAGCAGGGGAGCGACTTCTTCGCCGGGATATTGCAGGCCATGACGCTCCATGCGTACCGCCGTGGCCCGGCTGAATCCGGCGGGCCCGGTCATGGCCACATGGGTGATTTTGGTATCGTCCCGGTTACTGATAGGACCTGTCCACAACTCGGCGAACGCGGCCGCGTCCCCCTCATCCCCCTCTACAAAAATTGGCACCGCCAACGGATACGTGGCCGGGTCAAAATCCAGGTCAATGGGGGATGGTTGCCCATCGGGGCGTAGCACTTTGAGGGCTGGCTCCAGGGCCGGGAAAGGGACGAGGCTGAGAGCGGGGCGATTGTTCCACAGGGTGGTGATAAGTTGATCGGTGGGAGTGGGGACCGCGGCCGCGGCCGGTTCGCCCCACCACAGCCGCAACAGTGCCTGTGTCGGTTCGTCCAGGATTAACCGGCCTTCCTGCCAAGCGTTTTGCACCTCGGCCAAGGGCAGTTCATCCGGGATGGTGGGGAAAGCCACAACGAGGGCGAAAATCCAGTGCGCCAGCACCGGGCCAGGGAGGGTGTCGCTGGTGGCCGGAACAATGCTGAGGCGTAAATTGGCCTGGGCCGGATCGTCAAGCCAGACGAATTGATCGGGGTGTTGGCTGATGAGGGTTTGCGCGGCCGCGATCAGTTCTAACGGCACACCACCTATCGCACTCACCGTGGTGGGCGGAACTGGGGTGGCGGTGGGAATAGTGGTAGGTAGGGGTGTGGCAGAAGGGAGCGGTGAGAGGATGGGGGTGGGAGGTGGCGTGGAGAGTGGGGTTGCGGCCGCGGGTGTCGCCGTTATCTCCGTTACAACCGCCGCCACCGTAGGCACAGCATCTGGTGCTTGCTCACAGGCCACCAACAACCAGCCCCCAACAACGAACATGACCAAACTTAACCATTGTTTCATAGCCGGAATTATGGGCCAAACCCTGAGATGGGCAACTGTTTTCCGGTTTTCGACCAGCCTTAGTACAGCTTTGCGCAAATTTGTTCCGCGTTCCCAAACCCGCTAAGGCGTCCACTCCGGAGTCGAGGCTTTAGCCGGCTCCCGGAACGTACTTATGCAAAGCTTTACTTAGTCAACCTCTTAAAACGGGGGACAAACGATTTTCTCGCGCGGACGTGAGACGCAGACCGGACAGGTTTCCAAAAACCTGTCCGGTCTCCGGCAAAATGTGGATATCGAGATTCACTATTGCCCGGCTATCCCCCTCTGCGGTAGACTACACGCCCGCAGAAACACAACTGTTCCGCATGAGTCAATGGCACACCATGAGGGATGAAAACCAGCGGAACTCGTAGGAACTCAGCGGAACTCTGTGTCAAGTCCTGGGAACTCGAAACTTGAAACTCGAAACCCATTTTCGTAGTAGTTGCGGATAACCCGGCAAAGGCAAAACATTGTGGACAGTAAATCTTTTCGCATCCTAGAATTTGATAAAGTACGGGAGCGGTTGGCCGGATACACCAGTTTTAGTGCTGGTGAAGCGTTGGCCCGCCAGCTAACCCCTACCACCGACCTGGACACGGCCCAGCTTTGGCAGGCCGAAACCCGTGAGGCTGTCACCCTGCTGGAAACCCGCGACGACATCACCATCGGGGGCGCACGGGATGTGCGCCGGGCTGTGAGCAATGCCGAACGGGGTTATACGCTGTTGGCCCAGGATTTTCTGGATATTCGGGGCACCATCGTGGCCGCCCGTAATTTGCGCCGCATCCTCATCCGCCTGCCCGATCATGTGCCCACTCTGGCCGCCACCGCCGAACTAATCGAAGAATGCCCCGGCGTGGTGGTGGCCATCACCGAAACCATTGACGACAAAGGGGATGTACTGGATAGCGCCAGCCACAAATTAGCCAAAATTCGCCAGGATTTACGGGTTGCCTATAACCGTCTGCACGAAAAACTACAACGCCTCGTCAACAGCAGTCAAAACCAATTCTTGCAGGAGCCGATTATCACCCAACGGGGTGGGCGCTACGTCATTCCCCTCAAGGCTGAGTATAAGGGGCGTATTCCTGGTGTGGTACATGATCAAAGTGGTAGTGGGGCCACCCTGTGGATTGAACCTATCGCTACGGTGGAACTCAACAACACCTATCGTGGCCTCCAAGTGGACGAACAAGAGGAGATTCAGCGGGTCTTGCGTGAGCTATCGGCCAAAGTTGGCGTGCAAGGTCAGGCCCTGATCCGGATGGTGGAACGGATGGCCGAGTTAGACCTCATTCTGGGGCGGGCCAAATATGCCATCGCTACCAACAGTGTGGCCCCCCAGTTTGTGCCCTGGCGGGTGACGGAACAGGCGCGGCCGCCTAAACACGCTAATGAACAGGCTAAATGGCAGGCCCCGGCCCATAATCCGCACCCTGGTTCGACTATATGGATTCGTCGCGGCCGCCATCCCTTGTTAGACCCCCACACCGTTGTGCCGGTAGACCTGACCCTGGATGAAGAGACCTTTCTCGTCCTCATCACCGGGCCAAACACGGGTGGCAAAACGGTAAGCCTCAAGACCATGGGGTTGATGGTGTTGATGGCCCAGTCGGGCCTGCATATTCCGGCCAACGAGGCCCGCCTGACCGTCTTCAACGATGTGTTTGCCGACATCGGTGACGAACAATCCATCGAACAAAGCCTGTCCACCTTCTCGGCCCACATCACCAACATCATCCGCATCCTGGGGCAAGTAGATGATCGCACTTTGGTATTGTTGGATGAGCTAGGTTCTGGTACAGACCCGGCCGAAGGGGCCGCCTTGGCCGAAGCGATGGTCAACTATCTGCGCGACAAAGGGGCAACCACCTTTGTGGCGACCCATTACCCGCAGTTGAAGGTGTACGCTAACGATACCGCCGGGGCCACCAATGCCTCGTTGCTCTTTGACATGGAGACCCTGCGCCCCACCTACCAGATGACCATTGGTATTCCTGGTCGCTCCAATGCCCTGGCTATTTCGCGGCGGCTGGGACTGGACGAGACGATTTTGCATGATGCCATGAAACTTCTGGGCAGTGGCAACAACCGGGCTGAGGATATGTTGGAACAGGTGTATGAGTTGCGCGAGAAAGTGGAAGCCCAGGAAGCGGCCGCACGCTTGAATCTGCGCCGTCTGGAAGAAGACCGGGAGATGTTGAGCGGTCGCCTGGAGCAAATTGCCGAAGAGCGGCAACGGGTACTGGCTGAAGCCCGCCAACAGGCGGAGCTTGAACTAGAAACTTTGCGCGAAGAAATCCGGCTGATGCGGCGCAAAATCCGAGATACCGGGTCGCTCAACGCGCTCAAACAGGTTTCGCAAGAGGTAGAGCGGTTCGAGGCCGAGCAGTTACCCCCGGAAGAGCCACCTAAAGAGAAAGCCCGTTCGGTGCGGAAAGCTCGTGAGACATTGGCCGAAGGGGATACCGTGTTGGTGAAGGCGTTGGGCGCGAAGGGGCAGATTATCAGCCTGGGTAAAACGGATGCCCTGGTGGCCCTGGGCAACATGACGATGCGGGTGGATGTGCGTGACCTGGTGCTGAAGGAAACGGTGGAAGAGAAGCCCGTGGAATTTGTGGAAACGACAAACCAACAGCCTGCACCCCACATGAACCTGGATTTACGGGGCAAACGGGTGGAAGAAGGGTTGGACATTTTGGAACGCCAACTGGACGCGGCCGCGCTCAATCAGTTGCCCTGGTTAACTATTATTCACGGCAAGGGCACGGGCAAATTGCGCCAGGCCGTCCGTAAATTACTCAAGGAGCACCCCAATGTTGCCAGTTGGGAAGAAGGCCGGGACGGTGAAGGCGGCGATGGAGTGACGGTAGCCAAGTTTAGTGAAGCGTAGGATTGACGATTGAACATCCTAATCGTCAATCTAAAATCGTCAATCGTAAATGGAAAGGATTTGAATGTTGCAAGCTATTGTTTTTGACCTGGGGGGAACCCTGATTGATTATGCCGGCGGGTATGATCTCTGGCCCGATATGGAAGGGCCAGGTTTAGCGGCCGCGTATGCCGTGTTACATGATAAACCGTTGCGCCTGCCCGCCATGGAGACGTTTCGGCGGATCGGCTACATCATGTTGCCTGATCGCTGGCAACAAGCAACACTGGGACAGCGCAATCTGACGGTGCCAGACCTGATTCAAGAGATTGTGACCTATTTGCGGATTAACGGGGTGAAACCGGAATGGGTAGATGAGGCAGCGCAGGCATATGAAAAGTTCAGTTGCGGCCGCACCGCTCTCATGCCCCATGCCGAAACCGTCCTGGCTGATCTGAAAGCCCAGGGGTATAAGTTGGGACTTATCTCAAATACCATGTTTCGCGGCCGCGCCCACCTGGAAGATTTAACCCGCTTTGGTTTACACACCTACTTTGACGCGTTGCTCTTCTCTGGCGATCTCAATTTGTGGAAACCCCGCGCCGAAACGTTCCACCATATACTGAATGAGTTGGATATACCAGCCTACCAGTCAGTATTTGTAGGGGATGATCCAGCCAGTGATGTGGTTGGCGGCCGCAACGCGGGTATGTTCACTGTTTATTACCAGTCCAACTCCCGTTTTCCCACTCCTGCTGGCGTTGTCCCCCACGCCACCATCACCGGATTGGAGCAACTCCCTGCCTCTCTCGCGTATCTCGTTCACGCCCAATGACCTTGGTCCTCAGTCTCATCTGGATAAACCAGAACCAAAGAGGTTTTTGCCACGAATTTCAGGAATTAACACGAATGAGAAAATAAAAATTCGTGTCAATTCGTAGCCGATATTCTTGTCAAACAGGTCAAGTAATTGGCTCGTAAGGTACGAAAAAGTCAGTACCAATTCCCCACTGTTTGCCCACCCTCACCCTTGTTTTCGGCGTATAATAATTAGATATACGTCTAATTGAGTGTGGCAATTGAGTGAACTAACTTTTCCATTACCAGCCCGTGTGCCTCGGTGGGGTCTACCAACCTTATTGATAGACATCTTCCTGATGAACGCGGGTTTCTTTTTGATTATCCCCCTGCTTTCGGTCCATTATGTAGATGGGTTGGGTTGGGCCGCCGGGTTCATCGGTGTGGTGCTGGCGGTGCGTCAGTTTACCCAGCAAGGGCTGACCGTTTTTGGCGGCGCACTGGCCGACCGTTTCGGACCGAAGGGGTTGATATTGTGGGGTTTGCTCATCCGGGCAGGCAGTTTTGCCCTGATGGGTTATGCTGATACCCCGGCTTTGTTATTGGTATCGGGCGCGGCCGCGGCAGTGGGGGGAGCCTTGTTTGGCGCACCGACACGCGCGGCGGTAGCGGCGCTGGCCCCCCAAGAAAAAATAACCGAGGCTTACGCCCGCATCAGCATGTTGCAAAACCTGGGGCGTACTGTAGGCCCGGTGATGGGAGCCTGGCTGATACGCTTTGACTTTGCCACCGTGGGGTTTGCGGCCGCGATTTTCTATGTCATCGCTTTCTTCATCACCTGGGTGGGTCTGCCGCCCATGTCCGTCTCAGAGAACAACGGCCAGCCAACTACCTCAGCCATGAGCGGTCTGCGTTATCCCCTCACCGACACACCCTTCATGATTTACACGGCTCTGCTGGTAGGCTACTGGTTCATGTGGGCACAGCTATCTATCGCCATGCCCCTGGCCGTCAAAGGACTTACCGGTGACGACAGTAGCGTGGGGGTGATGTTCACCATTAGTTCAGTATTAGCCATTGGCTTGCAAGTACCCGCTCTGAAACTCGCGCAGCGCTGGCTGGCCCCTTTTCCGACCCTCATTTTGGGGGTGGTATCGGTGGCGTTTAGTTTGGCGCTGGTGGCGGTTGTGGTGAATCTGTGGCAATTTTATGCCAGCCTGTTTTTCTTTTCCTTGGGGGTGGTATGGGTTATGCCCAATTCGGAAACGGTCGCGGCCGCATTCGCCAACCCGATTGCCAGAGGATCCTATTTTGGGGTTAACTCGTTGGCCTTAGCCGTGGGGGGGAGTTTGGGGCATGTGGTGGGTGGTTCGATGGTAGATTGGGCGGCCCGGCTGAACCACCCGGACCTACCCTGGTTGATGTATGGAGCGGTGGGATTTGCGGCCGCGATTGGGCTTACCCTGTTCTACCTTCGACCGGCTTATCGGCAACGGCTGGACCCAGTTGCGGCCGCCAAAAGCGATAGCGAAGAAGTGCCTGCAACGTGGGTAGACCATCCCAAGGGGTAAGCTTCTTGCCTTCTTCCCGATGATCATAACGAATCGGGGCCTCATGCACCTTCACCCCAGAACGAAGAATTTTGGCTGTAATCTCCGCCTCAATCTCAAAACGTCGGCTTTGCAGATTAAGCGATTGCATCAGTTCCCGGTCAATCAGCTTGTAACAAGTTTCCATGTCATGCAGACGCACTCCATACAAAAAATTGGTGATCCAGGTCATCCCGTGGTTGCCCCAACGCATCAGGGCCGACCGTTTGGATAAATCCCGCACCCAG
>Ga0307505_10002175_pt1 | contig 14038 bp, 8 predicted proteins | sample 23_S_MG_FD_202183 | JGI IMG/M metagenome (GOLD analysis project Ga0307505, IMG submission 202183) | Soil microbial communities from Populus trichocarpa stands in riparian zone in the Pacific Northwest, United States - 23_S | ecosystem: Environmental > Terrestrial > Soil > Riparian zone > Trees...
GCCGACGTCATCTCCATGCCGGATAAGTGGGAGTATCCCTGGTATGCGGCCTGGGATTTGGCGTTTCACTGCATCCCGCTGGCCTTGGTCGATGCCACGTTCGCCAAGGAACAACTGATCCTCATGCTGCGCGAATGGTACATGCACCCGAACGGCCAGATGCCGGCCTACGAATGGGCGTTGGGCGACGTCAACCCTCCAGTCCACGCCTGGGCGGCCTGGCGTGTCTACAAGATCGAGAAGAAGCGGACGGGTGTGGGCGATCGCGTATTCTTGGAGCGCGTGTTCCACAAATTGCTCCTGAATTTCACCTGGTGGGTCAATCGCAAGGATACCGAGGGCAAGAACATCTTTCAGGGTGGATTCCTGGGTCTCGACAACATCGGGGTCTTCGACCGCAGCGCGCCGTTGCCGACCGGCGGTCACATCGAACAATCTGATGCGACGAGTTGGATGGGCATGTATTGCCTCAACATGCTCTCGATCGCGCTGGAGCTGGCCCGGGAGAATCGGGCGTACGAGGACGTCGCCAGCAAGTTCTTCGAACACTTCGTCTACATCTGCCGAGCCATGAACAACATCGGCAGCGAGAACATCGAGCTATGGAACAAAGAGGACGGATTTTTCTACGACGTCCTGCATCTTCCGGGCGGGCAGACGCTTCCCTTGAAAGTCCGCTCGCTGGTCGGGTTGATCCCGCTTTTTGCGGTCGAGACATTGGACTCTGAACTCATCGACAGCCTTCCCCGGTTTAAACACCGCATGCAATGGTTCATTGAAAACCGGCCCGACTTCAGCGCGCATGTGGAAACCCAATCACAGGACAGCGGGGTCCGGCGCTTCCTGTCCCTGGTGAACCGCGACCGGCTGAAATCGGTCCTGCGTTACATGTTGGATGAGGAGGAATTCCTCTCTCCCCATGGTATCCGCGCCCTCTCGCGCTATCACAAGGATCATCCCTATGTCTGGTCGGCGATGGGCAAGGACTATCGAGTGGACTATGAACCGGCCGAGTCAAGCACGGAGCTTTTTGGCGGCAATTCGAACTGGCGTGGTCCGATCTGGTTTCCCGTCAACTATCTGCTGATCGAATCGCTCCAGAAGTTTCATTACTTTCTCGGAGATGAATACAAAGTTGAGTACCCGACCAGATCAGGTCGGTCTGTCCCTTTGAATGAAGTCGCCGCGGAGTTGTCACGACGACTCACCCACATCTTTCTCCGCGACCAAACCGGGCGACGCCCTGTCTTCGGACGCACCGCCAGGTTCCAAGAAGATCCACTCTGGCGAGACGCGATTCCCTTCCACGAATACTTCCATGGAGACAATGGCGCCGGCATCGGCGCGAGTCATCAAACTGGATGGACGGGATTGGTGGCAAAGCTGATTCAACAGTCCGGGGAGTGAAGAAACGGTCAGGATCAGCGAGAGAAGGGGCCGAGTTGTTTTATCTGAAGTTGAAGCGCGCAAGCGCTCCGATATCCTTTGTGGCGTCGTGGTTACATCCCAATCGATTCGATCAACCGCATGTCTTCAGCGGTGAGGGCGAGCTGCTCAGCGTGGAGATCATCTTTCATATGTTGTGGGTTCGTGGTGCCGGTCAACGGGAGCATCCCGACCTGCATCGCAAACCGAAACACGACTTGCGCCAGACCAGTCCCTAACCGTTGGGCGATGGCTCGAATGTCTGGATCTGCAAGAACTTCTCGATTGGCAGTCAACAGCGAAAATCCTTGGTAGATGATGCCATGGGCCCGGCAGATCTCCCGCACATCTTTGTCCCATCCGAGTGCAGCATAACAGCGGTTTTGCACCATCATGGGCTTCACTGCCGCCCGGGCACAGAGTTGGGTGAGTTGCTCAGCCGTGACATTACTGATACCGATCAGTTTTGTTTTCCCTGACCGATAGAGCCCTTCGATGGCGGCCCACACTTCCCAGTCAGCCGCTCCCAACCCCTGCCGCTGATAAGGCCCGTGCAAGACATAGGAGTCGAGATAGTCGGTGTGCAGGTGGGCCAACGAGCTGTCGAAGGACTGCGTGACTTGCGTGGTGAGATTGGCGGAAGCATCGTAGGGGGTACGATGGTCCTGACCGTTCGTCGGGGTAAACTTGGTTTGAAGAAAGAGGCGATCTCGCGCGACGCCTTGCTGCGCGAGGACGAGCAGAGCCTCCCCTACCAGAGCCTCCTGGTAGTGGATCAGTTGGTTGGCTGTGTCGATGGCCGTGAAACCCGCCGCCACAGCCAGCTGCACCAATTGCGCCGTGGCATCTTTTTTCCACGCCGTGCCGTACATGAAAGACGGAACCGGCACATTATTGTAGGTGGTCAACGGCATGCGGCCACACAATGGTATTCCCATCGCGACGCTACTTCCGGACGGCGATCCCGTGGGGGTCCGCCGTCTCTTTTCCGTCTTTCATATTCGTGACGGTCGCCTGCCCCTTATAGTGACCGACCTTCCCTTCGCCATCCACGTGAATGACGCCGAGGCCAGGAATCGTCCCTTTGGCGTTGTGCGCCATCTTGTCATTCCCTGTAAGCGGGTTAGGGCCGCGCAGCCCGACGAACACATACTGATCATCCGGTGCGTTGTCCAAGAGATCAGGAGCTGGATCCTTGTTCCCATCCGTCACCAGATCAATCGAGCCCACGCTCAAATTCGAGAGGGTATCGATGATTTCAACGTTGTTCCCGGCCCGGTCCGCACTCCAGAGATAGCGTCCAACCGCGGCCATCCCATGTGAATCGGCAAATTTGTCATCCCGCTGAGACACCAATTTGGCTGAAACAGATTTTGGAAGGGTGGATAGATCGAGGGCGTACACATCATAGGAAAGAGGCGCCACCGGCCAACCTCCACCGGAATTGACATACATCGTCCCGTCCACCTGAATGCCGCCACAGCCGGCAGGATGAATCTCATTATTGTTGAGTGTGGCCACAAGGCTCATCGGCGTGGTGGTGACATCGAATACGAACAGCCCACCTCCCCGCAGCGTCACAAAAGCATAGCGACTGGATGACTCCGTGATGGGACATATCGGCGAGGTATCCGGGCGTTCCCCACCCTCCAACAAGGCAAGATTCACCACATCCTTTTCAGGGTCGAAGCTGAACGTGTGCGCCGCATAGTCGGTCCAAATACGGGTAAATTTCTTTTCGATGATATTCGCCGCAATCGCCATCTTCTGGTTAGGCGTCGGCCAGGCCGCATGGACATTCTTCCCCATCGATAAGCAGGCCTCCGGCTTGCGCGTCTTGGCATCCATGAACAGCACGTGGCCGCTCAGGAAGGAGAGGATCGCATGACTCTGGTCCTTGTTGAAGAACAACATATGCGGACGCCGAACCGGCTTCTTGGTCGCTGCTTCGCAAAATGTGTTGATTTCACCGGAGAGATCAATCGTGATGGCCGGTTTCGCAGCGGCAGGATTCGCCGCGAGCGCCGCACCGTCATAGATATAGAGAAAACCGCCGCTTTCTTTCCTCGTATCGGATTGATCCGTCAGCCACACTTCATAGCCGGAGGCCGGAGCTATGCCACCGATTCCCACTCCTCCCCCCACTACCAGAACGCTCGCCGCGATGGCAAGAGTAAGACGAGACAGACTTCGCCTCGCCAGATCGTCGACTATCATGTTGGCCTCCTTCAACCAGACTCGACATATACCACTACGGTCGCTTGCTGAAATACACTGACCATCGCACCCTATGAGAAAGAGTACAGAATAAGAGAATTCTGATGAGAGATCAATGGGCTGGCTATCCCCAGCGTGCGAAAGGCCGCTGAAAAGAGAATGTATCTATTGCGATTAGGGAAAGACCCTGCGAAACGGAACGAATACCGGACCATAGGCGCTTAGAATAGTTGCTGGCACCCCTGCCCGTCACGCGATGTGGTGGCCGGACCCTGGATGGCAGAAGAACCAGGGTCCGGAAAACGATTGATTGCTTCGTCACGTTTGCTTACTGCGGCGAAGCATTCACTTTCGTTCCTTCCTTCACGGGCGGCTCAATCTTGATGTTGGGCCCTTGAACTTTGGGCAGCACCCCTGCGCCAGGTTTCTCCAACAACCGCTGATCATATTGATTGATCGACAGATTCTGCTTTACGTGCGCGTCGTCAAACGCCGAGGCCTGGGCCAACGAGTTCTCTCCTGTCGCATTGGTTTGTCCTGGATCGTTCGCGAGTGATTGCCCACTGACGGGATCGACGGCCTTGCCCATGGGATACCCCGGGTGCTTCGGCAACATGGTCGGGTTGGCCAAGACTAGAGAAATCGACAACAGCACGACGATGAACAGGGTGAGTAGCACGAGAGAGGTCTTCATGATGAACCTCCTTGGTGAGAGGGGAAGACAGCAACGCTTCGCGGGCAGGGGACCGATGAGGACGCAGGAAAGGAACGAAGGAGAAGAGGCACAGAAGTCTGAACAGTGATGGAAGCGACTACCCCGGTTTCATATCACACCTCCGGGATGCTCTGTAGCATCGCTCCCGCTTGAATTGGAGTCAAGCGGGAGCGAATCGGCTCAGGCCAATGGATGAACTGTGTAAGAGGTCGAACGTTGAACGCTCAGTTGTGAGGCGGATGTCTCTGAACGGATGTGTGAAATGTCACGCATCCCCATAGGCTAAAGCCCGGTTTGAGGGATAGCAGGGATGGCAGCGCTTTGCACATCCATATCTAGCCGGACAGATCTTGCGGAACCGGCTCATTGCTTCGAGTCAGATTCCTTGGAATGGGACGACGGCGTACGCTCTTCTTCGCCGGATTGGCGCTGCAGCGCATAGATGATCCTCGCGCCCGGCTTGAATGTGAGGTAATACCACACCCATTCCGACATCACCCGCACGCGACTGCGGAACTCGATCAGTAAAAAGATATGAACCGCGCACCACACCAACCAAGCGCTCAGTCCAGATAGGCGCAATAGGCCGAACTGGGCCACGGCTTGCGCGCGTCCGATAGTCGCCAGCATGCCTCGGTCCGCATAGACAAATGGCCGGCGCTGGTCCGGAGCAGTCTTCCCACGAACGAGCATCGCGACATAGCGGCCTTGCTGTACGGCAACGGGGGCTATTCCAGGCAGGGGGTTCCCGCCTGGACCGGCACAATGCGCGGCATCGCCGATGACAAAAATCCAGGGGTCGCCTGGGATCGTCAGATCCGATTGAACCTTGATCCGACCAGACCCGTCCTGGGCAACTCCAAGCGAGGTCAGAAGCGACGACGCCTTATTGCCTGCCGCCCAGATGATATTCGTGGACCGAACGAATTCGCTTCCGATCACCAGACCATCGGCGCGGATCTCACTCACCAGGCTGTTGAGCTTGATCGTGACGCCCTTGCGTTCGAGTGCAGTCGCCGCTTTCGCCGACAGGTCGTGGTCAAACCCTGGCAGAATGCGAGAGCCGCCCTCCACGAGCAGAATGGCGAGATCATCGAGGCGCAAGTTTGGAAAATCCGGTCCCATGGCCTTCCGTCCAATCTCCGCCATCGCGCCGGCCAACTCCACACCGGTGGGACCTCCCCCCACGATCACGAAGGTGAGTCGATCCTGTGTGCCTGTGGCGATTCGTCTTCGTTCGGCCTCCTCAAATGTCAGCAACATCTTCTCGCGAAGATAGACCGCATCAGCCAATGTCTTGAGCCCGGGCGCGAACTGCTCCCACGCGTCGTGGCCGAAATACGCGTGCCGCGATCCGGGCGCGACGATGAGGGCGTCGAACGCAATCGGCGCGCTGTCCCGCAACCGTACGAGACGCGCCACACGATCGATGGACATCACCTCATCCATAACCACGCGAACATGCGGGTGCCGCCGAAAGATCGTGCGTAACGGCCACGCAATATCGCCGGGAGACAGCGCGGAAGTGGCCACCTGGTAGAGCAACGGTTGAAACAGGTGATGATTGGTGCGGTCGATAAGCAGTACGTCGGCATCACGCAACGATTGCGCGGCCATCAAGCCTCCGAAACCACCTCCGATGATGACGACCTGTTTGTGATGCATGGGAGGGAACCAGATCCAGGCTACGTTCCGGAGAGGCATGTGTCAACTTTTGAAAGGATCGATGCCGCGCGCCGCAAAACGATGTCCGATAGTATCTCTCAGTATCTTAGGCAATCCAGCCCAGTAGTCGTGCACTGGACAAATCGGACTCATTGCAAGAATTCCTGCAATTCATTGACTGCTACGTATGCTTTGTTACGCTGCCCCATACGTAAAGTCGTTCTAACACATTCATCTATCGCCCCATCGAAGTCGATCACCATGCGCCAACGGCACGGGTTGAGCAATTGGTACTGCGCGCTGTGTATCTGCGCCTTAGGGCTTGCGCTCGACCACGTCGCGTGGGCACAGGTACCGAATGAGACCTATGATTTCAACATTACGAAAGGGATCGTGGAGTTTGGCCGGGGACACTACAAAGAAGCCGCCGATCGCTTCGAACAGGCACGACAAGCCGTACCGAACGACCCGGAGGCGATCGAATACCTGGGCCAGACGCTGTTGCGCCTGAAAAAGTACGAGGAAGCCGAAACCCTCTTTCACGACCTGACCATGAAACAGCCGGCTCGTCCGCAAGCCTGGCTGGGACTCGCCATCTCGCAAAGTCACCTTGGGAAATATCGCGAGGCGCTGGCCGCGCTTGATCAGGCCCAGAAACTCGATCCAAAGAATCCGCTCGTCTATTTCTATCAGGGAGTCGTCTCGCATGAATTGAAATCGTTCAATCAGTCATCTGCCTTGTTTTCTCGAGCCATGGCTCTCAGCCCTGATCTCACACCGACCGCTCGATATTACACAGGGATGTCGTACTATGAGCGAGGAATGATCGATCAGGGTCAAAAAGAAATCGAAGCCGCAATTGCCTCGGGCGAACCGGAGTCCGAACTCGCTCGAATCGCTCGGGAGATTCTGCAGCAACGAACCGCGGTTCCTAAGGGCCCCAAACCATGGGATCTGAATCTGAGCGTCAGCGGCCAGTACGATACCAATGTCGTGTTGCTTCCCATCGGAACCCAACCTCCAGGCGGAACGTCGAGTATTTCGCAGAAGGACGACTTCCGCACCACGCTCTACGCACGCGGCGAATATCGACCGATTCAAACTGCCGGGTGGACGGCAGGGGTCACATACGGTTTTTATCAGAGTTTGCATCAGACACTGACGACATTCGACATCCAAGACCATGCGCCCTCGGTCTTTGTTCAACATCAAATAGGCAGAGTGACGGCACGGCTCCAATATGCCTTCGACTATGTGCGTGTCGGTCAGGATCCATTTCTGCTTTCCCATGCCGTGCAACCGATCATCACAATCTCTGAAAGCAACACCCTGTTCACACAGATGCAGTTCCGGTATCAGAACAAGGACTTCCAGGATGATCGATTTGTTGGAAACTCCTTCAGGGACGGAAAAAACTGGCTGGCTGGCGTCACGCAGTACGCCTACTTTGCGAATGGAACAGGGCATGTACGGCTGGGCTATACGTTCGACACCGATCGCACCGGTGGTGGAAATCCGTTAGTAGCCACACCGGGCATACAGACTCATGCCGACTGGGCCTACAAGGCGCATCGTCTATCAGTCGGCCTGGGTGTGCCGGACTTCTGGACGTTGAAAACAAACTTTGCCTTCGACTACTACCACATGGATTACGATAACCCGAATTCATTTTCCGTCAGCGGCACAACAGAACGCCGTGACAACGTCCTGTTCTTCACAGCCACAATTGCCCGGCCCCTCACCGACTGGCTCTCGATTGCAGCGGAATACAACTATACGAGAGATGAGTCCAACCTCCCGGTGTTCAACTACGCCCGCAATATTTTCTCACTCACCCTCAGTAGCCGCTTCTAAGCTGCTACATCCACCTCGTCCATATTTTCATGACGCAAATTGTCGCCCTATGTGACGAAATACGTCGCTCAACATATTGATAACATTACGAAAGAACTAACACTTTCGAAAGGGGTCTACAGCAGTCAGTCATTGCGAAGGTCTGTGTTATCAAAGACTTTGCAGGGAAATTTGTCTCGCTCTACGAGCGCCTGTCTCGGTACGGTTCGTGCCCTTACGAGCGGACGGAGAGAACTCTTAGGCGACTGCTCTCTCTTGTCAACTGGGAGGGGTCATAATGATTACTCAACGACTACTGTTCAGCCTCTTCGCAATCCCCTTGGCCCTTGGATCGTCCCTTGCGATGGGGGCGGAGGGAGGCAAGGGCGGGATCGGGTTCTACACGGCAGTGTTAGGCCAAGCCAGTGTCATGCATCCCGGTGAGGATCGAGTTCTTCCGGTCAAGCTCCATGACGAGGTGCGCTTCAAAGATGTGATTCAGACCCAAGACGAATCGCGCACAAAAGCGTTGTTTCAAGATGACAGCATGCTGACGGTGGGAGAAAACAGCCGAGTGGAGATCGATGAGTATATCTACAACCCGGAAAAGAATGTCCGGCAGGCTGTGGTGAAACTCATGCAGGGCCAGGTACGGGCCCTGGTAAACAAAGTATTCAAAGCGAATGGGTCACGATTCGAAATCCATACTCCCTCGGCTGTCGCGGCGGCGCGGGGAACCTATTTCACCGTGTGGGTCGAGAATGGACAGTCCGGCATTATCAACATTGGTGAGAAGGGACGCGTTGACTTTACATCGGGCGGAATGACAGTTGCCGTCGATCCCGGTTTCTTCTCGATCGCTCACGAAGGTCATGCTCCGTCGGCCCCCCTGCCACATAACCTTGGTATGAGAGACAATACCCCGTCGGAAGCGGCAGTGAAAAGTACTGAGCAGACGGCTTCAACACACAGCACAATTCCCGATCAAGGTCCGAATGTTCTTCGTCCGATCGAGAAGACCGAAGTGACGCTGGCATCTTCTCTGGCTGAACTCAGTCCGGTATCTTCTCTGACTGGACTCACTCGGGCATTGGTGGCCGTCGAGCTGACGACATTGCGCGAAGCGCCTCTCGTTGAATTACCGGCCCAAGTGCTCCAGGCGTTGAACCTTGATGCGCGCTTGGCGAAAGCCCTAACAACCTTGACCAGCCGGTCCACCGGATCTCTTGTTGGAAGCAGCGGAGGGACGACAGGAGCACTGACGACCGGGACTCTGACCGTAGGACCTGTTTCTGTGGGAACGACGACAACTTCCGGCGGAACCATTTCCGTGGGATCGCTTTCCGTAGGGTCCGTTTCAGTCGGATCTACGGTTGTAGCTCCCTTAACCACCGTGGTCTCAACCGTTGTAGCCCCGCTGACTCCACTAATTTCAACGGTCGTGGCGCCGGTAGCCCCTCTGATCTCAACTGTTATAGCCCCCGTGGCACCCGTGATCTCGGCTGTTGTGGCGCCGGTGGCACCCATCATCACAACTGTTGTGGCCCCGATAACTCCCATAATCTCAACGGTTGTGGCGCCGGTCGCGCCAATCATCGCACCGGTTATCGCCCCGGTGGCCCCGATTGTTACGACGATTCTCGCAACTCCTCCTCCGGTAATCAGCGGCGTCTTGGGTTTACTGACGCCCTAACGTTCTTTGACGACAGCTACCGTTTCTGCGGCCCTTGGCTCAAGTCAGCCAAGGGCCGCAGTTATTTTGGCCGGTGATCGCTAGAAGACACTGCGCACTGTGTAAATTGTCTTGTCCCTCCAGTACAACCAGGCACAATAGTATCCGGTGCGCGGCCAAACCGATCGAAAGCCCTGAACGGCGAATAGCGTCACGTGAAATTCACAACGGACAACAACTCAGGATCCGGACTTCCACTCGGAATCGGGTTGGGCATAGCGGTCACGATCGCGTTGGCGTTCCTGACGTGGTTGGCTCCCAACGTCGTCGTGCGTCTGGACAATACCGCCTTGGATTTTCAGTTCCGCCTACGGGGTGAACGAAGTCCTGGGCAGGAAGTCGTGCTCGTGCTGGTCGACGAGAAAAGCCTCAAAGAGATTGGACGGTGGCCCTGGCCTCGCGATACACAAGCTCGTCTCGTTGATCAGATTCACGCAGGCGAACCGAGTGTGCTAGGTCTCGATATCATCTATGCCGAACCGGAAGAATCCGACGCAATCCGTGAGATCAAGTCATGGTTGACCGCGGCACAACAGAAGGAGCCGTTATCCAGCAAGGTGCTCGGACGATTGGAAGCTCGCCTCCAGGCCCTAGACACAGATCAGCAATTTGCCCGGAGCTTGGCGCGAGCAGGCGAGGTCGTGCTGGCCATGCCATTTTTTGTGCCGGAGATTCAGGCGACCGACTCATTGATTGAAACAACCTCTACGGTTCCCGAACTCCTCAGGCGAAGCGAGTTCATGCTCGTCAAGCAGACGAAGTCTGCCCAAGAGTCTCACCCATACGAGGCGACGGCCTTACTTCCTCCGCTCGACACCTTCGCACAACAGGTGAGGGGCATCGGGCATGTCTATCGATTGCCCGACCACGATGGCGTCACCCGTCGTGAAGTCCTCGCCCTGCGCCACGGAGATGCCTACTATCCATCTTTTGCGCTGGAAGTCGCGCGGCTCTATCTCGGCCGGGCCAGAGACCACATGGCGCTCTTGCTTGGGGATGGAGTGCAGATTGGTTCGGCGGTCGTCCCGACGGATCAGAAGCTCCGAATGCTCATTAACTATGCGGGACGAGATCTGCGGTTTCCCTGGGTGTCCGCAACCGATGTGATCCACCATCGAATCCCACCGGATTTTTTTCAGGGAAAGGCCGTCCTCGTCGGAACCGCTGCGCTGGGAACATACGATCAGCTCAGTACACCCTTCTCCGCCAATTTTTCCGGAGTCGAGAAGAATGCCACCGTGATCGAGAATATTCTCCACGAACAGTTTCTGACCGCCGGACTCTGGACCGGCCCCGTCGAATTCGGCCTGGTCCTGGTCTTCGGATTCATGTTGACTTGGATTTTGCCCCGAGTACGTGCCGTGCATGGCACGATTATGACGACCGTAATCTGGGTCGGATATGCGGGGGCCGTGCAGGCACTATTTGTTATGAAAGGAGTCTGTCTGCCCGTCGTGATGCCGACCCTGACCATCGGATCGGTCTTCGTCGTGACCACAGTCCTCAACTATGTGTTCAGGGAACGTCAGGCTCGAGAAATTCATTCCATGTTCGCCAGTTACGTCAGCCCCCGCATCGTGCAGGAACTGATGAAATCCCCTTCGAAGGCGACACTGGGGGGACAGCGCAAGGAACTGACCATGCTGTTTGCGGATCTGATCGGGTTTACCACGTTCAGTGAACGACGTCCGGCGGAAGACGTGGTCGATCAGCTCAACGAATATCTCAGCGCTATGACCGACGTGATTTTCAGGTGGAATGGGACGCTGGACAAATTCGTCGGAGACGAAATAGTCGTCTTCTGGGGGGCGCCACTGGATCAGCCGAACCACGCCGAACTGGCCGTACAATGCGCGTTGGAGATGCAGTCGCGGCTGGTTGAATTGCAGACCCAATGGGAAAAGCAAGGAAAGCCGATGCTCAAGCACGGAATCGGCATCAACACGGGTGTGGCCCTAGTGGGGAATATCGGCGCCGAAGGCAAGAAGATGGACTACACCATGATCGGCGATCAGGTGAATCTGGCTGCACGCTTCCAGGGATTGACCAGAACGCTGGGTCATTCGATTCTACTGACTGAGTTCACTGCATCAAAGCTCGTGTCCTGGCCGGATCGAGGAAACGCAGATGCGCGACGGCCAGGGCTCGAACAGATTCAGCTCCGAAAGCTTCACGTGGTCACCGTCAAAGGACGGCAAGAGCCGGTGGAAGCCTACACAGTGGCAGTTCAGTCCGAGGGCACGGAGTTCGAGGAACGCAAAGCCAGCGTGGGCTGAAGTGACGTGCGGAGGTCAGGCAATCTTGCGGGTTTTCGAGCGAGGCTGGGTGGCTTGATAGACTTTTTCTTTGGTAAAGACGCCCACGAGTTCCGAGTCTAACTTTCCCTCCTTGCTCTGTCTTTCGAGATAGCCGAGCGCAATGTCGGACGAGATGGCCGCTTTGTATGGCCGGTCCGACGCTGTTAAGGCGTCATAGATATCACAAATCGTCATCATGCGAGCCTGGAGCGGAATCTGATTGTGTAGCAATCCACGGGGATAGCCGCTGCCATCCAGCTTTTCATGGTGGCTCCACGCGATCGACGGCACGTTTTTGAGCGATCTCGACCAGGGGATTTTTGACAGGAATTCAAACGTGTGAGCGACATGCTGCTCGATCTCTTTTCGTTCGGACTGGGTGAGAGTGCCTTGGAGCACCGATAGCGCACCGACTTCCTCCTCCGTGAGAAAAGGACGGGGCCCGTCGTATGACCGGTATTCCAGATTGGCAATTTCTTTCAACTTCACGACCTGGGCAGGGGATTGGGAACTCGGCTGATTGCATTTCAGAATAAACGAGAACAGCTCGTCCGCCTCTTTCATTCGCTGCGCCAATTGCCGATCCAGTTGTGTTAACAACGTCTGCTTTTCCCCCTTCAATTTTGCTTCATGCACCTCCAGCTTTCGACGTAACGTGTCCACCTCCAGAGTTCTCTTGATGAAATCGAACCGTGATTTGACGAGTTCCTGCTGAAGCGGATACAGCTTTCGCGCTTTGAGAAGGACGTGCTCTCGAACGCCGACTTTGCCGAAATCGTGCAACACAGCGGCATAGCGAAGTTCCTTGAGTTGTTCCTCGTTGAATCGAACGCCCGCATAGAGGCCGGAACCGGTGTGAGAGACCGTGTCAGCCAGCCGACAGGTGAGGGTGGCCACGCGTTGGCTGTGCCCGCTGGTGGTAGGATCCCGGCTTTCAATCGCTTGCACACTGGCCGAAATAAACCCTTCGAACAAAAGGTGAATTTCCTCGTAGAGGTTGGCATTTTCAATCGCGATGCCGACCTGATGGCCAAGGGCGACGAAATTCTGGAGATCGTCCTCTCCGAACGGGTCCCCATTCTTGTGGTTGATGGCTTGGAGCACCCCCAGAAAGCGGCCATGAGCCGTGACCGGCACACAAACCATATTGCGCGTGACGAATCCGCTGGTTTGATCCACATGGCGGAAGAAACGGGAATCGTGTTGGACATCATTGACGATGATAGGTTCTCCAGATCGAGCGACGTGTCCTGCAATACCTTGCCCGTGCAGAAGACGAGCCTGCCGAACCGCCTCACTTTTTTCGCCATGGGCCACATCGAAATACAATTCGCCGGTCGCCTCCTCCAACAAGAGCAGTGAGCCTGCTTCGGCATTCATCAAAAGAGTGGCCGCTTCGATGGCACGCTTGCGGATGGTCGCGTGGTCGAGACTCGAATTCAGCAGGGCGCTGATTTCCTGGATCTGTCGAAGGGAGTGGTCTGCCATATCACCGGTGTCCTGCCTACAGGAATGGGACCTCAGATTGGAGTCGTGTCTGTTCCGTCAAGCACTTTCCTTACGTTGAGCAACAGGGCGTCCGATGCAAACGGTTTCTGCAAAAAAGGAACCTGGCTCCTCGCCACCCCGGCCGTCACGAGCGTTTCATCAGGATAGCCGGATACATAGAGCACCTTCATCGACGGCCGAATCGGGACTGCCTGACGAACCAACTCTCGTCCATTCAGCTGAGGCAGGATAAGATCCGTCACGAGGAGATGAATCGTACCTGGGTATTCGCGGCAGATCTGCATCGCTTCTCCTCCATGGCTCGCCGCCAGTACGTGATAGCCGCTGGCTTCAAGCAGTCCGCATTCAAGCGTGCGAACCTGCACTTCATCTTCTACAACCAACACGGTCTCTGTGCCGGAGGAAGCGGTCGAGACCGCATCGGAAGATGATCCCACCTCTGCAGGCGCCTCCACGCAGGGCAGATAAATGTTGAAGGTCGTGCCGACGCCAGGCTCGCTGGAGACCAGGATATGGCCCCGGCTTTGCTTCACAATGCCATGGACGATGGAGAGGCCTAGTCCGGTCCCTTTGCCGGGATCTTTGGTGGTAAAAAATGGCTCGAATAGTTTTGAGAGGGTGTCCTTGTTCATCCCACATCCGCTG
>Ga0307505_10002176_pt1 | contig 14035 bp, 19 predicted proteins | sample 23_S_MG_FD_202183 | JGI IMG/M metagenome (GOLD analysis project Ga0307505, IMG submission 202183) | Soil microbial communities from Populus trichocarpa stands in riparian zone in the Pacific Northwest, United States - 23_S | ecosystem: Environmental > Terrestrial > Soil > Riparian zone > Trees...
GGCACCTGGGAGCGCACCGAGGTCGTTGATTGAGTCGAGACTCAAAACTACGCTTCGTGAAGCGGACGGAGTAACTGAAGACAAATGATTACACCACTCATAGTCGCAGCGCTGGTGATCGGAGCTATCTGGGCCGTTTACCTCCTGCCTGCCGTCTTCGGTGAGCGTGGGAGCGCATCGATGAGCTCCACCGAGGAGTTCGACCGGTGGACCCATTCGATGGCTCATGTCCAGAAGCACACAGCCGCCGATCTTGCTGCCAGCCACAAGGACCAAATCAGACTTCGTCGCCGTCGCACTCTCGGTCTCCTCGCCGCCCTCGCTGTGATATGTCTTGGCGCCGCCGCCTACCTCGGGTCGATCCCCTGGTTGCTCGGTGGTCTCTTCTTCGCCTCACTCATCGGGCTCTACGTGGCTGCCCTCGCCCAAATGAAGCAGCGACGTCTGCAGCGACTCAAGGTGACCCACGTCTCTGAGCGGCCCACCGAGTGGGACGAGCCGCAGGTCAAAGTCATAGCGAATTGACCCCCGACCTCTCCGACGAGGTCCGTTCCATCCTCGATTCCCGATTTGCGGCGCGTGAGCGTGCCATCTCCGAGTCACGAAAGGTGATCCGCGCTGCAGCCAACACCATCCGGGCTCTGCACCGCTCGGAATGGGATGAAGCCGAGCGATTGGTAACCGAGTCGGGCACGTTGCTCACCTCCATTACCGACGCCCTCGAGACGAACCCGGAGCTGCTCAGCCATGCGGTGGTCCAGGACGCTGCGAAGGAGTACGCCGAGGCACGGATAACCCAGGCCATATTCACGGGGTCGGACACCCCCTCTTTCGGAGACCTGGGCATCGATCCGGTCCCCTATCTGCACGGTCTGGGGGAGGCGGTGGGCGAGATGAGAAGACGGATGCTCGACCTTCTCCGGGACGGACAGATCGCCGAGGCGGAGCGATTTCTTCAAGCTATGGATGAGATCGTCGACCAGCTCGCTCAGATCGACTACCCCGATGGCATGACCAGCGGGCTCCGTCGAACCACCGATGTCTCCCGAGCCTTGGTGGAGAGGTCACGGTCCGACCTCACGGCCACGGTGGTCCAAGAGCGTCTCCGGGAGGACCTCCGCGACTCCCGTTCTTGATACACGGCCCGATCTGGCCTGAATCTGACCGACCGATACAATTCGTTCCCCGCAAGGGGCTGTAGCTCAGCCTGGCAGAGCACCTCGTTCGCAACGAGGGGGTCGGGGGTTCAAGTCCCCCCAGCTCCACTGAACGCGCCGGTCGGAGCCGAGTTCCGATCGTTCGTGAGCCGGTACTCAATCGACTACGCGACTGAAGCTCTCTCATCGGCAGGAAGACTTCCCATCGGCTCTCCGCCACGTAAGCATCGCTGCCTACGATGAGTGGGTGCCCATCTTTGACCATCTCGGCGTCACTGTGGCCAACCTGTCTCGGGCCACCGCCCAGTTCGACGCGGTGATGCAGGCACTCGGGTTCACCCGCGAGGACGCCGATGGGTCGGTTTCATGGTGGAGAGATGACGAAACTGAATTGATCCTCTTCCCTCCCCGAGGAAAGGATGCCGACTTGCACCGCCACGGACATGTCGGCTGGCAGCACCTCGCGTTCGCAGTCGATTCGCGAGGAGAGGTCGATCGCCTACATGCCATCGCCCTCGACGCGGGTTGGACGGCTGTGCGCAATCCGAAGCCGTACCCGCGGTTTCAGTGACCGCTACTACGCCTCTTTTGTAGAGGACGACAGCGGCATTCGAATAGAGTTCATGCACAATCCACACAGCGAGGCCACCGCCGGCTGACGAGCCAATGCCACAGTCGAGCAGGCCGACCCCGGCCGCCTCGCACGATCGCCCACGAATCGGAGCCTGTCTGTTCGGTCGATTCTGTGGTCCCACCGCTCGACAGATGCGCCACAGATTCGTCTCGTGAAGCACCTCGCACCGAACATGACGAGGTGCTTACGTGTCAGCCGTTTGGGTGAGGGGCGTCGGCTGATCGGCTGACGCGGTCCGTGAGCATTGATCCGTCCTGTGCGATCAGAACGAGGCATGCGACCATCAGCCATAGATATAGCGCAAGACCTCCGAGGCCAAGATTGGTCGGTATGAGGCCCACATTGATGACGACGAGTCCGATTCCTATCCAGGCGGCCGGCTTAGGGAGAAATCTCATGACCAACGAGCTGATGCTCATGGTCGCAACGACACCAAGGGTACCGATCATGAGGAGGTCTGACACATGTTCCTTCAGGATCGACAACGGAAGCACCGCGTCGGCAAGCACGTTCGGTTCGACCGGCGCGCTGGTTGCCATGCGAAACGATCCGTGGACGAAGGCCCCGATGACCATGACAAGCCCGAACGCGTATGCGATGAGAGCCAACAGTTCACCTTTTGAGCCGTCCCGGGCAAGACGCATCCGCAGCGAGGCAACAAACCCGACCAACACCAACGCACCGACGATGCCGATCGTGCTTCCGGCGACGATCCTCGTCTGGTTGTTGGTGATCTCAGCCGCCAGATCACGGACCGGGCTGTCAGGCCCCAACCAGCCACCGTGGTCGACAACCAGGAACCCCACAAATATCAGTACTAACCCCGCCAGACCCAAGATCCATCCGATCAGGTCAAGTCCACTCGAACGATCCTGAGACATGTGCCAAACCCCCTATTCAGTGTTGCCCTCGTTGCAGCCAATGTGAACGTGAGGACAGACGAACCAAATTCAAGAACGGGTGACACGGAAGCGGCCATTCGAAGCCTCTTTCTGACAAGTGGTTGCTTGACGCATGAGGGCGGGCACGGGTTCTGGCATTGATATGCAGATTTGGAGTAGCCCGGGATAACTTGGCTGAGGCGTGCGACTTGAGAATGCGCTTCCTCCCGGGTCATTGCGCCTGCACCTCGGGTGGCAAAGCCGGTCCTCACCACTGGACTACGCCGAACACGGCGAGGGCGATCAGCAGCAGACCACCGCCGATTGCGAGCAGCAGGAGAGCAGACACGATGGCCAGGACCATCCGTTCGGTCCTCTGCGCCCGTGGTGAGATTGGCGGTGCCTCCGCTCCAGCGGAGCGGCGCAGCCCTCTTCTGGTGAGCGAAGTGAACAGAAGGCCGACGATCGGTAGCAGCAGGAGATTCCCGACGTGGGCGACGCCCAAGGTGGTCAAGAAGAGAGCGACTTGTCGGGCCGCTGAGGTGAGGTTCTCTCCGGCCGGGACGAAGGCTCCGATCTCGGTGAGGTCGAGGGTTGAGAGTATCCATCCGCCGAAGAACAAGTAGTAGGCGATGTCCAGGAGTTGGGAGAATCGCTCGCCGGTTGGCGGGTTCATATGGAAGACGTCTGCGAGGTATGGCTGGCCGAGACGTCTGATCGCCGGGCCGAAGCCCAGCAGGCACGAACTGAGTACCACGAGCACCACCATCTGCAACGACCATTTCGGCAGCACCAGCACGCCATCAGGATCTCGTGTCGAAAGGGTGCCGAGAAGGATCGCCATGGCGCCGAGCCCGCTCACGACAGCGGCACCTCCCATCGCCAGCCGCCGTCGATGCGCCCGGTCTTCTTCGATGCTGCGGTTGAGCCGCGCGAAGAGGTCCACGCTCGGCTGGTAGTCGTCGGTGTGATGCAACGCCTCGGTGAGCCGGCGTTCGAGACTCATCCCTCACCTCCCAGGACTCCGGCCAGGGTGGCCATTCCCCGTTGACAGTGCGTTTTCACCGAATTCGGGGAGATGGCCATGGTGGCGGCGATCTGCTTCTCGGTGAGGCCTATGTAGAAGCGGAGGACGAGACAGTCCCGTTGTCGGGGGGAGAGACTGTTGAGTGCGTCGATGACCTTGGCTTGACTCTCCGTCTTCACTACCTGGTCTTCTGGAAGGTCGGGCGTCTTGTGGTTGATCATCGAGTCTTGATGGCGCAATGAGAGGAGGCCGCGTCGGTTTTGGTCCCTGGCGAGGTTGAGCACGATCGAGCGGAGATAGGCGGCGCTCTTTTCGGTGTTCTCTATCCGCTCGGCTGCTCGATAGAGCCTGATGAAGGCCTCTTGGACGATGTCTTCGGCTCCGGTTCTGTCGTCGGTGAAGAGGCGAGCCAATCGCACCAGGGAGACCGCCTCTTGGTGATAGAGCTTCTCGACCAGGGCGGCGCGCGCTGACTCCTCCGAGGTCCAAGCCGTCTTGCCGGCTGCTACTACCGCCAGCCAGAGCACGGATCAGCCGGTAGCCGGCGTGTCCTCATCGAGACTCCGGCTCAAGCCGAGCAGTCTTCCCACGAGCGGGAGGCTGAGAACGTTGAGGCCGTGAAGCACGCCCATGAGCAGGAGCATTCCACCGATGCGGGCCACTTCATGCTGGAGTTGATTGCCCAGTGGGTCCTGGGCTGCGGGGCGCCATTCGGGAGGCTGGCTGAGAGTCACTGTGAAGAGGATGTAGGCGGTGAAGATCAGGTAATAGGCCACGTCCATCAAGACGAGATAACTCTTCCCGGTCCTCGGGTTGCCCCTGAAGATGTCGCCGGCATATGCCCTGCCGAACCGCTTGATCAGGGGGCCGAGGATGACGACGGTGGCGAGAAGTATCACATTGGTGATCAGCTCGATCGCCCACCAGCTCATGTCTCGAGACCTCCCGGATTGGTGAGTGACATCGTGGCAGCCTCCGGTGACCGCTGACGTGTCTTCGCGAGCCGTCCCTTCTCGAGCCTGCCGACGATTCGGGCCCAAACCCATCCGTAGGCGATCGCCACTGCGCCAAACATCGGGACGTTGAGCCATGGCCCCACTCCCAGCTCAAGGATCTCGGCGCGTAGCTCACTGTCGAGCCCGATCATCATCACCACCAGGAGGGTGGGAACCAGACCCGCTGCCCGGGATGGGATGTTGAACCCGATGCGTGAGACGTTGCCGAAGACCCCGAAGATCCCTCCCATCACGGCCCCGATCCCGACGACGATGAACATCGTGCCCCCGATGGTGAACTCGGGGGATCTGACCGGGTCGACCATTGCGACCACACGCATAGCAATTCGAAGTCCCGGCCCGAGAACGAGGAGACCAGCGATCACGCCGCCGATCGCCCCGTGGAGGGCGCCCCGCCAGAACCCGGGGATGAGCAGCCAGGCCGCCCCGATGCCGATCAGGACGACGGCGATGGACCAGACGGGGCCCAACATCTCGGATCCGGCGGGCGGTATCGCCACGATGAAGAGCGCAGCCCCCAAAGCCGGCTTCCACTTCATAGTTGTTCTCCTTTGGCTCCTGGATGTCATGACTTGGTCAGCCGAGGTCGGCACAGGCGACCTTTGCGCCACCTGGAGCATGGATGACGACCGAAACTGCGGTCGGCCCGGCTGTGGCTCCGACAACTGTGTGTCCCACGGCGTGGCCTGCTGCGTTGGCGGTGAACGGGCCCGGCCATATCTCGAAACCGTCGAGGGCCCCACCCGGCACCAATCGGCCAAAGCGGTAGTGCCCGCCGGCATCTCCGTCGGAGCAAGCCTGGTTGTGGACATGTGACCCGTAGGACTCGCCTGCTACGAGGCCCTTGACCGTGACCACGACGGTCGTGTCACCCGCGGCAGTGCGTATCATCCTCGCGTTCCCCTCGATTCCGTCGTACGCGACGTGTCCACTTCCGGCGGCAAACGACTCGAATGTCCCCTTGGTCACTTCCGAGCCTCGCGCCGAGAGCGGTGCAGCCATCAACACGAAGAGCACAGCAGCCACAGCAAGCGTCCCTGCCTTCTCAGCCAGAGCGTTCATTTGGTCCTCCTCGAACCTGGATACGAGGTACAGACGAAGAGGTCGCCGTTTCGGGTGACAGGCTTGTTGCTCCTTGCCGCGACCCACTCCAAGCTTGTGGGAGCAAGCAAGCCTGACGGCGGACAGCGCGTGGTGATGTGGCATAGTTGTGGCATGCCACGCATACGGGTTAGTACCACGGTTGACGAGTCGCTACTGAAGAACGCAAGGAACCTCAGGTCCGATCTCAACGACGCGGCGCTGCTGGATGAAGCTCTCACCGCGTTGGCGGCGAAACATCGCGCAGCCGAGATCGACGCCGGATACGCCGCCTATGACGAACGTCCCTTCGATGAGACGGACGAATGGGGCGACCTAGCTTCCTTTCGAGAGGCGGCAGCCTCCTCGTGAACGATCTGCCAGCAAGGGGAGAGGTGTGGTGGTGCGAGCTGCCTGAGGTGAGTCGCCGCCCAGTCGTGGTTCTGTCGCGGAACGCCGCGATCCCAAGACTTCGACGGGCGCTGATTGCTCCATGCACGACGACAATCCGAGGGCTCGCGAGTGAGGTGCTCCTGGAGCCCGGCGACGATCCGATCCCACTCCAGTCTGCTGTCAATCTCGACTCGGTGGAGAGTGTTTCGGTGGCAACGCTTACGGAGCGCCTCGGCAGGTTGGGTGACGGGCGAATGCAAGAGGTGTGCGCAGCCTTGGCTGTGGCCGTCGAATGCAACATGTAGTTCGAATGAGCGCCGGAACCGGCCCCATCACGGATGTTTGGCCGCACCTTTCGCAACGAGGGGATCGGGGTTCAAGTCCCCCGGCTCCACCAAAACGCCCTGGTCGCGGCGAGTGTCTGGGTGATGGTCAAACGCTACTGAGTCGTTTGGAATCTGTCGGGTCCGGTCGAGCAGCTCAGATGAGCGAGACGACGTGTTCCGTGAATCGTGCTACCAGGTCGGCCACCGGTTGAGAGAGTCGCGACCCGGTTCTGCTGATGAGTGAGAAGGTGTCGAGGAGTGGTGGGTCGAACCCGACTGCACGAAGCCGTGGGTCGAGAGACGCGAGGAGGATCTGGGGAATGTACGTGTCGCCCAGTCCCGCGGCGGCGAGTTCGACGGCGGTATCGGCTGCCTCAACCTCGAGGCGAGGGACGATTTGGATCCCCGCCGCCTGAGCCCGAGCGGTCAACTGAACCCGGGTGGGGTCGTCGTCGCTGTGCGAGGACTCGTAGAGGATGATCGGTCGCTCGGATAGCTGCTCGATCGTGACCAGGTTGCGGGTCCGCTCCCGGTCATTGGAGACGTAGAACACCTCGGCCGTGAAAATCGGACGAACGTCGAGGCCGGTCTCGTCGATCGGAAGCGCAACGATTCCAACGTCGAGCTCACCCGCTCTCACTGCCTCTGCTGTCGCCGAGGAATTGCGCACCTCCACCCGGACCCTCGCATCGGGATGGTCCTCGAGATACCCGGCCAGCATGTCGGCGAGTCGATAGTGGTGTGCCGAGGCAAAGGTCCCGAACGCCACGAATGCCTGTCCCACTGTTTTGCCCGACGTGATCGTCTTCATGGCCTCTCGGGAGGCATCGATGACAGTCCTGGCGTGGGATTCGAGCTCGGTGCCGGCGTGGGTAGGCGCCACGCCTCGGGCACGTCTGACGAAGAGTGATTGCCCCACGATCCGCTCCAGACGTTGCACCTGCTCGGCCACCGCTGGCTGAGACACACCGAGCTTCTCTGCCGCCGCGGTGAACGACCCTTGTTCGAGCGTGACGACGAAGTACTCCAACTGGGAAAGCGTGAACCCTATTGCAGTGTCGGTATCCAAAGGGAAATCCTGGGTGACATAGAGGAAACACAACCTACCACGATGTCTTTGGGTCTCTTATCTTCAGGACCATGACCAGCAAAGACGAACTGCGTTACTGCATCATCGGTGCGGGGGCGGCGGGCATGGCCGCCATGCATGCTCTCCTCGGTGCGGGGATTGAATTCGATTGCTTCGAGGCAACCGATCGGGTCGGCGGCCACTGGCACACCGACTACGACTCACTTCATCTCATCACACCCCGCAACGGTGCGGGATATCGGGGACATCCGATGCCCGAGACGTGGGCCGATTTTCCTCGGCGTGAGCAGATGGTCGAGTATCTCGAGGGGTATGCCGACCATCACGACCTCAAGTCGTATGTCACGTTCGACACCCGGGTGGTGAAACTCGAACCCGTCGGTGAGAACGCAACTGTTGGCTGGGACGTGGTGACCTCCGACGGACAGACCCGTCGCTACGACGGTGTGCTCATCGCCAATGGACACAACTCCGCCCCATTCATCCCCGAGGTGCCGGGCGATTTCAGCGGGAAGATGCTCCATTCGGTCGAATACCAGAACCCGAGTGACATTGTGGGCAAACACGTGATGGTGGTGGGCTCAGGCAACTCGGGCTGTGACATCGCCGCGGAACTGGCCCAGGCCGGCTACGACATCACCCTGAGTGTCCGGCGAGGGCATTTGTTCCAGCCGAAGGCCTTCTTCGGCAAGGCACGCGGCACCCTGCCCATAATGAAACTTCCGCCCCGCATCCTCGATCCCATCCTGCGGGCGCTGATCCGTATCTCCGTCGGAAAGCCGGAAGACTATGGATTGCCCGCCCCGGTTGCGAAGAGCCTGAACGACCAACCACCGGTGGTCAACAGCCTCGTCCTCCATTGGATCCAGCATGGGCGGATCCACCCCGCTCCCGGCTTGAAGCGGTTCGACGACAAGAAGGTCGAGTTCGTGGATGGGTCGGTGCGCGAGGTCGACACCGTGATCTGGGCCACCGGTTTCCGTCCTGTCCTCCCATTCCTGTCTGACGACATGATCAGGCGGGAGAACGATATCCCCCTGCGGGTTGCCGGGTGCATCCTGCCTGCCGGAGGCCCGGCGCGGCTCTACTTCGTCGGGTTGGTCGCGCCACGCGGCCCACAGTTGCCCGTTTACAGCGACCAGTCCGAAGTGATCGTCAAGATGATCGACCTGCAGGAGCGAATGGACCAGGCCCTGGTCGATGTTTTCACCGAGTCAGACGATCCGGAGAACCGAATCGACATCGTCCGCGCCTTCTGGAATGAGCAGATGGACTCCACGAGAAGAGGCCTCCGTAGGCTCCACGCCACCGCACGACCGCCGAGAACCGACGCCAACGACGCCCTCAGCCGGCAGTCGGTCCGCTCGTGACACAGGTCGCAGTTATAACGGGGGCAGCCCGGGGACTGGGCCAGGCATGCGCCGATCGCTTCGCTGCTGACGGTGCCCAGCTCGCTCTGGTCGACATCAACGGCGACGAGCTCACCTCGACCGTCACAACTCTGAAGGATGCGGGAGCGCGGGTGATCGGCATCGAAGCCGACATACGAACCCGTCAGGCATGCTCCAACGTGATGGCGAAAGTAATCGCCGAGTTCGGCGACGTGGACGTCCTGGTCAACGCCGCGGGCGTCTACCCGCGTCGCCCCGTCCTGGACATAACCGAAGAGGACTGGCGGTTCGTCTTCGACGTCAACGTGCTCGGCACGTACTTCATGGCCGTCGAGACGATCGCGCGGATGCGCGCTGGGGGCGGGTCGATCGTCAACATCTCGTCGGTCGACGGGTTCAAAGCGCACCCCGACAACGCCCACTACGCCGCCACCAAGGCAGCGGTGATCAGCCTCACGCGTTCCCTGGCCCTGGAGGCGGCTCCACTCGGGATCCGCATCAACTCGGTGGCACCGGGTCCGATGGCGACCGAGGAGGCCAAACGGTCGGATTGGTATCAACCGATGGTGGACGCGCTGCCCACGGGGAAGCCAATCGAGGCGGCGGAGGTCGCCGAGCTCGTCGCCTTCCTGAGCCGCCGCGAGAACGTCAGCATCGCCGGTGAGAACATCGTCGTCAGTGGGGCCGGCGTGATCGTGTGAGCGACCCCTTCGCTGCGCTCCACATCCGCTCCACAGACCGGGCATAGCGGAACTGTTCCCCTGTGCCATGGCCGCAGCTTTCGCAACGAGGGGGTCGGGTCAGGTCGTCGTGTCGCCCACCTCCAGGTTGGGGTTTCCCTTGGGTGATACCGTTGTGATACCATTGTTTCGTGGCTTTTACCCTTCGAACGGACGAGGAGTTGGAAAAGGCGCTCGACGAGCTTGTCGCAGACGAGGGACTGTCCCGACAGGAGATCATCCGACGGGCGATCCTCGACCGCCATGAGCGAGCTGGCCATGCCAAGAAAGTCGAAGACAGCACCGATCGGATGATCGATCGGTGGGGTGACGTAATCGACCGACTCGGCTCTGTGTGAGCGAAGTCGAGTATCTGACTTTGGAAGATCTTCTGGGGTTGGTGCGTCGGCTCGGCGCCGGACCGGTACGAGATCTAGGGCTCCTGGATGCGGCGGCCGTTCGGCCCCGTTCAAGTGCCTTTGGAGAGGATGCCTATCCGAACCTCCGTCTCAAAGCTGCAGCGCTGTTGCATTCGATCGTTTCGCACCATGCCTTGGTGGATGGGAACAAGCGTCTCGGCTGGTTGGCAACAACGGTGTTCCTCGACATCAACGGACAGACCGTCGAACTCGGCGATGACGAGGCATTCGAATTGGTCTTGGCGGTTGCCGAGGGACGTCTCGACGTAGAAGACATCGCGGAACGTCTCATCTGAGAGTCAGACCAGCTGATCGTGGTTGACGAAATCCGTGACCAACCACCCGCTTCTACTGAGCACCTCGCAAGTCGAGAAGTGCCACGGTTGTCGTCCTGTGCGGTCCCGCCCGCGCCCCGGGCGTCAGCTCTTGCTGTGGTTGGCTCTGTAGATGAAGGCGGCGGCCTCACCACGGGTGATCGGGCGATCGGGGCAGAATTCGTCATTGATCGAAGGATTGCACCCGTGGGTGATACCGAGTCCGCGGAGGGCGGCTGCTTCACGCTCGAACGTGTGGCCGACCGTGTCGGCGAACGAGTCGCCACCTTCGGCGAGATCGAAGGCCCGGTAGATGACAGCAGCGAGCTCACCACGGGTGATCACGCGATCGGGGCAGACGATGTCGTTGGCCGGTGGGTTGCACCCACGGAAAACGTTGGCCGACGCCGAACGGTTGAGAGCACCTTCGAATTTGCTGTGGGCGTCATCTGAGAAGTGGTCGACCGAAGTGGCCGGCAAGTCAAAGACCCGGTCCAGGAAGGCACCCACCTCGCTGCGGATCAGGAAGCTGTCCGGGCAGAAGTGGCTATTGGCGGGCGGGTTGCATCCTTTGGTGATGCCGTGGTCCGACAACCATTGGATCTCCGTTTCGAATTGGGTGCCGCCGGTGTCTTTGAATCGGGTGCCCGTGGTAGTCCCGGGCACTTCAAGCTCGTCGACCTCAGGCTCATCGACCTCAGGCTCATCGACGTCTGGCTCGTCGACGTCTGGCTCGTCGACGTTTGGCTCGGCAACCTCGAATGAGGCCAATCCCCATGGACCCTGTCCGGTCCCGTTCACGGCAGCGACTCGGACCCAATAGGCGCCGGGTGCGAGTCCCTCGAGCAGCTTGGCGAGAGTGTCGCCGTCCACGACGTCGACGGTCTCCCAGTCGCCATCGTCCAGGGAGATCTGAATCGCAAAGCCGGTGATGTCCGAGCCGCCATTGTCTGGAGCGGTCCACGAAACCAGGGTGTCGCTGCCGTCGGTTGCGGCGCTGACCTCGGGCGCGGAGGGGTAACCGGGAGGAGCTATGACTTCGCCCCCTACGCCACTGAACCCGAAGAAGAACGTGACGGGAAGTCCCGCTGCACTGTCGGGCTGCTGGGGAACATTCTCGTAGCCGCTGCCTGTTGCGGCGACACCGATTGAATAGGCCTCGAATCCGAGTTCCACTATCGCCGTCGTCGCCGTCTCACGGTCGGGAGCGGCCCCGGAATAGATCTGGAACGAAATCTCGCCGCCGGCTTCCAATTCGCCGAGATCGAATACGAAAACGCCTCCGTGATCGGTAGGGCCGGAATCGACCCAGTCGTCACCGGAGTTGGGGGCTAGAACGTTCGGCCGAACTTCAAGCGGGTTTGGGCCGGAGAAGGGATTGTCGCTCATCCAGTCGATCGGAGCGGATCCGCCGACCACCGTCACGACTTCGTTCATCTGGGTTGGCTGGACGTCCCAGTCCATAGAGCGCAGGTAGCGCACATCGACGGTGCTCTCTGAAACGTTTTCGATGGACACGTCCACTTTGAACGCATGGTCGTTGGTCGAGGGCGAATAGTGGTGTGTGACTCGATAGACCGGCACTTCGGCACTGGGAACCAGGGCTACCGAGGAGGCCGTGTCGGAGGTCGAGTCGAAAGACTCCGAAGCCATGTTGAAGATCCCGGAGTAATCATCGGCTCCGCCCCACGTGTCGGTCAGCGCATCGGCCACACCCCAACCCTCACAGGTACATCCGTCAGCAGTCGCCTCGAACGGCACGTCGTGGCCGATGTAGCGGAGTCCCACAGTTGTGGTTCCAGTCCAGGAAGCGGTGGTGCCCTCCTCGGACCAGTTCAGATGCCCTTCGGCATTGACACCGATCTCGACGAGGCCATTGGTGATGATCGCGCCGCCGTTCGGGCTATTCGCAGAGGCCGGCGTCGACGGCAGAAGAGCCAACGTCGCAACGGCGATCAGAAACCCCATCGCCAGAGGGAGGACTCGCTTGAGCGCGCCGGTGAATACTGATGCCAAGAAGCCCCCTCGAGAGTGTTAGAGATCGAGGGTGCCTGGTGACACTTTTGTCGATGCTGGATGATCGGCGTTTGGCCACGCCGGCTTGAGGAACAAGACCCAGGCGGCTGATCCGAGAAATGGCGCGCCGCTACCCGTTGTGTCGATCTAAGGCGCCCAGTTGGCTACGCCAGGTCCGCGGGGGTGAGATCCAGCAGTGAGAAAAGTTCCGTCGCCTCGTAGAACTTGGCCGGGCGACCTCGTTTCGTTTTGCGCAATGGTCTGAAGGTCAGGATCTCGCGGTCGACGAGGTTGTCGAGGGCGGCTCGGGCGCCCCGCTCGGTGACGTGGTGGCGTTCGGCGACGTCCGCTGTCGAGAGGACGGGTCTCGCCGGGAGTTGGGTTGCCAGGAGGCGAGCCAGGGCGTCTTCGTGCGTCCCGGCGAGCCGTTCCAGCCACTCGCTGGTGAGAGCATCGAGTCTCATGGCTAGGGAACGCGTATATGACACGGCCGACTGGACGACATCGAAAAAGAAGAGAAGCCATCCGTCCACATCGCCGTCACGGTATGCAGTCAGGCCCTCGATGTAGCCCTCACGGTTCTCGACGAGAATCCGACTGATCGGTGGAGTGATCTCTTCTGCAACGCCACGGTACGCCCACGATCGATAGACGAGTGCTCGCCCGATGCGCCCATTGCCATCGGGATACGGATGGATGGTCTCGAATTGGGCGTGGGCGATCGCTGCTTGCGTCAACGGCGCCACGTCAACGCGATTGGTGAATCCAGCAAGATCACGGAGTGCATCCTCGACCGACTCAGGCGGTGGCGGGATGAATTCTGCGCCAACGGGTGTATCGGTTCTGGTGCCGATCCAGTTCTGCCTGGCTCTAACCCCTCCTGGCTCGAACGTGACGGGTACGCCTTCGAAGAGAAGGGCATGCCATCGATTGAAGTCATTGGGTGTGACGCCTTCTCCCGCGCCGGCTACGACGTCGCTCATCACGTGTATCGAGTTGACGATTCGCTGCGCTTGCTGATCCGATACGTCGTCGGGGGCATATTCGGCCTCGAAAATTCGTCGAGTCGAAGCAACTTCACCCTCTATGCGCGACGACGCAATTCCTTCGGATCGCAGAAGGATCGGGCCCAGAGGCCGGAGTGCTATCTGACCTTTGAGCGATTGGATGTCTCGCTCGGCCGCGGCTTCGAGGGCTGGATTGGCGGAAGCTATCTGTTGTTCCGATATGAATTCGGGGATGTAGACGTCGATCTCGGCTGTCCGAAGGCCATCGGCGGACGTCCAATTGCGCTGCTCTAGGTGCCCTATGTTCATTTCGTTCCCCATCCGTGTCAGCCTCAGAACAATATACTGATTTCGTTCCGAAATGGAGCAATTTCTGAACGAAAGTCCACAAGGCTCGCCTCGCGAATTTTCAGGATGATGCGGGCTGTGACCCTGCGGGCTATGGCAAGGCGAAGTACTCCTCCACAGTCTCGCTGCCATAGGGGTCGTGGACCTTGAGGAGCAAGCCGGCCAAGTCTTCGTCGGCGACCGTGAGGCAGGTGTTTCCTTCTCTCGTCTCTCCGTC
>Ga0307505_10002177_pt1 | contig 14029 bp, 14 predicted proteins | sample 23_S_MG_FD_202183 | JGI IMG/M metagenome (GOLD analysis project Ga0307505, IMG submission 202183) | Soil microbial communities from Populus trichocarpa stands in riparian zone in the Pacific Northwest, United States - 23_S | ecosystem: Environmental > Terrestrial > Soil > Riparian zone > Trees...
AGGAAGCCGGGTGAGGGGCTTTCTCGGCCTGCCCCTCACCCGGCTCGCGGCTTTGCCGCTCGCCACCCTCTCCCCGTAAACGGGGAGAGGGAAAATATTTGCCGCGCCGCTTTGACGGGGCATTGAGTCGCCGCTATCTAAGCCCCTCATGACCCGCAAACAAGACGATTCCGGCTGGACGGAGCCCGCTCCGACCGCGTTGCTCGTGCTCGCGGACGGCACGGTGCTGGAGGGATTCGGGCTCGGCGCGCCGGGCTCGGCGGTGGGCGAGGTCTGCTTCAATACGGCGATGACCGGCTACCAGGAGATCCTCACCGATCCTTCCTATGCCGGGCAGATCATCACCTTCACGTTTCCCCATATCGGCAATGTCGGTACGAACGACGACGACATCGAGACGGTCAACATGGCCGCCGCCACCGGCGCGCGCGGCGCGATCCTGCAATCCGACATCACCGAGCCTTCGAACTATCGCGCGACGCGCCATCTCGATGCGTGGCTTCGGGCGCGTGGCATCGTCGGGCTCGCCGGCATCGACACGCGCGCGCTCACCGCGATGATCCGCGAGAAGGGCATGCCGAACGCCGTGATCGCGTTCGCGCCCGACGGAAAATTTGATCTCGATGCGCTCAAGAAGGAAGCGCGCGAGTGGCCCGGCCTCGTCGGCATGGATCTGGTGCCGATGGTTACGACCGGCCAGCGCTATTCCTGGGACGAGACGCCGTGGGAGTGGGGCAAGGGTTACGGCCGCAACGAGAACGCGCCTTATAATGTGGTCGCGATCGACTATGGCGTGAAGCGCAATATCCTGCGGCTGCTGTCGGCGAACGGCTGCAAGGTCACGGTCGTGCCGGCGACGACGAGCGCCGATGATATTCTCGCGCTCAAGCCCGACGGCGTGTTTCTCTCAAACGGGCCCGGCGATCCGGCGGAGACCGGCAAGTACGCCGTGCCGGTCATTCAAAAGCTGATCGACAGCGGCACGCCGACCTTCGGCATTTGTCTCGGCCACCAGATGCTCGGCATCGCGCTCGGCGCGAAGACCATGAAGATGCATCAGGGTCATCATGGCGCGAACCATCCGGTGAAGGATCTCACGACCGGCAAGGTCGAGATCACGTCGATGAATCACGGCTTCGCGGTCGACCGTGATTCGCTTCCGGCCAACGCCGAAGAAACGCATGTCTCGCTGTTTGACGGTTCGAACGCGGGCATCCAGCTCAAGGGCAAGCCCGTTTTCTCCGTGCAGTACCATCCCGAAGCATCGCCCGGCCCGCGCGACAGCCGCTATCTGTTCGAGCGGTTCGTGGGATTGATGAAGGATCGGAAGCGCGCCTGATTTCTTTTCAACTCTCCCCCAAGGGGAGAGGGGAAAGAAATGATGCTCGCTCAATGCACACCCTCTCCCACAAGGGGAGAGGGTAAGGAGGCGAGATGTTCGAGCCTTCGCTAAAGGGCTTTGCCACGCTCTTTCGTCTCGACGACGAAGGCTGGGAGCGTCACGCCAATCCGTGGAGCGTGTGGACGCGCGTCGCGACCTGGCCCGTGCTGATGCTCACGCTCTGGAGCTTCCATTGGTTCGGCGCGTGGTCGCTGTTGCCGCTCGCGGTTGTCGCCGGCTGGCTCGCCCTTAATCCGCATGCCTTTCCGCCGCCCGCCTCGACGCAGAGCTGGGCGTCGCGGGCAGTGATGGGGGAGCGCGTGTACCTGATGCGCGAGCAGCACCCAATCCCGATCGAGCATGTGAATGCGGCGACGGCCCTGAGCATTGGTTCAGGCGTCGGGCTGCTCTTGCTCGTTGCCGGACTGCTCACGCGAGAGCCGGCCGCGTTCCTCGCTGGTGGCCTTGCCGTTTTCCTCTGCAAGCTCTGGTTCGTCGACCGCATGGCGTGGCTGTTCGACGAGATGAAGGAGCAGGTGCCCGAGTATCGCGCATGGCTGCGTTGAGCCCGAAAACAGCGAGGAATCTGCGCGGGATAAGAGAATCCGCCGCACTTCCGCCGCCGGCGAATCTGGTCTAGGAAAACTCCGCCGCGGCGGGCTTCACGCCTAGAGAAAAGCACGTTTGGCGCATGTTTCCGGCGCGAGCCGGGACAGGCGCTGACCGCGAGGGGCAGGGAAGGACGCGCGTCAGCGCGGCCTTTTTTTATGTGCCCAGACAGGACCGATGCCGAAACGAACCGACATAAAAACCATCCTGATCGTCGGCGCCGGACCTATCGTCATCGGCCAGGCCTGCGAGTTCGATTATTCCGGAACCCAGGCGTGCAAGACCCTCAAGGAAGAGGGCTACCGGGTGGTGCTGGTGAATTCCAACCCGGCCACCATCATGACCGATCCCGGCCTCGCCGACGCGACCTATATCGAGCCGATCACGCCGGAGATCGTCGCCAAGATTATCGAGAAGGAACGCAACGTCGTTCCCGGCGGCTTTGCGCTCTTGCCGACCATGGGCGGGCAGACGGCGCTGAACACGGCGCTCTCGCTGCGCAAGATGGGCACGCTCGAGAAATTCGACGTCGAGATGATCGGTGCGACGGCGGAAGCCATCGACAAGGCGGAAGACCGCGAGCTCTTCCGCAACGCGATGACCAAGATCGGGCTCGAGACGCCGCGCTCTCACCAGGTGAAGTCGCTCGTCGGCGCGCTGCAGATCCTCGACGACATCGGCCTGCCCGCGATCATCCGCCCGAGCTTCACGCTCGGCGGTACCGGCGGCGGCATCGCCTACAACAAGGCGGAATTCATCGAGATCGTCGAGCGCGGCATCGACGCCTCGCCGACGAACGAGGTGCTGGTCGAGGAAAGCGTGCTCGGCTGGAAAGAGTACGAGATGGAAGTCGTCCGCGACAAGAAGGACAACTGCATCATCGTCTGCTCGATCGAGAACATCGACCCGATGGGCGTGCATACCGGCGACTCGATCACGGTCGCGCCCGCGCTGACGCTCACCGACAAAGAATACCAGATCATGCGCGACGCCTCGATCGCGGTGCTGCGCGAGATCGGCGTCGAGACCGGCGGCTCGAACGTGCAGTTCGCCGTCGACCCGGCGACGGGCCGCCTCGTTGTCATTGAAATGAATCCGCGCGTGTCGCGCTCGTCCGCCCTGGCTTCGAAGGCGACGGGCTTTCCGATTGCGAAGGTCGCCGCGCGCTTGGCTGTCGGCTATACGCTCGACGAAATCGCGAACGACATCACGGGCGGCGCGACGCCGGCCTCGTTCGAGCCGACGATCGATTACGTCGTCACGAAAATCCCGCGCTTCGCATTCGAGAAATTTCCGGGCGCCGAGCCGCTGCTCACGACCTCGATGAAATCGGTGGGCGAAGCGATGGCGATCGGGCGCACGTTCAAGGAGTCGCTGCAAAAGGCGCTGCGTTCGCTCGAGACGGGCCTCGACGGGCTCGACGAGATCGAGATCGAAGGGCTCGGGCAGGGCGACGACCGCAACGCCATCCGCGCGGCGCTCGGCACGCCGATGCCGGATCGGCTCTTGAAAGTGGCGCAGGCCATGCGCCTCGGCTTCCCGGACAAGGACATCCACGAATACTGCCGCATCGATCCGTGGTTCCTCGCGGAAATCCGCGAGATCATGGAGACGGAAGCGCTGGTGCGCGAGCGCGGGCTGCCGGCGACCGCCGGTGCGTTCCGCCGCTTGAAGGCGCAAGGCTTTTCCGACGCGCGGCTCGCCACACTTGCCGGACTCGGCGAGGACGAAGTCTCGAAGCGCCGCCGCACGCTCGGGGTGCGGCCTGTCTACAAGCGCATCGACACCTGCGCCGCCGAGTTCGCGAGCCCGACGGCTTACATGTATTCGACCTACGAGACGCCGTTCGCGGGCGCGCCCGCGGACGAAGCGCGACCGTCGGACAAGCAGAAGATCGCGATTCTCGGCGGCGGCCCGAACCGGATCGGGCAGGGCATCGAGTTTGACTATTGCTGCTGCCACGCCTGCTTCGCGCTGTCCGACGCGGGCTTCGAGACGATCATGATCAACTGCAATCCGGAAACGGTGTCGACCGATTACGACACCTCGGATCGCCTCTATTTCGAGCCGCTGACGGCGGAAGATGTGCTGGAAGTGCTGGCGCGCGAGCAGACGAACGGCACCCTCAAGGGCGCGATCGTCCAGTTCGGCGGTCAGACGCCGCTGAAGCTCGCCGACGCGCTGGAGAAAGCGAATATCCCGATCCTCGGCACATCGCCCGACGCGATCGACCTCGCCGAGGACCGCGACCGCTTCAAGACGCTGCTTGAAAAGCTGAACCTGCGGCAGCCCGAAAACGGTATCGCGAAGAGCGCTGCCGAAGCCAAGCGCATCGCGGAACGCATCGGCTATCCGGTGGTCATCCGGCCGTCCTATGTGCTCGGCGGACGTGCGATGGAGATCGTCCACGATACGCCGCAGCTCGAACGCTACATGAAGGAAGCGGTGGTGGTGTCGGGCAAGAGCCCGGTGCTGATCGACCGCTATCTTTCGGACGCCATCGAAGTGGACGTCGATGCGCTGTCCGACGGCAAGGATGTGTTCGTCGCCGGCATCATGGAGCATATCGAAGAAGCCGGCATTCACTCCGGCGACTCGGCCTGCTCGCTGCCGCCGCATTCGCTCTCGGCCAAGACGATTTCCGATCTGGAGCAGGAAACCACGGCGCTCGCGCTCGCGCTCAAGGTCGGCGGGCTGATGAATGTGCAATACGCGATCAAGGACGGCGAGATTTACGTCCTTGAAGTCAATCCGCGCGCTTCGCGCACGGTGCCGTTCGTCGCGAAAACGATCGGCGTGCCGGTGGCGAAGATCGCCTCGCGCGTCATGGCGGGCGAGACGCTCGCAAGCTTCAAGCTCAGCCGTCCTTCCTACAAGCACATCGCCGTCAAGGAAGCCGTGTTTCCGTTCGCGCGTTTTCCCGGCGTCGACACGGTACTCGGCCCCGAAATGCGCTCGACCGGCGAGGTGATGGGCCTCGATTTCGATTTCTCGGTCGCCTTCGCAAAAAGCCAGATCGGCAGCGGCACGATGCTCCCGAAAAAAGGAACCGTGTTCGTATCGGTGAAGGATTCCGACAAGCCGCGCATCCTGGAGTCGATCCGGACGCTTGCCGGACTCGGCTTCAAGATCATCGCGACCTCCGGAACGCTGCGGTTCCTGAAGGAAAACGGGATCGAAGTTGAGAAAATCAACAAGGTTCTTGAGGGCCGGCCGCACATCGTGGACGCGATCAAGAACGGCGAGGTGCAACTCGTTTTCAATACCACCGAGGGAGCACAAGCCCTTACGGATTCACGGTCTTTGCGCCGGGCGGCCCTCTTGCATAAAGTGCCGTATTACACCACTCTTTCAGGTGCCATCGCTGCGGCGCGCGGGATCAAAGCCTATCTGGGCGGCGATCTGGAAGTGCGGGCGCTGCAAAGCTACTTCAAAAGCGGGGCCTGAAGGGCCCCGCCTTGTTTGGCGGTGGTGTGTTCGTAATCCGTTCCGCGGTCGCGGCGGCCGGTCGTTTCCGGGCGCGCGACGGCGGATTTTGCTGACTCGGCCGGGCACGGGCCGGCCGGGTGAGGAGAAAGAAAAATGGAAAAGATCCCGATGACGGCCTCCGGCTATTCCGCGCTCGAGGTCGAATTGCGTCACCGCCAGCAGGTGGAACGGCCGCGCATCATTCAGCAGATCACCGAGGCCAGAGGCCACGGCGACCTGTCGGAGAATGCCGAGTATCACGCTGCGAAAGAGACGCAGTCGCTGAACGAGGGACGCATCGCGGAACTCGAAGACAAGATTTCGCGCGCCGAAGTGATCGACGTGTCGAAGCTTTCGGGCGACACGATCACCTTTGGCGCGACCGTCACGCTCGTCGATGAAGACACCGACGAGAAGAAAGCGTGGCATATCGTTGGCGAGACGGAAGCCGACGCCAAGGCCGGACGCATCTCGATCACGTCGCCGCTCGCGCGCGCGCTGATCGGCAAGAAGAAGGGCGCGTCGGTCGAGGTGAACACGCCGAAGGGCGCCAAGGCCTACGAGATCGTCAAGGTCGAGTGGCGCTGAGCGCCGCTCCAAGGCCATGACCCGGCGCAATCACCGGGCCGATCGAGGAGGACCACCATGAACCGCCGGGCATTCCTGCTGGGGTTCGCCGCCGTTTCCGCGGCGCTCCCCTTTGCGCGTTTCTTCATCGCCGATGCATTCGCGCAAGGCGGGCGCAGCGTCAGCCGGATCGTCGTGGATATGTCGCCGCTTGAAGCGCGCGGCGCGCGCGGTGCGGCCGCTGTGATCGGCCAGCAGTTGCGCGCGAGCCTGCCGAAGGAATTCGCGGGCCGCATCGGGCGGGGGCCGGTGCTGACCGCGCGTATCCACACGGTGATGCTCGCGCACTACTCCGGCGGCAACGAGGACTTCGGCGGCATCCCGTCCGACTACATGACGGGCGAACTTATCGTCGGGCAGGAGCGAATTCCGCTGGACGTGTCGGTTTCAGCCGACTCCGGCGGCACCTGGTACGTGCCCGGTTTCGAGGAGCGGCGGCTGCGAGCGCTCGCCGACGGCTTCGCGAGTTGGGCGCGCCGGCGCGTCTAGGCTACGCGGCTACTCGCCAGCGAGCTCCAGCGGCACCATTGCTTCGTCCTTCGACCGCCGCAGTGTCAGCGCGGTCTTGACGTTACGCACATTCGGCGCGGCGGTCAGCTCAGAGACGAATTGCTGAAACGTCGTGAGATCGGGCGCGACGCATTTCAGGATGAAATCGACTTCGCCGGACAGCATCCAGCACTCGCGCACCACGGGCCAGCCGCCCACGCGCTGCTCGAAAGCCGCGAGATCGGCTTCCGCCTGGCTCACGAGATGGACCATCGCGAAGACCGCGACCTCGTAGCCGAGCATCTTTTCGTCGAGGAGCGCGCGATAGCCGCGGATGATTCCAGCCTGCTCCAGCGCCCGCATGCGGCGCAGGCAGGGCGGCGCGGAAATACCGACGCGGCGCGACAGTTCAACATTTGTGATGCGTCCATCACGCTGGAGTTCGGAAAGAATCTTCCAGTCGATCGCGTCGAGCTGCACGCGCTTGTTCTGGTCCCCGCCCATCGTTCGGTCCCTTCAGCCCACGGCACGCTAGAATAGTCCGCGCCGCCCCGGAAACCGAAGACGCGCCAGTGCCTTGTTCTAGCGGCTTTTCTCGGCGCGCGCAGCGCGATTGCTGACAAAGGCGTGAAGACGGGGATAGCGTTCGGCGCGCGGGCAATGGCCGCAGGCGCGGATTTGCACCCCGGCCCCCGGCACGCCATATCTAGCGGCCACGCGAATTCCCCGAGGCAGCAATGGCCACCGAACATCTCCGTCTCGTCATTATCGGCTCAGGTCCCGCGGGCTACACGGCCGCGATCTACGCGGCGCGCGCCATGCTGGAGCCCGTGCTGATCGCCGGGCCGCAGCCGGGCGGGCAGATGACGATCACGACGGATGTCGAGAACTATCCGGGCTTCGCCAACGTCGTCCAGGGCCCGTGGCTGATGGAGCAGATGCGCGAGCAGGCCGAGCATGTCGGCACGCGCATGGTGAGCGATCAGGTCTCGAAGCTCGATCTCTCCAAGCGGCCGTTCCGCGTCGAGTGTGAATCGGGCGACGTCTATCTCGCCGACGCGGTGGTTGTCGCGACCGGCGCGCAGGCGAAGTGGCTCAACGTGCCATCGGAGGAAAAATTCCGCGGCTACGGTTTGTCGGCCTGCGCCACCTGCGACGGTTTCTTTTTCCGCGACAAGGAAGTGGCGGTGATCGGCGGCGGCAACACGGCTGTCGAGGAAGCGCTGTTCCTGACGAACTTCGCGTCGAAGGTGAAGCTCGTGCATCGGCGCGACGAGTTGCGCGCCGAGCGCATTTTGCAGGAACGCCTGTTCAAGAATCCCAAGGTGGAAGTGATGTGGGACCATGAGGTGGTCGACTACATCGGTACCGACGGCCCGCCGAAGGTGCGCGGCGTGAAGCTGCGCAACGTGAAGTCCGGCGACACGAAGGACGTGCAGCTCGACGGCGTGTTCGTGGCGATCGGCCATGAGCCGCAGACGGAGTTGGTGAAGGATCAGCTCAAGATGAAGCCGAGCGGCTATGTGTGGACCGCACCGGACTCGACCGCGACGTCGATCCCCGGCGTGTTCGCCGCCGGCGACGTGACCGACGATATCTACCGGCAGGCGGTGACGGCGGCCGGCATGGGTTGCATGGCGGCGCTCGAAGCCGAACGCTTCCTTGCGCACGAGGCGTCCGTGCGCACAAAGGCAGCCGCCGAATGAGCAAATCCAACGGGGATATGGACTGGGACAAGCTGAAAGTGTTCCACGTCGTGGCCGACGCCGGCAGCTTCACGCATGCCGGCGAGGCGCTCGGCCTGTCGCAATCGGCGGTGAGCCGGCAAATCTCGGCGCTCGAACAGGAATTGAAGGTGCCGCTCTTTCACCGGCACGCGCGCGGCCTGATCCTGACCGAGCAGGGCGAGCTGCTGTTCCGCACCGCGCATGACGTGTTCATGAAGCTTGAGTCCGTGCGCACCATGCTCACGGACAGCAAGGAAAAGCCGAGCGGCGAGCTTCGCATTACGACGGCGAACGGACTTGGCAGCTATTGGCTTAGCCCTCGCATCGGCGAATTCCTCGATCTCTATCCGGGCATCCGCATTCAGTTGCTGCTCTCGGACGAAGAGCTCGATCTCTCCATGCGTGAGGCGGATGTCGCGATCCGGTTGTGGCAGCCGGTGCAGCCGGACCTTATCCAGCGCAAGCTTTTTACCGTGCATTTTCACGCTTACGCTTCGACCGAATATCTGAAGCGGCGCGGCCATCCGCGTTCGCCGGAAGAACTCGACAGCCACCGCATCCTGATCGTGGGCGGGCAAATCCCGCAGTACTACCAGCGGCTTAACTGGCTGCGGGATTCAGGCCGTGCGCCGAACAATCCGCGCGAGCCGGCGCTCACAGTGAGCAACGTGATCGGCCTCAAGGCCGCGGCCGAGCATGGGGTCGGCATCGCAACGCTGCCGGACTTTCTCGCCGAGGGCTCCGAACTCGTTCAGTTGTTCACGGACACCGAAGCGCCTTCGTTGGAGGCCTACTTCGTGTATCCGGAAGAGCTTCGCTCGGTCGCGCGCGTGCAGGTCTTCCGCGACTTCCTTGTTGCGAAGGCGCAGCGGTGGCAGTTTTAAGCCGGCGGCATTCTTCTTCCGAAAAGTAATTCTCTTCCCTCATGCGCGGGCTTGACCCGCGCATCCAGACGGCCTTGCGATTTTTCTCTGGATGGCCGGGTCAAGCCCGGCCATGAGGGAATAAGAAATGAATGGCGCTCCTGACGGCTTCGCGTCACTTGTAGAGCGGCTCGTCTTCCATGCCCTTGTAGAGCGCGGCGACATATTCGCCGTAGCCGTTGAAGACATCGGTCTTGCGCCGCGTGCCGCCGGCACCGAGCACTTCCTCGTCGGCCTGGCTCCAGCGCGGATGCGACACGCCGGGGTGGACATTGGCCCAGAAGCCATATTCCGCGGCTTGCGTCTTTTCCCAGTAGCCGACCGGGCGCTTGTCGGTGAAGGTGAACTTCACGACCGACTTGAGCGACTTGAATCCATATTTCCACGGCAGCATGAGCCGGATCGGCGCGCCGTGCTGTTTCGGCAGCACCTTGCCGTAGATGCCCGTCACCATGAACGCGAGTTCGTTCGTCGCCTCCGCGACGGTGCAGCCTTCGACATAGGGCCACGGATAGCGGAAGTCGCGCTGGAGGGGCGCGACGCTCGGGTTCATGAAGGTTTCCATGCGCACAAACTTCGCCGATGACAGCGGCTTGGCGTATTCGACGAGCTTCGCCATCGGGAAGCCGGACCACGGAACGACCATCGACCACGCTTCGACGCAGCGCATGCGATAGACGCGCTCCTCGAGCGGCATCGCTTTCACGAGATCGTCGATGCCGACGGTCATTTCCTTTTCGACCATGCCGTCGAACTTCACGGTCCATGGACGGATGGGGAGCGCCTGTGCCGCGCGCACGATATTTTTGCTGAATCCGAATTCGTAGAAATTGTTGTAGGTCGTCGCGACTTTCTCGGCCGTGACTTCGCCTTCGACCGTGTATTTCGCGTTCCGCGCCACGGGATAAAGCGAGGCCGTCGGATCGGGAATGTCGGCGATGCGCTGCGCGGAAGCCGCGCGGGGAAGCGCACTCGCGGCGGCAATACCGGCTGCGCCCGAGATGAACTGACGGCGATTGAAGAAGATATGCTCGGGCGTTGCGAGCGCCTCCGGCAGTTCCCAGCCGCGGCGGCGAATGACGTGCATCACTGTCTCCTGCTTACTTGAGGCTATGCGCCGGGCGCCTTGGCGGGCAAGTCACCAAGCCGTGCGACGGCTTTGCTTCTATTCGGGCCGGATCAGGCGATCGTTACGCCTCAGCCGGCGTCGTTTGCAATGACCGTGCGGCTCATGCGCACGAAGCTGCAACCGGGGCCACCGTGGCCGACGCTTTGGGTGGAGACGCGGGCGCCTTCCAGCAACAGGAATAATTCATCGGCAACCAGTTCCGGATGGGTCAGGCCGGCGGCGCGGCACAGTTCCGCGAGCTTCTCCCGCTGGCCCGTCTTGAAGGTCTCGATCACCGGCCGGGCCGGGTGGCCCTTCTCGGGCAACTCGATCGCGGCATTGGCGAGCGCGCAGCCGCGGTCGTTGGTATCGGCGATGTGGCCTGCCATGGACTCGACCCAGGCGTCGAGCTGCGCGCCGGGCTTGCCCGGATACTTCTGCTCAATCTCTTGCCAGATCGCGTCGCTCTCGGCGGCGAGCCGCCGCAGATACTCGGCCACCAGCTCGTCTTTTGAGGAGAAGTGCCGGTAGAGGGTCATCTTGTTGGTTTCAGCCGCCTCGGCGATGGCCTCGACGCCCACGGCCCGGATGCCATGCCGGTAAAACAGCTCGCTCGCCGCGGCGAGGATGCGCTCGCGCGGCGGGGTCTGTTTCGTCACTTGGATCGTGGGCGCGGACATCAGAGTTCCGAGGGTCTTGACATAGGTGTTACCGGTCAGTACCTATATGGTACCGATCGGTACCAAAGTGCAAGGGGTGGCCACCCCACGCACGTTTCGGACAACCGGAGAACGACCATGACCAAGATTCTATACATCAAGTCGAGCCCGCGCGGCGACGCCTCCTATTCGACCCGCGTGGCCGACCACGCCGTCGCCGAACTGCGGCAGGCTCATTCAAACGCCGAGATCGTCACCCGCGACCTCGGCCGCGAGGCTCCGTTCCATATCGACGCCGACTACCTGAAGGCACTCGGCACGCCCGATGGCGAGCGCAGCGATGAGGCGCGGGCGCGCGTGGCGCATGCCGACGCGCTGATCGACGAATTGCTCGCCGCCGATACGGTGGTGATCTCGGTCGCGATGATCAATTTCGCGATCCCGTCCACGCTCAAGAGCTGGATCGACCAGGTGGCGCGCGCGGGACGCACCTTCCGTTACGACGAGAAGGGCCAGCAGCACGGGCTCGCCACCGGCAAGCGCGTGATTCTCGTGCAGGCGCATGGCGGGCAATATTGCAACACGCCGGCGCAGTCGATCGATTTCGTGACGCCGTATCTCAAGCACATGCTCGGCTTCATGGGCATGACGGACGTGGAAGTCATCCACGTCGAGGGCACAATTTTCGGCGAGGAAGTTGCCGAGAAGGCGGTCGTCGCCGGAATCGAGCGGGCGAACGCGCATGTGTCGGCGTTACAGCAGGCGGCATGAACGCCGTCCCACACGCAGATGTGAAAACGCCGGCCCGTTGGATCGCAAGGGCCGGTGTTTTAACTAGACCATCGTTGTCGAAGAGGACCGAAGCTATGGAAGATTTTCTGGATCGTCAGCGGCCGCATTTCCTGAGCGTCCTGCGCATCATGGCGGGGCTCTTGCTGATCCCGCATGGGACGAACAAATTTTTTGGCTGGCCCGCCGGACAAGGCGGGACGGAACTGTTCTCGCTGATGGGATTGGCTGCGGCTATCGAGATCGTCGGCGGCATCCTGCTCGTGATCGGTCTGTTCACGCGGACGACCGCGTTCATCGTGTCGGGCTTCCTCGCGGCGGCCTACTTCATGGCGCATGCGCCGCGCGACTTCCACCCGATCGTGAATCAGGGCGAACTCGCGGTGCTGTGGTGCTTCGTCGCCTTCTACATCTTTATCGCCGGCGCCGGCCCGTGGAGCGTGGACGCCATGCTTGAACGTCAGCCGAGGCGGGTGACGGCATGATGAGTTGCCGGAAGGAATTGACGTTGCGCGAGGCGCTCGCCGATCCGCTGGTGCGCGCGCTGATGAAGGCCGACCGCGTGAATGCGGGAAAGCTCGAAGCCTGTCTCAGCGCAATCGGCGAGCGGCTGCGCGAGCGCGCGGCGAAGTAGGCCCCGAGACTGTTCAAAAGCAAACGCGGCGCATGAGGGACAGCTCATGCGCCGCGTTTTTCTTTGCGGATAAAATCAGGCCGCAGAGGCCTTCGCGCGCCAGCCGCCCTGTGCATCGGCGTAGTGTTCACGCACTTCACGCACATACGGGACCGGGGCGACGACGCCCTTGATCTCCGTCTGCACATGGCGCTCGACGACGGGCTTCGCGGAGCCGCCATTCGCTTCGCCCCACACGAGCGAGACCTTCGTGCCCGGCACCGCGTGCTCGGGATCGAGGATCGCGAGCGTCAGCATCTTGCCTTCGTTCGCGGTGTAGCTGATCCAGGTCGAGATGCCCGCCTGCTTCCCGTTCACCAGCACTTTGTCGTAGGGGTGCATGGAGTACACGGAGCTCGGGAAGTCCATGTACTTGAAGCGATTGTTTTCCTGGAACATCGTGCCGACCACGCGGCGCACATCGTCATCGTCGAGCGCGATCGTCACTTTCTTGCGGTGGTTCTTCTTCGACATTTTTTCGAGTGCTTCGCGGCCGACGAACTCCTTGTCGAACTTCACGAAGCCGCCATAGCCGATGTCCCACGGCGACAGATAATAGTCCTCGATGTTCTCGGAGTAGAAGCTGCCGCCGATCGAGGCGCGCGCTTCATACATGTCCGAGGTCAGCCACTCGCGGTACGGCTTCATCGTCTCGCCGGTGTAGACGGCGGGGAGCGGCGAGGGGATCCAGCCGGATTCCACCGCATTCGACGAGTAGGCGCGGCCGCCCACGAGGTGCAGGCCGAATTCCTTGCCCGCTTCGATGAGCGCCTGACGCACGGTCTCGCCGTCGTCCCAGTTGCCGAAGAGCTCCAAGCCCGGCTGTCCGGCCATGCCGTGACGGAGCGCCCACATTTCTTTGCCGGCGATCGTCATGCGGGTCATGTTGAAGAACTTGACCTCCGGCACCGGCTTGCCGGTCGCCTTCTCGATCACCTTCATGGCGTTCGGCCCCTGGATCTGGAACCGGAACGAGCGGCGGCGGCTCGGGTCCTTGCGGAGCGCGGTGCGCTCGTCGAGGTCGAGGCGGACATTGTACTTGCCGGTCTCGGCGTGGAAGCGAACCCAGTTCAGCGCCGGGCGGCGGCCGACGAGCTCGAGCCTGTTCTCGCCGAGATAGAACATGATGACGTCGCCGATGATGTAGCCGTCGTGGCTCACCGGCGCGAACTGCTTCGCCTTGCCGACTTCAAATCCCTTGAAGCTGTTATAGGCGAGATAGGAGAGGAGCTTGATTGCGTCCGGTCCTTCCACGAGGAGATCGTCCATGTGGTAGGACTGGTTGAAGAGCACCGCGCTTTTCTGCCAGGCGATCTGCTCATCGCGCCAGTTCGTGTATTCCGGCGGCACGCCCGGATAGACATTCGCGCCGGTCGGCTGATTGTACAGAATAGAGGTCGCGCTCTTCGCGCCCTGAAGGACTGCTTCCAGGCTCTTGATCATCTCTCACTCCACTTCAATCTGTCCGTAGCCATGCCGGCTCGGCATCCTTGAAACAGAGAGACCAGGCCGGCGCAAGCCAGCCTGGTCCCAGGTCGCTGCGGCCTTTACGACCAGGCCGGTTTCGGGAACTGCA
>Ga0307505_10002178_pt1 | contig 14025 bp, 9 predicted proteins | sample 23_S_MG_FD_202183 | JGI IMG/M metagenome (GOLD analysis project Ga0307505, IMG submission 202183) | Soil microbial communities from Populus trichocarpa stands in riparian zone in the Pacific Northwest, United States - 23_S | ecosystem: Environmental > Terrestrial > Soil > Riparian zone > Trees...
GGCGCGGTCGGCAACTACAACGCGCATGCCGCCGCCTACCCCGGCTTTCCCTGGGAGGCCTTCTGCCGCCGCTTCGTCGAGCGCCTCGGCCTGGAGTTCAATCCCTACACCACGCAGATCGAGCCGCACGACTCCTACGCCGAGCTGTTCGACGCCTACGCGCGCGCCAACACGGTGCTGCTCGACCTGGATCGCGACCTGTGGGGCTACGTGTCGCTGGGCTACTTCCGCCAGAAGCCCAAGGCGGGCGAGGTCGGCTCCTCCACCATGCCGCACAAGGTCAATCCGATCGACTTCGAGAATTCCGAGGGCAACGTCGGGGTGGCCAATGCGCTCCTGCGCCACCTCGCCGACAAGCTGCCGGTGTCGCGCTGGCAGCGCGACCTGTCGGACTCCACCGCGCTGCGCAACGCCGGCACCGCGCTCGGCCACACGCTGCTCGCGCTCGGCGCCTGCCTGCGCGGACTCGGCAAGCTGGAGGCGGACCCGGCGCGCATGGCCGAAGACCTGGACGCCAACTGGGAAGTGCTCGCCGAGCCGGTGCAGCAGGTGATGCGCCGGCACGGGGTGCCCGGGGCCTACGAGAAGCTGAAGGCCCTGTCGCGCGGCAAGCGTCTGGACCGCCGCCAGCTCGCCGCGTTCATCAAGGCGCTGCCGATTCCAGCCGACGCGAAACGGCGCCTGCTGGCGCTCTCCCCCGCGACCTACATCGGCCTCGCGCCCGTGCTGGCCAGGCGCGTTTGACCACGCCCCAGGGTTCCTGAGCGGGATGCTGCACGCCGCAGTCATCGCGCTGTCCTCGTTCCTGCTGTTCCTGGTGCAGCCGCTGATCGCGCGGCTGATCCTGCCGTGGTTCGGCGGCGGCGCGGCGGTGTGGACCACCTGCATGCTGTTTTTCCAGAGCCTGCTGCTCGCCGGCTACGCCTATGCGCACGCCTCCAGCGCGAAGCTCGCGCCGCGGCCGCAGGCGATCCTGCATGTCGCGCTGCTTGCGGCGGCCGCGGCGACGCTGCCGATCGCGCCCTCGGAGCGCTGGCAGCCCGAGGGTGACGAGGAACCCGTCACCGCCATCTTGCTGCTGCTCGGCGCCGCGATCGGCCTGCCGTACCTGCTGCTCTCGGCTACCAGCCCCCTGGTGCAGGCCTGGTTCGCGCGCGCGCGCCCCGGGGCCAATCCGTACCGGCTGTTCGCGCTGTCGAACGTCGCCTCGCTCGCGGCGCTGGTCGGCTATCCGCTGGTCGTGGAGCCATTGCTGAGCAATGGCGAGCAGGTGGCGGGCTGGTCCTGGCTGTTCGGCCTGTTCGCGCTGCTGTGCGCGGCGCTCGCCTGGCGCAGCGCCACGCCGGCGGCGGCGGGCGCTGCGGCATTGCCCGAGTCGCCGGCGCCCGGGCGCGGCGAACTGCTGCACTGGCTGGCGCTGTCGGCGACCGGCTCGGTGCTGCTGCTGGCGGTCACCAATCACGTCACGCAGAACGTCGCCGCGATCCCGCTGCTGTGGCTGGCGCCGCTGACGCTGTACCTGCTCAGCTTCATCCTCGCCTTCGAGGGGCGCCTGTACCGCTCCGAGGTGTTCTGGGTCGTGTGCCTCGCGTCGCTGCTGGGCATGGCCTGGCTGCTGGTGGACGCCGATTTCCAGTTCGACCTGCCGGTGCAGCTGGGCGTGTTCCTCGCGGGGCTGTTCATTACCTGCCTGTTCTGCCACGGCGAGCTGTACCGCCTGCGGCCGGCACCGCGGCACCTGACCGTGTTCTACCTCACGGTGTCCGCGGGGGGCGCGCTCGGCGGGCTGCTGGTGGCGGTGGTGGCGCCGCTCGCCTTCGACGGGTACTACGAACTCGGCCTGGCGATGATCGCGGTGGCCTTTCTCGCCGCGCTGCGCTGCGCAGCGCTGCACCGCGTCGCGCGTTTCGCCAGCCTCGCCGTGCTGATGGCGGTGAGCGGCGCCGCGATCTACGACGGCCTGCGCTTTGCGCAGGACGTGCGCATGGCCTCGCGCAATTTCTACGGGGTGCTGCGCGTGAAGGAGTACGGTTCGCCCGGCGAAACCAGCCACCTGCGGCGCCTGATGCACGGCGTGATCATGCACGGCGAGCAGTCCCTGCATCCGGAGCGCCGCGGCGAGGTCACCACCTACTATCAGCACGGTTCGGGCATCGGCGCCGCGCTGCTTGCGCGCCGCGAGCGCCCCGGGCCGATGCGCGTCGGCGTGATCGGCCTGGGCACCGGCACGCTCGCCGCCTACGGCCGCAAGGGGGACAGCTACCGCTTCTACGACATCAATCCGCGCGTGATGGAGGTGGCGGCGCGCGATTTCACCTACCTGGCGGACAGCGACGCGCAGATCGAACTGGAACTCGGCGACGCGCGCCTGTCCCTGGGGCGGGAGCCGCCGCAGAACTTCGACGTGCTGGCGGTGGATGCGTTCTCCAGCGATGCCATTCCGGTGCACCTGATCACCCGCGAGGCGCTGGCGCTCTACCTGCGCCACGTGAAACCCGACGGCATCGTCGCCTTCCACGTCTCCAACCGCTTCCTCGACCTGGTGCCGGTGGTGGCGCGCCTGGCGAGCGAAAACGGCGTGCACGCGACGGTGGTCTACGAGAATGCGGATGAGGACGAGACGCGCACGCAAAGCGACTGGGTGCTGGTGTCGCGCGACCCGGCGGCGCTCAAGGGGAAGGCGTTCGACCTGGCGGGCGCGGAGCCGGCCGAGGATCGCGCCGAATTGCGCACCTGGACCGACGACTACTCGAATCTGGTCCAAATACTCAAGTAGAAATCGGGGTCGGAGCCCGATTTTCCCCAAAGCGATCGCCAGGGTCGGGCTGTTGCCGTTCAAAACGATCTCGTGTTTTTGGCCGGGTGAATCTTCCGGCCAAAAACACGAGACCATGGAACGGCAAACGCAGGCACTGCGGTATTCGGAGCGCTTGCCCGAAAATCGGGCTCTGACCCCGATTTTCAGACCACGGCGCCGTCGTTGCGGTCCTTGTCGGTTTTTACCGGCTTGATGAACTGCGCGCGGTCCACGCCCAGCCACATCAGCAGGGAGCAGGCGACCAGGGCGGCGGAATAGATGCCGAACAGAATGCCGATGGTGAGCGCCAGCGCGAAGTAGTGCAGCGCCGGCCCGCCGAAGATCAGCATGGTGCAGACCATCATCTGCGTGCTGCCGTGGGTGATGATGGTGCGCGAGATGGTGGCGGTGATGGAAGCGTCGATGACCTCCGGCACGCTCGCCTTGCGCATCTTGCGCAGGTTCTCGCGCACGCGGTCGAAGATCACCACCGACTCGTTCACCGAGTAGCCGAGCACGGCGAGCACCGCTGCCAGCACCGGGAGCGAGAACTCCCACTGGAAGAACGCGAAGAACCCCAGGATGATCACCACGTCGTGCAGGTTGGCGAGGATCGCGGAGAGGCCGAAGCGCCACTCGAAGCGCAGCCACAGGTAGAGCACGATGCCCACCGAGGTCACCAGCAGGGCGAGCGCACCGTATTCGGCCAGCTCCTCGCCGACCTGCGGACCGACGAACTCCACGCGGCGCAGCTCGACCGGCTTGCCCTCGGCCTGGAGCAGTCCCATCACCTTCTGCGACAGATCGGCGCTGCTCTGGCCCTTCTCCGGGTGCATGCGGATCAGCACGTCGCGCGAGGAGCCGAAGTTCTGCACCTCGGCCTTGAAACCGCCCTTCTCCAGCGCCTGGCGGATGCGGTCCACGTCGGTGGACTCCTGGTAGCTCACTTCCATCAGCGTGCCGCCGGTGAACTCGACGGAGAAGTTGAGCCCCTTGGTGGCGAGGAAGGACACCGCCAGCAGGAAGGTGACCAACGAAATGACGTTGAACACCAGCGCATGGCGCATGAACGGGATGACGCGCCGGATCTTGAAGAATTCCATGGCTAGATCACTTCCACGCGGTGTCGCCGATGTGCAGCCGCTCCACCTTGCGGCGGTGGCCGTACACCAGGTTGACGATGGCCCGCGACACCACCACCGCGGAGAAGATCGAGGTGAGGATGCCCAGGCAGTGCACCACGGCGAAGCCGCGCACCGGCCCCGAGCCGAAGATGAGCAGCGACAACCCCGCGATCAGCGTGGTGATGTTGGAGTCGAGGATCGTGCCCCAGGCGCGCTCATAGCCCGCCGCGATCGCCGCCTGCGGCGTGGCGCCGCCGCGCAGCTCCTCGCGGATGCGCTCGTTGATCAGCACGTTGGCGTCGATCGCCATGCCGAGCGTGAGCGCGATGGCGGCGATGCCGGGCAGGGTGAGGGTGGCCTGCAGCAGGGACAGCAGGGCGATCAGGAACAGCAGGTTGATGCCCAGCGCCAGCGAGGAGATCAGACCGAACGCCATGTAGTACACCGACATGAACGCCACGATGGCGATGAAACCCCACTTCGTCGCGTTGAAGCCCTTCTCGATGTTGTCGCGCCCGAGGCTCGGGCCGACCGTGCGCTCTTCCACGATCTCCATCGGCGCGGCGAGCGAGCCGGCGCGCAGCAGCAGCGCGACGTCGTTGGCTTCCGTCGTGCTCATGCGGCCGGAGATCTGCACGCGCCCGCCGCCGATCTCGCTGCGGATGACGGGCGCCGTCACCACCTCGCCCTTGCCCTTCTCGATCAGCAGGATCGCCATGCGCTTGCCGACGCTCTCGCGCGTCACTTCCTTGAAGATGCGCGCGCCGGCGCCGTCCAGCGTCAGGTGCACCGCCGGTTCGTTGGTCTGCGAGTCGAAGCCCGGCTGCGCGTCGGTCAGGCGGTCGCCGGTCAGCACCACCTGCTTCCTGACCAGCAGCGGCGCGCCGTTCCTCTCGACGTAGTACTCGGTGCCGAAGGGCACCTCGCCGCGCGCCGCCGCCGCCAGGATTTCCGGCGTCATCTTCTCCTCGTCCACCATGCGGATCTCGAGGGTGGCGGTGCGGCCGAGGATGTCTTTCGCCTTGGCGGTGTCCTGCACGCCCGGCAATTGCACCACGATGCGGTCGGCGCCCTGTTGCTGGATCACCGGCTCGGCGACGCCCAGCTCGTTGATGCGGTTGTGCAGCGTGGTGATGTTCTGCTTGAGGGCGAACTCCTGCGTGCGCTTGGCCGCCTCGGGCTTGAGCGCCGCCAGCAGCAGGAACTCGGCGCCTTCCTCGCGCTCGGTGAGCGCCAGGTCGGCGATGCCGGTGGCGATGATGTCGCGCGCCCTGGCGCGCGCCTCGGCGTCGCGGAAGCGCACGCGCAGGCTCTGGCCCTCGCGCGTCACGCCGCCGTGGCGCACGGTCTTGTCGCGCAGCAGGCTGCGGATGTCCCCGGTGAGGCTTTCCAGCCGCTTGGTGAGCGCCGCCGGCATGTCCACCTGCAGCAGGAAATGCACGCCGCCGCGCAGGTCGAGGCCGAGGTACATGGGCAGTGCGTTGATCGCGGTCAGCCAGGCGGGCGAGGACGACAGCAGGTTGAGCGCCACCACGTAGGACGCGTTGGCGGGATCGGGGTTGACCGCCTTCTCGAGCGTGTCGCGCGCCTTCAACTGGATGTCGGTGTCGGCGAAGCGCACGCGCACGCTGTTGGCGTCGAGCGCCGCGCCGGTGTAGGGGATGGCGGCCTGCGCGAGCGCGCTCTCGACGCGCTGCAGGAGCGCCGCGTCGACGCGCACCGTGGCCCGGACGCTGGATACCTGGACGGCGGGCGACTCGCCGAAGAAATTCGGCAGCGTGTAGAGCGCCGCGACGGCCACGCACAAGGCGACCAGCGCGTACTTCCAGGTTGGGAAGCGGTTCACGCCGCCGGCGCTACTTCAGCGACTTCATCGTGCCCTTGGGCAGCAGGGTCTGCACCGCGGCCCGCTGCACGCTGACCTCCGTGTTGGGCGCCACTTCCAGGGTGACGTAGGCGTCGCCCATCTCGTTGATGCGGCCGACCATGCCGCCGGAGGTGATCACCTCGTCGCCCTTCTGCAGCGCCTCGACCATCTGCTTGTGCTCCTTGGCGCGCTTCATCTGCGGCCGGATCATGAGGAAATACAGCAGCACGAACATCAGGACGATGGGCAGCAGACCCATGAATCCGGCGTCGCCCGCGGGGGCGGCCTGCGCGTAGGCGTTGGAAATCATCACAGCGGACTCCCTAGGAAAGGGCGCGAATTATAGCAGCCGCCGGCGCTCTTCCAGCAGGCGCGCGGCCGCCGGCGCGAGCCCGCCGCCCTCGATGGCGGCGCGCAGCTCGCGCATCAGTTCCTGGTAGTAGTGCAGGTTGTGCAGGGTATTGAGGCGCGCGCCGAGGATCTCGTTCGCCTTCTGCAGGTGGTGCAGGTAGGCGCGGCTGAAATTGCGGCAGGCATAGCAGCCGCACTGCGCGTCGAGCGGCTGCGGGTCGTCGCGCCAGCGCGCGTTGCGGATCTTGACGTCGCCATGCCGCGTGTACAGCCACCCGTTTCTCGCGTTGCGCGTCGGCAGCACGCAGTCGAACATGTCGATGCCGGCGAGCACGCCGGCGACCAGGTCCTCGGGCGTGCCCATGCCCATCAGGTAGCGCGGCCGGCCGGCGGGCAGGCGCGGCGCGGTGTGCGCGAGGATGCGCCCGCGCGCCTCCTTCGGCTCGCCCACCGCCAGCCCGCCGACGGCGTAGCCGTCGAAGCCGATCTCCGCAAGCCCGGCGAGGGACTCCTCGCGCAAGCCCTCGTACACGCTGCCTTGCACGATGCCGAACAGGGCGTTCGGCGAGCCGCCGAAGGCGTCCTTCGAGCGCCGCGCCCAGCGCAGGCTGAGGCGCATGGACTTTTCCGCCTGCTTCTCGGTCGCCGGGTGCGGCGTGCAGTCGTCGAAGATCATGGCGATGTCGGCGTCGAGCGCGCGCTGCACGCGCATCGACTCCTCGGGGGTGAGCAGCAGCTTGTCGCCGTTGATCGGGGAGGCGAAGCGCACGCCCTCCTCGGTGATCTTGCGCAGGGCGCCGAGGCTGAACACCTGGAAGCCGCCCGAATCGGTGAGGATCGGGCGGTCCCAGCCCATGAAGCGGTGCAGCCCGCCGTGCTTCGCGATGACCTCCGTGCCCGGGCGCAGCCACAGGTGGAAGGTGTTGCCGAGCACGATCTGCGCGCCGAGCGCCTTCAATTCCTCCGGCGACATGGCCTTCACCGTCCCGTAGGTGCCCACCGGCATGAAGGCGGGCGTGTCCACCGGGCCGTGCGAGAGCTCCAGGTACCCGCGCCGTGCGGCGCCGTCGCGGTGCGTGACCGTGAATTTCATGCGGCCCGCTCGATCAGCATGGCGTCGCCGTAGGAGAAGAAGCGGTAGCGCCTGGCGATGGCGTGCGCGTAGGCGCGGCGCATGTTGTCCATGCCGGCGAACGCGGCCACCAGCATCAGCAGGCTCGATTTCGGCAGGTGGAAGTTGGTCAGCAGCCGGTCCACCAGGAGGAACTGGAACCCCGGGCGCACGAACAGGTCGGTCTCGCCGCGCAATTGCCCGGTGAGCGCCGCGCTCTCCAGCGCGCGCAGCGCGGTGGTGCCCACCGCCATCACGCGCCGCCCGGCGATCGCATCCATGGTGGCGCGCGGCACCTCGTAGCGCTCATTGTGCATGCGGTGCGCGTCGATGTCCTCGCTGCGCACCGGCTGGAAGGTGCCGGCGCCGACGTGCAGCGTGAGGTGGGCGAGGCGCGCGCCGGCGGCCTCGATGCGCGCCAGCAGGGCGCGGTCGAAATGCAGGCCCGCGGTGGGGGCGGCCACCGCCCCCGGTTCTCGCGCGTACACGGTCTGGTAGCGCTCCGCGTCCTCGGCGCCGGGGACGTGCCGGATGTAGGGCGGCAGGGGCACCGCGCCGCAGCGCTCGAGCACCGCGTCCACGTCCTCGGCGAAGCGCACGCGGTACAGGTCCTCCTCGCGGCCCGTGACCGTCACGCGCACGCCGTCGCCGACCACCAGTTCGCCGCCTGCGCGCGGGTGGTGGCTGGAGCGGATCAGCGCCAGGGCTTCGCGCGCGCCGGTGACGCGCTCGACGAACAGCTCGATCCTGCCGCCGCTCGCCTTGGCGCCGCCGAGGCGCGCCTTGATGACGCGGGTGTCGTTCAGCACCAGCGTGTCGCGCTTGCCCGACAGCGCGGGCAGGTCGGCGAAGGCGCAGTCCTCCAGGCGGCCGCTCGCCGCGTCGAGCCGCAGCAGCCGGCTGGCGGCGCGTTCGGGCGCCGGGCGCTGGGCGATCAGCTCCTCGGGCAGCGCATAGTCGAACTCCGCGAGGCGCATGTCGCGGCATTATAGGGTTCCTATCCAGTAATCGGACGCAGTGATAAGACTGAAGAACCCGGCGCTGTTGAAGACCTTGCGCGAAGAGCTCGCGGCAACGCGCGAATCGCTCGAGCGCTATCACCAGGAACGGAAGTAGTCGATGGGCTGATCGCGGGCTGCGGTAGCATTCACGCATGTCCCGCCCGCTTGGCCCGCGCGGCCTGCCGATTCTCGGCGTGGCTCGCAGTTTCGCGCACGATCCGCTTTCCTTCCTCACGGGCATCGCCGAGCAGTATGGCGACATCGCCAATTTCCGATTGGGCAGCATCAACGTGTACTTCGTGCGCCATCCGGACTACATTCGCGAAGTCCTGATCACGCAGCGGACCAGTTTTACCATGACCCCGCTGCGCGCGAAGCTGAACGCGCTGGTCGGCGAGGGGCTGTTCACCTCTCTCGGTGACTTGCACGCGCGCCAGCGGCGACTGATCCAGCCGGTGTTCCGCAAGTCCCGGATCGAGGCCTATGCCGGCCAGATGGTGGAACTATCGCAGCGCATGCGTGAGCAGTGGCAATCCGGTGCCGAGATCGACATCACCGATGAGATGATGAAGCTCACCATGCTCATCGCTGCCCGGGCGTTGTTCGATCATGACATCGAGAACGACGCCGAAGCTGTTTCGCGCAACCTCGGCACGGTGCTCGAATTCTTCACGCGCCTTTCTTCGCCGCTGCTTAAGCTGTCGCTGAAGCTGCCCTTGCCCTCGTCGCTTAGATTCAAGAGGGCGGTGCGCGAGCTCGACAAGGTCATCTACCGCATGATCGAATGCCGTCGCGGAGCGCAAGGTGCCGGCAACGACTTGCTGTCGTTGCTGATGCTGGCGAAAGACGACGAAACCAACGTCCAGATGACCGAAAAGCAGTTGCGGGATGAAATCCTGACGCTGCTGATCGCCGGCCATGAGACCACCGCCAATCTGCTGGCCTGGACCCTTTGGCTATTGGCGCAGCGGCCCGAGACCGACGTGTGGCTGCATGCCGAAGCAAAGGCGCTGCTCGCCGGGCGCGCCGGCTTTGCGGCGGCTGATTGCGACCGGATGAGCTACGCCAGGATGGTGATTCTCGAGAGCCTGCGGCTCTATCCGCCGGGCTGGTTCATCGGGCGCGCCGCGCTGACCGATGTCCGCCTCGGGGGCTATACGGTGCCGAAGGGAACGGTGGTGATGATGAGCCAGTACGTTATGCACCGCGATGCGCGTTTCTTCGAGGAGCCGGAGCGTTTCAAACCCGAGCGTTGGGAGGGCGATTTCCAGGAACGGCTGCCGCGCGGTGCCTATTTTCCGTTCAGCGCCGGCGACCGCCACTGCATCGGCGAAGGCTTTGCCTGGCAGGAAGCGCTGCTGATCCTCGCTACGCTGGTCGAGCGCTGGAAATTCGAACTGGTGCCGGGCCAGCAAATCCGGCCGAAGCCTTCCGTGACGCTACGTCCAGACGGCTCGATAAGGATGATCGTGCGCCCGAGGTGAAACTAACGTCCGCGCGTGTCGCGCGCGCGGCGCGACGGCAGAATCGCCGCTTCCTTTCCAACGAGCAGAACCACGGCATGCCTTTCTTTCGCCGGCACCATGCTGTGCGCGCCGCCGGGGAGGAGTAGGCTGGCCGCCTAGGCACCGCTGATCCGCAAGGTGTACGAAGCCGAACCGCTCGAATGCCCACAGTGCCGAAGTGCGAAAGGCGGGCCGATGCGGCTGAATCGTGCTGATCGAGGGTCCCGCGTGGTACGAGCGATTCTCACGCATTTGGGTCGCGGGCAGCCTTCGTCGTCACGCTGCTCGCGCGACAGCAAGGCCGATGACGCGCCGCGGATGGAATAGAATTCCTATAGTTGCCCCGCGCCGGAATGGCGGAATCGGTAGACGCAGCGGACTCAAAATCCGCCGGTGGCGACACCATGAGAGTTCGAGTCTCTCTTCCGGCACCAGACAGGGCATGCAACACGTTTTCTTGCTTTTGCGTCAGCCTGTTAACTGGACATCGGCAGCCTCGCGGGGTAGGCTAGCCATGTCCGTTTTTCATGGGAAGTGCATGGCAAAAGCGCAGCTTCTCGTGCTGCCGGCGGCGCGCAACACGGCGATGGTGGTCGACGACCAGTCGACCGGCCGCGCCATCCTCGAGCAGGTCGTGCGTTCGCTGGACGAGCGCGTCTCGGTGGAGGGCTTCGGGCGTCCGGTGGATGCGGTGGTGTGGGCCACGCGCCACGTCGCCGACCTGGTCCTGATCGACTACATGATGCCGGACATGAACGGCATCGAGCTCGCCAAGCGCCTGCGCGCGCTGCCCGGCTACGAGCACGTGCCGATCATGATGGTCACCGCGCACGATGACCGCAAGGTGCGCTACGACGCGCTCGACGCCGGGGTGACGGATTTCCTCATCAAGCCGGTGGACGCGCGCGAATGCATGGCGCGCTGCAGGAACCTCTTGACGCTGCGCCGCCAGCACCTCGCGCTGGAGGACAAGCGCCGTCTGCTGGAAGGCATGGTGGAGGAGGCCACGCGCGAAGTGCGCGACCGCGAGAAGGAAACGCTGATGCGCCTGGCGCGCGCCGGCGAGTTCCGGGACGAGGAAACCGGATACCACCTGGTGCGCATGGCGCGCTACTCGCGTCTGATCGCGGACACCATCGGCCTGGAGCGCGACGAAGCGGAGTCGATCGAGCTCGCCGCGCCGCTGCACGACATCGGCAAGATCGGCATTCCGGACCAGATCCTGCTCAAGTCGGGCCGCCTGGACGCGGCCGAGTCGAGCACCATGCGCCGTCACCCGCTGATCGGCCACGAGATCCTCAAGGGCAGCGCCTCGAAGTACGTGCGCATGGGCTCGCTGATCGCGCTGGGCCACCACGAGAAGTACGACGGCTCGGGCTATCCCAACGGCCTGGTGGGCGACCACATCGCGCTGTGCGCGCGCATCGTCGCGGTGGCCGACGTGTTCGACGCGCTCACCTCGGCGCGGCCGTACAAGCAGGCCTGGCCGAGCGAGCAGGCGTTCGAGTTCCTCGGCGCGCAGCGCGGCAAGCACTTCGACCCGCAGCTGGTCGACGCCTTTGCCGGCGTGCGCGACGGCGTGGCGCGCATCCAGCAGGAGCTGCGCGACCCCGAGGCGGTGCGGCCATGACGCTCCCCGGAGCGGTCTGGCTGCGCTGGGTGCGCGCGAGGCTGGCGGCGCGGCCGGACACCGAGCACGAGCAGGCGATCGTGCGGGTGGGGCTGGGAACGGTGCTGTTCCTGTATCTGCTGCCAGGCGCATTGGGCGAAACCACGGGGCCCTTGACCGTACGACAGCTCTACCTGGCCGTGATGGTCGCTTATGTGGTCTATGCGATCGTGAATTTCGTCGCAATCCTCGCAAAGCCCGAAGTGTCCCCGCTACGCCGGCTGGTCAGTGCGGTGGTAGATCTGGGCGCAGTGACATTCTTTATGGCGCAATCCGGGGTGCACGGGGTGCCGATGTTCCTGTTTTACGTCTGGGTAACGTTGGCGAACGGGTTCCGTTTCGGCCAACGCTACTTGCTTTTCGCCCTAGTGCTTTCCGTGAGTGGATTCGGCGTCGTCCTGTGGGTGGATGAGTTCTGGTCACAACATCGGGTCGAGGGCCTCAGCCTCACGGCAGCCTTCATCGCGCTCAGCTTCTACGTGTTGTCGCTGGTGACACGGATGTTCGATGCCGTGGCGCGCGCCGAAGCCGCCAACCAGGCCAAGCGGCGCTTCATCTCGGTGGTCAGCCATGAAATGCGCACGCCGCTGAACGCTATCGTCGGCATGTCCGACCTGATGCGCGACACCGCGCTCACGCGCGAGCAAGCCGACATGCTGCAGACGCTGCGTGGCTCGAGCCAGGTGATGCTGGGTCTGGTCGAGGACGTACTGGATTTCTCCAAGATCGAGGCCGGCAAGCTGGTGCTGGAACGCACCGACTTCGACCTGCACGCGCTGGTCAACAGCACCAGCCGCATCCTGCAGGCGCAGGCGCAGGCCAAGAGCATCGAGTTCGTGGTGTCGATCATGCCGGAGGTGCCGCCTGCATTGCGTGGCGATGCGCACCACCTGCGGCAGGTGCTGATCAACCTGGCGGGCAACGCAGTGAAGTTCACCGAGCGCGGCAGCGTTACCGTGCACGTGTCGCTGCAGGAGGAAAGCGAAGCCGGCGTGCGCCTCAAGTTCTCCGTGCGCGATACTGGCGTCGGTATTCCGCAGGAAGCCCAGCAGCGCATCTTCGACAGCTTCACGCAGGCCGACCAGTCCACCACGCGGCGCTTCGGCGGCACGGGCCTGGGCACCACCATTGCCAAGCAACTGGTCGAGCTGATGGGCGGCAGGATCGGGCTGGAGAGCGCGGTCGGCCTGGGCAGCACGTTCTGGTTCGACATCTCCTTCGACAAGCAGCCCGAGCGCGCCGGTGCTGGCGAACTCGCGGGGGCGCGCGTACTGCTGGTCGGCTTCCCTGTGGCGCGCGCGCAGCCGATCGTGGAATCCCTCGAGGCCTGGGGTGCGGTGGCAGTCGATGCCGCCGACGTGGAAGAGGGCGCCGACCGGCTGGTTGCGGACATCGCGGTCGCCAAGCCCTACCACAGCATGCTGTTGTATTCCGAGCGCGGCGACGTCGGGCTGGTGCGGCGTTTTCGACGCGTCGCGCCCGAGCCGACGCCGCCGGCAGTGCTGGCCGTTCCGCGCGAAGCCGAAGTACAACGCTTTGCCGCCCTGTCGGCGGGCTTCAGCGCGGTCCTCGAACTGCCTTTCGAGAAGCGGCAGTTGTTCAATGTGCTGCACTCCATCACCTCCTCGTCGGAAGAGGTGCGCGATGGCGTGGTGCGGCTGCAGGACTACGCCAAGCGCGAACAGGGCGGCAGGCGGCTGTCGGTGCTGGTGGCGGACGACAACCCGACCAACCGCGAGGTGCTGGGGCGCATTCTCGAGCGCGCCGGGCATAACCCCACGATGGTTGCCGACGGCGATCTGGCGCTCGACGCCATGGAGGCCGGTCAGTTCGACATCGTGCTCCTCGATCGCAATATGCCGGGCCTGAGCGGCTTGGAAACGCTGCAGGCGATCCGCCTGATGACGCGTGGCCGCGAACGGTTGCCGGTGGTCATGCTTTCGGCCGACGTGACGCTGGAAGCGAAGAAGGAGTGCCTGGAGGCGGGCGCCGACAGCTTCATTCCCAAGCCGGTGGAAACCCTGCGCTTGCTCGACGAACTGCGCAACCTGACCGCCGGCAAGGCCAGGGAAGCGCCGCGGGCCGTACCTGCTGCAGCGGCAGTACCGACGGGCGCCGAAGTGGTGAATTCCGAGACCCTGGTACATCTGGAGGAACTGGGCTCGACTCCCGATTTCCTCGAGCGGCTGGTCGGTGTGTTCGTCGCCGACAGCCTATCGCTATTGGCGAAGATGGAGGCGTCGGTCGCTGCGCGCAATTTTGGAGAGTTCCGCAATCACCTGCATGCCATGAAGGGTTCAGCGGCGAGCATCGGCACCGAGCGCCTGACGCGGCTCTGTGCGACGCTGGGCAAGTGCTCCGACGCCGAGCTGCGCCTGCAGTCCACATCCTTGGTGCGCTCGCTGAACGAGGAATTCGCGCAGGGCCGCTCGGCGCTGGAGCGCTACGTGCAGGACAAGCGCAGTCGCTCGGCGAGTTAGCGCCACTGTTTCGAGCGCTGCCACGTTGCAGCAGCGCACAATCCACTACAATCCCGGCTTCTGTTCGCGGAGCAAGGGATGTCGTTCTTCATCACCCTGATCGAAGACAGCGACGCCGGA
>Ga0307505_10002179_pt1 | contig 14020 bp, 15 predicted proteins | sample 23_S_MG_FD_202183 | JGI IMG/M metagenome (GOLD analysis project Ga0307505, IMG submission 202183) | Soil microbial communities from Populus trichocarpa stands in riparian zone in the Pacific Northwest, United States - 23_S | ecosystem: Environmental > Terrestrial > Soil > Riparian zone > Trees...
CGAAGGGCAATGCCGGGATCACGCTGGGCGCCAAGGGCGCGGTCGAGTTCCAGCTGATCGTCGGCGGCGAGACGTCCGACAAATATCCCAAGACCGACATCCACTCGAGCAACCATGCCCGCGTCGAAAGCCCGGCGTGGCGGCTCGTCAAGGCGCTCGACACCTTGGTCGCCGACGACGGCCACACACCGACGATCGACGGCTGGTTCGAGCATGTCCAACCGCTGACCGCGCGCCAGAAGCAATTGATCGCCGAGCGTGTCGCGGCCAGCAACGAAGCCGAATTGAAGAAGGGCCTCGGCGTCGGCCGCTGGATCGACAACGAGGACTTCCAGACCAGCTCCGAACGCTTCCTGTCGCAGCCGACGGTCAACATCCAAGGCCTGGTCAGCGGCTATACCGGGGTCGGCGGCAAGACCGTCCTGCCGGGCCGCGCCGAGGCCAAACTGGAGTTCCGGCTAGTCCCGAACATGACCAAGGACGAGGCGGTCGCCAAGCTCAAGGCCCACCTCGCCAAGCGCGGCTTCGACGACGTCAGGGTGGTGGTGAGCGGCGGCTACGGCCCCAACCAGACCGACGAGAACAGTCCCTTCATCCAGGCCCAAAAGCGCGTGTTCGACCGTGCCGGCATCGCCTACACCTTGTCGCCGCGCAATGCCGGGAGCTGGCCGGGCGTCGTCTTCAACGGCGCGCCGCTGAACCTGCCGACCGGCCAGTTCGGTATCGGCCGCGGCAATGGCGCCCACGCCCCCAACGAATGGTTCCTGGTCCGATCGACCAACCCGAAGGTCGGCGGCCTGGACGAGGCGACGATGATCTACGTCGATTATCTCTACGAGGTCGGGAAGCTGGGCGGGCGCTGAAGCATCCGTGATTCGCTCATCCTGAGTAGGCGCTAAGAGAGCGAAGCGAATCGAAGTGCCGTATCGAAGGGTCCTTTGATACGCTTCCTCGCCCGGATCAAGTCCGGGGTCGGCCGCTACTCAGGATGAGCGGGATTTAACGCTGCTGAACTGCGGGGCAGACGTCTTCGGGGAGCGGCCTGCCCTTGCGGCACCGCTCCTCCATTTTGCGAGCTTCGCGCCCGCGCGCTTCCTCGGCCTTCCGCAGATCGCGCCCGCGCTTCTCGTCGGCCTCGGACTGGCTGGTGGTCGCGGCGTCGACGCCGGCGGAGACGACCTTGACCGGGATGGTCGCGACATCGACCGCGGTGCGGGCAACCGTGCCGACCACGCAGCCGCTCAAAACAACCGGGAAGAGGGCGGTGAGAATGTAGCGGCTCATTTCAAAGGTATCGCCGGACAGCCCTGTTAAATCAATCACTTAACAAATGCAGGAGACTCGGATCGCGCCTTCCCACCGAATCGTCATTCCCGCGAAAGCGGGAATCCCGCTAACTGAACCGCCGAATCATTCACGCGAGCGGACCTCCGCTCCGCATGGGAGTGACGCATGAGGGGCGGATGGGTTTACATCATGGCTGATCGTTATCGCGGGACCCTCTACAGTGGTGTGACGAGCGATCTTGCCGCACGTGCGTGGGCGCATCGTGAAGGACGGGGCTCCTCGTTCTGCAAGCGCTACGGCCTGACTCGACTTGTCTATGCCGAGCAGGCTCCAACCATCGAGGAGGCGATTGCGCGCGAGAAAGCGGTCAAGAAGTGGAACCGGGCCTGGAAGATCGAACTCGTCGAGGCCGCCAACCCCGAATGGAATGACCTTTTTGAGACCATCAACGGTTGAAGGTAGCGGGATTCCCGCTTTCGCGGGAATGACGACGGGTTTGGAGTTGCACTCTTAAAATCACGGAGCCTGGTTCGGTATTTCCATGGCTTGTGCAGCCAGCGTCTCCGCCTCGTACAGCAAGGCCTCATCCGCCGCGCCTGGCGGCAGGCCCTCGCGGCCGACGATGACCATTAGCGGCACCGCCAAGGGCGTAATGCGCTCCAAATCGACATGGACCATGGTCGCCGCCGCGCGGTCGACCAGGCGGGCGAGGCGGCCGAGCTCGGTCATCCGGGCGCGGGCGTCGGTCCAGGCGGCGCGCATCAGCAGATGGTCGGGCTCGTAGCGGCGCAGGACGTCGTAGATGAGGTCTGTGGAGAAGCTGACCTGGCGCCCGGTCTTGCGCTTGCCGGGGTGCTGGCGCTCGACCAGGCCGCCGATCACCGCCACCTCGCGAAAGGCGCGCTTCAACAGGTTCGACTGCTCGACCCAGTCGACGAACTCATGCTCGAGGATGTCGGGGGACAGCAAAGGCTTGGGGTCCCTGACCGGCTCCAGGCTGTAGCAGGCGAGCGCATAATCGTTGGCGACGAAGCCCAAGGGCTTGAGGCCGGCGCTCTCCATGCGGCGGGTGATGAGCATGCCGAGCGACTGGTGGGCGTTCCAGCCTTCGAAGCTGTACATGACCATGAAGTGGCGGTTTTCGTGCGGGAAGGTCTCGACGAGCAATTGGTGCGGCTCGGGCAGCAGCGAGCGATAGGCCTGCACCTCCAGCCATTCGCGCACGTCGTCGGGGAAGCGGCGCCACTGGCTCCTGTCGGCGAGGAATTGGCGGACGCGGTCGGCGAGATGGGTCGACATGCTCATGCGCTGGCCGCCGTAGGTGACCAGCCGCGCCTGCTTCGAGCTGGCCTGGACGATGATGTCGACGTCCTTGAGGCTGAGCACTTCGAGGCTGAGGCCGGCGAAGAAGATGTGGTCGCCGGGCGCCAGGGTGGAGGCATAGCCTTCCTCGATGCGGCCCAACTTGCGGCCGCCGCGGAACCGGACGTCCATCATCGGCTGCTCGACGATGACTCCGGCGTTGAGGCGGTGCTGGAAGGCCACCGCCGGCCGGGTGATGCGCCAGCGGCCTTCGCCCTCGGGCACCAGGCGGCGGAACTTGTCATAAGCCTTCAGCGCATAGCCGCCGGTCGCGATGTAGCTGAGGACCTCGGTGAAGCGGTCGGCGGTGAGACCGGCATAGGGCGCGGCCGACTGGATCTCGGCGAGCAGCTCGGCCTCGTCGAACGGCCCGGCGCAGGCGATGGCGAGGATGTGCTGGGCGAGGACGTCGAGCGTGCCGGGGCGGAAGATTTCCGGGTCGAGCTCATTGTCGTCGATGGCGTCCAAGGCGGCGCGGGCCTCGAGATATTCGAAGCGGTTGCCCGGGACGACCAGACCGCGGCTCGGCTCGTCGAGGCGGTGGTTGGCGCGGCCGATGCGCTGCAGCAGGCGCGACGAGCCCTTGGGCGCGCCCATCTGCACGACCAGTTCGACATCGCCCCAGTCGATGCCGAGGTCGAGGCTGGCGGTGGCGACGAGGGCGCGGAGCTTGCCGTCGGCCATCGCCGCCTCGACCTTGCGGCGGGCGGCGATGTCAAGGCTGCCGTGGTGGATGCCGATCGGCAGGCCCTCGTCGTTGGCGTTCCACAGCTCCTGGAAGGTCAGTTCGCACAGGGACCGCGTGTTGGTGAAGACCAGGGTGGTCTTGTGCTGTTTGATCAGCTCGATGACCTCGCGGGCGGCGTAGACGGCGCTGTGGCCGCCCCACGGCACCTTGTCCTCGGGGATGAGGATGGAGAGGTGCGGCTCGGCGCCGGGGTCGCCGATGACGACATCCACCATCTCCTCGTCGCCGTGCGGGGCGAGCCAGCCGCGATAGGCGTCGGGGTCGGCGACGGTGGCGCTTAGGCCGACGCGGCGCATGTCGGGGGCGAGTCGCTGCAGGCGGGCGAGGGAGAGGGACAGGAGGTCGCCGCGTTTCTCGCGGGCGAAGGCGTGGATCTCGTCGATGATGACGGTCTTGAGGCCGGCGAAAAGGGTAGCGCTCTCTGGGTAGGAGAGGAGCAGGCTCAAAGATTCCGGCGTCGTCAGCAGGATCTGCGGCGGGCGGACGCGCTGGCGGGCCTTGCGGTCGGACGGCGTGTCGCCGGTGCGGGTCTCGACGCGGATCGGCAGCCCCATCTCCTCGATCGGGGTGAGGAGGTTGCGCTGGACGTCGACCGCGAGCGCCTTCAGCGGCGAGATGTAGAGGCTGTGGAGGCCCTCCGCGGGATTATCGGCGAGGTCGCAGATGGTCGGCAGGAACCCCGCCAAAGTCTTGCCGGCGCCCGTCGCCGCGACCAGCAGAGCGCTGCGGCCGGCGCGGGCGCGCTCGAGCATCTCCAGCTGGTGGCGTCGGGGCTGCCAGCCGCGGCCGGCGAACCAGCTTTCGACGACTGGCGGCAGGCTCAGAGGCCGTCGACCCCGTCCCTGCGGCGCCGCTCCTCGTCCTCATAGAGCTCATGGGTGGCGCGCTCGGTGATCTCGTTGCTGGTCGAGCGGCCCTTGCTGCGGGTGCGTATGACCACCCAGGCAATCACCAGTCCGAGAATGATGACGGCGACGACGTCGATGATCAGCCAGTTGATTCCGCCCAGGTCCATGTCTTCCTCCATGCCGCAAGCGGAACTTGTCCGCGAGTCTGAAGCTATAATGCCGCGATGCCCCGCTTGGGTTCCTGGATCGAGCCATTTCCCGATGGCATCTATGTGCGCCCGGCCGACGCCTGGATCGATCCGGCCGAACCCAAGCCGCGCGCATTAGTCACGCACGGCCACGGCGACCATGCCCGCGGCGGGCATGGCGAGGTCTGGGCGACGGCCGAGACCCTGGCGATCATGGGCGTGCGCTACGGCGAGCAGAATGCGCGTCCGGTGGCCTATGGCGACAGCATCCGGATCGGTGAGGTCGAGGTTGGCTTCGTGCCGGCCGGCCATGTGCTTGGTTCAGCGCAGATCGTCCTCGATCATGCCGGCGAGCGGGTCGTGGTGTCGGGCGACTACAAAAGGCGGCCAGACCCGACCTGCGCGCCCTTCGTGGTCACGCCCTGCGACATCTTCATCACCGAGGCGACCTTCGGGCTGCCGGTGTTCAAGCATCCCGACACGGGCAGCGAGATCGACCGGTTGCTGCACCGCCTGCACGCCGAGCCGGAGCGCTGCGTGCTGGTCGGCGCCTATGCGCTCGGCAAGGCGCAGCGGGTGATCGTGGAGCTTCGTGGGCGGGGGCATGACGAGCCGATCTACATCCACGGCGCGCTGGAGCGGTTGTGCGCGCTCTACGAGGAGCTGGGGGTGCCGCTCGGCGAGCTACGCTTGGCGACGGGCGTCCCGAAGGACGAATTGCGCGGCCGCATCGTCCTCGCCCCGCCGGGGGCGCTCAACGACCGCTGGTCGCGGCGGCTGCCGGAGCCGATCACCGCCATGGCCTCGGGCTGGATGCGCATCCGCCAGCGCGCCCGCCAGCGCAACGTCGAGCTGCCCTTGGTCATCTCCGACCATGCTGACTGGGACGAGCTGACCCAAACCATCCGCGAGGTCGCGCCGAAGGAGGTGTGGATCACCCATGGGCGCGAGGAGGCGCTCAAGCACTGGTGCATGCTCCACCAGGTCAAGGCGCGGGAGCTGAACCTCGTCGGCTATGAGGACGAGGACGACTAGTGCGCCGCCTCGCTGCGCGCAGCGCCCGATAAAGCCAGCTGCTGGTCGATCTCGGCTACTAGCCGAGCGAGGCCGGCTTCGTCCTTGGCTTCGGCGCGGGCGACGAGGACGTCCTGGGTGTTGGAGGCGCGCAGCAGCCACCAGCCGTCGGCGTTCATGACTCGGGCGCCGTCGGTGGCATCGACCCGGGCGCCTTCGCTCTTCAGCCGGGTGAGCACCTCGTTGACGATCGCGAACTTGCGCGCCGCATCGACCTCGAAGCGCATTTCCGGCGTGGCGACGGTTTGCGGCATGGCGTCCATCAGCGCGCTGAGCGACTCGCCGGACCGCGCGACCGCCTCGATCAGCCGGACGGCGGCATAGAGCGCGTCGTCGAACCCGTACCAGCGGTGCTTGAAGAAGATGTGGCCGCTCATCTCGCCGGCGAGCGGCGAGCCGGTTTCCTTCATCTTCGACTTGATCAGGCTGTGGCCGGTCTTCCACATCAAGGGCTTGCCGCCGAGGTCGGCGACGCGGTCGAACAAGGTCTGACTGGCCTTGACGTCGGCGATGATGGTCGCGCCGGGGCAATCGTGCAGGACTGGCCCGGCGTAAATCATCATCAGCTGGTCGCCCCAGATCACCCGCGCGCGCCCATCAACCGCGCCGATGCGATCGCCGTCGCCGTCGAAGGCAATGCCGAAGTCGAGGCCGTTGGCGATGACCAGCTCCTTCAGGGCGGAAAGGTTCGCCTCGACCGTCGGGTCGGGATGATGGTTGGGGAACGTGCCGTCGACGTCGGTGAACAAGGTGAAATGCTCGCCCGGCAGCCGGCGGACAAGCTTCTCGACCACCGCGCCGGCGGCGCCATTGCCGGCGTCCCAGCCGATGCGGAAGCTGCCGCCGGTGAAATCGCGGACCAGCCGGTCGACATAGGCGTCGACCACGTCCTGCTCGGTGACGGTGCCGCGGCCTTCGCTCCACTCGCCGGCGGCGGCGATGCGGCCCAGTTTCTGGATTTCCTCGCCATAAACGGATCGGCCGTTCAGGAGCATCTTGAAGCCGTTGTAGTCGCCCGGATTGTGGCTGCCGGTGACCTGGATGCCGCCGCCGACGCCAAGCTCGTGGGTCGCGTAATAGAGCATCGGGCTGGGTCCCATGCCGATGCGGACGACGTCGATGCCGCCTTCGGTGAGGCCGGCGACGAGCGCCGTTTCGAGGCTTGGGGAATGGGTGCGGCCGTCGCGTCCGACGGCGATCGAGCGGACGCCTTCGCCGGAAGCGACAGCCGCATAGCTGCGGCCGAGCGCATAGGCGTCCTTCTCGGTTAGCGTGGAGCCGACGATGCCGCGAACGTCATATTCGCGCAGGATGGAGGGGTGGAAGCCGTGGGTCATTGCCGGTGCGAACACACCAACGGCCGGATCAGTTCAAGGGAATTGTCACCCTGGGCCCGTTTCAGGGTCCATTTTGTCGCCCGCACTGTCCACGAGGATGGATGCTGAACCAAGTTCAGCATGACGGTGCCCGGCTTACGCCACTTTCGCCTGCGCTTCTTCCGCGCCGGGAATTTCCAGCCCGGCGATCATCTCGCGCAATTCCTGGCGGGCGGTGATGTGGCTGATGCCGACCTCGCCCAGTTGCGCCAGGTCGAGCAGGGTCAGGCCCTTGGGGAAAAGTTCGCGGTAGATGACGCGCTCGCCGAGGCCGGGGATGACTCGGAAGCCGACCCGGCGGGCAAGCTCGTCGAGGGCGGCGCCGACGCGGCGGAGGTTGTGGCTGTCGATGTGCTGGAGCCGGTTGCGGAGCACCACCCAGTCCACGCTTCGGCCGGTCGCCTTGGCGCGCTGCGTGCGGCTGTTCCAGATCAGCTCGGCGTAGAAGCTGGGCTTGGTGATCTTGTAATTGTCGGGGTGGACCTGGCCGATGAGGTCGAGGTCGACGAAGCTGTCGTTCATCGGCGTGACGAGCGTGTCGGCCTTGAGGATGACCGCGCGGGCGATGGGGTCGTCGCGCCCGGGCGTGTCGACGACGATGACGTCGGCATCGGCGGCCAGGCGGGCGATGGCGGCCTCCAGGCCGGCCTCGCTATGGTCCTCGAGCACCTCGAAGGCAGGATGCGGCAAATCGGCTTCGAGCCGGCGGATGGTCGCGGCGCGGTTCTCGAGGTAGCGGGTCAAGGTGCGTTGCCGGCTGTCCAGGTCGAGCGCCGCGACGCGATGGCCGGAGGCGGCAAGGGCGACGGCGGTATGAACCGCGGTGGTCGACTTGCCGGTACCGCCTTTTTCATTGGCGAAGACGACGAAATGCGGCTGGCCCATGTTCCCCCGGAAACCCTTTGAAAGCCTTGATCAGCAGCCGCCCCCGCCCCACAAGCGCGGCCCTCATCACGGTGTATCGGACGGCCTTGCCCCATGCAAATCATTCGTGACCCGCAAAGCCTGGCGGCGGCCGTCAAAGCCTTGAAACAAAGCGGGGAATCCTTTGCCTTCGTGCCGACCATGGGGGCGCTGCACGCCGGCCACATGGCGCTGGTGGCCGAGGCGCGGAAGCGCGCAGACAGGGTCGCGGCAAGCATCTTCGTCAACCCAATGCAATTCGCCGCCGGCGAGGACCTCGACCGCTATCCACGGCAGGAGGAGGCCGACGCGGCTATGCTGGAGGAGGCGGGGTGCGACCTGTTGTGGATGCCGACCGCCAAGCAAATCTATGCGGACGGGTTCGCCACCGCCATCCGGGTCGCGGGGGTCGGCGAGCGATGGGAAGGCGAGGCGCGCCCGGGCCATTTCGACGGCGTTGCGACGGTGGTCGCCAAGCTGTTGATCGCCATGCAGCCGGACGTCGCTATGTTCGGCGAGAAGGACTTCCAGCAACTGGCGGTCATCCGCCGCATGGTCGCCGACCTCGGCCTGGCGGTCGAAGTTCTCGGCGTCCCCACGGTGCGCGACGCCGACGGCTTGGCCCTGTCGTCGCGCAATGCCTATTTGAGCGCCGATGACCACCGGCGGGCCTTGGCCCTGCCGCGAGCGCTGGAGAAAGCGCGGGAGCAGATCCTAGCCGGCGAGCCGGTCGGCCCCGTCATCGCCGCCGCCAAACAGGCGCTGATCGCCGCGGGGTTCCTGAAGATCGACTATGTCGCTTTGGTCGACGCCGACACGCTCGAACCGCTGGAAAGTCCCGCCGGCGACATGCGCCTGATCGCCGCCGCCGCCATCGCCGGCACGCGGCTGATCGACAATGTACGTGTCGTTTCGGACACAGTTTCCGAAACAAGGTCACCGCCGCGTTAACCATTTCATAGGGCTTGGCTGCTGAATTGCCCCCAACGGACAACAGGGGACAGTTCAACCATGGCGATCAGTCAGAAAAGTGCCGATTTCCTTCTTCGCAGCCGGATCGCGGATGCGGCGCGCGGCAATGTCGACGCGCTCTATGAGCTCGGCGTGACCTACTCGACGGGGCGCGGCGGCATCGCCGTCGACCTCATCGAAGCGCATAAATGGTTCAACCTGGCGGCTTTGTCCGGCGATATGCGATCGCAGATGTGCCGCGCCGAGATCAGCGTTGAGATGACCGCCCGCGAGATCGCCGAAGCCCAGCGCCAGGCGCGCGCGTGGCTGGGCACCAGCGGTACCCAGCGCTACGCGGCTTAAGCTTACCGAACGAGAACAGTTACCGACCGGCGGTTCTGGGCCCAGGCTTCCTCGTTGGAGCCGGGCGCCACCGGACGCTCCTTGCCCCAGCTGGTGACGAGCAGGCGGTGAGCCGGCACGCCTTGCGACGCCAGGAAGTCACGCGCCGCATTCGCGCGGCGCTCGCCCAAAGCCAAATTATATTCGCGTGTGCCGCGTTCGTCGGCATGGCCTTCGATCGAGGCGCGGACGTTGGGGTTGGCGAGCAGCCATTGGGCCTGCGCCGCCAGAGTCGCCCTGGCCGATTGATCCAGCTGATACTCGTCGGTGCCGAAATAGACGGTGTCCGAGCCGGCCCTGGCGATCATATCGGCCTGCTGCGCCGGCAATTCGGTCAGCTCGACATCGCCGGGAGCGACGGTTTCGCCGCCTGGACCGACCTGGTCGATGGGCGGCGGGATATCGGCCGGCGGCGGCGTGCGCCTGGCGCAGCCGGACGCGGCAAGGGCGATGACGGCGGCGCCGAGGATCAGGGACTTGCGCATTTCAATCTCCTTTGGAGGGTTGGAAAAAATCAGCTCTGGAGGGGCGACCAGCTGGGGTCGGAACCGTCCTGCGGGGTGGGCATGCGGCGGGCGGCGCCGCCGTCGATCGGCACGGCGTAGAGGCTGGAGCCGCCCCCGCGCGCGATGCGGTTGAACATCACGAACTGGCCATTGGGCGCCCAGCTCGGGCCTTCGTCCTGCCAGCCGTTGGTGAGGATGCGGACGCCGCCCCCGGAGGCGTTCATGACGCCGATATTGAAGCTGCCGGCGATGCGGGTGAAGGCGATCAGGTCGCCGCGCGGGCTCCACACAGGTGACGCGTAGCGGCCACCGCCGAAGCTGATGCGGCGCTGGCCGGAGCCGTCGGCACCCATGACGTAGAGCTGCTGGGCGCCGGAGCGGTCGCTTTCGAAGACGATATTGCGGCCGTCGGGCGAATAGCTCGGCGATGTGTCCGCGCCCGGGGCAGTCGTCAGGCGCTGAGGAATCCCGCCATTGGCATCGACGACATAGATGTCGGTGTTGCCGTTGTTGGCCCAGGAAAAGACGATCCGCCGTCCGTCCGGCGAGAATCGCGGGGCGAAGGTGATGGCGCCGCCTGGCACCAGCAGCCGTTCCTGGCCGGTGGCGATGTCGAGCACGAAGACGCGCGGCTTGCGGGCAAGGATGCCGGTATAGACCAGGCGATCGCCGCGGGGTGAGAAGCGGGGCATGGTCACCACCGCCTTGCCGGCGGTCAGGTAACGGTGGTTGGAGCCATCGGAATCCATGATGGCGATGCGCTTCAGGCGGTTGGTCTTCGGGCCGCTCTCGGCGACGTAGACGACGCGGGTGTCGAGGAAGGCGCCCTGGCCCGACAACCGGGAATAGACGAGGTCGGCGCATTTGTGGGCGGCCCGACGCCAATCGGACGCGGCGACCGTGAAGCCCTGGTTGCCCAGCGCCCGGCCGGCGGTCACGTCGTGGAGGTAGCAGGCGAGAGTGACGCGGCCATCGGCGCGCTGGTCGACATAGCCGCTGACCAAGGCCGAAGCGCCAGCCGACCGCCACTCGCCGAACACCGGCGCCGCCGCCTGCTCCTGCGGATAGGTACCGATGCCGCCCGGGCCGATGGGTGTGAACAGGCCGGTCGAGCGCAGGTCCGAGGCGATGACCTGGGCGATGTCGCGGCCCATGGCCGATCCTGGCATCGCGGGCACGGCGATGGTGATCGCCGACTTGACGCCGCCGCCGACGATGTCGACCTCAACGGGGGGCGGTTCCTGCGCCGCGGCGGCCGTGGCAAGGAAAAGGGCCGTCAGCAGGCCGGTCTTCAGCATGGTTCGCATCATGGCACCTTGTATCGCATGTTGATGTTGGCCCAGCCGCCCTGGGGCGTCTGGTAGAGTTCGGCCGGAAGCCGCAGCGGCGAGCATTGCCGGTACGACGCGATCGCCTGGTTGACGACCAGGTCGACGAATTGCGCATTGTCGGGATCGTCGCCGGTGACGCGCACGACGGTTGGGCTGCGCTTGAGCCGGCCGTTGGGGAAAAGTTGCAGGTTGAGCGTCACCTGGATGCGGTTGGCGCCCGCGCCGAGCTCCCGCTGCTGCTCCGCGCAGGGGCGGATCTGGTCGGCAATCAGTTTGCCGACGTCGGCAGCGGCCTTGGCATCGAAGCGGGCGGCGGGCTTTGCCGGTGCGGAATCCGGGGCGTCCGCCTGGAGGCCCTTGAGGAAATCATCGCCGATGCGCGAGACCCGGGGGGCGGGCGCAGCCGGAGCGGGCCTCGCCCTGTGCGGCGCAACTCGCGGCGGTTTTTGCGGCGTGACTTGTGCCGGCTTCTCCGGTTTGACCTCGGCCGGCTTCAGCGAGGGCATCGGGGCGGGCTGGATCGGCGTCGGCGCCGGCGTCGGCTCGGCGGGGCCGATCTCGGGGGCCTGGCTTGGCGGCGGCGGCGCCGGGGGCGGGGGCTCGGGCGAAGCGGACTGCATTGCCACGTCCTCGACCAGCTCGACCTCCATCGCCGGCGGCTCGGAGGAGCGCGGCACCGATGCCAGGCTCATCGACAGTGCGGCGATGAGTGCGACGTGGAAGGCGACCGCGGCGCCGGTCCCGGTCAGCTCGGCGCGGTCGAGGATCATTGCCGCTCCCCGCCGACCGAGACCAAGGCGACGCGGTTGAGGCCGGCCTGGTTGAGCTCGCCCATCACCCGCATGACCCGGCCATAATCGAGGCCCTTGTCGGCGCGCAGGTAGATGCGGCGGCCCTCTGGCGGGGCTGGCTCGGCGGCCAAGGCGGCGAGACGGGCGGGGAGCGCGGCGTCGGTCACCGGCACGTCGTCGATGAAGATGCCGCCCTTGCCGTCGAGCGCGATCTGCACCGGCTTTGCCTGCTGGTCGAGGGCGCCGGCGCGGCTTTCGGGCAGGTCGACGGGAACCCCGGCGACGAGCAACGGCGCGGTAATCATGAAGATGATCAGCAGCACCAGCATGACGTCGACCAAGGGGGTGACGTTGATCTCCGACATCGGCGCCCGGCGAGCGCGCCCGCGGCTACGGTTTGGAAGAGTGGCGCCCATCAGGCCTCCACCTCCAGCTCCCTGCTCAACGTCGCATGAAAGCGGTCCGCGAAGCGGCCAAGGCGTGTCTCCAGCCGGTCGAGGCCGTGGGTCAGCCGGTTGTAGGCGATGACCGCCGGGATGGCGGCGAACAGCCCGATGGCGGTGGCGAACAGGGCCTCGGCGATGCCGGGAGCGACGACGGCAAGCGAAGTGTTGTTGGAGTCGGCGATGGCGGTGAAGGCGCGCATGATGCCCCAGACGGTGCCGAACAGTCCGACGAAAGGCGCTACCGAGCCGACGGTGGCGAGGATGTTGAGGCGGTCGGACAGGCGATCGACCTCGGATGCGACGGCAGCATTCATCCGCGTTGCCAGCCGCTCACGGGTACCCGAGCGGTCGATCGACTTGACGCGGGTCGAGCGGCGCCATTCGTCGAGGCCGGCGGTGAGGATGGCGGCGCTGGGCAGTTTCTCGGCGCCGCGCTTGGAATGGAAAGCGTCGATGTCGTCGGCGGCCCAGAAGTCGGCTTCATATTTCTCGGTTGCCCGGTTGATGCGGCGCAGGCGCAGGGCATGGGTGAAAATGATCGCCCAGGTCCAGATGCTGGCCAGCAACAGTCCGAGCATCACTAGTTTCACGACCGCATCGGCATGAAGGAAGAGGGTCAGCGGCGACATCAAGTCGGTGCTGGCTTGTAATTCAGGCATTCAGATCATTCCTCACCGTCGTTGATCGCTTTGAACTTTTCGACCCAATCCTTCGGCTGGCGCTTCGGCCGATTCTGGAGGTCGAGGAAGGCAGCGGTGACGCGGGCATCGGTCAAGAGTTGCGGGCCGCGCATGACTCGCTGATGAATATGAACGCTGGCGGCGCGCACGAGGTCGACCGTCGAAACGACCAGCAGGTCGTCGCCGAGCTTTGCCGGCCGCAGGTAGCGGATGTTGACCTCGGCGACCGCGTAGACGCCTTCGCCGGCCTCAATCGCCGCATGCTGGTCGACTCCGGCGGCGCGGATCATGTCGGAGCGCGCCCGCTCCATGTATTTCAGATAATTGGCATAATAGACGATGCCCGCCGTATCCGTGTCCTCGAAATAGACGGTCAAGGCGAAATGGTGGTCGCGGCCGACAAAGCCGCCGCGATAGGGCGTGTCCAGGTCCATTGCGCCCGGCCTTAGCGGCCCGGGAGTCGCAGGGTCAAACGGCTAGCGGCCGCGTCGGCCGATTTCCTCGACCTGGCGAATGAGATCACCCTGGACCAGGCTCAGGTCGGCCAGGTGCATGCCCCAGCCGGGAATGAACAAGCCGCCGATTCCGACTTCGCCGCCAATCCGGTCAGTGCGCTTGTCCTTGGTGTCGGCATTGGTGCGCACCTCGAAATAGCCCCGCGGACCATCGTTGACGCAGCGGCCGGAATTGAGGCCGGACACCCGCACCCAGGGCGTCGGCGGATCGCCTTCGCTCGACCAGGCGATGGGCCCGCCGGGTATGGAATAGCCAGGCTTCGCAGCCCAATAGGAGTCCAGCCTTGCCCAGCCCTTGGATCCGGGGTCCGCAGGATTCACGCAGGCGACCGTCATCCCCGGCTGGGTGGCGACCCCGAAGATGGCGCCAGGGGGCGGCACGTTGTTTTCACGGAAGCTGGTCCAGGCAATGACGCAGCCGGTCTGGTGAAGCCGCGAGCATAAAGGCGTTTTCTTGAAGTCGCCGCCGACCAGCTTGCCCTGCGGCACCATGACGTTGAAGCCCGGCAGGATAGCTAGTTTCATCCGTGCCGCGACCTCCGGATTGGTCTCGATTTCGCGGGCGATCAACTGGATGAGGTGCAGCGTCCCCTGGCTGTGGCCGATGAGGAC
>Ga0307505_10002180_pt1 | contig 14014 bp, 15 predicted proteins | sample 23_S_MG_FD_202183 | JGI IMG/M metagenome (GOLD analysis project Ga0307505, IMG submission 202183) | Soil microbial communities from Populus trichocarpa stands in riparian zone in the Pacific Northwest, United States - 23_S | ecosystem: Environmental > Terrestrial > Soil > Riparian zone > Trees...
TTTCTTCCTTTCGTGTGCTTGGCGGCTCACGCTTGGAAGTCTCTACGGTGGACAACCCCAGGAAACGTCAAACTTCTACTGCCACCCCGGCAGAGCCGGGGGGCCTCCCTTGGTAGCTAGCGGAGATCATCCGGGGTGTCACCAACGAGTGCATGTCAGAGTGAGCGCATTTGAATGATCCTGAGTTTGATGACCCTCACTGCTTGCCGACGCACCGTGCCTGAGTCGCCAAACATGTTGTGGTACGGCCCGGCGACGGACTACTTCCGCGACAACATCGCGCTGGACTATTTCTCGGGCGGCTTCGACACGACCGGCGAAGGCTGCTACTCGTGCACGGCTCGATCGCGCACAGCCAAGCAACGGCTCTCCTGGAACGGCTGCAGTTGGTCGCGCAGGATTACGCGCAGCAGCGTCAGCCGACCAGAAGCTGGCCGAGTCCGATCGCAAGGGTTACACGCTGCTGCTGGACTTGCGCGACTGGGAGTTCGCCGTATTCGCCGTACTGTGGCGCTGAGCTGGCTTGCGCGAACGCCGGCCTAGGTTCAACGTGGTGATGATCTCCCGGATCGCGGCACGCATCCATTGCTGGGCCGGATCGAGGTGGGTGCGCTCGTGCCAGATCATCAGGATCTGCACGTCGATGCCGGCGACCGGCAGCGGGTCCAGTCGCAGAGGCAGAATCCTGGAGAAATATCGCGCGTACTCGGTCGGCATGCTGATCAGCAACGGTGTCGTAGACACGACGAAGAACGCCAGGCTGAACGACGGGATCAGACCGGCGGAAGTGCGTTCCAGGCCCCGCGCCTTCAGCGTGCGGTCCAACACCGTCTCCAACGTCGTCAACGGCGCGAACGGCGCACTGATCATCAAATGCCGCTGCTCCAGGTACTGCTGCAGGGTCATCGGCGCTGTATCGCGCTGCGGGTCGGCGCGCGACACGACCGAGACGCTGTCCACGTACAGCAGCGTCGAACGCAGATCGGTCGGCAGATCGGGGAAATAGCCGATCGCGATGTCGCAGGCGCCGTTCTCCAGCCACTGCCGGATGCGCGTGTGATCGGGCAGCCGCGTGACGATCTCCAGATGCATCGCCTGTTCGGCCACACGTCCGAACAGCGGTGGTAGCACGAACGTCGAATGCGGGTCCATCATCGACAGCACGACGCGGTTGTGGCTGGTCGAGGGATCGAACGGTATCGACCGGTTCAGCGCACTTTCAATGCTGCGGCGCTGCGCAGTGGTGTCGCGCACCAGCGCCTGGGCGCGGCGGGTTGCTGCCAGCCCCTGCGCCGACTTGACCAGGATCGGATCGCCGAGCACCGCACGCAGCCGCGCCAGCGAGTTGCTCATCGCCGGCTGGGTCGTGCCGAGCCGCTCCGCCGCCCGGGTCACCGACAGTTCCTCGACCAGCGCCTCCAGACAAGCCAGCAGCCACAAATCGACGCGCTGGGTCAGCCTCTGATTGCCGGATTTCATGCGCAGCGAATGTAGCGCAACACGTTTGACGGCAACGGAAATGATGCGACGCAACATCGCAAATCCTTTGCACGGAACGCCAATTCATGGTTGGTGACGGCCCCGCGCCGAACGGAGAATGCGCCGTCAGCCCCACGATAGGAGACATCGATGACCATCCCGACCATCCGCCCGTCCGGCGACGAGGTGCGCCGCTGCGTCGCACGCTACGACGAACTCGAGCGTGTCACCGAGGGACTGCCCGACCAGAAGCTGCCCGAATGCAGGCGGGCATTCATGAGCGTGCTGGGATTCAAACAGCCGCTGAAGGCCGGCGAATACTCGCCGTTCGGTGACAAGGTGCGGCCGAAGATCCAGCATCTGAAGGCCGGCTGCGGCATGGCCTACGTGAAGGCCGAGCCGGGCCGCGGCGTGTTCATGCACACGCACGACACGCACGAAACCTTCGTCGTGATCGACGGCACGTGGAAGCTCGAATGGGAAGGCGACCAGGGCGACGACCACCTGATCCTGAAGCCGCTCGACGTGATCTGCTTCCCGCCGCGGATGCAGCGCCGCTTCGAATGCGTGGCGCCAGCACCCGGATCGACCGAGGGCACGCTCCTGGGCATCATCGAAGGCGACCAGCCGGTGGCCGAGATGTCGCCGGAGACCGAGCGGCGGCTGATCGAAGCCGGCGCTCTGACGCCCGAACGTTCGGCTCATTTCGCGGGCACGGCCGCGGCCTGAAGGCGGCTGCATCGCGCGACGGCACGGCGGCCTCGGAGTCCCGCCGCCGGCCAACCGCGGTGATCCACACACCCGGACCAAGCTGGCCCGAACCGCGGCCGACGCCAGATCCGGACTCGGCGTCGATCCTGGCCGCTGGCGGAGAAACCCCGATGTCCAGCATTGTCGAAACACCATCAAGCGCCATGGCTGCCGCCTCGGCCGCAGCGCAACGCGCCGGCTACCACATACCGCTGAACCACTTCACCGAGCAGCGGCCGCGCGCCGCGCCGCATCTGTTCGAGACTGAACGCCGGCTGGCCATCGACCAGCCGGTCGTGACGCGGCTGATTCCGCTGGACCTCGGGCCCGGCCTCGGACTGCTGTTCGCGGCCACCACCGCGAATATGCTGGCCTGCTACCTGACAATCCGCGCCGGCGAATCCTTTGAACTGCCACCGGATGCGCTGACCGGCATTCACTACGTGCTGTCCGGCAGCGGCCGCTGCCGGATCGACGACGAGCCGATCGTCTGGGGCGCCGGCGACCTGATGGTGCTGCCGGCCGAGCGACCGCTGCGGCACGCGGCGGTCGACGGCGACGCTCGGCTGCTGGTCGTCATCGATGCGCCGCTGTGGCGCTACCTCGGTGTGTCGACGTTGGCCGCGACCGCCGAGCGGCGCGCGCCGGTGCACTATCCGGCCGAAGGCATCGCGCAGCAGATGGCCAGCCTGGAAGCCTGCAGCGACCCGGAAGCGGTGGGCCGGGCCGTGATCTTCACGCGCTCAGGGCCGGCCGGCGCCGACCATCTGACGACCCCGTTCTTCATCTCCAACATCAATACGCTGCTGCCCGGCGCCGACCAGCGCAGCCACCGCCACAACGGGGCGGCGATCACGCTGTGCATCGAGGGTGACGGCTGCCATTCGGTGATCGAGGATCGGACCGTGCACTGGCAGCGCGGCGGCGTGATGGTCACGCCGGCCGGGCAGCTGCACTCGCACCACAACCGGGGCCGCGACACGATGGTCAGCCTGGTGATACAGGACTCCGGACTGTACCAGCATGCCGGCGTGCCCGGTTTCTCGTTCGGACCCGACGCCGGCACCGCTGCGCAGCGGTACGGAGACAGCGCATGAAGCAGCCGGCAGACACGCTCGAGAAGATCCGGCAGCGATTCCCGGCCGCCGAGGTCGCCGTCGACGGCTGGACCTGGACGGTGCGCGACACGAATCCGCACGGCGGGATGCCGCTGCTGCTGCTGCCCGGCGCGGGCGGCACCGGCGACGTGTTCCACCGTGTCATCGATGCGCTGGCCGACCAGCGCCGCCTCGTCAGCGTGAGCTATCCGGCGCTGCCCGATGCCGTCGCGCTGGCCGGCGGCATCTGGCAGATGCTGGACCGGCTGGGCGTCGACAGCGCCGACCTGCTCGGCAGCTCGCTCGGCGGCTACCTGGCCCAGGTCTGCGCGCTGCAGCAGCCGACACGGGTTCGCCGTGCGATGCTGGCCTGCACCTTCTACGACTCGGCATGGCTGCAGCGCCGGATCCCGCCCGGCCCATGGGCGGCGACGCCGGCCGAGCAGCACATGGCCGCGACCATCGCCGGCTGGCAGGCCGCGCCCGAGGACTCGGACGCGGCACGCGAGCTGAAGTCCACCATGCTGGCGCTGCTCGGAACCCACCAGACGGCCGAAACGGCCAAGGCCGCGCTGCTCGCGGTGCTGCGCGCACCGGTGTTGCCGCGGCTGGAACTGCCAGCCGCCGAGGTCGCCCTGCTCGATGCCGACGACGACCCGGTGGTCGATGCCGCGACCCGCGCGCAGATGCGCGAGCGCTACGCCGGGCATCCGCAGTTCCGGCTCGCCTACGGCGGCCACTACCCGTCGCTGCTGAACCCGGCGGCCTTCATCGCCGCGGTCGAGCAGCATTTCGCACCGCGCAACACCACGCCTTCCGGCCACCATTCGTGACCATCCACCGACAGGAGACAAGCATGCTCATCCGCAATCTGATCTGTGCCGGCGCCGCGGCGCTGCTCGCCGGCGCCGTCCACGCGCAGACCATCACGCACAAGCTCACGTTCGCGTCCGGCTATCCGGCCACCTTCGCGTGGACCGACGAAGAGATCAAGGCGTTCCTGCCCGGCGTCAACAATGAGCTGGAGAAGACCGGCTCCAGGCACCGCGTCGAATGGAACGTCGCGGTCGGCGGGACGCTGGCGACCATGCCCAACATGCTGGACGCGGTCTCGACCGGCCTGGCCGACGTCGGCCACGTCGTGCACCTGTTCGAGCCGGTACGGCTGCCGCTGCAGAATGTCGTCTCGGCGGCACCGTTCAGCTCGGCCAGCCCGCGCGTCGCGACGATGGCGCTGCACGAGCTGCAGAAGACCAACCCGGCGATGCAGAAGTCCTGGTCCGACTTGAACCTGGTCTACCTGACCAGTTTCTCGTTCGACAGCTACCTGCTGGTGTCGCGTATCCCGATCAAGTCGATGGCCGACCTGAAGGGCGTCAAGATCGCCGCGGCGGCGGCCAACACGCCGTGGCTCGAGAACACCGGCGCGACGCCGATCTCCGGCACCATGGGAACGGCCTACAACGACATGAAGGCCGGCGTGTTCGACGCCGCGATCAACTCGGCGATGCTGACCGTCGGCGGCAAGCTGCACGAGGTCGGTCCTCACATCGTGCGCACCGGCTTCGGCGCGATCAACGCGTTCGATATCGTCGTCAACAGGGGCAGCTGGGACAAGCTGCCGCTGGAAGTGCGCAGCGCGATCACGAAGAGCGCCGACCAGCTGCAGGAGAACATGATCAAGCGCGTCGAGCGCGAAACCGATGCCGCGTTCGAGACCATGAAGAAAGGCGGCGCGACGGTCACCGACTTCTCGCCCGAGGAACGCGCGCGCTGGGCCAACAACCTGCCCAACATCGCGGAGCGCTGGGCCAAGCCGCTGGAAGCCAAGGGTCTGCCGGCCAAGCAGGTGCTGCGGCAATACCTGGACAACCTGGAGAAGGGAGGCGCTCAGCTGCCTCGCGACTGGTCGAAGTTCTGACCAGGCGCATCCGAGATGGCCTTCGAGTCCGCCGACGCCCCCCCGCCCGAGCCTTCGCTCGGCTGGTTCGACCGCTGGTTCGGTCTGTTCTCGTCGCTGCTCAATGCGATGGGCACGCTGCTGATCGGTTTTCTGATGGTGGTGATCAATGCCGACGTGATCGGCCGCTTCTTCTTCGGCCGTCCGATCACCGGCGTGACCGAGATGGTGATCATGGCGATCGCCGCGATCGTTTTCCTGCAGTTCGCGCACACGCTGCGCGCCGGCCGCATCATCCAGGCCGACAGCCTGCTGCGCGTGGTGCAGGCGCACTGGCCGCGGGTCTACGAAGGCCTGCAGGCGCTGTTCAACGTGCTGGGTGCCGTCACGTTCGCGGTGATCCTGTACGCGACGATCCCGTTCCTGCAGCGCGCGCTGGCCAGCGGCGACGCCTACGGCAACCCGGCCACCTTCGCGGTGCCGAAATGGCCGGTGCGGGCGGTAATGATCGTCGGCTGCACGGCGATGATCATCCAGTTCCTGCTGCTCGGCTGGCGCCATGCGCTGCTGGCGCTGCGAAGCAGGAAATGAGCGGCGTCGAAATCGGGATCTGGTCGATCCTGGCGCTGGTGCTGCTGGTCTACAGCGGCCTGCACGTGCCGACGGTGATGATCCTGGTCTCGTTCTGCGGCATCTGGCTGATCCGCGACAACGTGCAGCTGGCCGGCACGATGCTGGCGTTCTCGGCCACCGATTCGATCGAGGGCTACGTCTACGGCGTCGTGCCGCTGTTCGTGCTGATGGGGCTGCTGGTGATGGTGGCGGACCTCGGGCGCGATTCGTTCGCGGTCGCGCACCAGATGTTCCGCCGCGTGCCCGGCGGGCTGGGCATCTCGACCGTCGCGGCCAACGCGGTGTTCGCCGCCATCACCGGCGTCAGCGTCGCGTCGGCCACCGTGTTCACCAAGCTCGCGGTGCCGGAGATGATCCGCTACGGCTACGACAAGCGCTTCGCGGTCGGCGTCGTGGCCGGCAGCTCGGTGCTGGGCATGCTGATACCGCCGAGCGTGCTGTTCATCATCTACGGGCTGATCACCGACACGTCGGTCGGCGACCTGTTCCTGGCCGGCATCATTCCCGGCGTACTGCTGGCCGCGGCCTACGCGACGATGATCTGGATCCGCGCCAGCCGCAACGCCGCGGCCTTCGGCGGCAGTGTCGAGATCGCGCCCATGCAGCAGCTCGCCAAGTCGCAGATGGCGCGCATGATGGTGCCGATCGTGCTGCTGGTGCTGCTGGTGCTGGGCGGGCTGTACGGCGGCGTGTTCACCGCCACCGAGTCCGGCGCCGTCGGCGCGCTGGGTGCGCTGATAATCGCGCTGGCCAAGAAGCGCCTGAGCGCCAAGGGCCTGTGGCGGGTGCTGACCGAGACCGGACACGTGACCTCGTCGCTGATCCTGCTGATCATCGCCGCCAACATCTATTCGCGCATGCTGACGGTGTCGGGGCTGCCAGCCCACGTGGCCGAAAGCATCCATGGCATGGGACTCGGCTACTGGTCGCTGCTGGCGGTCTATCTGCTGATCCTGCTGGTGCTCGGCACCATCATGGACTCGGCGTCGATCCTGCTGATCTGCGTGCCGCTGTTCCTGCCGGTGTTCAAGGCCTTCGGCATGGACCTGATCTGGATCGGCGTGATCACCGTGATCGTAGTCGAGATCGGGCTGCTGACGCCGCCGTTCGGCATGGCGGTGTTCATCGTCAAGTCGTCGCTGGCCGACCAGTCGATCTCGCTGAACGACATCTTCATGGGTTCGCTGCCGTTCGCCGCCGTGATGGCGCTGGTGGCCCTCGCCGTGATCTGCATGCCGTGGATGGCCACGGCCTTCATTCGTTGACAGGAGCCCTCCCCATGAAAACCGTATCGGTCAGTCCGCAACAGATGGAGCGGCGCATCGCCCGCTTCGACCAGCTGCAGCCGCAGAGCGCGATGTACCAGAGCGAGACCGGCATCCCGCGCGAGGCCTACGAGCTGATGGCCGCGAAGACGCTGTACCTGCTGATGGCGCCCGAATCGCAGGGCGGGCCGATGGCGCAGAAGCCGGCGATCGCCGGCGAACCGGGCCTCAGCGTGATCGTCGCGCGCTGCCCGCCGGGCGACCGGCCGCTGCTGCATGCGCATTTCAAGACGCACGAGACCTTCATGTGCCTGACCGGCAGGTTCCGCATCCGCTGGGGCGACCAGGCCGAGCACGAGACCGTGATCCAGCCGTTCGACATGATCGCCGTGCCGCCCGGTGTCTGCCGCGACTTCACCAACGTCAGCGACACCGAGGCGCTGCTGCTGGTGCTGATCACCGGCAAGGGCGACGACGACTTCAACGACATCGCGGTCGGCCCCGAGGACAGCCGGATGATGGTCGAGCGCTTTGGCATCGACGTGATCCGCAAGTACCAGCAGATCGGCACGGAGTTCATGGGCGTGACCGTCTGACGCGCCCGTCGGCGCCCGACCGCCGGACCGCGGCCACCGCTCAGCACGGCATCATCTTGACGCCCTCGCCGCTGGCTACCGGCTGCGGCTCGCCGAAGGGGGTGCCCTGCGCGTAGTCGACGCCGATCTCGACCACGCGGCTCAGGGTGCTCTCGCTGGCCACGTATTCAGCGATGGTCTTCAGCCCCCTGCGGATGCGGAGATCGGCACTTCAGTTCAAGGCAATCATCCAAGTACCGCAGTTGAACCTGTGTCGTTGCCGTCTTCTTCAACGCTGACGCGGGCTTGATGCAGTTTGGCACACTCACCCGATGGGTGAAGCTGACGAACCGAAGAAGACCACGCTGGCGCAAGCCAGCGAGGACACGATGGTGGCCGACAAGATGGGGGCCGGATGCACGTGCGCTGGGACGAGACAGCCCAGGCGGCGCCGCATGGACAGATCGTGTTTTTCGCTGAGTTCTTGGCCACGGCCGGTGTGTTCGACCGCTGGGTGCAGGCCTGCCCGCTGCACTACAGCAGCCCCAACGCGTCGCGACCGCGCGACGTGCTGGGAACGCTGATGCTGGGCATCCTGGCCGGCAGCAAGCGCTACGCGCACATCGCCGGTGTGCGCGGCGACGCGGTGGCGGCCAAGGCGCTGGGCCTGCAAGGCATGGTCAGCAAGGACTCGGTGCGCCGCGCACTCAAGGCGATGGCGCCCGAGGCCAGCGAGCCGTGGTTGCGCAGCGCGCAGATGTCCACCGTGCGTGATGCCCTGGATCGGCCGTTGGTGCTGGACTTGGACGCCACGATCAAGCCGCTGTACGGCCGTCAGGAAACTTTGGGGACTTCCTCATATTGACTCCATTCTCAATCGAAGGAGCCTCCCTCAAATCCCGGGGCGGTTCAGTGAGCGCTACGACTTCATGCGTGAGAAGGTGGAAGCGCTGCAGCTCTGGGAAGAGCACTTGCGGCGCCTTGTCGATCAGCCAAAGAGGATGACTTCGCTTGCCAAGTGCTCGACGCACCCGAAGCATGCGGCCGATTGATAGCGATCCATGCAGCCCACCGACGCCCTGTCCCTGCGGTTCGAGCCAGAAGCGATCCGTGAGCCTATCGGCATCACGTGATGCCCGGCAGTGGTCTGCAGGCCGCCCGGCTTCCAACGTGACAGGTCTATGCCAAAAGTGGCATAGTCCTTCCGATGTCGAAGGGTCCCCGCAAACCCGTCAAGTGGGTGGGCTCCGCAAAACGTGACCTGGATACGATGCCCGAAGAGGTCAAGGACGTGTTTGGGCATGCCATCGACCTCGCTCAGGCCGGGGGCAAGCACCCAGACGCGAAGGTGATGGCCGGGTTTGGTTCAGCGGCGTGCTGGAGGTGGTTGAAGACGACCGTGGAAGCACCTACCGCGCCGTCTACACGGTCAAGTTCTCGGGTTGGGTATGTGTCCTGCACTGCTTCCAGAAGAAGTCGAGGACAGGCATTAAGACACCGAAGGAAGACATGGACCTGATCTACGCCCGACTCAAGGCCGCGAAGCTGGGCTTCGACGTCTGGCAAACGAAGCAAGGAACCCGCTGATGCCACGCAAGAACGAAATCGTGATCGAAGAAGGTAGCACCAATGTCTACGCCGATCTGGGCTACGCCGACGCTGCAGAGATGCAACGCAAGTCGCAGCTCGCGGCCGAAATTGCCCGCGCCATCAAGGCGCGGCGGCTGACCCAGCAAGGCGCCGCCGAGTTGCTAGGCATCGACCAGTCGAAGGTATCGCGCATCACCCGAGGTCAGTTCCATGGCGTCAGCGAAGCCAAGCTGCTGGACCTGGTCGCCAAGCTGGGACACGACGTGAAGATCGTCGTGGGTCCGGTGCGCCGGCGCGCAGGCAGGATCGAGCTTCAGTTCGCCTGATCACCGTGGTCGGTCGGTGCGATGCCGACAAGCCGGCGCGAGCATGAAAACGCACAAAATCCATCGGCCCAACGCAGCGAGCCAGGGTGTAGGCTGACAGGAGGTAGCACTCGACAGAAAAGGTTCCATGCTGCGCAACGACACCAAGGCGCCCGACGCGTACTCGTCCGAACAGCGACCAAAGTTCGCCGCCTACCCAGCGATGTACGGTTCACCGGGCTTGGCCGTTCGACCATCTACCGGATGATCGCGGCAAAGGAATTCCCAGGACCCGTCAAGCTGGGATCACGTGCAGTCGGCTGGCGTTGGTCAGACCTTGATGCTTGGAGCGAAACCCGCCTACAGAAACCCCACTGAACGGTCGTCGCAGACATCGAAAATCTGCGACGCCATTGTGCTGATCAACGTTGACCTCAAGGCTGTCTGGTTCGTAGCCATCTGGAAGTTCCCCCGGCCTTCGGTGTCGACCTGCAGGACCGCACGATAGCGCTCGTAGGTCGCCATGCTGTCGAAGCCGATCAGGCCCCACGCGATGTCGTTGCTGCCTTCGTGCGGCAGGAAGTAGCCGATCAGTTCGCCCCCGCAGCGCGGGATGATGCGTCCCCAGGCCTCGGCGTAGCGTCTGAAGGCATCGCGCTGAAACGGATCGATCTGGTAGCGGATGAAGCAGATGATGGTCATGAGTGCCCCGCGGGCGGCTGGAATGCAAGGCATTCTGCAGGGCGCAGGGCGCGGGACACTTCGGCCTGGGCCGAAACGTCCAGCGTGTCAAACGGTTCGACGATCGTCAGGCAGGTCGAAGCCCAGCAGGGTCAGCCGGGCGGCGTCGACGGCGTGGGTGCGGCAACGCGCCTGGACGAACACGCAGCCTCGTCGCGATGGCACCTGGCCCACGTCGTTGGACACGACCTCCCCCTCGAGTCGTGCCCGAAGCACGGGCTGGGTCCGGCCGACAGATGCGACGCCAGGCGATGCAGCGTCAGGCGCGCGCTGCGGCTTCGTCGGCCTCTCGATCGTAGCGACTTCAAGGCGATTGCCGGCGGGCGGCTTCAGGTCGGTCCTCAGCGCCCATCGTCACGTACTGCCGGCTCTTGCCCATGCGCTGCGCGATCTCGGCCTGGATGTCGCCGGCGGCCAGGCGACGCTGGATGAAGAGCGCCAGGTCCAGGGGCGCCAGGCCTTCGCGCTGCTCGTTCTCGATCACCTGGTCGTAGCTGTCGGCCGATGCGTCGACGAAGGTCGGGATCGTGGAGAGCCCGGCCAGCTTCGACGCGTGCAGGCGGCGCGCGTCGAAGTTGAGCACCCAGCGGCCGGAGACGTGCGGGTTCGGACGCAACGAGATCGGCTACCTGACACCACGCTCGCGGATCGTCTCGGACAGCTCCTGCAAGGCGTTGGCATAGAACTCGCGGCACGGCCTAGCACATGCTGCCGCACCGGCACCGAATGGCACGACCTCGGCGCTGTCCACTTCGACCGCGCAGACGCTATCAAGACCGCCAACCGCCTGATCCGCCGCCTTCAACAGATCGGCTACAAGGTCGAGGCCACTCCGGCTTGAAGACAGACGTTTCATTTCAGCGCTGGCCGGGCTGTGGATCTACACCCTGCGCTGGGACACTTACTACCACCTCAGCAGAACCCGGAGCCCCCTTGGAAGCCAGAAGGCGATGCGCACGCACCTATCGCCAGCATCGACGATCCATACCCTCGGGTAGACCCTGACAAGGTCGCTGAAGCGCCAAGCTGCAGTCGCGGCGCGTTGTGCATCTCGTCGATTCCGACGATTGGGCGCATATAGCCCATACCTACACTAGTCTGCACACGACATGACATGCAAAGAGACTTGTCCACCGACACCCACGCCCCAACGCTCGCCGCTGGCGCCAACTCCGGTCTGGCGGTTCAACGCGTGCCACTGATGTCCGAGAACGCCACCCCGCAGCGCGAGGCGACCAGCCCCAGCCGGCTCATCGTCCGCACGCTCGAACTGCTGCTGGTTGGCTGCCTGCTGACCATGATCGTGATGGTTTTCGGCAACGTGGTGCTGCGCTACGGCTTCGACAGCGGCCTGGTGCTGTCCGAGGAGCTGTCGCGCTTCGCCTTCGTGTGGATGACCTTCGTCGGTGCCATCCTGGCGGCGCGCGAAGGCCTGCATGTCGGCGTGGACACGGTACTCGTCGCCCTGCCCGGTTGGGCGCAACGCCTGTGCCTCGTGGTGGCCGAACTGCTGGTGATCGCCTGCTGCCTGGTCTTCGTCTGGGGCACTTGGCGCCAGCACGAGGTCAACGCCACCACTTACGCCGCGGTCTCGGGCCTGCCGCTGATCTGGATCTTCGGCGTGGGCTACGTCACCGGCGCCGGCATCGCCTACATCAGCCTGATGCGCATCGTGCACATCCTGCGTGGTCTTCCGCTCGCGCGTGAAACCGCGCCGGAGGAGCTGGCATGACCTTCACCATCTTCCTCGGCACCCTGGGCGGGGCCATGGTGATCGGCATGCCGATCGCCTTCGCGCTGCTGGTCACGGGCGCCGTGCTGATGATCGCCAGCGGCGAATTCGACGCCACACTGTTCTCGCAGAAGATCGTGGAAGGCGCCGACAACTTCCCGTTGATGGCCATCCCCTTCTTCATGCTCGCCGGCGAGCTGATGAACGCGGGCGGCATCTCGCGCCGCATCGTCGATTTCGCGCTCGCCTGGATAGGCCACATCCGCGGCGGCCTGGGCATCGTGGCCATCGTGGCGGCGGTGATCATGGCCGCCATCTCGGGCTCGGCCGCGGCCGACGCGGCGGCGCTGACGGCCATGCTGATTCCGATGATGCGCAGCGCCGGCTACGACGTGGCACGCGCGGGAGGGCTGATCTCTGCCGGCAGCGTCATCGCCCCGGTGCTGCCGCCCTCGATTGCGCTGATCGTCTTCGGCGTGATCGCCAACGTCTCGATCGGCAAGCTCTTCATGGCGGCCATCGTGCCGGGCCTGCTGATGGGCCTTGCGCTGCTGATCACCTGGCTGTGGATCTCGCGCAAGGAGCCGGGCCGCACGCAGGAGCGCATGCCCATGCGCGAACGCTGGCGCGTGACGGGGCGCGCGCTGTGGGCGCTGATGATGCCGCTGGGCATCGTGGGCGGCATGAAGCTGGGCGTCTTCACGCCCACCGAAGCGGCCGTGGTCGCGGCGGTCTACGCCTTCCTGATCGGCATGTTCGTCTACCGCGAACTGAAGTGGCCCATGCTCTATCCGCTGCTGCTGTCGGCCGCCAAGATCTCGGCCACGGTGGTGTTCCTGATCGCCACCGCACTGGTCTCGGCCTGGCTCATCACGGTGTCGGAAATACCGCAGCAGGTCAGCGCCATGCTGCAGCCCTTGATCGCCAGCCCCACGCTGCTGATGCTGACCATGATGGCGCTGGTGGTCGTGGTCGGCACCGCGCTGGACTTTTCGCCCACGCTGCTGATCCTCACGCCCATCCTCATGCCGATCGTGCGCGAGGCGGGCATCGACCCGGTGTACTTCGGCGTGCTGTTCGTCATGAACAACGCCATCGGCCTGATCACACCCCCGGTGGGCATCGTGCTCAACGTGGTGTGCAGCGGCGCCAAGCTGCAGATGGGTCAGCTCATGAAAGGCCTGTGGCCCTTCCTGATCGCCGAGCTGGCCGTGCTGTTGCTGCTGGTGCTCTTCCCGTCCATCGTGCTGGTTCCCCTGCGCTGGCTGTTCTGAATGCCGAGCAGACCGGCGGACTTTCATCCACCCACCCCAAGGAGAGAGACATGACCATGACCACCTTCCACAAGACCCTGCGCCCCGGCCTGATCGCTGCCGCGGCCACCACCGCCCTGCTGGGCACCGGCCTGGCCCAGGCCCAGTTCCAGGAACGCAACGTGCGCATCTCGATGACGGGCAGCAGCGACCACCCGGCCGGCATCGCGCTGGCCAAGACCAGCGAATGCATGGCCGCCAAGTCTGGCGGCAAGTTCAAGATGCGCCCCTTCTACGACATGGCCCTCGGCCCCGAGCCCGCCAACCTCACGCAGGTGCGCAGCGGCTCGCTCGACGGCGCGGTGATCACCACCGCGGTGACCTCTACCGCTGTTCCGCAGCTCGGCATCTTCGACCTGCCCTTCCTGGTGAGCGACTACAAGGAAATCGATGCACTGCTCGATGGCCCGTTCGGCAACCGTCTGGCGGGCTACTACGGCTCGGCCGGCCTGGTGCACATGTCCTTCTGGGAGCATGGCTTCCGCAGCCTCACCAACTCGCGCCGCCCGGTCAACAAGCTTGAAGACCTGCAGGGCCTGAAGATCCGCGTGATCCAGAACAAGACCTTCATCGACATCTTCACCCAGCTCGGCACGAACCCGGTGCCCATGCCCTTCTCCGAGGTCTACTCGGC
>Ga0307505_10002181_pt1 | contig 14013 bp, 11 predicted proteins | sample 23_S_MG_FD_202183 | JGI IMG/M metagenome (GOLD analysis project Ga0307505, IMG submission 202183) | Soil microbial communities from Populus trichocarpa stands in riparian zone in the Pacific Northwest, United States - 23_S | ecosystem: Environmental > Terrestrial > Soil > Riparian zone > Trees...
GGCGGGTCGCGGCGAAAGGCAACGCCGAGAACGGTTGCCCGCACGGCGGCGTCGAGAGACGGGTCGACCCCGGCGGCGACATCGCCGGTGCCGGCCCTGTCCAACCACGCTCTGAATTCGCGGCTCTCGGCGCGAAACACCGGCTCCTGGTCTTCGATGCCCTCCATCTCGAGCAGGGCGGCCACCACTCTGTCGAGATCGAGCCTGCCGTCGGCAATCAACTCATATGCGATAACTGTGGCCTGCTCGGTGACGGCCGAGTAGCCGAGATCCCAGGCTCCCCCCGCGGTGTCCCCGGCGGCCAGACCGAGGAGGAAGCCGTCGCCCTCACCGGCGACCACGGTGAAAAGGGCTTCGTCGTGGGCAGTCTCCTTGGGGGGCTCGCTCACGTCGGACATTGGATTGGCAGCGTAGTTCTGTAGGTTCCGACAGCAATGCAAAGAGTCGTCGTCATCGCCAACCCAGCGGCGTCCCAGTTCACCGGCGGCTCACATCGCGATGTGATGTCACTCCTCAATTCCAAATACGAAGTCGAGGCGTTGTGGCCCGGATCGGCCCCCGAGGCGACAGCGGCGGCTGAGCAGGCGGTGACCGAAGGCGCCGAGATCGTCGTTGCGATGGGGGGTGACGGCATGGTCCATCATGTCGCCCAGGGTCTCGTCGGGACGGATACCGCCCTCGCCATCGTCCCAGCCGGTACCACGAATGTCGTCGCCCGCCTGTTCGGCATCCCGTCCAAGCACACCAAAGCAGTCCGGCTGATCACAGACGCCACGCCACCGACGCGGGTGGGCACCGCCCGACTCACTCTGCAGAGAGGCCACACCGAGACCGTCCACCATTCCGTGTTCGCAGCAGGGCTCGGACTCGACGCCGAGGTCGTTCGGGTCGCCGACGAGGACCCCTACCGCAAGTACCGCTTCGGATCGATGCACTACGCCCGCAGTGCCCTCGGCGTGGGATTCAAGGACTACCCCTCCGTGAAGCCGCACGTCACCGTGGACACCGGTGATCGCACCGCAATGGTCAACACAGCTTTGGTCCAGTTCAGGGAGATCTACACATTCCTCGGCAAGATCGGGCTTCGTTTCCACGACACCGCGCCGGACCCGATGTCGGTCCTCCTGATCGAGCGTCTCAAACGCCGGCGCATCCCCAACATCTTCTTCAGCGCGGTGGCCCACCGTGACTTGGCCGCCATCAAGGGATTCGACGTATGGGATTCGGTCCAAACCCTGACATTCGAGGCGGACCCCCCGGTGGCGGTCCAGGCCGACGGGGAGGGTCTCGGCCAGGCCGACGGAGGCTCGGTGGACTGGGCTCCCGACAGCCTCCTCCTCGTCGCCGGACCGCGACGGAGCGCTAAGCCTGAGGTTTCTGGTTGATCGTGATCTGAGGGAAGGGGATGCGGATCCCCTCGGCGTCGAATCGCTTCTTGACCCGTCGCAGCGCCTCCCGACGGACCGTCCATCTCTCGTCGGCCACGGTGGTGAGACGTCCTCTCAGGATCACCGCCGAATCAGCCAGCTCTTCCACTCCGAGCACCTCCGGCGGTCCCGTGATGAGATGGCTGAAGGCGGCATCGGCGCCGAGCTTCACCAGCTCGTCCTCGAACACTTCGAGGGCCCGGTCGACGTCCGCCTCATAGGCAATGCCCACGTCGATCACCGGCTGGGCGTATTTGGAGGTGAAGTTCGAGGTCACGGTTATCTGCCCGTTGGGCACGTAGTGGGCATTGCCCTCGAGGTCTCGGAGGACCGTCACTCTCAGTTGGACGTCCTCCACGACACCGGTGGTGTCGGCGATGGTGACGACGTCACCGACGTGGAACTGGTCTTCCATGAGGATGAAGAAGCCGGACAGGAAGTCCCTCACCAGGTCTTGGGCTCCGAATCCCAGAGCGGCGGCGAAGATCGTGCCCAGACCGAGGAACGGAGCCAGACTCCACCCCCACACGGTGAAGATGAACAGGACCACAGTGATCAGGACCGCAAGGAAGATCACCCGGCGGAGCACGGTCCACAGGGTCTCCGCCCGGGTTGCCCGGTCGTGGCCCTTGGCGGCCATGCGCCGCACGTACCTGCGGCCGCTGGTGGCAGCCAGCCAATAGACCAGGATTCCGACTACCACAACGATCCCGGTGGCGATCAGGGGGCTGCTCACGTCGAGGTCTTCGACCAGCTCTTGGGCGAGGGCTGACATCTCCGGCCAGGTTAACGAGCCGACCGCACGGCTTCGATGTCGAGGCTGAGCTCGGCTATGGCGGCCAGTGCCAGCGCTCGCTTGGCCAGGAGGGCGCGCACTGGTCTCACTGCGGCCTCGGAGAGCTGAGCACGGGCACGTTCGACGTCGACCGGTACATCCTTGGCCCGTCTCGACGACCACCTCCGCCGTTCTGGTTCCAAGGCGCCCAGGTCGCCGGCGATGCGACGAACGTGAGCAGGGACGTCGGCGGTAAGTGATGCGATGCGCTCAGCAAGTGGCCCGCCCGTTTCCGCTTCGATCGCATCGAGAAAGTCGGTGAGGGCCCTCACCGCGTCGGCCTGACTGCCGGAGGCGAGAGCGCCGACGGAGGAGTCGAGGGCAGCGGCCGCTCTCGAGTCGAAGTCCAGGCTTTCCCCCGCCATCTCCTGCAGGGCGGATGCAGTCCGAGAGAGATCGGTCAGGAGCTTTCCGAAGAGCGTCGATCGATCCTCACCGGCGAGGACCGAGCGAAGGCGCTCAACACCCATCGGCGGCCCACTTGGTGGCGCGGCCGCCACAGGGATCACCTCCACCTCCCCCAGCCCGTCGTCAGCCAAGGATTCGGCGAGATCGTGACACACGGCTTCTGTCTCCACCGGGGAGAGCCGGTCGACCTGGTTCATCACAAACACGAACTGATCGGCGTATGGCCCCAGGGGCCGCAGGTAGTCGTGGTGGAGCCGGGCGTCCCGGTACTTCTCGGGGTCGGCGACCCAGACCACCACGTCGACCAGACCCAAGATGGCATCGACACGGAGCCGATGATCGACCTCGACACTGTCTGTGTCGGGCAGGTCGACGAGGCACATGAGCTCCTGGTCATGGACATGTCGCTCCTCTATCCCGAGACTGTCGAGATACCCATCAAACGCCGCCGCCATCCGTTGCGGGACGGCTGCAGCAGGATGTGACGTGGTCGGTCGCATCCCCCCAACATCGACGAGCTCTTCGTCACACAAGACATTGAACAGCGACGACTTGCCCGATCCGGTTCCGCCGGCGAGAGCGACGACGAGCACATCTTCTGGATACGCCATCCGGGTGCGCACCGCCCTGACGATCTCGACGAGAGGAAGGAGGGCGTCGTCTTCGATCACTCCCGACGCCGAAGCTAGGGCGAGGTCCGCCTTCTCCAGCAGATCGATGACCCGGTCACGCATGAACCGGTGCGAGGGTGGACATCACCGCACCAAGTGCAGGTCTGAGCTCGGACTCGTCGAACTCTCCAAGCCGCTCCCTCAGTTCTTCGACCACGAGGCTCGCAGTGAGCTCGTAGAGGACTTCCAGTCTCCCGACCAGCTCTCTCCTCGCTCTCTCAGTGAGCACTTCGGCGTCGGATGAGAAGACGATCCCGGCAGCTGGCACCGTCCCAGGAACCGTGGCGGCTTCGACGAGAACCAAAGTGGCCAGCTCGGAGCCCGGTCCCTGATGGTCCTCGGCGATTCGGGCCACGTATGCCACCCATGTGCGAGCGGCAGATCTGACCGCAGATACCACTCCAGAGAGGATCGGCTCGGGGTGGATCTCATGCTCAGCGAGCATTGGCCTCGATTCGGCCAGCCAGTGCCGCACGTCCTCCGAAACCAGCGAGGTGACCCGGGTGACAATGGTGTTCTCGGCCTCCGCCAACTCCTCGGCCCCGAGAGCTGAGCGTCTCTCCCACAGCCACCGAGTGAGCGGGTTGCGGCCGGCGGGCGGCCTTTCGAACAGATCGGCCCCAACGCCGCCAAGGTCGAGCGAGGCGACACGGCCGACGAGATCGAGCGACAACTCGGCTTCGAGACCATCGATGTCGTCGCGTGTCGTGCCCAGCGAGTCGGCCAGCGCGATCACCTGGCTCATCGTCGCCGAGAGCACCCGACGCAGGACCGATCCGGACAGGTGGTCGCGGTCGGACACGACATCACCTAGACGTCGCTGCAGTGCTCTGACGGCCAGCAAGGGTATCCGCTGAGCTCCGGCGCTCAAGTGGTGCTCGGGAACCGTGACCGGATCGGGATCGAGGCCTGCTTCGGACAGCCTCGACTTGAAGTCGATCACCGCGCCCGACGACGCTGAGCCCACCCGATTGAGCACGTTGATAACCGGCGTCCCCCTGGACATGGCGCGACGCAGGACCTGCCAGGGCACGTCATCGGCGTAGCGCGTCGCAGAGGTGACGAAGACCACGACGTCGGCGTTGTCGATGAGAGTCTCGGCACGGGCCCTGTTGTCGGCCACCGTGGAGTCGATGTCGGGAGAGTCCACCAGCACCATCGATTCGAGGAGCGGGGCGTTGGCGACGACGACCTGACAACGAACTCCGCCGAGTTGGTCGCGACCTTCGTCGTGGGGCGGGGAGGCAACGATCACAGGGATCCTGGTCGTCGGTCGTAGGGCGCCTGCGCGAGTGACATCGATCCCGGCGAGCGAGTTCACCAACGTCGACTTGCCGGAGCCGGTCGGGCCGGCAACGACCACAGTGATCGGGGTGCTCGGGTCGATCGCCCGTGGGATCAGGTAATGGCGGATGGTGGCGGTGAGACGATCACGCTCCACCCTCAGCGACTCGGCACCGGGGCCGATGTCCAGAGAGTCCAAAGTCTTCGCCAGCTCGGCGAGGGCCCCGGCTAGGTCTTTCTGCTCTCTCATGGCAACCACGAGCTGATTGTGCCACGACGGCGCAGTTCACTCTGGTAGACGGAGGGGTTGATTCAGGCGGTCCAGCCGGCTTCGGGCTTTTCGAACCAGACGTGGACCTGGCCGGTCCCGGTGGCGTTCTCATAGTCACTGAACAACTCACCGGGAGCCGTGCAATCGGGGCCGCCCACCGCGCCGAGCATCATCAGGTAGTGGCCGAAGTCGCCCTCGGGGTTGTGCGGCATGTAGTCGTCCATCATGTCGACGATGGTCTTGTGATCTCCCGACTCCATCCACCTCAATCGGCGTTCGTCCGCGGCCCGGGCCTCCGGCGTGAAGATATGCACCGGGTCGGATGCCTCGTGCTTGGTGATCTCTGACAGGGGCCAAAAAGTATGGCTCATCCCGCCCGAGGCGAGGACCACGACCCTCCTGTCGAGCTGTGCGACTGCCTCGCCGATTGCGCGTCCCATGGTCAGGAAGTCGTCAGGCTCACCTGTCTGCACGACGGAAGTGGAGATCACCTTCTCCCCCCGATGCAGATAGTGAACGAGGTTCACCGTGGCGTAGTAGACCGGCAGGTCGGGATCGTCGGAGGCATGGGTAGGGGTTCCCAGCTCATCTCCCAACTTGGCAGCGAGCTTGGCGAGCTCGGGGTCTCCGTCGTAGTCATAAGGGATCCCGGCCATGCCCCGGGGCAGCTCCGAGGAGGTCATCTTCCCGCTCCGATGCTCGTGGGCGGAGAGGATGTGCTCGACGGTGCTCTCCCAATGGGAGTCGATGATGACGATGGTGTCGGGGCGGATCCGGTCGAAGACGTCATCGCGCAATCGGACGAGACCCGGGACAAGGCTGATCTCTTTGCCGTCATTGAGCTCACGACGGGTCTGCTCGTCGAACATGATGGTCGGGGCATGGCTTATCAGGCCGACGCCGGCGATCTCACCCATAGCTGTGTCTCCTCACTCGTTCGGTAGCAAAAGATACTGCCTAACCGTCGGGGCGCGCCACCCCGTCGGCGGTTGCGGTGACGATCCTGAGCAAGCGGGAAAGTTCCCGCCGCTCATCCTCGTCGAGGCTCTCGGTGAATTCGGCCTCATACCCGTTGAATGTGGGGAACAGTTCCTCGATGGTCTCCCGGCCGGGGGGATCGAGGTGGACCATCACCTTGCGCCCGTCCCCGCTGTGCTTCGACCTGCTCACCATGTCGGCTCGCTCCAAGGTGGCCAGCATCCCGGAGAGGGTCCCTTTGGCCACTCCACAGTCGCGGGCAAGCTCGCTGGTCTCCCGATCGCCCCAGACCCAGAGCACGAAGAGAATCGTGAATCCTCCCCATGACAGGCCGGCCGCGGACAGGACTTCCTTCTCCATCCGGTTGCGAATCGCATTGGCTGCCCGATAGATGTTCGACACGGCCAACAGCGCGTCGAAGTCGAGAGCGCGGCCTCCCAGCTTCTCCCTTATGTCCCGTTCCGCGCCGAGAAGCGCGTCTGGGTCGTGATCGTTCAACCTGCCCGGCATGAAGCGGTGCCAGTTTATCCTTTAGCTTCCGAACAACCACCCGGGGACCCGATGCCATCATCCCGAGCAGAAGTCTCAGACATCGCAATCTCCCCCGATCACTACATCGGCGGGAAGAGGGTGGAGTCAGGCTCGACCTTCCAGGTTCGCTCCCCCCTCGACTGGGATTGGAAGCTCGCCGACATGGCCCGCGGAGACGCCTTGACTGCCGATCGGGCGGTGACCGCGGCCGTCGACGCATTCCCGGCGTGGTCCGCCCTGACACCCCGGGAGAGAGCAGAGCACCTCCACCGACTGGCCGACCTCATCGACGCCAACGTCGACGACATCGCCACCGTGGAATGTGTCGACATGGCGATGCTCCTGGAGAGCCTGCAGGCGAGGGTCATCCACCGTGGTGCGGAGAACCTCCGCAACTACGCCGACCTCGCCGCCGGCTACCAAGAGCGACATTGGTCGTCGAAGGGCACCGAGAACTTCGTGCAACGGATGCCGGCCGGGCCCGCGGTGATCATCACGCCATGGAATGCGCCGTGGATCCTCTCCACGTGGAAGCTGGCCCCGGCACTGGCGGCGGGCGACCCCGTGATCCTCAAACCCGCTGAGTGGGCTCCGCTCTCGGCTTCCCTCCTCGCCGATCTGGCCCACGAGGCCGAGATCCCGCCAGGCGTCCTCAATGTGGTCCAGGGCATCGGAGACGAGGTGGGCGCCGCCCTTGTCGGAGATCGCCGGGTGCGCCGTATCTCCTTCACGGGCTCACCGGAGACGGCTCGCCACATCGGAGTCGCCGCCGCCCGCAACATCACACCATTCACCGCCGAGTTAGGCGGCAAGGGGCCTTTCGTCGTTTTCGCCGATTCGGATGTCGACGCCGCTGCAAAGAAGGCCGCCGGCCAATTCGACGACGCCGGGCAAGTCTGTCTCGCCGGCACCCGGCTCCTCGTCGAGGAGTCGGTGTCTAGGGACTTTCTCGACCGCTTCGACGCGTACACGGACAAGCACGTACTCGGTGACAGTCGCAGCCCGTCGACCACGATCTCGCCGCTGATCCACCCCGAGCATCTCTCCCGTGTTGAAGGCTTCGTCGAGCGGGCACGTCAGGCCGGTGATGGCATCCTCCGCGGCGGGCATCGCTGGAAGGACGATGGTCTCTGGTACGAGCCCACCCTCATCGCACCCAAGGACAACTACTCGGAGGTGGTGCAGCGGGAGGTGTTCGGCCCGGTGCTCACCTTCCAGACCTTCGGCGACGAGCAGGAGGCGATCGCCCTCGCCAACTCCACCGAGTACGGGCTGTCCGGCATCGTCTACACGGGCTCGGAGGAAAAGGCCCATCGGGTCGGATCGGCGATCCGGGCGGGCACTGTCTGGGTCAACACCTTCCTGGTCCGTGACCTCACCGCCCCGTTTGGTGGGTGCAGGATCTCAGGGATCGGTCGGGAGGGTGGGGACTACGCACTCGACTTCCACAGCGATCTGAAGACCCTCCAGATCAGCGAAGGCACCGTCGAATAGGGGGGACTGGACACGTCGGTTTCACGGGGTTGACCGGAGCGTGGTTCCCGCCTTCCAGGACACCCCGACCCGGTGGAAGAACCCACCGATGATCTCCTCGGGCGGGAGAAGCGAGAGCTCGTCATGGGGCGACTCCAGCACGTCCAGATCGGCATCGGCGGCCCACACGTCGGCGATCTCGCCGTCGTAGCCGCTCATGGTCACCAGCTCGTCCATCGCCGACGAGCCATCCGACTCGATGGCCGGCCAGTAACGGTTGTGAAGCATGGGATGGGAGTTGACGAATCCGGGTGTGGAAACCGGCTCGGTGAGCTCGATCCGGGCTTGGGCGAGCAACCTCCCCGAAGCGCTCAGTGTCGCCCCGAGACGACCGCCGACCTCCAGGCGGGGTCCCGCCCGGCCAATGGTGATCGGTCGGGTCATCCAGATGTCACCCAGCTTCTTGGGGTAGCCCTGGTGATAGCCGCGAACCAGGGCGAAATCCTTGTCCACCCAGATGAACGGGCACCTGCTCCAGGTCTCGCCCTCCCATTCGCATCTGATGACGGCGAAGCACTCCTTGTACTGGCTGCGCACCGGGTCGAGGGTCTCGGAGAAGTCGTCGCCGCAACTCTGCCAGTCGGCCCAGATCAGCGCCACCGCTCCGGGATCGTCGGCGGCGAGTCTCGCTCCTTCGGGGAGGAACTGGCTCACCCGGTCGGGGTCGGTGCGGTACTCGACGGTGACCATCTCCCCTGAGTAGTGCCAGGGCGGGGGCGGGATGATGGAGGAGTGTCCGCTCGGCGTCTGGGGGAAGAGGAACGACCCCATCACAGGAAGGGGAGATATTCGGTCATCTCCCAGTCGGTGGTCCACTTCTGATAGCGGTCCCACTCTGCCCGCTTTACCGTGACGAACCCGTCGACATAGGCGGCCCCGAAAGCCTCGACGAAGTCGGTGTCCCCTTCGAGGGCATCGAGGGCGTCGGCGAGCGATGCCGGGGTGACCACATCGGTGGAGGCCCGCTCGATGCAGTCGAGGGTCTCGACCGGGGGCGGGTCGTAGCCCTTCTCGTGCCCGAGCAGCGAGGCGGCGAGAACCGCAGCCACGGCCTGGTGTGGTGTCACCGACCCGTCGGCCACCCGGTGCTCCAGCCTCGTCCCCTGGCCGCGGGCGGGAGGAACCCGGACGCTGACGCCGCGGTGGTCGTAGCCCCAATTGGCCCAGTAGCCGCAAAGGGATCCCGGCTGAAGTCTCTTGTAGGCGTTGACAGTCGGTGCAAGAAGGGCGGTCATGCCCACGTGGTGGTGGAGCATCCCAGCGATAACGGAGCGGGAGAAGTCGCTGAGCCCGTCTTCGGCTTCAGGGTCACCCATCACGTTCTCCCCCGCCTCGTCGTTGAAGGAGAGGTTCACGTGGAGGCCCGAGCCACCGCGGCCGTTGATTGGCTTGCCCATGAAGGTGAGCAGCATCCTGTGGCTGGCGGCCACCTCCCGGGCCATCACCTTGAAGAGAAACGCGTCGTCGGCGGCACTGAGGGCGTCGTCGTAGCGAAGAGTGAGCTCGAACTGGCCGTTGTCGTATTCGCTGTTCACCGACTCCATGCGGATCCCGGCTCTGACCGCTGTCTCCATGATGTCGTCGATCGTCCCGGTGGGGTCGACCGCGGTCCCGGTGCCGTAGACGTAGGCGCCGGGTGTGCTGATCGGCCGCCAGCCGCCTTCCCCGTCCGGTTCGAAGAGGAATGCCTCCAACTCGATGCCGACCATTGGGGTGAGGCCTTTGTCGACCCAGCGTGAGACCAAGTCCCGGAGCACACTGCGCGGAGCCAGGGGCACCGGCTGACCGCCGCGGGTGATATCGGGTATCGCCACCGCGGTCCCCTCCTGCCATCCAGGTCGGATCGACGATTCGTCGAAGCTGGCGTCACAGTCGGGAAGACCGCTCCAGAACAGACCCCCGTCGTGGGGGATCATCTCCCGATCGAACCCGAGGGTGAACAGGGAAATGCAATGGGCCGTCCCGGAGCCTGCCTTCTCCGGCGTCAGGTACTTGCCCCGCGCCAGACCGAGATGATCCGGCCAGAGCAGTCGGAGGCGGTCGTACTCGATTGCCATCGACATCGGATCGTAGATGGAGTGCCGACGACTACGCGTGTCCCACGGGCGGGACTACCTTGTCGGGCGATGGCCCACGCACTGGAGCCGGACCGCGAGCTTCGCCTGGAGCTGACCGAGACGGTCGTCGCCTACCTGAACGAGTGGTACGACGCCGCCTCAACCATGGATGCCCAGGGCGAGGAGCTCGACGCCGCCACCCTCGCATCTTTTCGAGCGGCCCCGTCTGAGACGGGGCGCTCACTCGACTCCATTCTGTCCGACCTCGACCGGGCAGGCAGCGACGGTCACATGCACCCGTCGGGAGGGCACCTGTCCTACATACCCAACTCAGGCATGTACACCGCCGCCCTGGGCGAGTTCCTGGCCGCCGGCCTCAATCGCTACACCGGTGTGGCCAGCGCGGCACCGGGCTTCAGCGCCATCGAGCACGGTGTCGTCGACTGGCTCTGCTCCATCTTCGACCTCGGCGACGAGTCCGCCGGTCTGCTCCTCTCCGGAGGGTCGATGGCCAACTTCACCGGGATCGTGACCGCCCGAACCTCCAAGCTGGGTGACAATTTCTCGAAGGGCGTTTTGTACGTGACCCGGCACACCCATCACTCGGCGGAGAAAGCAGCCCGTCTGGCCGGGTTCCGGGCCGACCAAGTGGTGGTCGTCGATGTCGACGACGAACGGAGGATGTCGATCGACGCCTTGCGGCGGAGGGTGGCTGATGATCGCGCGGCCGGACTCGAGCCTTTCATGGTCGTGGCCTCCGCAGGCACCACCGACACCGGGACCGTCGATCGTCTCGACGAGGTCGCCGAAGTGGCGAGCCAGGAGAGTCTCTGGCTCCATATCGACGCCGCCTATGGAGGCTTCTTCCAGTTGACCGAGCGGGGACGAACGGTCCTCACCGGGATCGAGCGAGCCGACTCCATCGCCCTCGACCCACACAAGGGCCTCTCCATCCCGTTCGGTGTCGGGGCCTTGGTGGTTAGGGATGAGGCGGCGCTCGTCGACGCCCATCTCGGCCGTGGCGCCTACCTGCGCGACGACGACTTCTACAACGGGATCCGTGACATCGCCTCCCTCGGCCCTGAGCTGAGCAGGCCGTTCCGGGCACTCTCGGTCTGGCTTCCCCTGCAACTACACGGGGTGGCGCCCTTCCGCGACGCTCTCGACTCGAGTCTGGACGTCGCCCAGCACGGGTACGAGCGTCTCCAAGAGGTGGGTGGCATCGAAACGACCTGGAAGCCCGATCTGTCGATCGTTGCGTTCCGATTCGAGAACGACGACCTGGGACGAAAGGCGTGGATGGCCGTCAACGAGGACCGTCAGGTCCACCTCAGCCCCACGATCATCGATGATCGCTTCGTCCTCCGCTTCGCCGTTCTCAATCGACGGACCACCACCGACCACATCGACCACGCCATCGACATCATCGAGAAGACGCTGATCGGCTAGTGGCCGGAGACGATGACCGCATCCTGCGACGTGAGGTAACAGGCGCAGATGGCGTCGGCTACAAGGTGATTGTTGAGGCCAAAGACTGGAACCTGGGGACCGGATCGGTGCTTCTCGATGCTGCCCAATTCGTGTGGGCCTCCGTCCGCCGGGCGCGTGGAAAGGAATGGATGGTGTCAGTTCGAGCGGCCGAAGCTGGGTCAAGCCAAATGGTGACCCGGCGGACAAGCACCCGTGAGACGGCTTTGGCGATCATGGAAGAACTGATCGAGTCGATTGAGGCGGGTCGTGACCTCGATGGCGAGCATCGAACGGGAACCGCTACCTAGTCCGGAGGGCCCCGTCTCTTCACGTAAACATGACCGAGAGGGCTGGTCCACTTGTGATCGCCGTTGTCGAGACGCTCCAACCGCCACCGTGTGTGGTGACGGGTCATGTGATGGTGACGACACAAGGGCTCGAGATTGTCGTTGTGGGTCGGTCCGCCCTCTGAAGCGGGAAGCCGGTGGTCGAGATCGCAATCGAAGGCGGGGAAGCGGCAATTGACCATGACACAGGTGGTGTAGTTGGCGGCGACCTGTCGGGTTTGGGAGGCCGTGGGCCTTCGCGAGAGGGTGCCGGTGGCGACGGGCCGACCCTGGTCGGTGACCGTGAAGATCCATTCACCGTCGATGTTCTCTTTGACGGTCTTCCGGCCGATCTCAGCGATCACAGGCCCGAACCCGTCGAGCTCGGCAGGCTCTTGAGACAGACCCATCAGTGTCTCTGCGCTGATGGTGACGTTGGTTCGCCCGCCGCCTCTTGAATGGCCGGTGTGATCGCAGATCCCTGCCAAGAGGTCCAGGGCCACGTCGACACGGAGCTGTTCGAGTGTCCGCTCCTCATCTCCAGACTTGAGCGCTCGAGCCCGTTCCTCGATGAAAGACCTGGCCGCCGCAACTCGATCCGGTGCGCCGGAGTAGATGCTCAGATTGGCCGTGTGGTCCGGATTCGACCCGGCGGCCAGGTGCCGCTCGGCGAGCCCCTCTTCATAAGAGGACTTGGCGCCGTCGGGGTCGGCAATCATCACGAGCTTGGACAATCGAGCCCGCAGTTGACCTGTGGTCAGGTCGGGCGACTCGTCGAGACACCTGTCGAGCACCACATCAACCGTCTCCTCTGGAAGATGACCGAGAGCGTTGTCCAGCACCCGCACCTTCGGTAGGTCGAGCATGCCGGCGCTGAAAACCTGATGCACGCGATGTAACCGACTCGTCAGGGACACCGCCCGGGACAGCTGATCTTCGGACGACCACTTGGTCAGAGAGAGCGCGGCTGCCACCTCCACGGCGGCGTACTCGACTTCCTCAGACGACCGGAGCACACCCGACTCAGGATCTGAAGGCGGCGCATAGGCAATCTCGGCGATCGCCGCATATTTGCCCGCCTCGTGGTGCGACGAGAGACGCGCCCGCGCCTTCATCAGCCGCACAACGTCGTGGCCGTTCAAACGGCGCGGATCTAAGGAGGAAACGATTAGTGCAAGGAAAGGCCCCGGAACGAGATCATCGAAGCCGTCAGGTAATAGTTGTCGCTCGTCGTCGACCCAGCCATCGGCAAGCGCAAGCTGGGTCACACCGAAGGCGAGGTCGTCTTCGGTCTGAAGATCTTCTGGCTTCTCCCCCGGCCAGAGCCCGATCACGATATCTCGTGGATCGAACATATGTTCGATTGTAAGCCTGGCCGATCGGAGTTGTCAACTCCCTCATGCGGATTTCTCAGAAGAGATCCTCGACTTCGGAAATGAGTTCAGGTCGGTAGATTCCCGCCGTGACTTCACCTCACGCGACCCGTTGGAAGGTCCCGATGGTCGGTCGGTCCCGCGACGAGGAGGGCCGTAGCGCCACACCATTGGAACTCTTCTTCGACCTCGTCTTTGTCGTAGCGGTGGCCTTCGCCGCTGCAGCAATGCACCACCACGTCGTAGAGGGAGTCGTGGGTGAGAGCATCGGGCGCTATCTCCAGGTCTTCTTCGCCATCTGGTGGGCGTGGATGAACTTCACCTGGTTCGCCTCGGCGTACGACACCGACGACGTGCCCTATCGGCTGGCCACATTCGTCGCGATCACCGGCTGTCTCATCATGGCCGCAGGCGTCCCTGCGGCTTTCGACATGGCCGACTTCACGATCGTCACCGTCGGCTACGTGGTGATGAGGATGGCTCTGGTGTCGTTGTGGGTCCGTGCCGGACGCGACGACCCTGACCATGCGGCTGCTGCCTACAGGTACGCCGGTGGCGTCAGTCTGGTCCAGGTGGCCTGGGTGCTCCTCCTCTTCGTCCCTGCGTCGTTCGCCGGTATCGGGTTCGTGATCCTGGTGGTCGCCGAGCTGGCCGTCCCCATCTGGGCGGAGTCGACATCACGGACGACCTGGCACCGTGAGCACATCGAGGAGCGCTACGGACTGTTCACCATCATCGTCCTCGGGGAGTCGATCCTCGCTGCCTCGATCGCCATCCAGTCGGTGATGGGTGAGATCGTCGGCTCGATCGATCTGATCCTGATCATCGTGGGCGGGCTTCTGACGGTGT
>Ga0307505_10002182_pt1 | contig 14011 bp, 8 predicted proteins | sample 23_S_MG_FD_202183 | JGI IMG/M metagenome (GOLD analysis project Ga0307505, IMG submission 202183) | Soil microbial communities from Populus trichocarpa stands in riparian zone in the Pacific Northwest, United States - 23_S | ecosystem: Environmental > Terrestrial > Soil > Riparian zone > Trees...
ACAGCCAGAGCCACACGCTGTCGATTCCGACGCCCGCCCACGTGAGGAGCATCCACGCCAGGCCGGCCGAGAGGGCGCCGATGATCGGAGCGACCACGATACCGCGCGTCGAGCGGTGGCCGAGGTGGAAGTGCACGGCGACGCCGAGGGAGGCGCCGACGATGATAGCGAGGATGATCTGCATCGCCGGTCCGATCAGGCCACGAAGCCGACGCGGCGGGACTCCTCGGTCCCGAGCTCGATGTAGGCCAGGCTCGCGGTGGGGACGATGTAGTTGTTCCCCTTGTTGTCGGCGAGCGTGATGTGGGTGGCACCGGCGTCGAGCGCCGTCGCGATCGACTTCTTCACGTCGGCTGCCGGCTCGTTCGTCTCGAAGTTGAGTTCGCGTCCGGTGTTCGCGATGCCGATGCGGATCTCCACGTGAGTGCCTCTCTCCTGCTGTGCGCGCCGGGTTCCCGGGCGCATGGCAACTCTACGACACGGCCGCCGCCGCCCAGGCCGCGCGGCGTCATGCTCTCGGCGAACGGCTGAGTGCCCTGGTCAGCTGCCTCGGAGTCCCGAACGGCCCACCCGAAGGCTGAGTGTCGGCCTTGCGCGCTACGGTCGAGGACATGATCTCGCGGGACGGATCCGGCGCGGCGCGCGCGCTGGACGGGCAGCAGCGCGCCGTGGCCGCGCTGCCTCCGGAGGCGTCCGGAGTCGTCGTCGGCGCACCCGGCACCGGCAAGACGACGGCGCTCGTCGCGCGCGTGGCCGCGCTCATCGAGGCCGGGGTGGAGCCCGACTCCCTCCTCGTGCTCACGCCGTCGCGCCAGACCGCCACGGCGCTGCGCGATCGGCTGGCGCTGGCGGTCGGGCGCGCCACATCGGGTCCGCTCGCCCGGTCGGTGGCCTCGTTCGCGTTTCAGCTCGTGCGCGCGAACGCCGTCGCCGAGGACGCCGAGCCGCCACAGCTCCTCACGGGCGGCGACGAGGACCAGCTGATCGACGACCTGCTCGCGGGCGACGCCGAGGACGAGGAGTCCGGCGCATCGCGCTGGCCGGACTGGCTGGCCCCGGGCATCCGCGACACCGCGGGATTCCGCACCGAGGTGCGCACCTTCCTCGCCGAGTGCACCACGCTCGGCATCGGGCCCGATCGCCTCCGGGCGCTGGGCGAGCGCGACGACCAGCCGGCCTGGGTGGCGCTCGCCTCGTTCTTCGCCGAGTACCTCGATGTGCGCGCCGACATGCGGGGTGCGCACCGGGACGCGGCGGGTCTCGTCCGCGAGGCCGTCGGACTGCTCCGCACCGCGGCGGAGGGCATCCCGGCGATCGACCGCGTGCGGGTGATCCTGGTGGACGACGCGCAGGAGCTGACCCTCGGCGGCGTCGAGATGCTCGAAGCGGCGCGGGGCCGCGGCATCGCGGTGCTCGCGTTCGGCGACCCCGACGTCGGCGCGGGGTCGTTCCGCGGCGCGACGCCCGAGAACTTCGCTCGCCTGGCGGCGAGCCTGGGCACGGTGTCGGTGGTCGGCGAGCGCCACCGCGGCACGCCGTGGCAGGGCGAGCTCGTCCGGCGAGTGACGCAGCGGATCGGCGCCGTCGGGCTGGTCGCCCATCGCGGCGGCGGCACCGGCGCCGAGCCCGACGACTCCGTCCGCGCGCTGCTGCTGCGGTCGCCCGCCGAGGAGTACGACGCCATCGCGCGCCTCCTGCGCGAGCGGCACGTGCACGACCGCGTGCCGTGGGGGCGGTGCGCCGTGATCGCGCACGACACACGCCAGGTCGCGGCTCTCGAGGCCGAGCTGTCGGCACGCGAGGTTCCCGCGCGATCCAGCGGCCCCGGCCGCGCGCTCGGCGCGCTCAGGCCCGTCAGCGACCTGCTGCGGCTCATCGAGCTCGTCGCGCGCGACGAGTGGACCGTCGACGACGTCTCATCGGCGCTCCTCGGGACGTACGGCCGGCTCGATCCGATCGAGCTTCGCCGCCTGAGGTCGGCACTGCGCCACGCCGAGCTCGCCGGCGGGGGCGAACGCTCCGGTCGCGATCTCCTTCTCTCGGCGATGGCGCAGCCCCTCGAGCTCGACCTGATCGACACGCGCGAGGCGCGGCGGGCGGCCGTGCTCGCGCACACGCTCGCGTTCCTGCGCGAAGAGCTCGATCGCGGCGCGACCGCGCACGAACTGCTGTGGGGGGCCTGGGATCGCAGCGGGCTCGAGCGCGGATGGGCTGAGCTCGCCCGCGGCCACGGTCCGCTTGCCGAGCAGGCGAACCGCGATCTCGATGCGCTCGTCGCGCTCTTCCAGGCTGCGAAGCGCTTCGTGGAGCGATCCCTCGATGCCGACCCGCGCGTGTTCGTGCGCGGCATCCTCCACAGCGACGTCGCCGAGGACCGGCTCGCTGCCCCCGTGCGCGACGACACGGTGCACCTCCTCACTCCGGCGGGCGCGCTCGGCCTCGAGTTCGACACGGTCGTCATCGCGGGCGTGCAGGACGGCGTGTGGCCCAACACGCGTCTGCGCGGCAGTCTGCTCGAGACGTGGCGCCTGAAGGATGCCGCGGCGCGCGCGGGCGAGGACGCGTCCGGCGTGTTCGACCGTCGCCGATCGGCGATGCACGACGAGCTCCGGCTGCTCGCGAGGGCGCTGTCCCGTGCGACCGACCGCGTGATCGTGACCGCAGTCGACGACGACGACACGGGTCCGAGTGTGTTCTTCGAGTTCTTCCCCGATCCCGAGCGCCACACGGTCGACCATCCGCTGTCACTGCGCGGCCTCGTCGCGCGCCACCGTCGCGCGCTCACCGATCACACCGCGCGCGCCGGCGCGGTGAAGGCCGCGGGGCAGCTCGCTCTGCTCGCCGACGCGGGCGTACCCGGAGCCGATCCGCGACAGTGGTACGGCGTGGTCCCTCCGACGTCGACGGGACCGCTCCGAGACCTCGCCAAGGAGGACGTGCGCGTCTCGCCCTCGCGCCTGCACACCCTCGAGGAGTGCGAGCTCAACTGGGTCATCGGCGACCTCGGCGGCGATCCCGGCGGCATGACGGCCGGACTGGGCACGATCATCCACGCCGCGCTCGAGCACGCGGTCGACTCCTCCGAGGACAGCCTCTGGGCGCAGGTCGAGGCCCGGTGGGGCGAGCTGACCTTCGAGGCGGACTGGCGCGATCGCGCCGAGAAGGCTCGCGCGCGCGACCTCGTGCGGCGCCTGCACCTCTACCTGCGCCGATTCGAGGCCGACGGCGGCTCGCTCATCGGCGCCGAGCCGCACTTCGAAGTCGCGATCCCGCTCGACGACGCCGAGGCGTTCGAGCACGGCGCGATCCTCTCGGGCTACATCGATCGCGTCGAGCTCACGCCCGACGGCGCCGTCGTCATCCTGGACCTCAAGACCGGCAAGCGCGAGCCGCAGACCGACGCGAAGGTCGTCGACAACCCGCAGCTCGCGGCGTATCAGCTCGCGTTCGAGGCCGGGGCGATCCCCGCCGCGGCGGGGCATGCGCCGGGCGGCGCGAAGCTCCTGGTGCTGCGCCCCACGGCGACGCGCTCCGACTACGCGACTCCGTGGCAGCCGCCCTTCGACGACGAGCGCCGTGGCGCGTTTCTCACCCGCATCCGCGCGGCGGTCTCGACGATGCGCGGGACGTCCTTCGCGGCGCCGTACGAAGAGCACTGCCGGGACGAGCACTCGTACGGTCTGTGCCGGATCCATACGATCGGCGCGGTGAGTGCGTCATGACGGCGCAGGACCTCTTCGCCCCGGCCGCCTCGCCCGCGGCATCCCTGCTGTCCGCGCGGGCCATCGCCGCCGCGCTCGGGCAGTTCCCGCCCACCGAGGAGCAGATCGCGGTCATCGAAGCGCCGCTCGCACCGGCCCTCGTGGTCGCCGGGGCCGGCAGCGGGAAGACCGAGACGATGGCGTCGCGCGTCGTGTGGCTGGTCGCGAACGGCATCGTGCGGCGCGATGAGGTGCTGGGGCTCACGTTCACACGCAAGGCGGCCGGCGAGCTCGCCGAGCGCATCCAGAGCAGGCTGGCGCGGCTGGCCGAGTTCGAGCGTCGCGGTCTGCTCGCTGCTCTCGCCGACCTGCACGACGCGGGCCGCCTCGCGGTGTTCGGCGAGCTGGAGCGCACGAGCGGCGACGGCGCACGGGCGATGCTCGCGCGCCACGAGGCCATGGACGCGCTCGCGAAGGCCGTAGGAGCCGCACCCCGGGAGAGCGACGATGACGCGCTGCTCCACCGGCCCACCGTCTCTACCTACAACAGCTTCGCCGACCAGATCGTCCGCGAGCACGCGGTGCGGATCGGGCGGGATGCCGAGGCCGCCGTGCTGTCGGAGTCCGCGGCGTGGCTGCTCATGCGTCGCGTCGTCTTCGCGTCCGACGATCCTCGCCTGGAGGGGCGGGGCGAATCGCTGCGGAGCATCATCGATGCCGCGCTGCGCATCGCCCGCGACGGCGTGGACAACCTGGTCGACCTCGACGAGCTCGCCGCCTTCCCGGAGCGCTTCCGCGGTGTGCTCGACCTCCCGTCGACGAACGCGCGCACGGTCGTCTACGCGGGCGTGCTCGAGGCCGAAGAGAGGGTGGGAGCGCTCGCACTGCTGTCCGACCTCGCACGGGACTATGCCGCGCAGAAGCGCCGGATCGGCGTGATGGACTTCTCCGATCAGGTCGCCGGCGCCCTCGAGGTGGTCGTCGGTCACCGCTCGGTGGCCGACGAGCTGCGCGACCGGTTCCGGGTGGTTCTGCTCGACGAGTACCAGGACACGTCGGTGGTGCAGACCGATCTGCTCGCGTCGCTGTTCGCCGGGACGGGCGTCATGGCCGTCGGCGACCCGCACCAGGCGATCTACGGCTGGCGCGGAGCGAGCGCCGGCAATCTCGGCGGTTTCCCCGCGGCGTTCGCTCCCGGCGCGCCGTGTGCGCAGTACGCGCTGCTGACGAGCTGGCGCAACAGCGCGACCGTGCTCACCGCCGCGAACGCCGTGCTCGCGCCCCTCGCCGCGTCGGCTCCCGTGCCCGTCCACGAGCTGCGCGCCAGGCCGGGCGCTCCGACGGGGGTGGTCGAGTCGGCGTTCGACCCCGACCTCGACACGGAGGCGGACCGCGTCGCGGAGTGGTTCGGGCGCGTGCGATCCGAGCGCACCAGGGCGGGTCTGTCCACCACGGGGGCGATCCTGTTCCGCGGCAAGAAGCACATGGTGCGCTTCGGCGACGCGCTGGGGCGCCGGGGCATCCCGCACCGCATCCTGGGTCTCGGCGGGCTGCTGTCCACGCCCGAGGTCGTCGACGTCGTGAGCGCGCTGCGGGTCGTGAGCGATCCGAGCGCCGGGTCCGCCCTCATCCGGCTGCTCGCCGGGCCGCGGTGGGCGATCGGGCTGCCGGATCTGCGCGAGCTGGCGGCGCTCGCACGCCGCATCGCCCGGCACGATGCGGCGCTGCAGCCGCTCGCGCCCGAGGTGGTCGAGCAGATCCGATCGGGCGCCGGCGACGATGGCGGCTCGCTCGTGGACGCCCTCGACTTCATGCTGCGGCACAAGCCCGACCATGGCTGGATCGCGGGGTTCACCCCCGATGCGCGGGAACGTCTCCGCGAGGCCGCTGCGGTTTTCGCGGGGCTTCGCCGGGCGGTGGGGATGCCGATCCCCGAGCTCGTGCGGCTCATCGAGATCGAGCTGCGCCTCGATGTCGAGCTCGCGGCGAACGAGGCCCGCGGGCCGGCGCGCATCGCCTCCGCGCAGCTGCGCGCGTTCGTCGACGAGCTGCACGCCTTTCTCGCGGCGGACGAGTCGGGGTCCCTTTCCAGTCTCCTGGCGTGGCTGGATCACGCCGAGCAGCTCGACGAGTTCGCGCCGCGGACCGAGCCGCCGGAGGACGACGTCGTGCAGCTCCTCACGATCCATGGGTCGAAGGGGCTCGAGTGGGACGCGGTCGCCGTCGTCCGGCTCGTCAAGGACGAGCTGCCGAGTGCACCCCGCGACATGAAGGGCTGGCTCGTCTTCGGTGTGCTGCCCTACGCGTTCCGCGGCGACTCGGCGTGGCTCCCCGAGCTGCCGTGGGCGACGGTCGCGACGCAGCAGGAGCTGAAGTCGGCGATCGATGACTTCATCGCCGCGAACCGCGAGCGGCAGCTCGAAGAGGACCGCCGCCTCGCCTACGTCGCCGTCACCCGCGCCCGCGATCACCTGCTGCTGACGGGATCGAGCTGGTCGGGGACCAAGCGACCGCGCGAACGCAGCGCGTTCTACGCCGAGATCGCCGAGGCGCTCGGGCACGAGCCCGCGCCCGACGAGCCGGGGGAGAACCCCTATCTCGGCGAACGCCGGGTGCTGCAGTGGCCGATCGACCCGCTCGGGTCGCGCCGACCCGTCATCGAACGAGCGGCCTCGCTGCTGCATGCGTCGCTGGCGGCACCGCGCGTCGAGCCCGACGAGGAGGTGTCGCTGCTTCTCGCCGAGCGCGACGCACGTCGGCTTCCCCCGGTGCAGGTCGCACCCACGCGGATCGCGGCATCGCGCTACAAGGAGTTCGTCGCCGACTACGAGGGCACGGTCGCCGCGCTCGCTCGCCCGCTTCCCGAGCGCCCGTTCCGGCAGACGCGGCTGGGCACGCTCTTCCACGCCTGGGTCGAGCAGCGTGCCGGACGCCCGGGGCTGGGCGGCTCCCTCGACGACGCGCTGTGGGAGAGCGACGAAGAGGCACCCGGGACGGAGTCCTCCGTCGAGGATGCCGCCGCCCTCGACGCGCTGCGAGCGCGCTTCCTCGCGTCGGAGTGGGCGCCGCTGCGTCCCCTCGAGGTCGAGACCGAGATCGACTTCACCGCAACGGACCTCGACGGTCGCCCCCACGTTGTGATCTGCAAGCTGGACGCCGTCTATCGTCGCGACGACCGCGGCGGGCGGATCGAGATCGTCGACTGGAAGACCGGAACCGCACCGCGCACGCAGGCCGAGAAGGACGAGCGGATGCTGCAGCTCGAACTGTACCGGCAGGCGTACCACGCCAAGCACGGCGTGCCGATGGACGAGATCGACGTCGCCCTCTACTACGTCGCGGAGGATCTCGTGCTGCGCGGGTGAGGCGTCTGCTCGAGTTGTATCGGGACGCGTACCACGCCAAGCACGGCGTGCCGATGGACGAGATCGACGTCGCCCTCTCCCACGTCGCGGAGGATCTCGTGCTGCGGGGGTGAGGCTGCAGCACGAACTGCATCGTGCTGCGAGGGTGAGGCGTCTACTCGGCGAGCCAGCGGCGCAGCGCCGCTTCGGATGAGCGCTCGGCGTCGGCGACGGCGTCGGAATCGGAGTCCTGCTCGGCGTCGCTGCTGCCGACGATAGCGATCGGGGCCGTCGATACATCGTTCGGATGCTGCACGTCGTTCGGGTGCCGCTCGCCCGAGGCCGCGGTGCCGGCCTCAGGATCCTGATCCAGATCCAGGAGCGGCTCGACCTCCATCGTGTCGACGCCCGCGGGGTCGTCCTGCTCGGACTCCGTCGCGACCCACAGCGAGAGCTCTTCGGGGTCGTACGCGTCGGTGTGCATCGACGTGTCGACCGCTGCGGCGGAGGCTTCGGGCATGCGGTCCAGGAGCGCGATCGCGTCGTCGACGCCGAGCGCGGCATCCGTCATGAAGTCGTCGTCGGCGACGCCCGCCGCGAGCGTCTCGAGCAGCTGGACGGCGTCGTCGATCACGTCGTCGCGGCCGGTCTCCTGACCGTGGACCAGCCACGAGGCGAACTCGAGCTCGGCGTACAGCCGTGCCCGGTCGCGCGCGCGCCCGTCGGGCGCGCGTCGGCTGTGCGCGACATAGGCGGCGTAGACGTCGTCCGCGGCGGCGGGGGCCGATGCGAGCCACTGCAGGTCGGTCGCCGGGTCGCCGACCGAGAGCCCGTGCCACTCCAGGAGGCCGGTCACCTCGGGAACCCCGTCGACGTCCTCGAAGAGGAAGGATGCCGCACCCGCTCCGCCGAGCACGACGGCCGACTCGAACCGCCACAGCTCGTCGGCGTCGAGCGCTCGCCGCCAGCGCTGCGCGAGCGCCGCGGGAAGTCTCCGGGTGGCCTGCGCGCGGTCGAGGAGGCGCGAGATGTCGGAGCGCACCTGCTGCGGCGTGCGCACCGGGAGGCCCTCGGTGCGCACGATCGACAGGGGAAGGGCGTGCAGCGCCGCCAGTGCCGCACCGAGCGACGTGGCCGCGCCGCGACCGGGCGGAAGATGGGCCGCGTCGACGCGGTAGCCGGGGAGGAAGTCGACCACGACCGCCGGGGTGTCGCCGAGTCCGCCCTCGCCGAGGAGCTCGGGGGCGCGGAAGGGGAGGAGGCCCCGTACGCCGGGGGTCAGAGCGCGCAGCGCCCGCACCTCGGCGGCGAGTTCGGGGACGACGGCGGAGTCCGCGGGGACCCGCACCACCACACGGCGGCCGTCGTCGAGCTCGGCGACCGCCGAGTCGTACCGACCGCTGGTGCCTTCGGTGAGCGCGCCGACCCCGATGACGCCGACCCGGGGCAGAGCCGACGTCACGGACGCGGCTAGAGTGAAGGGTGAGCGTGCCATGTGCCCAGGGTAGGTCGGCCGCGCTCGTCCACCCCCGCGCCACGCCCTGGCTCGTCGAGCGGGCCGGTTCCCCGCGAACGGCCGTCCACCCGGGAGCGCGCCGATCGAAGAAGCGGAGATCCTCGATGACGGCGCCCGACAGCATGCGGCTTCCCCCGCTCGCGGGTGCCGCGGTGGATCGCGCCGCGCATGAGCGTGCGGTGCCCGGTCTCCTCGAGGCGGCGAGAGCGGACGCCGCGACCCGTGTCCTCGTGCTCGCCGGCGACAGGGCGCCCCTCGCCGGGTCGTCGCAGCTGCTGTGGACATCGCCCGGCGAGGTGCCGGCCGACGCGGAGTGGGCGTTCCTCGGTCGCGACGTCGACGGCGCGGCGCTCCTGGCGGCCGTGCTCCACGCGCGTGAGGACGAGCCGTTCACCGCGCCCTCCGGATGGGCGGGCCTGCGCATGGTGGGCGGCGCGCTCGCCGGACGGGACGCAGCCGCATTCGTCGAGGCGCTGAGCCTCGGCCGGTGGCTGCTCGACGCGCCGTTCTGCCCGGCGTGCGGATCGCGCACCGCGGTCGGCGACGCCGGCTGGTCGCGTCGGTGCCCGTCGTGCGGGCGTCAGCACTTCCCGCGCACCGATCCCGCCGTGATCGTCGCGATCACGAGCGCCGCGGACCCCGACGTCCTGCTGCTCGGCTCGAACGCGCTGTGGGGTGCGAATCGCTTCTCGTGCTTCGCCGGCTTCGTCGAGGCGGGGGAGTCGCTCGAGTCCGCGGTGCGCCGTGAGGTCGCCGAGGAGTCGGGCATCCACGTGGCCGCGGTGACGTACCGCGGCTCCCAGGCGTGGCCGTACCCGCGCTCGCTCATGCTGGGCTTCCTCGCGACCGCCGCCCGTGACGACGCCGCGCGGCCCGACGGCGAGGAGATCGCCGCGGTCCGCTGGTTCACGCGCGACGAGATCGCGGCCGGCCTCGCCGGCGAGGGCGACATCGTCCTTCCCGGGCGGGCGTCGATCGCGCACCGTCTCATCAGCGACTGGCACGAGGGGGCGGTGTGAGCGGGGGCGTGCTCGGGGGTCTCGACGAGCGTCAGCTGGAGGCGGTCACGGCGCTCCGCGGGCCGGTGGCGGTGCTCGCCGGCGCGGGAACGGGCAAGACTCGTGTCATCACACACCGCATCGCGCACGGGGTCGACACCGGCGCGTACTCGCCCGGTCGGGTCATGGCGGTGACCTTCACGGCCAAGGCCGCGGGCGAGATGCGCGGACGGCTGCGCGCACTCGGCGTGGAAGGCGTGTCGGCGCGCACGTTCCACGCCGCGGCGCTCGCCCAGCTCAACTACTTCTGGCCGACGCTCGCCGGAGACACGGCGCCGGGCATCGCCGACAACAAGGTGCGGCTGCTCGCCCACGCGGCGGACAGCATAGGGATCAGCCCCGACGTCGCGACCCTTCGCGATGTCGCGAGCGGGATCGAGTGGCGCAAGGTGTCGATGCTGGGCATCGAGGCGTACGCCGCCGCACGCCCGAACGGCGTCGGGCGCCTTCCGGTGGAACGAGTCGCCGACCTGCACCGCGCGTACGAGAGGCTCAAGGACGAACGGCGTCAGCTCGACTTCGAAGACGTGCTGCTGGCCTGCGCGGGCATGCTCGAGGCCGAGCCGCACGTCGCGCGGGCGGTGCACGAGCAGTACCGCCACTTCACGGTCGACGAGTTCCAGGACGTGTCGCCGCTGCAGCACCGCCTTCTCGACCTGTGGCTCGGCGGCCGGCGCGACATCTGCGTCGTGGGCGACGCCAGCCAGACGATCTACTCGTTCGCGGGCGCGGAGGCGCGATTCCTCCTCGAGTTCGCGAGCCGTCACGAGGATGCGCGCGTCGTGCGCCTCGAGACCAACTACCGATCGGATGCCGCGATCCTCAACGTGGCGAACGAGCTCATGCGCGATCGGCCCGGAGCCCTGCATCTGGTCGCGGCCCCGCACCGCGCGTCGGCGGGCGAGCTGCCGACGGTGGCGGCGTTCGGCGACGACGCGGATGAGGCGCGCGGCGTCGCGGCGCGCATCGGCGCCCAGATCGCGTCGGGCGTGGACCCGCGCCGGATCGCCGTCCTCTATCGCGCACACGCTCAGTCGGCGGAGCTCGTGCGCGCGCTCGCGGACGCCGGCATCGCCTCGACGGTCCTGGGCGGTCGTCGATTCTTCGACCTCCCCGAGGTGCGTCAGGGCATCATGGCGCTGCGCGCCGCCTCGGTCGCACCGATCGAGAGCGGCTTCGTTCAGACCGTGCGAGACGTGCTGCGCTCGCTCGGGCTGACCGATGAGCCGCCGCAGGCCGGGGGCGCGCTGCGCGACGCGTGGGAGCTGCGTGCTGCGCTGCTGCGACTCGCGGAGGAGGCGCCGACCGGCACCACGCTGCGCCAGTTCGCCGACGAGCTCACCGCCCGGGCGAAAGCGCACGACGAACCTGCGCTGCGGACCGTGACGCTGGCGACGATCCACGCCGCGAAGGGCCTCGAGTGGGATCACGTCCACCTCGTGGGGCTGGCGGAGGGCCTCCTCCCGATCTCCTACGCCACCACGTTCGAGCAGGTGGACGAGGAGCGGCGCCTCGCGTACGTCGGTATCACGCGGGCTGCGCGAACGCTGTCGGTCTCGTGGGCTCGAGGCGTACGGGAGCGGCAGCCGTCCCGGTTCCTGCGAGAGATCGGCAACGGCACTCTGCGTGCGGTCGGTGCCTCTGCGCGCTCCGGTGCAGCGAACCGGCGCGCAGCGCCAGGGAGCGCGTCCGATCCCGCAGCGGGTTCCGCTCGGTCTCGCTGAGCAGACGCCCCGCCACGATTCCGGCCTCCCACACGATCGACGGGTCGATCTCGCCGACCGGCCGTCCGATCAGCTGTGCCGCGACCGTCGGCCAAGAGGCGTCGGCATCGCGGCGGTGAGCCGCCAGGCACGACAGGCACGCGGTGACGCCGGGAACGATGTGCGGGCCGATCTCGGCACCGGTGCCGGTGAGGACGAGCGGGAGATGGTGGCGGTCATCGGCCATGAGCGCGGCCGCGAACGCCGGGGCGACGAGGTGGTGGGCGACGACGACGACGGCCGCGGCATCCGTCCCGACCCCGCCCGGCGGATCGAAGGGCTGCGCCGCGACGACGTCGCAGCCGGTGGCGGCGAGCGCACGCGCGACGGTGTCGAGCACCGTGCCGGCCACGTCGTCGGACGCCTGCACCACGACGCGTCGCGCGTGCGTCGAGGGAGCGGCGAAGGCTCGGCGAATGCGCGCGACGAACTCTTCTGCAGCGTGCGCGGGGGCTCCCAGCGCTTCGGCGAAGGGCACGACCGCGCTGTCGGGGATGCCGCGCTCGAGCTCGCGCACGAGGCGCTGCTGCCACGCGGTCGGGTCGTGCACGACGGCCACGGGGTCGGCGCCGAACTGCAGGGTCGTCGGCGTGCGCCACAGCGGCGGGTGCGCGGGGTCGATGCGGGGCATGTCCCGATTGTGGCGAGAGCGGGGGCGTGCGAGCGCGTTTCCACAGCCGCGGCGCGAACCCGCCGTCACCCCGCGCGTCTGGGGAGGAGGCGATGCTGCACGGGCCTGCGCGGGCGCTACACGGGGCGGTGGTCCTCGGGAGCGCCGGTGTCCTCGGGCCCGTCGGGGCTGTCGGGGCCATCCGGTCCCCGCTCGCCATCCTCGCCCGCCAGCAGGCGTGCGAGAGCGTCGTCGAACTCGTCCGGTGCGGGCTCCTCGCCGCGAGCGCGCGCCTCGAGTCGGGCGACCAGCGCCGCCGGATCGTCGATGTCCTCGGCACCGGGCATGAGATCGGGGTAGTCCCACAGCGCGTCCCGCGCGGCCGGGCCCACGGCATCCGTCACCGCGCGCCACATCGCCGCGGCTTCGCGCATCCGGCGCGGACGCAGCTCGAGCCCCACGAGCGAGCCGAGGGCGCGCTCCGCCGGTCCGCCGACGGCTCGGCGGCGTCGCACCGCCTCGGCGATCCGGTCGGCCGAGGGGAGCCGCGACGTCGCCTGCTCGGTGACCACCTCGACCCAGCCCTCGATCGTCGCGAGGAGGTTCTCGAGGCGAGCGAGGGCGGCGTTCTGCGCGTCGGAGCGCGCGGGCAGGAGCGCGCCGCTCTCGAGCGCCCTTCGCAGCTCGTCGGGCTCGGACGGGTCGAACCGCGATGCCAGGTCCTCGAGGGCGTCGGTGTCGACGCGCACGCCCCGCGCGAAGTCGGTGACCTGCGAGATGACGTGCAGCCGCAGCCAGCGCGCGTGCCGGAACAGTCTCGCGTGGGCGAGCTCGCGCGTCGCCACGTAGAGCGCCAGCTGGTCCTCGGGCACCTCGAGGTCGCGGCCGAAGTCCGCGAAGTTCTGGGGCAGGATCGCCGCCTCACCGTCGGGCATGATCGGGATGCCGACGTCGCCGCCGCTCACGACCTCCTTCGACAGGTTCCCGACGACCTGGCCGAGCTGCGACGCGAAGAGGGATCCGCCGACCGTGCGCATGAGTCGCCCGGCGCCCTGGACGAGCCCCTGCATGTCGTCGGGGGCCTGCTCGCTGAGCGCGGCCGTCAGCGCGTCGGCGATGCTCGTGGCGACCGGCTCGGCGAGCTGCTGCCACACCGGCAGGGTCGCCTCGACCCAGCCGCCGCGGGTCAGCGTCCTCGGGGGCTCGGCGAGCTCCGAGATCGTCGTCGCCTCGCTCAGCCACAGGGTCGCGAGCGCGAACGCCTGATCGAGGTCGGTGCGCTGCCCCGAGGTGACGCCGAGGCCGTCCTGGTTGGCGATGTGCAGCGCCTGCCGCTGGGCGAGATCCCACGAGATCCCCGCCTCCGGTCCGGCGGCGAACGCGCCCTGGAGGTGCTGCATGACGGTCTGCATCATGGCCGGGTCGATGTTCATGCCCGACAGCCGGGAGAGCTGCTCGGGGTCGAGGCCGCCCGCGTCGCCGCCGAACAGCTGGCGGATCAGCTCCTGGAACTCTTCTTCGGGACTGCGGTCGTCTTCTGGCACTTCCGTCGCCTTTCAGCCGGTTCATGACCTCGCGTTCTACGCTAGTCCCAGCATCCATCGCACTCCCCGGCAGAGCCCCGAAACCTTACGCCGGTCGCGAACGACCAGGCAGAGAGAGGTCCCGCGTGGCCCTGTTCGACGACAACGTCACGATCACGCCCGCTCCGCGGCGACGCATGTCCCGTGGGACGCTGATCGGCATCTGGGCGCTCGCCGTCGCTCTCGTCGTGCTGCTGATCATCACTTTCCTGCCCACGTCCTACGTGATCCAGCGCCCCGGCCCGGTGTACAACACGCTCGGCACGGCGACCTCGGCGGACGGCGAAGAGGTGCCGCTCATCTCCGTCGAAGGCGCCGAGACGTTCCCCACCGACGGCGCGCTCGATCTGCTCACGGTCCAGGTCGTCGGCAACCGCGAGCGCACGCCGTCCTGGTTCGAGCTGGCGCTGGCCTGGTTCGATCCCAGCAAGGCGGT
>Ga0307505_10002183_pt1 | contig 14009 bp, 11 predicted proteins | sample 23_S_MG_FD_202183 | JGI IMG/M metagenome (GOLD analysis project Ga0307505, IMG submission 202183) | Soil microbial communities from Populus trichocarpa stands in riparian zone in the Pacific Northwest, United States - 23_S | ecosystem: Environmental > Terrestrial > Soil > Riparian zone > Trees...
GATCCTGCACGAGCGCGTGCGGTATGAGGAACGGGGGCCGGCCGTCAGCGACGAGGCGAAGAAGGTCCGCGCGCGCAAGATGATCCGCGAGCTGCGAAGTCTCGGCTCTCACGTCGAACGTCTCCCAACTCCATCGAGCAGCCCGGCATGATCGAGAGATTTTCGACCCTGGCTCATCCGTGAGGCGGCCCAAGTCTTGACATGTGATAAGCATGCACGCATGCTTGTCACATGTCCAAGATGGTCCAAATCAGGAATGTGCCGGACGCGCTGCATCGCAAGCTCAAGGTCCGGGCCGCGGACTCGGGACAGACGCTTTCCGATTACCTCCTAGCCGAACTTGAACGTCTGGCCGCGCGCCCGACGCGCGACGAGATGTTGACCCGAATCCACAGTCGAAAGCGCGTGACCTTGAAGACGCCGGCAGCGGTAGTCATCCGCGAGGAGCGCGAGTCGGCGTGATTGTCGTCGACGCCTCGGCCCTGCTCGAGTTTCTCCTGCAGACTCCGCTTGGCATTCGGATCGAGGCCCGCCTTTTTCGAGACCAGGACGAGTTCCATTCGCCCCACCTTGCGGACGTTGAAGTTACTCAAGGTCTCCGCCGCCTCGTACGGACCGGCGAGCTGTCACCTGACCGGGCGGCCGAGGCAATTGCGGACCTCGCCGACTTCGATCTCCACCGGCACCCTCACACTGATCTCCTGACTCGTGCGTGGAAGCTGCGCGAGAACGTCACAGCGTACGACGCCATGTACGTCGCCCTCGCAGAGGCGCTCGATGCGCCGCTCGTCACCTGTGACATGCCGCTCGCCAATGCGCCAGGTCACCGGGCGCACATCGAAGTGATTCAGTGAGACGTTCAACAACCGAGCCTCTAGTCGGACCGGTCGCAGCTCCGCGATCAGGTCGAGCTGCTCGAAGGCGTCCTCGAGCGAGTCCAGAACGTTCAGCTCCGCATCAACTACCAGACGTAGCGGACGCATCACGGTGGCGGCATAACAAACCGATAACATCGGTGTGACACCGCAAAGAAACTCAAGGGATCGCGTCCACCCTTTCGACTGAAGTCGACCTGGCGGAACGACACACTGATGATTCGAGGCGCGCGTGGCCGGTTTGCGCTCCGGCGGGGTCTAAGTGGTCGTAACCCTTACATGATGCGGCATTCTATGATGTCGATTCTTGACAGGTGGTTCGCGGTCGCTGCCTTCGCCCTCGTGGTACCAGCCTCGGTGGCCGCTCACAGTGAGGCGCAGCCTACGTCTGCCGGCCTGTGCTGGCGATCCCTCTCACCTGATACCGGCGAGCAGGATGGGTCTGACATTGCTGAATCGACGCTGACCTCCACTCGCTCCGGCGAGGTCTGGATCAGCCGGTCGACCGGCCCGAATCTCCTGCGGTGGAGTAACGGGCGATGGACGTCCCCACCGGCGCTGGCGCCAGCCGGTGTCGACGAGCTCTGGGTGGAAGCCAACGCGGCGTCTCCGTCAGGCCGCATCGTCATTGCCGCGGCGGCGAATCGCGCTGACGGTGCGATGGTGTTGCATATCGCGCGTCTGAACCGCGGCGCCTGGGAATGGCTTGGAGCGCCCCTCGTCTCGACGCCGGAGCCGTTCACGCACGCGCAAGGACCGAGCATCGCTTTCGTCGGGGAGCAGCCGGTCGTCGCCTGGTCAGAGAGGCGGGATGGACAGCTGGCGGGCCTCTTTGTCGCGCGCTGGAACGGCTCGTCCTGGACGCGGCTCTAGGTGTCCTCACACTCGATCGCGATGAGAACGACTCGTTTCTCACGCCGGCTGTTGCGGTCGATGTGCGTCAGCAGATCTGGCTCGCCTGGACCGGGTACGGTGGCGGCGTACGGGTCGCACGCTGGAACGGGGGTGCCTGGCGTGACGTCGGGCGTGAATCGCTGGAGAAGGTCATTGCCGTTCAGGGCACGACCGCCATGCGTGAGCTTTCACTGGCGGTCGACTCGAAGGGTCGTGCCTGGGTACTCCGGCTCGCGCACCAGCAGGCTGGTCCCGAGCTCGCCCTCGCGCGGTGGGACGTCGACGGCTGGACGGCGGTCCCTCCCGCGAGTGGGCTTCCTGAAAAACCGGCCAGAGCCTGGTCCGCTTCAATGATCCTGCAACGCGACGCACCGCTCGTGGCGTGGTCGCAGGCTGACCCCACCGACAATCACCATCTCTATGTGTCGACGTGGGCCGCGGGAGACGTTTGGACGTTGCAACTGTCCGATCTGCATCTCGTCGAAGGCGTGTCGAACGTCATGGACGTCAAGCTGGCGGCCGGTGAGGACCGTAGCTTCTTTGTGTCGTGGGACGAACCGGGGAAAGACAAGCGGAACACGCGGATGGCACAGGCGTATGCCTGTGCGCCGGGCGAGACCCCAGCATCACCGCCGACGTCTATCGTCGAACGGGATACGTGGCCGACTACGGTCGATGAGGCCGCCCGGCGGATCGTTGCCCAGTTGGACGACAAGTCGAGGAGCTGGTGCGGACTACCGCGAAAGACCAGCTGATCCAGTTCTACTCCGACTGGGGCCGCGGCATCAGGAACGGTCTCGGGCTCTGGCGCGGGAACGAGAACCTCCTCGAGTCCTGCGGTCGCGGCACGAAGGCGGATCCGGAGGCGTGCTCGATGGTCATCATCGAGGCTGCGTGGACGCTCCTGCAGCCGCCGGCGCCAGATGCCCCGGCTCGCTAACGAAGAGTCCGTGGGCTGGATTCGAACCAGCGACCCTCCGGTTAACAGCCGCTTCGAAGCGTATCGTACTGAGTGACATGACGTCGTACCGAGGCAGTGGGATCAACGACTTGCGAGGGTCCGACATAGGCGGCGAGTCGTACTGAGGGGTACTGTTTCGCAGAGAGCGTCCCCACCATTTTCCCCACCGCTCTGGGCGGCTGCGAGGCGCGTCTTCATCGAGCCGTTCAATGAAGGCCAGCGACGCCATTCGGTTTGAATGGCGTCGCCGTCTCATGCACTCCTACTCGACCACGGTAATCTTGTCGGGCGCCCAGCCCCCGTGGAAGCCGAACGGCACGCGCACCGGTAGACGAATCGTCGCGACCGGCTCCCCGGTGAAGTCCTGAGCATCAAGGATGACGACGTCGCTCAGGTCGCGTTTGGGGTCGTAGACGTAGGACAGGATCCAGCCTTCGTCCTCGGCGACGGCGCCGGGCTTTCGCACGAAGACCGGCTCCGCCGTCATCCGGCCCTGACCATACTCGTGGACCTCGGTTGTCCCGCGCTGCAGGTCGTGCTTCATCGCCGGACCGAACGCCACGTCGTCGCCCCAGTGCGCGGTGTAGGCATAGCGATAAGGTTGTCCACCGTAGCGCCCGTTGATCCGAGCGAACTCGTTGCCACGGTCGTCGATGACCGCCTCGGTCACCCGCCCGGACCGACGATCGAGTGTCCAACGCACCAGAATGGGCGCGCCTTCATTGGGACCGTTCTGATCGGTGAGGAACATCCGCTTGTGCTTCATCAGGTCGACGATGGTGAGATCCCCATCGTCGTAGGCGTTGGCGAAGTGAAACGCAAAGCATCGCGGCGCGTCGAACCACTGGATGCGAGACACGTCGCCGTTGCGTGGTAGAAGGCCGATGCGGCAGTCCCGGCGCTCGTCCCACAGCCACGGGAAGTCCGTGTGCGACAGTTCCGGCTGAAACGTCACCGGGAAGTCTGGGACGATGATGAAGGACTGCGTGAACGCCATGTCGTGAATCAACGGGATGTGGGGCAAGTCGATCCGCGCCTTGGTCGTCGCGCGGCCGTCGCGGTCGACCGAGATGTAGCGGACCGGTTGAAACGGTTCATAGGCCAAGGCGTGGTGCTCACCCGTGATCGGGTCGAACTTCGGGTGGCCAGTGAAACCGGCTTCGAGCGTGCCGCCGAAGTCGGTCCGGCGCACGCTCTGCAGCTCATAGTCGAGTTCGACGGGGATGCTGCCCGCTTCGACGACCGCGCACAGCGTGCCGCCGACGTTCATGAGGTTGGTGTTGACGTTGCCGTCGCGCCGGCCTTCGCTTGGTCCGAGAATCGGCTTGCGGCTCAACACCTTGGCGGCGTCCCGATCAAGGACGAAGCGGCTTCTGAACCAGTCGGCCTTGCCGTCGCGCAGCCGCAGGCCATGCGCCATGCCGGTGCCCGAGAACCAGTGATATCGCACCAGCCGCACCATGTCGAGTTCATCGATCGGATTGGGACCTATCCGGAGGAAGCGGCCACTCAATTCCTCTGGGATGTGGCCGACAACGTCCAATTCGAAGGCGGTGACCTCGCTCCTGAGTGGAGCGAAATTACCGGCGACGTACGGCACGCCACTGCTATTGGCCGAGGGGATCGTTTCCGTCGTGGGGTTCATGGTCATCTCCTTGTGCAATAAGGCCGCTGCGTTGGCGTCGAGGGCTTGCATCGTCATGGCATCCTCACGCGGCAACAGCCGCACCCGCGCGGCAAAACTCGAGCAGGTCGCCATTCAGACGGTCCTTGAGCGTGGTCGGAAGTCCGTGGCCGGCGCCTTCGTAAATCCTCAGCGTCGCCTGGTTGACGAGCTTCGCGGACAGCAGCGCCGACGTCGCGACCGGTACGATCTGGTCGTCGTCGCCGTGGACGATCAACGTCGGGACGTCGATCTTCCCGAGATCTGCGGTAAGGTCGGTTTCCGAGAAGACCTTGATGCAGTCGTAGGCGTTCTTGAGCCCGGCCTGCATGCCGGCCAGCCAGAAGGCGTCGAGGACACCCTGTGAAATCGCGGCGCCGGCTCGATTGGCGCCGAAGAACGACACGCTCAACTCCTTGAAGAACTGGGAGCGGTCCTTCACAACGCCGGCGCGGATGTCGTCGAAGACCTTCAACGGCACGCCCCCTGGATTGGCGGGCGTCTGCAGCATCAGCGGAGTGATCGCGCTGATCAGGACGACTTTAGAGACCCGTGTCGTGCCGTGTCTGGCGATGTACCGCACCACCTCGCCGCCGCCCGTGGAGTGCCCGACGTGAATCGCGTCCTTCAGATCAAGCGCCTGCACCAGCGTGGCCAGGTCGTCGGCGTAGGTATCCATGTCGTTGCCGGTCCAGGGCTGGTCCGATCGGCCGTGGCCCCGGCGATCGTGCGCGATGCAACGGAAGCCGTGTGAGGCCAGGAAGAGCATCTGGTCCTCCCACGCATCGGAGCTCAAGGGCCATCCATGACTGAACACCACGGGCTGTCCGCAGCCCCAATCCTTGAAATAGATCGCCGTGCCGTCCTGGGTCGTGAATCTGTTCATTGCGTCGTCTCCTCGACACTCGATGGAGCACGACGCGGGCCAGGGATCTGAGGGACGATATGTTCAGGAAAACGCGTGGTTCTGCGGTCGCGATCGCAGAGAGCGCGTCGAGTTCGACACCGGCGGTGTCGAAGGGAACAGCGATTTCAGTGGAACCACCAGCGTGAATGGGTCACACGGGCCTCCTCGCCGTACGCCAGCCGAGCGCTGATGGACAGCTCGACCTCAGTGCCGGCGTTTGCGCTGCTGCGGACGTGCAGTTCTCCACCCGCGCGCTCGGCGCGCTCGCGCATGCCTGTGAGCCCCCAGTGGCCCTCGCGCCCACGCTCCAGCACAAGTTGCTGAATCCCGCGTCCATCATCCCTGACGATGCACGTGAACAGCTTGGACCCATAGACCAGCTCGACCTCGACACGACGAGCCTGGGCATGTTTGTAGGCATTGACCACGGCTTCACGGCCGATGCGGACGATCTCGTCGGCGACCGGCGGCTTCAGCGGACGGACCGTGCCATCGACGACCATGCGGAAGTCGATCGCGGCGTGGTTGGGCTGAGACCGCGCGGCCTGGTGGAGGGTGTCCGCGATCTCTCCATAGACAGGAGCGGTGCGCAGCCCGCTGACCGTAGCGCGTCCCTCGGCGGCGACCTGCGACAGCAGTTGCACGGCACGCTGCAGCGGTGACCGGACGTCTTCGACCGCCATCGAGGCTGGAACGTCGGCCAGGGCCTCGTTCGCCACTTGGACGTGCAGCGAGGCGGCCAGAGTGCCTTGGAGCAGGGTGTCGTGCAGGTCTTGCGCGATACGGGTTCGTTCGGCGAGGCGCTCTTCGAACCGCAGGTGCAACTGTTGGGTCAACCGTCGGACGCGGAGGCGGTGAGTGACCATGATTCCGGCACCGATCATCGCGACGACCGCGATGCGAAACCACCAAGCGTGATAGAACACGGGAACGACCTGAAACGCGAACGCGGCCCCTTCATCGTTCCAGACGCCCTCACTACCAGATCCGATTACATGAAAGCGGTATGAGCCCGGCCGCAGCGTCCCGTAGGTCACCTGCCGCGCGTTGCCGGCTTCGACCCAGTCCTCGTCATAACCCTCCAGCTTGTAGCGGAAGCGAATGTTCTCGGGACTGCGAAGGCTGAGGGACGTGTACCCAAACTGCAGGCGCGACGGCGACGTCAGACGGCCGGTCGTGGCGACGTCAACCGGTTCGTTGTCCACGACGACCGACTCGAGGGCGATGGTGGGCCGGAGCGAGGACGGCGTCACGTCGGCCGGGTCGACGATCGCCACGGCGTCGGTGGTGGCGAAATACAGGCGGCCACCCCCATCCATGGCGACACGCGGGCTGGTTCGCGGCGGGCCCGGGTGCGGAACTACCCGGTCCAGGGCGCCAATCTGCACGAATCGAAGCGGCCTGGGCGCGCCGTCCGGCGTGGCGTCGAGCTCGGAGCCCTCCAGGACGAGGATGCCGCCGCTGGTCATCAGCCACAAGCGACCGAGACGATCGCTGGCGATCTCGTGGACGCCTCCTGCACCCGGCAGCCCGTGCTCCCGCGTCCACCTCGTCCAGCTACCGTTCCGCCACCGCCAGAGCCCGGCGTGGTCACACGCCCAGACCGCGCCGCGGTACTCGACAACGGCGAATACCGCGTTGACCGTGGTCCCATTCCTCAGATCGTGCAAAATCGACGGTCGCCCTGGGAGGAACTGCCGCACGTAGCCGCCCCCGACCGTCACCCAGATGCCATGTTCAGACGACACCAGCAGATCGGCGACAGCGTCGGGTACATCGAAGGCCTTGCGCGGAGGTCCAGAGGTGATCTGATAGATGCCGCTGTTCTCGGAGACCACCCACAGGTAGCCGTTACCGTCCTTCGCGAACGCAAAGACGTTCGGCACCGAAGCACCCCCGGCGTCGCGGATGGGCCGAAACGTCCCGCCTTCCCAGCGGCCTATCTCCTGCCCCGTGGACAGCCAGATTCGCCCCAGATCGTCCTCTGCAAACGCGGTGACATGTGAGCGGTCGAAGACCTCACGGATCCCGCGGGCCTGGTTCAGCCGGACGAACTGATTCGCACCGGTAATCCAGATGTCGTCGCGCGAGTCGACAAACACGGCGACAGGGTTCGGGGGCACGGCGCCCATGGAAGACAGCAGACGCGCACGCGGCCGGCGAAAGCGATGGAGCCCCGTTGAAGTACCGAACCACACGCTGTCCTCGCGGTCAATGAACAAGCCGCTGAACTGGCCGCCTGGCCCGCCCTGGAGGGAGGTTTCGACGCGGCCGTGGTGAATCAATGCGATGCCATGCTGAAGCGTGCCGGCCCACATTGTTCCAATGCTGTCCACTCCCAGGCATTTCCTCGCGGCCATGAAGACGATCGCCGGAGGAGGTCGCGCGACCAGAGTTTCCGAAGTTCCGTCGAGGTGCCAGATCCTGTTGTCCCCGCCGCACGCGAACACTCCGCCAGAGGGCGCCGGCGCAAAGCCGTGAATCTGACCGATGGGTAAGAATTCCGCGCGGTCATCACGGATGCGGATCACCTTCTTGAATGCGGCGAGCCAGAGGACCCCCGACGCGTCCTCGGTCATGCCGACCGGTAGTTCATCGACGACGCCCGGAATCTGGACAAGGGTGCCGTCAGCCTCCAGACGCGCGATGACGTTCGAATAAATCCAGAGGCGTCCGCGCCGGTCGCGGAAGAGATTGGCCCACAGCTTGAAGGCCACACCCGTGAGTGGGACTTCCGTCATACGGCCGTTCCGGTCGCGCCGGAACACCTGTATCCGAGGCTCGCGGCACGACAGCCACAGGCTTCCATCCTCGCCGCTTTCGACATCCGTTACCCAATCGCACGGAAGCGGTACGGCCACGAACCGTACGCCATCGAACCTGATCAGGCTACCCTGCGACATGAACCACAGATAGCCGTCGGAAGTCTGAATGAAATCGTTGGGACTCGCGAGAGGAATGCCGTCGCGGTGCGTCCAGACCGTCTCGACGTAATCGCGCAGCGACCATTCCGGCGTTTGCGCCATTGCCTCACGGGGACAGCTGGCGACCGCGAGGAGAAGAACGGCGATCGATATCGGCCGGTTCACAACTGAATGATCCCGCGCCGGACGCCGATTGCGACCGCCTGGGTCCGGTCGGTGGCGTCGAGCTTCTCCATGATGTGGCGCACGTGAACTTTGACCGTGTCCTCGGAGATCGACAGGCGAGCAGCGACATCCTTGTTCCGATTGCCGGCGGCGACCAGCCGAAGGACTTCGATCTCGCGACCTGTCAACCCGTCACCGCCGTAGTGCTCGGCAAGGCCCGCGGCAATGTCCGACGGAATCCGTCGCTTGCCCGCATGGACGTCGCGAATGACCTGAACGATCTCCTTCTGCGGGGTGCTCTTCAGCAGGTACGATCGGGCGCCCGCATCGAGCGCGCGCCGAACCTCCACGTCCCCATCGAACGTGGTCAGGATGATGATCCGCGCGTCGGGGAATCCGGCTCGGATTCGCAGGGTAGCCTCGATGCCGCTGAGATCCGGGAGCCGGAGATCCATCAGCGTGACGTCAGGCCGTTCGGCCTGAAAGAGCCGGATCGCTTCGGTGCCGGATGCGGCCTCGCCCACCACGTCCATGTCCGGCTGGCGCCGTATGACCGTCGCAAGCCCTTCTCGCAGAAGGGGATGGTCGTCGACAGTCAGGACGCGGATGCGCGAAGGCTCGTCCATCAGAGACGCGATCGTAGTGCAGGATTGGTCGGATGTCGGTCACTCGATCGTGGTACGCGCGCCGTCGCCCGAATTGGCGATGTCCTGGCGAGTTCGCCTCGCTACGCTGTAGTCCATGCAGCGATTGTTCTCCGCCTTTCCGAATGGCCGGCCAGGAGCGGGCCTGCTGCTCCTGCGAGTCGTCGTGGGTTTGGTGGTGGCCCTGCACCGCCTGCCAGGCGTGTCATCCGCAACGGACTCATGGTGGCTCGACGGCGTCGGTCTCGGCGGCGCTGTGGGTGGACTCCTGGTCCTTACCGGCCTTCTTACGCCTCTGGCCACCGCGTGCGTTGCGGGGGTGCTGGCGATCTCACCGTTCGTGTCGCCACCATCGGAGCTCGGCGAACTGAGCGTCGTGCTGCTGCTGTCCGACTGCGCGGTACTCGCGCTCCTCGGCCCCGGCGCCTGGTCGCTGGACGCGCGACTGTTCGGGCGACGCGAGATCGTGATTCCGCGGTCGTAACGTCATCGTACGGAGGAACGGGCATGGCGGCTCCACTCATCGGCAACAGCGCGGCGTTCGGCGAGGTCACCAGTGCGATCGAGACAGTCGCACCCGTCGACAGTGCCGTACTGCTGCTCGGCGAGACGGGGACCGGCAAGGAGGTGATTGCGCGGGCGATTCACGACGCGGGGCCGCGCCGGCACCAGCGTTTCGTGGCCGTGAACTGCGCCGCGATTCCCGGCACCCTCCTCGAAAGCGAGCTCTTCGGCCATGAACGCGGCGCCTTCACCGGCGCGGTCGCGCAGACCGTCGGACGCTTTCAGGCGGCGGACCGCGGCACCCTGTTCCTCGACGAGATCGGCGACCTGCCGCTCGAGCTGCAGCCCAAGCTCCTGCGGTCGCTTCAGGAACGTCAGATCGAGCGTCTCGGCAGCGGCGGTCGCGCCACGCCCGTCGACGTGCGGGTGATCGCCGCGACCAATCACGACCTGGAGGAGATGGTCCAGCTGCGCGCGTTCCGCGCCGACCTCTTCTATCGATTGAACGTGTTCCCGATTGTCGTGCCGCCGCTGCGCGAGCGGATGGATGACATTCCACCCCTAGTTGCACACTTCGTGCGACAATTCGCCGAGCGTCAGGGGAAGTGCATCGACGAGATCCCTGCTTCCGTCATCGACACGCTCAGCGAGCATGCCTGGCCGGGAAACGTGCGGGAGCTCCAGAACGTGATCGAACGTGCGGTGATCGCCACCACCGGCCACACGCTGCAGATGCCGAGTACGAATCGCAAGGTCCAGCGTCCTGGACCGTCGACGCGCACGCTTGCGCAAGTCGAGCGGGATCACATCGTGGCCACCCTGCAGGCCAGCAACTGGGTGCTGGGTGGTATTGACGGAGCGGCAGCGAGACTGGGACTGTCCAGAACGACGCTGATTTCCAGGCTGCAGCGCCTGGGCATCTCGACGCGCGGCCGTCCCGCCACGTCCGCGGGTCAGGCGGCGCGCGCCGTCATGGCGAGGCCGGTGCGAGAACCGTTGCGGGTTGCCGGCTGATTCGGTCGAGGGAGCGTGCCGTGTCGATCTCTCCTCGCCTCTTCGTTGCAGCGGTCTGCGCGCTGCTTCAGACAGCGGGAATCGCGCTCGTCCAGGCGCAGGATCAGCGGGGCGGCATTCACGGCGTCGTTCGAGATGCCTCTCACGCGGTCGTGCCGGAGGTCGCGATCGAGGCGCGAAGCCCCTCGATGCCAGGTATCGCCACGGCCCTCTCTGGGCGCGACGGCGTCTATCGTTTTCCCTCGCTGCGACCAGGTGTCTATGAGTTGAGGGCGACCCTGGCCGGGTTCACCCCGCTCCAGATGCCGGGCATCGTGGTCACGCTCGGTGCGGAGTTCAAGATCGACCTCGCGCTCGTCGTAGCCGAGTTGACGCAGGCGGTGGTCGTCTCGGCTGACACGCCGCTCATCGATGTGCAACGGAGCGCAGCGATCTCTTCCGTTGACCAGCAAACCATCCGGTTGCTCCCGCAAGGTGGACGGAACTTTGCAGACATTCTGACGATGGCCGCCGGCGTCCAGAGTGCGCGACAGGGTCTCTCGATCGACGGCTCCACCGGGCCAGAGAATCACTACATCGTCAACGGCGTCAGAACCAACGACATCGTCAACGGACTCAACACGCAGCCGATCAGACTCGACTTCATCGACGAGATCCAGATCAAGTCCAGCGGCTACAGCGCGGAGCACGGCGCCTCTATGGGGGGTGTGGTCAACGTCATCACCAAGAGCGGTGGAGATGTCGTCCGCGGCTCGGTAGGGACCTACTTCTCCGATCCGAACTTCCGGTGGAATGGCGCCTATCGGCCGGAGACGCGCTTCAGTCCCATCGACAACCGAACTCCTGAGACCTACGTCAGTCAGACGAATACCAACACCTGGTCGCCGGACTACGAATGGCTTGGCGAGGTTGGCGGCCCGGTTCGGAAGCGGCGCATCTGGTTCTACGTGTCCAGCGCACTGACATACCAGCCCAACGAACGGACGGTGCTCTTCTCGACATCGCCGCAGACCGGACCACGACGGTTCACCAGCTACGACTCGAGCGTTCGCGTGGGACAGACCGTAACCGCGGCTATCACGTCGAATCTGCGAGCGACCCTGACGGGACAGATCGATCGCGCTGTCGTTCGACGCAGTCTCCCGGGCCAGATGCAGCCGGACGGCTACACGACGCTGGCGAACCCCGCGACGCGATTCGACCTGACTGGTGAGAACCAGCCGACGCGCTTGCTGACAGCGAGCGCGGACTACGTGGTCGGCCGGCAGTGGTTCGTGAACACGACGCTCGGCCACATGTTCAGCGACCGCTTCGACGTCAGCACGTCGTATCTGCCAGAGCTGCGGCACACGTTCGGCCGCTCGAACATCGGCCTGCCAGGCGTCGCGGCAGAATGGCAGTTTCCGGCTGGCTACACGTCCACACCGCTGACCAACGTCGCCAGCGCGCGGGCGAAGAGGACGCGTCTCGCGTGGGATCTGAACGTCACACGCTTTGCGTCCTGGCGCGGTCTGCACGCGATCAAGTCCGGCGTCAATGCCGAATGGGCCGGCGATGACGTGCTCATCGGTAACACCGCACCGAACATCACCCTGCAGTGGGACCAGGCCTTCGCCACGCCCGACAATCGAGCCGTGCGAGGACCGTTCGGCTACTACAGCGTCCAGCAAAGCGGCACCTTCGGCAAGGTCGCTGGAAGCCTCGCCGGCGTATTCGTACAGGACAGCTGGCAGCCGAACGGCCGCCTAACGATCAACGCAGGGGTTCGCGCGGATCGCGAATCGATCCCCAGCTACAATCCTGATGCTCCGGGCTTGAGATTTGGCTTTGGCGACAAGTTGGCGCCGCGCGTCGGCGCGGCCTGGGATGTTACGGGAGACGCGCGCTGGAAGGTCTACGGAAGCTTCGGTGCGTTCTTCGATCCTACCAAGCTGCGGATCGCACGGTTCCATCTCGGGGGAGAAGTCCTACGGACGCACTACTACTCGCTTGATACAGGCAACTGGCCGACGATCACGTGCGATAGCGTGGGTCCGCCCCCGGCGTCTGGCTGTTCCGGGGAGTACTACGGTTACACCGAGGGGCGCGTCGCGGCCAACGCCGCGGGAGAAACGCGCATCGATCCGAATCTGAAGGCGAGCCGGACGACGGAGTTCGCAATCGGCGTCGATCACGAGCTGAACGCACGGACCTTGGTCGGCACGCGTTACGTGCGCAAGTCGCTGGACCGGCTCGTCGAGGATGTCGGGATTTCGCGTGTCACTGAGACCTCGTCACAGATCGTCTATACAATCTGCAATCCTGGGTACGGCGTGTGCGACAACCCGATGGCGAGCGATCGGCTTCCCGACGGCCGCCCCTACCCGCTCGAACCACGGGCGCGCCGCGACTACGACGCGCTGGAATTGCGCCTGATCCGGCGCCTCGCCAACAGCCTGTATATCAATGGCAGCTATACGTGGAGCCATCTCCGAGGCAACATCTCCGGGCTCGGCAACGAGGATTCGACCGAAACCGGCGTCCCCAATATCACCAGCAACTTCGACACGCTCTTCATGGCGTACGATGCCCGCGGCCGTCAGGTCGTCGGACGTCTGCCACATGACCGGCCTCACGTGCTCAAGATGCAGGGTGGGTACGTGTTTCCCTGGGGAACATCGCTGGGTGTCAGCTACCTGGCACAGAGTGGCGCGCTCGAAAGCACCACGATCTCCCAGCGTGGCCGGTATACGTTCGTCAACGGCCGCGGTGACCTCGGGCGTGTCGATACCCTCTCACAGACGGACCTGAGACTGCAGCAAGACATTCGGCTGTTTCGTCATCACACGCTGAACCTCGCAGTTGACGCGTGGAACCTCTTCGATCAAAAGGCCGTCGTCGACATCGGCAACGCTCCATACCGGGACGCGTTCACGGTTCCGGACGGCGTCTACTTCTCGTCGACGGGCTTTGACGTGGCTACCTACGTTGCTGACTTCCGCGCAATCGCGAATGATCCGGAGGGACTGAGAAATCTCCGAAGCGACCCATTCTACGGACGGCCTCAAGGAGCTTTTCCATATCAGGGCCGCCGGACGATCCAGTTCAGCGTGAGATATCGCTTTTGATGCCGGATTTCGAAAACCTGGGCTGGATTCGCACATGCTCACGCCGAGAGCGAAACGCGTGTTCGCATTAGCCATACTGCTCCCCGTATGCGCTGCCACCCCGCCGAAGGCGGGTCGCCCGAACGAGCGAGTTCAGTGTCGAGACGAGCGAAGTGAGGGCCGAAGATAGAGAGCCAAAATCCGAATGACCGGGAGGATTTTGGCTCGCCGCACTGGACGATTTCCGCAACTGGTTGCAGCTGGGCCTGAGGCCCGCGAAAGAGAATGAAAATCCTGGATTGGACAGAATGTCGGGCTGGGGGCGGCGAGATCGCGATTAGCCATGGAGCAATCGAAGCCGAGCAACTGTTT
>Ga0307505_10002184_pt1 | contig 14006 bp, 7 predicted proteins | sample 23_S_MG_FD_202183 | JGI IMG/M metagenome (GOLD analysis project Ga0307505, IMG submission 202183) | Soil microbial communities from Populus trichocarpa stands in riparian zone in the Pacific Northwest, United States - 23_S | ecosystem: Environmental > Terrestrial > Soil > Riparian zone > Trees...
TGCCAAAGCCGGGTGCAACGTTAAGCCGCGACGGCAGAGGGGAAGTGCCTCGCGAGAGCCCGGTAGGCTAAAGCCAACCGCTCCACAGCAACCGTTCCTTCTGACGGCACGGCGCGAGGACATCAATGGCACCTGTGGAGCGGTGGGCTTTAGCCCTCCGGGCGCTCGCGAGGAGTTGGCCGAAGCCGGGTGACGCTCTCGGCGCACTCGTGCCAAAGCCGCGTGCAACGTTAAGCCGCGACGGCAGAGGGGAAGTGCCTCGCGAGAGCCCGGTAGGCTAAAGCCCACCGCTCCACAGCAACCGTTCCTTCTGACGGCACGGCGCGAGGACATCGATGGCACTTGTGGAGCGGTGGGCTTTAGCCCTCCGGGCGCTCGCGAGGAGTTGGCCGAAGCCGCGTGACGCTCTCGGGGCACTCGTGCCAAAGCCGCGTGCAACGTTAAGCCGCGACGGCAGAGGGGAAGTGCCTCGCGAGAGCCCGGTAGGCTAAAGCCAACCGCTCCACAGCAACCGTTCCTTCTGACGGCACGACGCGAGACATCGATGGCGGTGGTGCATTTCAGACCGCGCGTCCCACGGACCATACGCTTGGTAAGCTGGAATGACCGAACGGTCATTCGGGTTCGGAGGGCCCATTGAGCCGGAAGACCAAAGAGGAAGTCCTCGGCGAGTTTCGCTGCTCCACCATCCAGGACGCGGCCATGGCCGTCATCGCCCGGAAGGGAGTGGCCGATGCCACGATGCAGGACATCGCGGCCGAGGCCGGGGTGGCCAAGGCCACGGTCTATGTCTACTTCCGCGATCGCGATGAGCTGCTGACGAAGACCGCGAACTGCGCGTTCGACCGCCTGATCACGGAGCTCGATTCCTCATTCAGCCTGCCCGGCACCCTGCGCGAGATCCTGACCGCGGTGATCGTGCGGCAGTTGCAGTTCTTCGACGCGAATCGCGAGCTGTTCCGCGCCTACATCGCCCTCACGCATCGTGAGGACGCCAAGCATCTGCGCAAGGCCAAGGCGAAGTCGCACGCGCGCTACGTCCAGCGCCTGGGGCAGTTGTTCGCGGAGGCCCAGTCGCGCGGAGAGATCCGCGACGTCGAGCCGGCCGCGCTGGCGGACGTAGCCGCGGACTGCATCCGCGGCGTGATCGTCCGGCGCATTGAAGAGCAATCCAAGGCCTCGCGCGAAGAGCAGGCCGCGTTCATCGTCTCCATTCTGCTGCACGGCATCGGTGTCTGAAATCGGAGTGATCATGAAGCAATTCGCATTCGTCGTTCTGCTCTTCCTTTCCATCGCAGTTGCCGGATGCGGCAAGTCCGAGGCCGCGAAGACTCCGCCCCCTCCGCCCGGCGTGGTCGTGACGGAGGCCATCCGTCATGACGAAGCCATCACGCGAGAGTGGATCGGCACCACCGAGGGCGACGTCAACGCCGAGATCCGCCCGAAGGCCGACGGTTTTCTGCTGCGTCGCGCGTATGTCGAGGGGAGCTATGTCCGCGCGGGTGATCTGCTCTTCGTGATCGATCCGCGGCAGGCGGAAGTGCAGCTTCGGCAGTCCCAGGCCAATCTCGCGCAGGCCGAAGCGGCGCTGGCGAAGGCGAAACGCGACGTGGAGCGCTACGAGCCGCTGGCCGCACAGAAGGCCATCAGCCAGCAGGAGCTCGACAACGCCCGTTCCGCGAGGGACGCGGCCGGCGCGAACGTCGGTGCGTTACGCGCGGCCGTCGAGCAGACGCGGCTGACGCTGTCCTGGACGCGCGTGACTTCGCCCATCGCCGGCATCGCCGGAATCGCGCAGGCGCAGGTCGGGAATCTGGTCAGTCCGCAGTCGGTGCTGGCCACGGTCTCGCGCGTCGATCCGATCCGCGTGAGCTTCCCGATGAGCGAACAGGAGTACCTCCAGTATCAGAACGAGCCGGCCATGCGCGCCGTGGAGCTGGAGCTCGTGCTGAGCGACGGCAGGAAGCATCCGCAGAAGGGGCGCATCGCCCTGGCCGGCCGCGACGTGAACATCAAGACCGGCACGATCACGATGATCGGCCTCTTCCCGAATCCGGGCAATCAGCTCCGCCCCGGCCAGTTCGCGAAAGTACGCGCGGTCACCGAGGTGCGCCGCAACGCCATCCTCGTGCCGCAGCGCGCCGTGAATGAACTGCAGGGGATCGAGCAGATCGCGGTGATCGGCGCGGACAACAACGCCGAGGTGCGCACGGTGAAAGTGGGCCAGCGCATCGGCACGATGTGGATCATCGAAGAGGGCCTCAGCGAGGGTGAGCGCGTGGTGGTGGAAGGATTCTCGCGCGTGAAGAACGGCGCGCCGGTCACGCCGAGCGAGGCTCCTGCCGTGATTCCCGCCGTGGCTGGGGCGAGGTAACGATGGTCCGCTTCTTCATCAATCGGCCCGTCGTTGCCATCGTCATCTCCATCATCACCGTCCTGGGCGGCCTGGCGGCGCTGTTCACTCTGCCGGTCGAACAGTTCCCGGACATCGTCCCTCCGCTCATCCAGATCCAGGGCCAGTACCCGGGCGCGGACGCGATCACGATCGAACAGTCCGTGGCCACGCCCATCGAGCAGCAGATGAACGGCGTGGAGAACATGCTCTATCTGCAGTCGGTCAACGCCGGCGACGGATCGTTCTCCACGCGCGTGACGTTCGACGTCGGCACGGACCGCAACACCGCGCAGGTCAACGCGCAGAACCGCGTCACGCAGGCCGGACCCAGCCTGCCCACGGAGGTGAACCAGTTCGGGCTCACGTACCGGAAGGCGCAGGGCTCGCCGCTGATGCTGATCTCGCTCTATTCGCCGAAGGGGACTTACGACCCGCTCTTCATCGGCAACTACGCGCTGATCAACGTCAACGACGCCGTGTATCGCGTGCCCGGTGTCGGGCAGGTGCTGAACTTCGGCGCATCGGAGTACTCGATGCGCATCTGGGTCAAGCCCGAGCAACTCGCCAAGCTGGGCCTGACGGCCGGCGATCTGCAGCGCGCCATCCAGCAGCAGAACAGCGTGAATCCGTCCGGGCAGATCGGCGCCGAGCCGGTGCCGGCGGGACAGGAGTTCACGTACACGGTGCGCTCGCAGGGACGCCTGGTGACGGCCGAGGAGTTCAGTGCGATCGTGGTGCGGAGCAATCCGGACGGCTCGGCGGTGCGATTGGGCGACGTGGCACGCGTGGAACTGGGCGCGCTGTCGTACCGGCAGCGCGCGCGCTTCAACGGCAAGCCTTCCGCGAACGTGGCCGTGTTCCAGGCCCCGGGCTCGAACGCGCTCGAAGTCGCGGAAGGCGTGAAGAAGGTCATGGCGGAGTTGCAGCAGCGCTTCCCCGAGGACCTCGCGTACACGGTGTCCATCGACACGACGCGGCCCGTGACCGAGGGCATCCGCGAGATCCGGCAGACGCTCATCGAGGCCATGCTCCTGGTGATCCTGGTCGTGTTCATCTTTCTGCAGAACTGGCGGGCCACGCTGATTCCCATCGTGGCCGTGCCCGTGTCGCTCATCGGCACGTTCGCGATCTTTCCGCTGCTGGGCTTCTCCATCAACACGCTCTCGCTCTTCGGGCTCGTGCTCGCGATCGGCCTCGTGGTCGACGACGCGATCGTCGTCGTCGAGGCGGTCGAGCATCACATCGAGAAAGGCCTCTCGCCGCGCGCGGCCACGATCCAGGCCATGAAGGAAGTGTCCGGTCCGGTCGTGGCCATCGCCCTGATCCTCTCCTCGGTTTTCCTGCCCGTGGCCTTCATCGGCGGCATTCAGGGCCGACTCAATCAGCAGTTCGCCGTGACCATCGCCGTGTCGGTGCTGATCTCCGCGTTCAACGCGCTGACGCTCTCGCCCGCGCTGTCGGCGCTGCTCCTGCGTCCGCGCAAGAAGTCGAACGGTCTGCTGGCCCGCTTCTTCGGCGGCTTCAACCGCGTCTTCGAGCGCTTCACGCGCGGCTACCTCAGCACCTCCGCGCTGCTCATCCGCAAGGCCGCCATCGGCATCGCGCTGCTGGTCGCGTTCGCCGTCGTGGCCGGCCTCCTCGGCAACAAGCTGCCCGGCAGCTTCGTGCCGCAGGAAGACCAGGCCTACATGCTCATCAACGTGCAACTGCCCGACGCTTCGTCGCTGCAACGCACGGATGTGGTGGCGCGCAAGGTCGAGAAGATCCTGGCCGAGACGAAGGGCGTGCAGTACTACAACAGCATCGTCGGCTTCAGTCTCCTCTCGTCCGTGTCGGCGTCGTACACGGCGACGTTCTTCTCGCAGCTCGAGAGTTGGGAGCTGCGTCACGGGGAAGGGCTGTCCGCGGACGAGATCGTGCAGAAACTCAACGGCCGCTTCCGCGCGGAGATCCCCGAGGCCACCATCTTCGCGTTCCAGCCACCGCCCATTCCCGGTCTCGGAACCGCGGGCGGCTTCTCGCTCTGGTTGCAGGATCGCAGCGGCTCGACGCCGGCGTTCCTCGACGAGAATCTGCAGAAGTTCCTGGTCGCGGCACGCGCGCGTCCGGAGCTGCAGAACGTGAACAGCACGTTCCGCGCGGCCGTGCCGCAGGTGTACGTGGACGTCGATCGCGACAAGGCCCTCAAGCAGGGCGTGCCCGTCAGCGAGGTCTACCAGACCATGCAGACGTTTCTCGGCGGCTCGTTCGTCAACCAGTTCAATCGCTTCGGCCGGCAGTGGCGCGTCTTCCTGCAGGCCGATGCGGAAGACCGGCTGACGCCGGAGTCCATTGGCCAGTTCTACGTGCGCAACAACGACGGCAACATGGTGCCGCTGTCCGCGGTCACGACCGTGCGCCAGACCTCGGGGCCGGAGTACACGCAGCGCTTCAATCTCTATCGCGCCGCGCAGGTCACCGGAAGCGCCGCGCCGGGCTACAGCTCGGGCCAGGCCATCGCCGCGCTCGAGGACGTGGCGCGCACGACGCTGCCCCGCGAGATGGGCTACGACTGGTCCGATCTCTCGTTTCAGGAGAAGCGCGCGGCCGGTACGACGTCCCGCGTCTTCGTGATGTCGCTGCTGTTCGTGTTCCTCATTCTGGCCGCGCTGTACGAGAGCTGGTCGCTGCCGTTCAGCGTGCTGCTCTCGGTGCCGGTGGCCATCTTTGGCGCCTTCGCCGGACTGCTGCTCCGCAAGTACGACTTCGACGTGTACGGCCAGATCGGTTTGGTCGTGCTCATCGGACTGGCCGCGAAGAACGCGATTCTGATCGTCGAGTTCGCGAAGGCGGAGCTGGAGAAGGGACGCGATGTCGTCAGCGCCGCGCTGGAAGGAGCGAGGATTCGTCTGCGTCCCATCCTCATGACTTCGTTCGCGTTCATCCTCGGCTGCGTGCCGCTCTGGCTGGCCAGCGGAGCCGGCGCGGCCGCCCGCCGCATCCTCGGCACGGTCGTCGTCGCGGGCATGCTCGCCGCGACCTGTCTGGCCATCTTCCTCATCCCCGTGCTCTACGTGGTCGTGGAGCGCTTCGCGGGATCGGAGAAGAAGGTGGCCGTGCGTCGCGCCGAGGAAGAAGAGCTGGCCCTGGAGGTCGCGCCTTGAAGCAGCCCGTGACAAGAATCGCTCTCACGCTTCACCTCGCGCTGGCGCTGAGCGCGTGTACGGTTGGCCCCGCGTATCAGCGTCCGCCGGTCGCAGTGCCGGACGATGTCTACGGCGCGGCCAGTCCAGCGACCGCGGAGTCGCTCGCGGATACGCAATGGTTCGACCTCTTTCAGGATCCGCAACTGCGCGTGCTGATCGAAGAGGCGCTGCGCAACGGCTTCGACGTGCGCGTTGCCGCCGCGCGCGTGGAAGCGGCCCGCGCTCGCGCGGGCATCGCGAATTCCGCGCGCTCTCCGGACGTCGACGGACAGGTGCTCGCCGGAGTGGGCCGTGAAGGTGGCGACACCGGCGGTGCCGTCGCGGCCAATGTCGCCGCGGGCTGGGAGCTCGACCTATGGGGTCGCGTGCGGCGGCTCAATGAAGCGGCGCGCGCACAGTACCTCGCGTCCGAGGAGGGTCAGCGTGCGGTGCGACTCGCGCTGGCGTCGGAAGTGGCCTCGACGTACTTCGAGCTGCGCGAGCTCGACGAAGAGCTCGACATCGCCCGGCGCACCACCGCTGCCTTTCAAAGCACGTACGACCTCTTCGATCGGCGCCTGCGCGGAGGCACGGCCTCGGGACTGGAGACCGCGCGCGCGGAAGCGCTGCTCGCCAACGCCGCGGCGCAGATCCCCGCCATCGAGCGCAACATCCTGGCCGCGGAGAATCAACTGAACGTGCTCCTGGGCCGCATGCCTGGTCCCATCGAACGCGGCCCGTCGCTCGCTGAGCAAGCGCTGCCGCCATCGGTTCCCGCGGGATTGCCGGCCGCGCTCCTGCTCCGCCGGCCTGATGTGCGAGCGGCGGAGCAGCAGCTCATCGCCGCAAACGCGAACGTGGGCGTCGCCGAGGCCGCGTTCTATCCGGCCATCTCGCTCACGGGACTCCTCGGCGTGCAGAGCACCGACCTCTCCGAGCTCTTCGGCGAGGGCCGTGTGTGGCGCATCCAGGCCGGCCTGCTCGGCCCGATCTTCAACGCCGGACGTCTGCGCAATCAGCAGCGCGTGGCCGTCGCGCAGTTCGACGAGGCGCGCGTCGACTACGAGCGCGCCGTGACCGAAGCCCTCGCGGACGTTTCCACTTCGCTCGTGACGATGGAGAAACTCGCCGCCACCGAGAGCGCCCGCGCCCGCGCAGTCCGCGCCAACGAAGACGCCGTGCGCCTGGCCACCCTCCGCTACGACTCCGGCCTCTCCGCCTACTTCGAAGTCCTCGACGCGATGTCCCAACTCCTCACTGCCGAAAACGCCCTCGCCCGCACCCGCCGCGACCGCCTGGTCGCCCTCGTCCACCTCTACCGCGCCCTGGGCGGCGGCTGGGGGTAGTCGTGTTTCATTCAGTACGATCGGGAGAGAAGCCTCGACGAGGAGCGCCGGCGTCCCGCCGGCTGGCGGAGCGGCGTCCCGCCGCGGGCGGGGGCCTTGGGAGCCGAAAACGTGACCTCGCGAGGGCTGCTTCAACGCCCGAACACGATCCCCCGCCCCCGGGGGCGAGACGCCCCCGGGCCAGCCGGCGAGACGCCAGCGCTCCGCCTCGGGACGGACAACTCTCGCCATGAACCACTGCAATTCGCGATGAGCACACACCGAGCACAGCCGAAGGCGGATGAGGGGTCTCCGGGTCTCCCTTGTGGCAGGTACGCAGAATGGGTCTCTTGCTTTCGGGCGCGCCCTCCGCGTGAACGGGCCTGGGCACATCCGCCGTTGTCAACGGTGCTACGTGAACGGGTTGAGGAGTTCGATCGCGCAACCGTCAAAGTCGCGGACGTTTCGGGTCACGAGCGTCAAGCCATGGACCTGGGCGGTGGCGGCGATCAGGATGTCTGCTTGAGATCGGGTAGTTCCGGCCGCTCGCAGTTCCCCGCGCATTACGCCAGCGCGTTCGGCGATGGTGCGTGAGATTGGAAGAACGTCACAGGCGTCGGCAAGAAACCGCTCGAACCAGTCGCGAATCCTGGCGTTGGGCTTCCAGGACAGTCCGAACTGAATCTCTTCGAGCGTGATGACGCTGATCGCGAGACGTTCGAGACCGCCGGCCCAGGCGATGACGCCCGGGTTGGGTCGCGGCCGAACCAGCTCACTGAGGACGTTTGTGTCCGTCAGCCAGGGCATCGATCGTCCTCACGAACTCGTTCCGGCGCGACCGGCGGCGTGGCACAGGCAGCGACGCTTTTTCTTCCTTGAACAACTCCCGCGCTTCCTGAAAACGCTCGGCGATCGTGATCCGGCCGGTGATGGCCGAGACGTTGGCCTCATCCACGGCGACCACGGCAGCCACCAACCGGTTGCGTCGGTAGATGAGCTGGGGATGGCGCTCGCTCCGTTTGAGAAGCTCGGAGAACTGCTGCTTGGCCTCACCGACGTTCCACCCGTTCTTGTCCATCTCGCCGTCGCAACATGTCCAAGTCAAGCGCCATTCCGTCCGTCCTCAACCGGCTTGTCCGGCCGTGAAGGCGGCGTCCTCGCCGGCTGGCCGAGCGGCGTCTCGCCGCGGGTGGGGGCGTTCGAAGCCGAAAATGAAAGTGTCGAGAGAGTGTGCTCTTCGCGTGCAGCGTGCTTCCCCCGCCCGCCCCGGGGGCGAGACGCCCCCGGGCCAGCCGGCGGGACGCCGGCGCTCCGCGCGAGTAGCGGGCGATACCACCCGCGGTAGCGGGCGCTACCACGCGGTGGCGCCGCCGCCTTCTCCAACAAAAAGGCGGGCGCTTGCGCGCCCGCCTTGGTGGATCGATGCGGGAAACCCTATCCGCGGCGGAGGAACAACATGCCAAGGCCGGCGAGGAGGGCGGCGAGGGCGAGGAGGCCGAGGTGGTCGAGGGCGGGGATCGGGTGCATGGCGGCGACGGCGGCGACGGAGAAGGACGTGGGGTTGGCGGCGCCGGGCTGCGAGGCGTCGTCGGTGGTGCCGGCGGATTCGTTGGTGCCGTTGCCGTCGGCGTCGTAGGCGATGGTGCCCTGGTTGGTGATGGTCGTGCCTGGGGTGATGACGCTGTTGATCGTGGCCTGGATGGTGATCGTCACGGAGCTGCTGGGAGCGATGGAGCCGTTCCAGATGACGGTGTTGGTGCCGATCGAGACGCCGACTGAGCCGGAGCTCGACGTCGCGGAGACGAGCGTGAGCTGCGGCGGGAGGATGTCCGTGAATTCGGCGCCGGGGTTGTCGGCCTGTGTGGCCGGGCCGGAGTTGGTGAGCACGATCGTGTAGGTGACGGTGCTGCCCGGGACGAAGGTGCCGGACGCGGACTTGGTGCCGGTGACATTCGCCGGCGAGAGGACGGTGGTCGTCTCGGTGTCGGACTCATTGCCGGTGTTCGGATCGGTGGTGGCGCTGGAGACGGTGGCCGTGGCGGTGAGGATGCTGTTCGGTGCGACGGCCGGGTTGACGTCGACCACGAGCGTGAAGACCGCGTCGCCGAGGCCGAGGTTTGCGTGGGTGCAGTTCACGGTGCCGGTTCCGCCCACGGCCGGCGTGGTGCAGGACCAGCCTCCCGGCGCGGAGAGTGACGTGAACGTGGTGTTCGCGGGAACGGGGACGCTCAGCGTGGCCGTGTTGGCGTTGGTGGTGCCGGCGTTGTTCACGGTGATGGTGTAGGTGAGGCTGGCGTCCGGCATCACGGGATCGGGGCTGTCGGTGATGGTCACCGAGAGATCGGCGGAGCCGATCCCGACCGTGGTCGTGGCCGTGGCGCTGTCGTTGCCGGTGTTCGAGTCGTTCGTCGCGGACACGGTGGCGGTGTTGGTGAGCACGGTGCCGGTGGCGACGGATCCGTCGACGTTCACGATGAGGGTGAAGACGGCGTTGCCCGGCGCGAGGGTGGCGATCGTGCAGTTCACGAGACCGGTGCCGCCCACGGCGGGCGTGGTGCAGGACCAGCCTCCCGGCGGGGCGAGGGATACGAACGTCGTGCCCGTGGGCAGTGTGTCGGAGAGCGAGACCGTGAAGGCGTTGCTCGGTCCGGCGTTGTTCACGGTGATCGTGTAGGTGAGGTTCGCGGCAGGCGAGACCGGGTCGGGTGTGTCGACCTTGGACACGGAGAGATCGGCCGACGTGTCTACGGTGGTCGTGGCCGTGCCGGTCTCGTTGCCGGTGTTCGGATCCGAGGTGGTCGAGGAAACCGTTGCGTTGTTGGTGATCACGGTGCCGGAGGCGGTCGACGGATCGACGTTGACCGTCAGGGTGAAGACGGCGCTGCCGGCGGCGAAGCTGGCCATCGTGCAGGTCACGGTGCCGGTGGCGCCGACCGCGGGCGTGGTGCAGGACCAGCCGCCCGGCGAGGAGATCGACACGAAGGTCGTGCTCGCGGGCAGCGTGTCGGAAAGAGAGACCGAGGCGGCGTTGCTCGGGCCGGCGTTGTCCACGGTGATCGTGTAAGTGAGGTTGTTGCCCGCGGTGACCGGATCCGGCGAGTCCGTCTTGGTGACGGAGAGATCGGCGGACGTGGCCACGGTGGTCGTGGCCGTGTCGGACTCGTTGCCTGTATTCGCGTCGGTGGTGGCCGAGCTGATGGACGCGGTGTTGGAAAGCACCGTTCCCACGGCGACCGAGGAGTCGACGTTCACGACGATCGTGAAGAAGTCGACCGTTACCCCGAACGACGGGTTCGTACACGCGACGGTTCCCGTCGCGCCAATCGCTGGAGTGGTGCAGGACCACGCTCCGGTCGTCGAGAGCGACACGAAGGTCGTGCCTGCAGGCAGGGTGTCCGTGAAGCTGGCGCTGGCCGCGTTGCTGGGGCCGTTGTTCGTGAGCGTGATCTGGTAGGTGAGGTTGTTGCCCGCGGTGACCGGATCCGGCGAGTCGGTCTTGGTCAGGGACAGATCCGAGGAGGCAGCGACGGTGGTGGTGGCGGTGCCGGTCTCGTCGCCCGGGTTGGCTTCGCCGGCAGCCGAGGTGACAGTGGCGTTGTTGGTGAGCACCGTGCCAGCGGTGGTTGACGCCGCGACGTTGACCGTCAGCGTGAAGACGGAGCTGCCTACGGCCATCGACGCGTTGTTGCAGGTGATGGTGCCGTTCGCGCCCACGGCGGGAGTGGTGCAACTCCAACCGGCGACCGCAGACAGGGACACGAAGGTCGTCCCCGCGGGAATGGTGTCGGACCACGACGCCGAGCTCGCGACGTCGGGGCCGTTGTTGGTCACGGTGATGGTGTAGGTGAGGTTGTTGCCGGCGGTGACCGGATCGGGCGAATCGGTCTTCGTCAACACCAGATCGGCGATGGCGAAGAGACCCACGACGACCGGGTCGTGATCGGCGGCGCGGTACGGGGACGCGGGCTGGAAGACGACGCGCGGCGGGACGAGTGCGGAGCCGTCGGGCTTCTCTTCGAACGCGGACTCGCCGGTGTCCTTGATCTCATCGCTGTAATCGAAGAGCGGGATCTCGTCGGCGTTGATGTGCCAGTTGTTCGCGCCCGTGACCTGGCCGAGGAGGCTGGCGCTGGCGAAGGCGAAGTCGAGATGGCCGAGCTGGCCGTCGAAGAGGTAGGAGTACGTCGTGGGCCCGAGGAACGTGGTGGTGAGGTCGCTGAAGCCGCCACCCTCGAGAGTGGTGACGGGGTCTTCGCTCGCATACGCGTTGAAATCGCCGACCATGAGCACGTCGGGATCGCCGGCCGCGGGAAGAACAGTGCCCGTGATCCAGGTCAGCATGCGGCCGGCCTGGTCCGTCCGCGTCTCGTTGAAGCAGCCCGCGCCATCGCCGGCATCCGCGTCACCCGGTGCCCCGCCGCCGCAGCCCTTGGACTTGAAGTGGTTGGGGATGAAGGTGAAGCGCTCGCCGAAGGCGGGGTTCAAGGCGTCGACGACGTCGAAGGTCTGCGCGGTCGGCGGGCGGTTGTGGACGGAGTCGAGGTCGACCAGGGCCGCACCAACAGGCGAGAGGACGCCCGTGCGATAGATGATGAAGTTGCGAATGGCGTCGGTGCCGACGGTGCCGCCGGTGTTGACGAAGGTGTACGGGTGCGCGCCGCCGCAGAGAGTGTTCACGGCGCCGACGAGGTCGGTGATGGTGGCCGCGGCGGTGTTCTCCATCTCCACGAGGCCGGCCACGTCGGGGTTGATGGTGCAGATGACGATGGAGGCGCGCTCGCGCTGGCGATTGAGCTCGGCCACGCTGTCGGCGCCGCGGCAGTCGAGCGTGCCGCCGGGGCCGCACGGACCGCTGCTGTTCGACGCAGTGGTGTCGATGGTGGTGAAGTAGTTGAGCATGTTCATGCCCGCGGCGCGGATCGCACCGCCGACCGTGGGCGGCGTGGCGGGACGCGGGTTGGCGACGGTGAAGGTGGCCGGCGTGGCGGCGGTGGGCCGGATGCGCCAGGTGTCGGCGCCGGTGCCGGGGAAGGACCAGTGCAGGACGCCGGTCAGTCCGTTCACGAGATCGCCGCCGCGGAAGAAGTCGGTGCCTTGCGTGCCGATGGAGAGGCCGCCGTTGGCGCGCGGATGGTAGACGAACTGCATTCCGTCCGTCTGGAAGGGGGTGAGGTTGCCGTTCTGATTGTTGTTGTCGTCGTCGACGATGACCCGGCGCCGGTCGAGGTCCGCGAGGTGGGCGTTGTATCCGGCCACCGACGGCGCGTTGTGCTCGGTGAACTGGTACGGGCGGCCACCTTCGTACAGCTCGATGTGGCCGAAGCGGGCCAGCTCGAAGTACTCGGCGACGGTGAGCGTATCCACGAAGGTCACGCGCATTCCTTCGCGTGCCTCGTAGAAGTCGTTGACCACGCCCACCACCGGCAGATCGATCGATGCCGGTGTGACCTGCGCGAGGTTGTTCCCGGCATTCGTGATGAGGACCGACGGCGCGGTAGAAGCGGTGATCTCGGTCATGCCGTTGAATTCGGACACGACGCCCGTAGCCTGCACGCGCTGCCCCTCGGCCACGGCAGTCGGACACGAGCTGCAGAAGACGAAGATGCCTTCCGAGGTGGCGGGATCGGCGTCCGCATCCGCGTCCTCTTCCTGCAGGAAGAAGCCGGCGAGCTGGCCGGAAGCCTGGTAGTCGCCGATGACGACGCCCTCGATGGTCACCGTCGCGCCGGGGATGGGAGTGGCGGCGCCGTTGCCCTGGACATCGTGGATGAAGGTGATGGTCGGCGGCGGGTTGACCGTCACGGCCACGACGCAGTTCGCGGTCTGCGGCGAGCCGTCGTTGTTGGCCCACTGGATGGTCACGCTGTAGTTGTTGGCTGGCGTGACCGAGGTGACGTCCAGGGTGGCATTGGCCGTTCCGCCGACGCCGCCCGCGGGCGTGAATCCGGTGAGGGTGATGGTGCCCGGATCGGAGGGCGTGATGCTGGTGATGGTCGCGCTGACGACGGTGCCGTCGGCATCGGTGGCGCTGACGCCGGCGGAGGTCGCGGTGCCGACGTTCGTGGTGAGGTTGGCGGGACAGGTGGGCACGACGGGCGCGTTGACGACGCCGCCCTGCGGAGTGAGGGAGAAGTCGTCGACCGCGAGGCCGTCATCCGCGCCGCTGGCGTCGGTCTCGGTCCAGCGGATCCAAAAGGTCGCGCCGTTGGCGATGCTCAGCGCGGGGATGCTGACCGGGGCGATGACGGTGCGATTGGCCGCGGCGTTGCCGTCTTTTGCGCCGGCGGTGACGGTCACGGGCGTGACGAAGTTCAGCGCCGCCACGCCGGTCCAGGTTCCCGTGGTGAGGGAGGTGGCGTTGAGGCTGTACTCGAAGCTGATCTGGTCGGTGCGAGCGGCAGTGCCGAGGCGCCACTCCTCGCCGGTGTACCCAACGTCGAGACTGGTGAGGGTGGCGCCGGTGTTGTTGGTGTAGCAGGCCCCGAAGATCGGGATGAGCGTGCCGCTGCGCAGTCCACCGAGCGCGCGGTCCGTCGCCGCCGCGGCACCGTAGCTGTAAGTGTCCCCGGTGTTGCTGGCGCCGGTGTCGACCGCGTACTGCTCGTTGTCGCGCGCGCCGCCGCCGGACTCGGTCATGAACCACCCGGTGATGGTCAGGTTGTTCGTGGTGCTGCCGGCCGTGTTGGAGAGCGTGTCGAAGTTCTGCGTCGATGCAGACGCCAGGGTGGTGAGGCTCACACACTGGGCCTCCATCGGCACGGTCAGGAACAGGACGGGCAGGAGCGACAGCAGCAACGCGAGCGAGGCACGGCGAGCGATCATGAAGTCTCCGTACGGACGTTTTTCAGGGAGTGGAAGGGGGCGGGTGGTACCGAGAGAACAGCGAAATCGGTCGTCGTGTCCGCACCGCGGGCGCACGACGTGCTGCATGGAAATGGACCCCGACGTGAACCTTGGCTGTTCGAGACGCAACACCGCCACGAATCATGCGGAAAGGGAGGTTCGATGCTTGTAGCAGCAAGTCCGAGACCGCGTCAATCGGCAAAGTGCGGATTCGACGAGCGGCACTTTCTCCGGTGCCTGAGTCCGGCGCGCGGCGCGCAACATCTCCTCCGGCCAGTC
>Ga0307505_10002185_pt1 | contig 14003 bp, 11 predicted proteins | sample 23_S_MG_FD_202183 | JGI IMG/M metagenome (GOLD analysis project Ga0307505, IMG submission 202183) | Soil microbial communities from Populus trichocarpa stands in riparian zone in the Pacific Northwest, United States - 23_S | ecosystem: Environmental > Terrestrial > Soil > Riparian zone > Trees...
ATCAGGTGATGGTGCGGGAGATGAAGGACCGCGGCCGCGAACGGCCACTGACCACCCTCAACCACAAGCTCCACCAAGAAACCCGTTGGAGCCAATGGGAAGAAACCTGGATTAAAAGCCACGATGGCTACGAGATTCAGGGCTGGATCATCAAACCGCCTGATTTTGATCCGACGAAGAAGTACCCGGCCCTCATCGAAATTCATGGTGGGCCGCTGGCCCAATACGGCCACAACTTTATGCACGAATTTTTCTACCTGGCGGCGCAGGGGTATGTGGTTACCTTCTGCAACCCGCGAGGGGGGTGGGGGTACGGGCAATCTCATGCTGGCAGCATCACCCATCGCTGGGGCACGGATGATTATGCCGACATGATGGCCTGGGCTGATCACATCGCCAGCCAGCCGTATGTGGACGCCGACCGCATGGGGGTGACCGGTGGCAGTTATGGTGGCTATATGACCAACTGGATTGTCAGCCATAGCCATCGCTTCAAGGCGGCCATTACCGAGCGCAGCGTTAGCAACTTGATCAGCATGTACGGCTCCTGTGACTCCAATTGGCTCTTCCAGACCTGGTGGTCGGATCATATGCCTTGGGAAAAGGTAGATGAATATTGGGATCAGTCACCCATCAAATACATTGGCAATGTCAAAACACCGACGATGGTCATTCACAGTGAGCAGGATTTTCGCTGTGACAAGGAGCAGGGGGAACAGGTGTATGTGGCGTTGAAACGGTTGGGAGTCGAGACAGAGTTTATTCTCTTCCCAGCAGAAAACCATGAGTTATCCCGGGCTGGCCGCACCGACCGGCGCGTGGCTCGTTTGCACCACATCCGCCGCTGGTTTGATACCTATTTGCAGGAATGATGGTTCCCCGCTTGTAGTGACCGCTTTAGCGGGCTAACCGACTAAAGTCGTCACTACCAACCTCGGAAGTTGCTTGTTCTGGCGGTTATCGCGGACAGCAAATCGGTGTAGTGAGGTGTTGGCGTACCGGTCAATGTTGGTGATGAACTGCTCCAGGGAGGTGGCCCTATTCTCCGACAAATTTTATCACCGGGTCAAATGTTCCGGGCCAAAATGATCGGGGAGAAGCGTGTGCAGACTGGTTTCACGCAGATTACCCTGGCCATCGCCTAGCCAGACGGGAATATCCCCGGCAAACTCGCTGATGACCTGGCGACACGCTCCACAAGGAGAACCACCATTATCAGTGATGACGACAATGGCCTGTACCCGTTGCACACCTTCGGAGACGGCCTTAAAGATGGCGATGCGTTCGGCACAAACGGTGAGGCCGTAAGAGGAGTTTTCGACGTTGACGCCGGTGAAGATTCGGCCATCATCGGCTAAAATGGCGGCACTAACGAGGTAATGGGAGTAGGGGGCGTAGGCATGATGGCGGGCCTGGCGTGCGGCCGCGACCAGCATTGTTTTCATGGCTGACAAATCAGTCGCCGGGGATGGTGATTGACCGGGCAAACGTGCCGCATCACGCTTCAATCGTGAATCATCTATCATCTGTTGCTCTACCCGGCTCCCCGCTGGAACTATAGCCTGGCGAATAATCACGTTAGGTCCAATGAGGCAATCTTCGCCGATGTGGGTCTGGCCTTGCAAGTAGCTATTGGGCCAGATAACCGTATCCAGGCCAATGGTCACCTCGGCATCAATGTAAGTAGTGGCTGGATCAATAATTGTCACGCCAGCCTCTAACCATTTTTGCACGGTGCGGGCACGGAAAGCCCGTTCCACCTCGACCATTTCCGCTCGTGTGCCCGCCCCCAAACATTCCGTGACATCATCGGTCATAATGGCCGTCACCCCCCGCTCCTGTTTGACGGCCAATTCCACCATATCGGTCAGGTAATATTCCGGACCCGTGCGAGCCTGGCGCACAGGCAGTTTGTCCAGGTTGTCCCACAACCACTCGGCCTCAAAACAGTAAACACCTACGTTATGCTCGGTCAGAGAGAGGAGTTCGGCCGTGTTGGGACGACGTCGGGCTTCGGCGACTTCGACAATTTCCTGCACCTGACCTTGTTCATCACGCACGACCCGACCAAAGGCTGAGGTAAGCTCACCTTTGACGGTTAACAAGGCGATGGCGGAACCCGTTTGGGTCTGGGTTTGAGCCATCTGGTGCAGGGTGGTGGCTTTGAGGAGAGGCATATCGCCGTAGGTGACGATCACTTGCTCGGCGCGGCCGCGAAGCAAACCACGCGCCATCAGGGTAGCATGACCAGTTCCCAACTGTTCCCGCTGAAACACGTAATTGGCGTGCTCTCCCAGGAGCTTGGAGACCCCCTCATCATCCGGGGCGATGACGAGGACGGGGGGGATGGTGGCTACGGTTGCGGCCGCGTCAAAGGCATGTTGCACCATTGGCTTGCCGCCCACCTCATGGAGAATCTTCTGCTTCTTGGAATTCATGCGGGTTCCCTTGCCCGCCGCCAACAGAACAACAGCCACACTGTTCATGGTGAACGCCTCCTACGAAAATAAGTTTCGAGTTTCGAGTTTCGAGTTTCGGGTTTCAAGACAAAGCTCCCACTCGCTACTCGCAAACTCGCTGTTTTCATCCATCTTGGTGCGCCGCAGGCCCATGGGGAACTCCTGTGAAAATAGCTTGTCAGCCGGTCAGCCCTCAGCTTGTCAGCCTAAGCATGGAAAGGTTAGCGCTAACAAGTTGATGGCTTTTTATTCCTGCGGGTGAACCCCCAAAATAAGGCACTAGATAAAAAAAGGACTGAGTAAAAAAATTACTCAGTCCTCATGCCTCAGTTCTCATACCTGAGTGGTAGCTGAGGTGGTAGGATTCGAACCTACGGATGTCGGATTCAAAGTCCGATGCCTTAGCCACTTGGCGACACCTCAATAAGTGGGAGCTATCATAGCCGATTCAGGCGGTTTTGGCAACCATTTTTGCGGCCGCGCAACAGGCTGGTTCACCTATTTTCATTTGTAGTGACGACTTGAGTCGGTCAGCCCGCTAAAGTAGTCACACCAAACCAGGAGTGATTATTATCACTACATTTCCTGACGGCCATCCAGGGCACGGCTGAGCGTGAGTTCATCGGTGTATTCTAGGTCGCCGCCCATGGGCAGACCACGAGCCAACCGGCTTAACTTAAGCCCAGCACGCGCCAGGCGTCGTTGCAGATAAAGGGCTGTGGAATCCCCTTCCAGGGTGACATTGGTAGCGATGATGATCTCGCGGAACTCCCCTTTTTCTACCCGCTGGAGCAGTTCGGCCACTTTCAAATCTTCCGGGCCAATGCCTTCGATGGGGGAGATGGCTCCGTGTAGAACATGATAGCGGCCGCGAAAAGCCCGCGTTTTTTCAATCGCCACCAGGTCTAGCGGCTCTTCTACCACACACAACAGGTTGGTGTCCCGGTTGGGGTCAGCACAGACAGGGCAGGGGTCTTCTTCTGTGATGTTCCAGCAGGTAGAACAGAGGCGGGTGCTGGTTTTTAGCTCATTGAGCGCGGCCGCGAGGTCTGTGGCCAGCTCGTTACCCCCACGCAAGAGATAAAAGGTCAGCCGGGAGGCCGTCTTGGGGCCAACACCAGGCAAACGAGCCAGTTCGTTAATCAATCGGTTGACGGAACGAGGGAGAACATTAATTGCCATAGGAATACAGGGGGACTAAGAGATTTAACAAAGGGGTGTTTCATTTCGGTTGAGGCGAAGAAAACAATTAATCGGTGAATTCGTGAATTGTTGAATGGTTAACGAGGGAAACGTCTCCCGTTTCATTAACAATTCAACAATTCAACAGTTCAACAATTAATTATTCAACTCATTTGAAACACACCCTTTAACAAATCGCTCAGTCGCTTCGTCTCTCAACTACAGTCCGGCTAACAAATCACCTAAGCCCAGACCACCAGTTAAACCTTCCATTTTTTCTGCGGCCGCGGTCTGCGATTGTTCCATGGCCGTGTTGACCGCCGTCATGATCAGGTCTTGTAACATCTCCGGGTCTTCCGGGTCAATCACTTCCGGGTTGATGACAATGGACTTAATACGCTGATGCCCGGTGACAACGATGGTAATCGCCCCACCGCCAGTTGTAACCGTATATTCTTCTTGCTCCAGCGATTCACGTTGTTGCAACATATCCTGTTGCATCTTCTGCACCTGGGCCAGCATATTTTGTTGGTTGCCGCCCCCCCCTGGTGCTTTTTTCTTGGCGGGTTTTCCGCGAAAATTAAACTTAGACATAATTCTCTCCTGCAGAAATGGGTACACGGATTACACGGATGGCCACGGATTAAGAAAATCGGTGTGAATCCATGACATGATGTGAAAAAATGAGTTCCTACGAGTTCCTTTAAGAGCCTGTTAGAAAATTAACGGTTCTTGAGATTCACTAACGCATTACACCTGTCATTCTGAGGAGTCCGCGACGAAGAATCCCGTTTACTTTGCTTGGCCCAGGCTTCTCTAGGGTCAAGTTCAAGGGATTCTTCGCTCCGAAGACTCCGCTCAGAATGACAATTTGAAGTGTCACTGGCATACAACGATTGTCAGTGCAAGAGCCTGTTAGAAAATTAAAGGCTCTAGCGGCAAACCACCCAACCCGAATGCCTGTTTTCTATTCTACCACCTGACCCCCCAACTCTTGCGCCAGAGAACTAAACTCTTCGCGGCTGATCTTTGGGGTTGGGGGGGTCGAGGGTGGGCTGTATTGGCCGGTAATGACCACACGCACCCGGTAGTCGTTGCCAAACAGGGAACGCAACGCATCGGCTACAATATCCAGGGCATTGGGCACGCCATCAAATTTCTCTTTAAGGATGGGAAAGTCGAAACCCAAGACCAGCGTTTTGCCCTCTGTAGCCAGGGGTTTGGCGGAATTGAGAAGTGCGCCCAGGTTACGATTCTGCCCTTTGGCCAGTTCAGCCAGTTCGCGCCAGCGACCTTGCACCATCGGAATGGTAAACCCTTCGGTCACGCTGGCTGGGACTCCGGGTGGAGGGGATGGCACTTTCGTTGGTGCAACTTTTTCTTTGGCGGGGGTAGAAACAGCCGGGGGAGTAAAGATGGGTGGTGGGGCTGTGGTTTGGGCCACGGGGCCAGCCGGGGCGACGGGTATGTCGGTGGGGTAGGCGACGGTAGGAATGACGGCATGGATGGTGTCGGTGGATGACGCGGCCGCGATAGATTCCACAAATGCCAGTTCCAGCGGTAATTGTGGCTGCCAGCTACTCACTGTGGTCAAGGCGGCCTCATTAAATCGTTTCAGCGTCTCCACCAGATGATGACGAGGCGCACGCCGCGCCTGTTCATCCATCTCCTGGCGCAATTCTACCGGGCTGTCCAAAACGATATGGCCGCCAGCCGTCTGGATCAACAACACATCGCGCAGATACGACACCATCTGCCGGGCCATCTGGCGGGCATCTGCCCCGGAAGCTAATGCACCATGCAAAATGTGCAGCCCCTCGGCACTGTCCCCATCCAACCAGGCCGTTGTCAGATCACACACCGCCCGAATAGGAGCCGTGCCCAACACGGCCTGCGCCCGCTCCAGGGTGATGCGGTCATTCGGGCCAGTTACCAGTTGATCCAGCAAACTTTCGGCATCACGCAGGCTACCCGCACCATGTCGGGCCACCATTTCCAGGGCATCCCGGTCAATTTGCAACCCTTCCTGCTCCACCATCCAGTTCAACCGCTGATTTATCTCCGTCAGCGTCAACAACCGGAAATGAAACACCTGACAACGGGATTTAATCGTTACCGGAACTTTGTGTTCTTCGGTGGTAGCCAGAACAAAAATGGCGTGGGGCGGTGGCTCTTCTAGCGTTTTAAGCAGAGCGTTGAAGGCGGCAGTTGAAAGCATGTGTACTTCGTCAATGATGTACACCTTGTAGCGCCCTTCGCTGGGTGAAAAATTGATTTTGTCGCGCAGACTGCGGATGTCATCTACACCGGTGTTGGAGGCAGCGTCAATTTCGATGAGGTCAAGGAAACGCCCTTCGCCAATGGCTTTGCAGATGGAGCAGGCATCATCCGGTCGTTCGGTGGGGTTGTCATTGAGGCAATTAACCGCTTTCGCCAGAAGCCGGGCCGAGGTGGTTTTGCCGGTTCCGCGTGGCCCCGAAAACAGATATGCATGACCAATCCGCCCGGCGGCAATGGCCTGGCGTAGGGTCCGGGTGATATGTTCTTGCCCGACAACATCATCAAATCGGGCGGGTCGCCACTTGCGATAGAGAGCCTGGGACATGGGGTTAGTTTAGCATTTAGACAGGTGGGGGGCAACTGGGTACGGGTCATTTCATTTGACAGTCCACCTGCCCAACCTATAATTACCACCAATTGTACTGGTTATTCCCCGGTTGCTGTTCATTGAAATAACAGCCTTCCCTTATGTGATTGCTACACAAGGGCCGGGGCCACAAAAGTGAGTATTGGTCCATGCCTGTCCCCAACTCTAACCCCAAGCCACTCGATGATGCGTATTGGCATTCTCTTTTTCAAGAAGAAGAGGCCTTGAGTGCGCCTCCCTGGCCCGGCTACGAAGACGAAAAATCCACTGTCCCCCATTTAGCAACTTCTCAAAATCAATCGCCGAGGGATATTAGCTGGGCGGCCGCGGAAAAAGCCTTTCACGCCGATGAGGTGCTGGAACTGCTCGTTTTGAGTTTTAATAAAGGGGGGCTACTCGTCCAGTGGCAGGGGCTACAAGGGTTTGTACCCGCTTCACAGCTGAACCATTTGCCCCATCTGCACCATGAGGCCGAGCGGTTGCGGGAGTTGGAACGACGTCAGGGACAAAGTTTGCGGCTGAAAATCATTGAACTGGATCGCTCCCGTAATCGGCTTATTTTATCGGAGCGAATGGCGGTCAGCCGTTTTACTGAGCGGGATCAACTGTTGCAGACAGTTCGCCCCGGTGATGTACTCCAGGGGCGGGTGACGAATTTTACCCAGTTTGGGGTTTTTGTAGACCTGGGGGGTATTGAAGGGCTGTTACACATCTCTGAACTTTCCTGGAGCCGGGTGGAACACCCTGGTAACGTGGTTCAGCCAGAGCAACTGCTGACGGTTAAGGTGCTTACAGTGGACACGACGGGTCAACGGATTGCCCTCAGTTTGAAGCAGATGCGCCCCGATCCCTGGCATGAGATAGAAAAGCGGTATCGTTCAGGCCAGCAAGTGACCGGAGTGGTAAGCCGGGTAGCAAGTTATGGGGCGTTTGTGCAGTTGGAAGAGGAGTTAGAGGGGCTGGTGCATACCTCGGAACTGGCCGATGGGTCCTTTTTGCACCCACGTGATGTAATCCGGCAAGGGGAACAGGTAACGGCGCGAGTGTTGCAGGTGGATGGCCGCGGCCGCAGACTGGCCCTCTCCTTACGGGTAAATAACGATTAACTATGGCTCGTTCTAAAGCCAAACCCGACCCCTCAGCTACCCCGGAAACCCCCACCCCGGCCAAACCTTCACGCGAACCGGCGCCACCACCACCCACCTGGGATGAACGCCTCATTGATGCCCTTAGCCCCTGGTGGGTAGAGATTTTAGGTGGCCTGTTGACCCTGTTGGCCGTCATCACGCTGATGGGGTTGGTGGCGTCAAATCAGGATAACTTGTTGGGTGTTTGGGTGCGCTGGAACCGGGAACTGGTTGGTTGGGGAGCCTACCCGCTCTGGCTCTCGCTCGCGGCCGCGGGCCTGCACGTTGCTCTCCGTAACACCACCCGTCCCTATCACATCGAACCGCTCCAGGTGGTGGGGTTTGAAATGCTCCTGGTGGCTGCCCTGCCCCTCAGCTACATCTTGAGTGGGGCCACCCGCTTAGACGCGCTACAACTGGATGGCCGAGGTGGTGGTTTGTTAGGTTGGGCATTGGCCGCTCCCCTGGTTGATTTTTTTGGCCCCATTTTGACCCTCTTTTTTCACATCACCTTGCTCATTTGGGGCTTTGCCCTGCTGGTCAAATTTGGCTGGGATGATCTGTTGGTGACGTTGCAACGGCTGGCGACGGCCCTGCAACAGTGGGCAGAGCAGATTGATGTGACGGATGGGAGGGAACGGCCTAAGCCGCGGCCGCGGACATCCCGCCCCACGACACCCCCAATCATACCCCCCGAAGCCGTTGTTGTTTCTGCCCCAGTGGTGAGAAAGGAGACCGTTAGCGGCCGCGATCCCCGCCTGCCCCCTCTCGACTTGCTCCGTGAAGGCGTCACCTACCTCTCCCCCGTAGAAGAAATTGAGCGCAAAAAGCAAATCATCGTACAAACCCTGGCCGATTTTGGCCTGCCCGCCGAAATCACCGAAGTTCGCCAGGGGCCAGCCATTACCCAGTTTGGCGTCTTGCCCGGCTATCTGGAACGCCCCGGTGCGGATGGCGAAATGAAGCCGGTCAAAGTGCGGGTCGGCCAGATCGCTTCCCTCAACAAAGATTTGGCTCTGGCCCTGGAAGTGCCACGGCTACGCATCGAAGCCCCCGTGCCCGGACGCGGCATCGTCGGTATCGAAGTGCCCAATGACGAAACTGGCGTGGTGCGCCTGCGCTCCCTGCTCGAAACCAGACCGTTCCAACTGGGTAAATCTACCACTCTGGTGGCCCTGGGAGCTGATGTTTCCGGTGGCCCGGTCATCACCGAAATGACCAAACTACCCCATCTGCTCATCGCCGGGACTACCGGTTCGGGTAAATCGGTTTGCTTGAACGCCACCATCGCCTGCCTGATCTGCAACAACACCCCAGAGCAGGTACGCCTGGTGATGATTGACCCCAAAAAGGTAGAACTCATCCGCTTCAATGGCCTGCCCCATCTACTGGGCAAGGTGGAAGTAGAAGCCGAACGAGCCTTAGGCGTGCTGAAATGGCTGACGGCTGAAATGGACCGCCGTTACCAGGCCTTTGCTCAGGTCGGGGCACGTAATCTGATTACCTTTAACCAGAAAATCACCCGCCAGTCGCCCAATATCAAACCGTTGCCCATCATTGCCGTCATCATTGACGAATTGGCCGACCTGATTGGGCTTTATCCGGCCGAGGTGGAACGATCCCTCTGCCGCCTGGCCCAGATGGCTCGCGCTACCGGCATTCATCTGGTTGTGGCGACTCAGCGCCCTTCCACGGATGTGATCACCGGTTTGATCAAAGCCAATTTCCCGGCGCGTATCTCCTTTGCCGTAGCTTCAGGCATAGATTCACGGGTGGTGCTAGACTCGGTGGGAGCGGAAAATTTACTGGGGCGGGGTGATATGCTCTTTCTGTCACCCGATGCCAGCACGCCGATGCGGGTGCAGGGCTGTTTTTTGGATGACACCGAGATTGATGATCTGGTGAGCCATTGGCGACAAACAACGCCGAATGCCCAGAGCCAGGATGCGCCCTGGGAAAACTTGATCGAACGGCAAACGTTTGTGGATGATCGGGATGAAATGTTGGAGCAAGCGATTGAGTTGGCCCAGAAGTATGACACGATCTCTACTTCGATGCTCCAGCGACGGTTGCGCGTGGGCTACCCCCGCGCTGCCCGGCTGATGGAAACGTTGCATGAGATGGGGCTGGTGGAAGACCCGAAACAAGGCGGCCGCACTCGTCGCTCCTTCACTCAGGAAGGGGAAGACCCGATTGGGCAGGCATTATCGTCGTCCGACGATTTGGATTGATGGGGGGAGATGCTTCACGCCAAGGCGCAAAGCACGCCAAGAAAAAAACTGAGTCAATCAGTGGAATCTGGGGTTAATTTCCATTCATGGGGGTGAACCTCATTCACATTATCCCCTGACTAACTTCGTTATCTCGTGCCACCCGGCTATAATTAGCGCATGGTAGCGCCAATTCCTGCCCCCATTGCCCGGATTTCTCCTGAGGGCTACTTATCATTACTATTTTCCTGGGCCAGCAAGAACGGCTGGACCCGGATAATCGTTTAAGCCTGTAACCTTGAAAATATGTAGGGCGATTTGGTAAAGGGTGCGTTTCATTTCAGTGGAGAGGAAGAAAATAATTAATCGGTGAATTTGTGAATTGTTGAATGATTAACGGGGGGATGCGTCTACCGCTTCATTAACAATTCACCAATTCAACAGTTTCAACAGTTCAACAATTAATTATTCAACTCATTTGAAAAACACCCTTTGGTAAATCGTCCTACATGAACCTGACCCAACTGTTGTATTTATATGCGTAAAAACCAGCCCGTCTCATCGCTCCCATCCCCGCTAAACCGGGTGTTGTTATCGTTGCTGGTGCCGCTCGCGGCCGCGACGTTTCTCTATAATTTTGCTGCCGGGGGTAACCTCAATAGTCGGCCCGCTCTGGCCCTTTTCCTGGGGGTTCTAGGAGCGGCAAGCTGGATTCTGGGGCTGCGCTGGTATGGGTTGCCGGGGTTGGGCTTACGTGGTGGGCGGCCCCTGTTTGCCAGTATTGGTTTTGCCGTGTTGGCCTGGTTAGTGGTGTTCCTGGCTCGACTCTACTTTGTGGATAGCCGGGGGCTGGGGTCTACGGGCGCGGCCGCAGAATTTTTCCACCTGCTCGTTTTTGAGGCCTTTTGCACCCAGTTGTACGCCTTTGGCCCCTTTTTCCGTAGCGTCGCCGATTGGCGTGGCCCACTCACGGCGTCCATAGCAAGTGGTGTGCTCTTTGGTTTTATAGGCTTCACATATTTTGGAGAGTCTCTGCTCAATCAGTTTCAACAATTGGATGTAATTTTTGTTACTGGACCTTCGCTATGGCAAGGAATTCTCTTTTTTGTTATCTGGGGCATTCTATACGGTGTTATACGATTGCGTTCTGGTAGCATCTTGGGAAGCATCCTCGTACAAGCTTTACAGAGCTTTACCACTTGGTTTGTCTTACTGCCTGGGGGAGAATGGGATCCTCAATGGCAAAATTGGATGTATCTCATTGTAGGTTTGTTTTTTATCATCATCATCTGGCGCTTGTGGCCGAAAACAGAGGAAGATTATCGTGTCTGAAGTGAAAGTCATTGTAGATAACCGGGTGCGCTTGGTCGCGGCCGCGCTCTCCGCCAGCGATTGGGTGGAAAAAGAACAAGAACTAGCCGGGCGACATGCGGTGCATCCCCAGGCCAAACTGACGCGCCAATACGTCATTGATTTTGACGAGCATCCGTTGATCCAGACCCTCAACGAAGCGATTAACAGTGACCAGGTGTTAACTGACCTGTTTACCGTGGCGGTGCGTTGCAGTTGGCCCACCTTTACCGTGGAAGAAGCGCTACCTTCGGCCCAAAGTGAAGGCCCGTTGGCCGAACAATTGGCCGATTTTTATGTAGACACTGCCATTGCCGCCTTTTTCTGGTCAGACCAGGCGGCCGCATGGAAAGAAGCCGAGCGTGACCTGCAAACGATTTTCCGTACCAGCTTGCTGTCCACCTTTTTGGGTCAACTGTTGGGCCACCCCCTGGAGCAAGACATCGTCATTGTGCCCAATTTGTTGTATCCGGGACGCCGTTCATTGGTCGCCACAACCAGCCAGGCCTATTATCTCATCCTTTGCCTGCCCCCAGCCTGGGGCGAATCTTCCCCCTGGCCGTTCCGGGATGGGGTAGATTGGACCTTGAGTGAAGCCTGTCGCACCCTGGGTGAGGTGATTTTGGCGGACACGTTGGCTCACCTGGATGAAAACCAGAGATTGTTGTTATTGCACGCGGCCGCGACCCTGTTTCTGGAACAGGCCATTGGTGAACCGGCGGCGTTGGCCTATCTGGTACAGACCAAAAAGGCCCAAACACTGCCCCAACTGCCCCAGGTTGTAGAGACCCTGCGCGAACAACTTCGCTTGAAACGAGCGGATTTATTGGGCCTGTTTGCCACCGAATAACCGTTATGCTGACATCTGAAGAACGGGATTTATTAGAACGTTTTGTCAAACAAAACACCCCCGATGCCCCTTATTGGGCCAGGGTGCAGATCGTCTTGCAAGCAGCCGCCAAAACCTCACAAGAGGATATTGCCGTCCAGGTAGGCGTGCCTATTACCCAGGTGCGCTTGTGGCAACGCGCTTTCAACAAACAGCGATTGGCGGTTTTCCCGGAAACCCTATTCCTGCCGCCCCCTTTATTCACCCCGGATGATCCGGTGGCTGAGGCCGGGCGATGTTTGCTCCAGGAGATGCAGGAGAAGATAGATGAACATTGGGACGCGGCCGCGGCCGCAGCTGATCACACCGCCGTGCATGAAATCCGCAAAGCTATCCGCCAGACCTTTACCATTTACCGGTTGTTTGCCCCCTACTTTATCCAGGGGTCGTTGCTCTTGTTTCGGCGGCAATGGCGGCGGGTAATGCGCCGTTTGGGGCGATCCCGTGATACGGCCATTTTTCTGGCAAGCCTGGCGGAGCAGATCGCCCAGGTTGAGTTAGGTGAGGATGAGCGGGCTGACTTGATGAGATTACAAGAGGAATGGGAAAGTAAATTTGCGGCCGCGAATAAAGATCTCATTCGTTACCTCAATCGCCGCAAAGTAGCCCGCTTGCGTGAAGAATACCGCCACTTTTTGCAAGACCCCGGTAGTAGCTTGTTCCCTCCCCAAGCCCAGGACTCACCGGTACGGCTGGTCGCCCCGCTGATGATCAGCCAGAAATTTGCCATCGTGCGTCAGGACGAGCCGTTAGTTGCCAGTGGTACGGTGGCGGAACTCCATCAATTGCGAATTCATTTCAAGGAATTGCGTTACACCCTTCGTTTCTTCGCCCCATTGCTGGGCATGCCCGTTGTTTTTTGCCTGAACACCCTGGAAGAGATTCAAAACCATTTGGGCTGGCTGAATGATGCCCGGACAGGGTTGGAACTGTTATCTGAAAATGGTGAATCAGAGAAGGCTTCGAGCTGGTATCTGGCTCAGTTACAGACACGAGCAGACGAGTTGCAGGCCACATTCGTCCCGCTTTGGCACAAATTTAATAGCCGGGAATGGCGGCAAAACCTCGGTCTGGCTCTGGCCCGTTTGTAAAACAGTTTTTCGCCGATTAAAAAATCAGCGTTAATCCCCAAAATCTGCGGATAATTTTCTCGCTGACCGCACAAGAAATTGACTTGGAAGGTACTAAAACCCCAAAAAAGAAAAAGGGCCTCACCCCGAAAGGCAAGACCCTTTTTTTCTTGGCACCGTAGCACTAATTCTTAACCAACAGAGGTAGTGCTACGGTGCCATTTTTACTACTAGCCATGCGCACCACCTCCTTATCCATAAGATAGCTGTGCAGATAACCTGCGATAAATGGATAATGATGAAAGATTATGGCATAGGGTAGCGGTGTTGTCAAACCGGGTATTATTCCTCTCATGTATCTATACAGGTGTGGCCTGAGCTTGTCGAAAGCGACACCGGGCTTCGACAAGCTCAGCCCTCGAGGACGTGTACAGTTACCCTCTCATTATTTCTGGCCGAGAATAATATTGGCCCTACGACACATGCTCCAGTCAGATTCACTCATTCGCCGTGTAAGGTGACAGACACTTCTCCGGCTAGGAGAGAGGGCACGGATTCATTCTCTGGAGTCACAGCCGTGCGGACATAACCCAGAGCCACGATGCCATTTGGCCCCGCGGCCGCAGAGGTGATTTGCCCCGCTTTTTTACCCGCGACTGTGGTGAGTTCTGTACCCGGTTCCACCCAGGCCGAGGGGCGCAAGGGCGTGAGTCGTTTGGCTAGTTTGCCCCGGCTCTCCATGCGGGCAATGATCTCCTGGCCGATGTAACACCCTTTCTTGAACGACACATCGGCCCACAAATCGGCTTCCAGGGGAATGTAATCCTGGGTTAGCTCATGGCCGAAGCGGGGCAAACCGCTGGCGATGCGCAAATAATCGAAGGCGGCCTCATCGGCAGGGACACAACCAGCCTCTACCAGTCGTTGCCGCAACGTTTCTTTGTCGGCTAACTGGGCCATCACGAAGTAACCATCTCCGGCAACGGGATCGGTGCGGTGCAGATAAGCGGTCAGGCCGTTGAGTTGGGCTTGGCGCCAGTGGTGCAGAGGCAGATCCACTTCGGGAAAG
>Ga0307505_10002186_pt1 | contig 13993 bp, 12 predicted proteins | sample 23_S_MG_FD_202183 | JGI IMG/M metagenome (GOLD analysis project Ga0307505, IMG submission 202183) | Soil microbial communities from Populus trichocarpa stands in riparian zone in the Pacific Northwest, United States - 23_S | ecosystem: Environmental > Terrestrial > Soil > Riparian zone > Trees...
ATTTAGTCTTAGACTCGCCTACTCGCTCACTCGCTACTCTTTTAGTGGTGGGTGCTACCGCGATCCAGACCGACCAGGACCCGGCTGTAACCATCGAGGTTTTCCAGAACTTTACCAGCGCCACGAGCCACGCAGGTCATGGAATCTTCGGCAATCCAGACGCGCATCTTCACGGCATCTTCGATGCGGTCGGCCAGACCACGAATTTGTGCCCCACCCCCTGCCAGACAGACACCCACTTCCATAAGGTCGGCCACCAGTTCGGGGGGAGTTTCGTCCAGGGCATCGCGCACGGTGTCTACGATGATGTTGATGGAAGGGGCCATGGCTTCGCGCAATTCGATACTGCTGATTTCCACACTTTGGGGCAAGCCGTTGATGAGATTGCGGCCGCGTAAGGTCATCGTCAGCTCTTCTGGCAAGGGAAAGGCCGAACCAATGCCAATCTTAGCCCGTTCCGCCATGCGTTCGCCGATGAGCAGGTTATATTTGTTGCGGGCATACTGGACAATATCCTCGTCCATTTCGTCCCCAGCCACACGGATGGAACGACTAACCACAATGCCGCCCATAGCAAAAATCGCTACTTCCGTTGTACCACCGCCAATGTCTACGATCATACTGCCGCGTGATTCGATAATGGGCAGGCCAGCGCCAATCGCGGCCGCCATCGGTTCCTCAATGAGATAGGCTTCTCGTGCCCCGGCAGAAATGGTGGCATCGTATACGGCTCGTTTCTCCACCTCAGTCACACCACTGGGAACGCCAACGACGACACGCGGCCGCGGAAAGGGCACCAGCATCTGCTCATGGGCTTTCTCAATGAAATATTTGAGCATGGCTTCGGTGATCTCAAACTCTGAGATCACCCCGTCACGCAGGGGGCGAATAGCCACAATATCCGATGGGGTGCGGCCTACCATTTCCCGCGCTTCGGCGCCAATAGCCAGTGGCCGTCGTGTTTGTTTATTGATGGCAACCCAGGACGGCTCATTAATGATGATGCCCCGGTCGCGTAAACTAACCAGGGTGTTGGCTGTACCCAGGTCAATGCCGATATCGAGCGAAAAGAAGCCTAAAATCCAGTCTAATGGTCTAAACAAGGCATTACCCTCTTGATAAGCTAGAGCGAGAGCTAGAGTCAGAGTGGGATAATTCTCCCTTTATCCTTTAGCTACAGCTGTTTTGATCATGGCATTATACCAACGGGGGGGGTGGGTAGCACAAAACAGGACTGCTTACTCAGAAAATACCCCTGTTTGGTGGGGAATTTGCTTAAAATTGGGTGAACGCGGCCGCAAAAACCCAACCTCAATCTGTTTGTCACACACCCTCACGGTGGTGTGTGAGCCATTTGTCGATCTCATCATTGAGTTTGTGGATTCTCTCAATCTCGCGCTTTGACAGGAGAATTATCTCTTTTTGCTTCTCACTGGTAAACCCATAATATTGTTCCTCTGCTAGTAATTCTGCAAAACCAAGTGCAATATGGGAATGTTGATTCAAATAGTGGTATACATGCCGAATCAACTCAGTGGCTGTTAGTTGTTCTATGTTTTCATCATCCATTGTAAATATTCCCCTATGATTTATATTCAAACAAGCCTTGACAGTGCCTTTTGCCCTGAGTATAGTATCTCTATCATGTTAAGTCACCGTTTCTTTTTCTTCTTTAGCCACAGCAACCGGGCCGCCTATGCGGAATCGGCTCTTTCTGGCTGACGAAGAAACAGAACAGAAAGATACGAGACTCGCAAAGACGCGGCCGCAACGCCGCGTCTTTTTTTGTTGTCTCTCCAGGGGTATGGTATGCTTTCCGCCGCCAAAAGAGTGTGCGAGTAGCGAGTCTGCGAGTGATGCGTCATTCAAACTCGCTCACTCGCCACTCGCAAACTTAAACGAGGTTTTTTATGTTAGACGAACTAGAAAAATTACACACCGAGGCTCAAGCTGGATTGAACGCGGCCGCGACCACCGACGCCCTCGCTACCTGGTTCCGTGATTACCTGGGTGGCAAGGGGCACATCACCCTGATGACCCGCCAGGTGGGCCAACTCTCTGCCGAGGAACGCCCCCTTTTCGGCCAGCGCGTCAACAGCGTCAAAAAAGGGTTGCAAACAGCCTACGAAACCCGGGAAACCGCGTTAAAAATGGCCGAACTGGAAGCCACCATCGCCGCTGATATGTTGGATGTGACCTTACCTGGACGGACGCCCGCTCGCGGGCGCTTGCACATCACCACCCAAACCCTGCGCCAGATTTACCGTATCTTCGGCGACATGGGGTTCCAGGTGTACCGCTCCCCCGATGTGGAGACCGACGCCTACAACTTTGAGCTACTCAACTTCCCGCCCTACCATCCGGCGCGGGAAATGCAGGACAGCTTCTACACCACCACCCCGGACGTGATTCTGCGTACGCACACCAGTGCCGGGCAAATCCGGGCCATGCGCGAATATCACCCCGAACCAATTCGGGTTATCCTGCCGGGTATGTGTTACCGCAACGAACAAATCACCGCCCGCAGTGAAATTCAGTTCAACCAGGTGGAAGGGTTAGCCGTTGGCACCAACATTACCTTTGCTGATCTGAAAGGCACGCTGACTGAGTTCGCCAAGCGGTTATTCGGAGCCGACCGGCAGACCCGTTTTCGAGCCAGCTACTTCCCCTTCACCGAACCCAGTGCGGAAATGGATGTCAGTTGTTTTCTGTGTAACGCCAAAGGGTGTCAGGTGTGTAAATATACCGGCTGGCTGGAAATCCTAGGCTGTGGCATGGTTCATCCCGTTGTCCTAAACAACGGTGGTTATGATCCGGGAAAATACACCGGTTTCGCCTTCGGTATGGGGCCAGAACGGATCGCCATGCTCAAATATGGCATCAACGACATCCGGCAATTCTGGGGCAACGATTTAAGGTTCCTGCAACAATTCTAGCGAGTCGGCGAGTGGCGAGTGTGCGAGTAGCGAGTGGTTCAAGTTCGCAAACTCGCAAACTCGCAAACTCGCAAACTTTTTTGAGGTTTACCATGCTCGTCCCACTTTCATGGCTTAAAGAATACGTCAACATTGACCAGCCCGTGGCGGAGGTCGCCGAACTTTTGACCAACGCCGGGCTGGAAGTCAAACATATCGAATATACCGGCATTCCTGGCGCAGATTTGGTCTGGGAACGAGATAAGGTTGTCCTGGGGCACATTCTCAAGGTGGAACAACACCCGGACGCCGACAAACTGGTTTTAGCGACGGTCGAGTACGGCGGCGAACAGCCGGAACTTGTTGTGACCGGTGCGCCCAACCTGTTTCAATATGTAGCCGAGGGGGATGTCCGCGGCCGCAATCTCTATTCCCCCCTCGCTCTCGAAGGGGCTACCCTCTACGACGGCCATAAAGAAGGGCGTAAGAAGGCCGTGCTCAAAGGCAAGGCCCTGCGTGGCATCTTCAACCGCTGTATGCTCTGCTCCGAAAAGGAGCTGGGAATTAGTGAGGAACATGACGGCATCATCCTCATGGTCAAGGATGAGAACTCACCCGATTATCAGCCCGGCACACCCATGCAGGATGTGTTGGGTGACGCCGTGTTGGAAATAGACATCATCCCCAACATTGCCCGCTGTGCCTCAATGGTGGGTGTGGCGCGAGAATATGCCGCCCTGACCCATCAGCCCATCCGCTACCCATCTTACGAGGTGGTCATGGAAGGGACGGGTGACGCCACTCAGATGGTCAAAATCAGCACCGACGACCCGGAGCTAAATCCCCGCTTCGTCACTCTGGTGATCGAAGGAGTGGAACAAAAACCTAGCCCCCATTGGATGCAACACCGCCTGCGCCTGGCTGGGCAACGTCCCATCAACGCGGTCGTAGATGTGAGCAACTATGTTATGTTGGAGATGGGCCAGCCCAACCATACCTTCGACTACGACTATATGCGTCAGCGGGCCAATGAATACGCCCCGGACGGCCCGATCCACATCCACACCCGCCTACCCCAGAAGGGAGAAACCCTTACCACGTTGGATGGCCAAAACCACGAACTGGCTCCCTTCACCATTCTTGTCACCGACCCGGTGGGCCACCTGGGTATGGGTGGCATTATGGGGGGCGAGAACAGTGAGATCAAGCCGGAGACGAAGAATGTGTTGCTGGAAGCGGCCGCGTGGAATTTCATCAACATTCGCAAAAGTAGCACCCGGCTGGGTCTCTTCACCGAAGCCAGTTTCCGTTTCAGCCGGGGCGTTCACCCTAGTCAGGCCCTCCTAGGGGCCAAACGGGGGGCCGAACTATTGCGCCGGTTGGCGGGCGGCCGCGTCGTGCCGGGCATCGTGGACCATTACCCCAAACATCCTGACAAAGTGAAGGTCAAGTTAGACCTGGATTATGCCCGTCGCCTGAGTGGCCTGGATTTAACCGGGCGCGAAATGGCCGATTTGTTGCAAGGGCTGGAGTTTGTGGCGGAAATGCGAGCCGATCATCTCCTGGTGACGGTTCCCGATTACCGCATGGACATTGAAGGGGGGCATGATCTGGTGGAAGAGATTTGTCGCCTCTACCGCTATGAGCGCATCCCTTCTACCGTTCTGGCCGATACGCTGCCACCTCAACGGGGCAACCCGAAGCTGGAGTTGGAAGAGCACATCAAGGATGCCCTGGTGCAGATGGGTTTGCAGGAAGTCATCACCTACCGGCTTAGTTCGTCTACCCATGAGGCCAAACTTCTGGCGAACACCCCACCTGATGATCGCCCCTATGTCACGCTGACCAACCCTATCTCCCCTGAACGGTCGGTGATGCGCCATAGTTTGTTGGCCTCGGTGATGGAGGTCGCGGCCGCGAACAGTCGCTACCAGTCACGCATTGCCCTCTTTGAAATTGGCCCCATCTATCTCACCGACGAAGAAGCTACCCTGCCCAACGAACTGGCCCGGCTGGCCCTGGTGCTGACTGGTCACCGTGATAAGGTTTCCTGGCTCAACGAAACCCCGGAGCGTTATGATTTCTTCGATTTGAAAGGGGTAGTAGAGGGGTTAGCTGAGGCGTTGGGGTTGGCTATCAACTATGAACCGGCCAGCCATCCAACATTCCGCCGCGGCCGCACTGCTCGCCTGCTTCTGGGTAACAGCCAAATTGGCTTAATGGGTGAGTTGCACCCGCTGGTCGTGGAAAAACTGGACCTGCGCCTGGAGAAAAACCAACCGGTTCTGGCCGCCGATATAGACCTGGAAGCCATCTACAATCGGGTTCCATCCCTTCGGCCCTACACACCCATCCCCACCTACCCCGCCATCCGCGAAGATTTGGCCGTGGTTGTGCCCCAAACCACCCCCTCGGATGCGGTGAGGCAGGAAATTGTCAAGGCGGGTGGGTATTTGTTGAGTCATGTAGAACTGTTCGACGTGTTCAGTGCCGGCTCCTTACCCGCCGGGCATCGGAGTCTGGCCTATCATCTCACCTATCAGGCCAGCGACAAAACCCTCACCGACAAAGATGCCCGCAAAATCCGCCAGCGCATCATTGCCCAATTGGAGCGTAATCTGGGGGCAAAATTGCGGGAGTAACGCAACAAAACCAACTTGATCGTTCATATTTTGTAACTATAAAGCCCCTCACCCTAACCCTCTCCCCAGGGAGAGGGAACCAATTCTCCTATCCCGCTTTAGGAAAGGAGCCGGGAGTGAGCGCGAATAACTGCTTTTATTCATTACAGGCGAGGCAACCCTCGCCTGTTTTGTTGTACAATCTTTGCTATTGGTACAAGAGTTGCCCCGAGTTCCCAGGAGTTCCTCTGAGTTCCCATGAGCAAACCTCACCTCGACTGGCAAACAGATGTGGACAGTGAGTGGAACCAGCCTGAGATCATTCAAGAGCTGGGTGGAAAAGCCCGCGGCCGCGTTCTCCCCCCCCTTCTCCTCTTTCTTCTCACCCTCCTCACCCTCACGGCTGTTGGCCTGGGGCAAGTGGCCCGCCGTGTCAACTACGTCAACGACGAAACCATCGCCGCCATCCGGACCGTTCACCAACTCATCCACCAATCGGCCCTCACCCAGGACGCCGAATTGTTCCGCACCCTCATCTACCGCCGCGATGGCGGCTGGTACGAAAGCCAACAACGTCTACTCCATCGCCACCTGTTTCTGGACCGCGCCCCGCTGGGTTTATGGGCCATGCCCCTGACAGCCGATGCCCCCATCACCGTCACCCTGGCACCCGATTTGCAGACAGCTTTGGTCGCGGCCGCGCTCCCCTACACGGCCGAAATCGCCAACAACACGGCCCAGCCCATCACCCTACAACAGATCCACTATTACCAAAAACGAAACGACTACTGGCTGATGACCCCGCTCCCCGATGATTTAACCTTTTGGGGCGAGTGGCAAATCAGTAGTCAACCCTTATTACACCTGACCTATCCGGCTCGTGACGCTGTTATTAGTCAGCGGCTGGCCGAAGATTTGAGCCAACAGATGAGCGAACTTTGCCTCGTTTTGGCCTGTCCTAACGATTTTCAACTGGAACTCCGCTTCACCCGTGACACCGATGCCTTGTGGCGACTCCAGCAACGCCCCCAAACCGCCTTGCGCCAAATTATCAACCTGAGCACCGTCTACCAGATGTGGCTACCCACTCCGACGCTGGTCGGTCTGCCCAACGATGAAGCGGGGTACACAGCCCTACGGCATGGGTATAACAACTGGGTCGCCACCCGCATGGTGGCCCAATTTACCGATTGGTCATCAGCCGAAACCGAGGCTCTGCTACGGGAACTGGGGTTGCACGTGCCCTACCCGGTGGGTTATCAACCTTACCTGCTCCCGGCGATAACCCTGGCCGACTGGCCGGAACAAGACGTTTTGGTGATATGCCAGACGGATAGGCCGTATCTGTATCGGTATGATGTCGCGGCCGCAACCTGGTCCCTCGATCTGGCCAACACCTTGTGGTCGCAGAGCCAGCTTTCCTGGATGCGGGTGCAATTTTTGCCTTTGCCCGACGATGCCAGCCTGCTTTTATGGTTTGAGCCACGCCTAGAGCGACAGATTCAGCACCAATATTGGCACTGGACGGGTGAAACAGGCGCCCTTCTTTGGGATACACCATTCGCCTTTCCCCCTGATTTGTGGGTCAAAATGCTCCCCGCCCCCGATCCGGCTAATCGCTATTTGCCGCTCGTTTACCCACTGGTAGACGCTAACAAAGAAGCTACTTTTGTCTATGGTCGCCTTTCTTGGGATGGAGTTCAGGAGCATCGGCTGGAAGACGCCCCTTTCTTTGAGCGCCCCATCTGGTCGCCACAGTTGAATTTTGCCATTTTGTTGGGAGCCGCGGGAGGGCTGGCTCATACGGATGCGGCCGCAACCTATCGTGTTTATTTGGGGCAGGGGCACTCTCCGTTTTGGCTGGATGAAGACACCTTTGGTTATGTTCGTTATCTGGCGGGTAATGAATGGGAAGCGACGGAGGTGGTTTTGGCGGATCGGTTGGATGAGCAGGCCATCCGCTTGCATAATGAAGTAATAGCAACAGGTAATGATCTGGCCGCGGCCGCGCCCTTCTTCGGTGAACGAAATCCTCTCCTCATCCACCAACTCCTACAAAACCCGGCTAACCCTGCCAGCCTGCTCATTCTGGCCCGCACCTATCAACACGATTCTGTGGATATGAGCTACCTCTTCACCCTGGACGCCACTACCGGTCAACTGGCGCTCCTGGCCAAAGATCGACGGCTGGGTGAACCCATCACCTTCAGCCCAGATGGGCGTTATGTCTCCCGCATGGCCTATGAATCGGCGTATTGGACCCTCACGGCGCATGATCTCCATACGGGCAGTGAACAACAGTGGACAACGGCCATCGCCAGCACTGTGGCTTGGGAACGCCGTTATGATTGGTCTGAGGATGGTCGCTGGCTGGTGCTGGCTGAGGATGATGTTCTACGTCTGCTGGCGGTGGGAGAAAGTTACGAACAACGCGTGCTTTTGCCGGAGCAGGGCTGTTACGCGGTAAGTTGGGTAGATAGGTGAGGGAATGGAGTGCGCGTAGGCGTTCACTGATCCTGGCTGATAACGTAATCAGCCAATTGGGGCAAGATGGAGTTGATATTGTAGGATTGCCATTGACCATAACCCCCAGCGGTAAAAATGGTAAAACCAATCACATACCCGTCCTGCCTCACCCCAGCATCGTACCAGGCTAACTGGTTGATAAATGCCGAAGGGCCATCTATTCCCCACCCTTGATCCACCCAATATCCCTGGAAATCCTGCCACCCCAACCCACTTGGTCCCGGCCGATTGCCAATAATACCATCTACCCCCGCTTCGGTAATCACCAGGGGTATGGTCAAACCCAAGGGTTCCAAAATATCGCGGTATAGGTAGCGATAACGGAAAGTCAACGCCCCAGCGTCAGCGCGGCGGGGATAACCACCTGGTAGCTGGCTACCGAAGAGGAAGGTCATATCAGGAGCACCATATTCATGCAGAGTGAGGATACCGCCGTATTCCATGGCTACCTCGATGGCTCCCAAGAAGTAGGTGAATTCGTGAATTTCAGGCACACCGGTGGGGAAACCACCAATGGCGACTTTGAGGCCATAACGAGCCATTTCGCGGGTACGTTCTTGCTCAAAGCGGGAGTACCAAAACATATTGTTGATGTTAGGATCGGGTTCGTTCCAACCCTCCCAATAATCTACGCCGGGATTGAGTTGATACCGAACCAGGTTGGCGGCCACATAATCACGAGCTGCCTGCTCTGGTTCACCAATGTATTGCTGATCCAAGTTATCGAACCGGCCCACCGTGATCGTCCAGGGGGAGACTTCTTTGACTTCAGCCAGGAAACCCACATCGTCCACGGCTTTGATGACAGATGGCTGGGCGCGGCGCACAAATTCCATGATGGCCGGATCGTTGTTGCGGATGACATGGATGCTGAGTTTGCTGGGGCCAAGCTCTCCACTAGGTTCGAGGTTGGGGATGAAAGGGATGTAGGGTGTCACCTCTGGCATGGGGGAGGGTGTGAAGGTAGGTGTGGGTGAGGGGGTGCGGGTGGGCAGAATGACGGTGGGGGTAGGTAGGCTGGTGGGGGGCAGGGCCGCGGCCGCACCACTAAAGGTATGCTCCCGGTTCGTTTCGGTTACAGGGGTGAAGGTAGGTGGCACATCACCTGGTGAAAGCGTGGGCGTGAGGATGTCTGGGGGCAAGGTCGCGGCCGCGAGCAACGTGGGTATGGCTACAGAAGCCGGAGCCGGAGTTTGGCAACCCACACCCAACAACAAGCTCAAACTAAACCAAAACAGCAGATAAACGGGATATTTGTTCAAGTGACAGCACATAAACCATCATACCATCCCCCCTTGAGCCTGCCAATGTCACGATGTCTCATCACCAGGGTTCCTTAACCTTGAATTGAGGCGTTTTGCACCCATTCAGGCCAATGTTACAATCAACATGGTGGATCATGGATTAAACTTATGATTCCACTAACCTCAAAAACTGGACAGGAAAGAGCTGACAAATCAGTTTCCCCGCGTCCCCAGATAAAACAATGGCATTAGCAATAACCGTTCTGAAGTTACTGATTGTTCTTTTTTTCCTCTATAAGTTTATCCGCAGCGGCCGCGCCGTCTGGGGTATTGGCTTGTTGACGGTGACAACGGCCCTGTTACTGGACACCTTTATCGGCACATTAGGCCGTGAGGTGATGCAAGAGCGACTTGGCCTATTTTATGAGGTGTTGCGTGGGGGAATGTTTGCCGGGGCGGCGCTATGGCTGTTTGGGCTGTTGCGGCCGCAGGCCATCACGCCATCACCCACTTCCTCTGGCTCTAGCTCGTTCACCCCACCCCCAGCCAACCAACCCGCCTGGTCTACCCCAACCGATTTGGAACCAGGTGTTCAAACCGCCGTGGATCGGCAGATGCTCTATGATCAAATTCGTTACCGCCTCAGCCCGGAAGAAGTACTCGATGTCATGTTTGATGTAGGCATCAATGAGAACGATGTGTTCAACCCCACCCAGGACATGACCCAAATTATTGTCCACCTGATGGATGTGGCTGATAAACAGGGCAAATTGGGTGATCTGGCTCTGGCGGTGGAGCGCATTCTGACGGAGTTGCCCCCCGACAGTCTGCCTCGCCTGGAGAAGCTCTCCCCTGACTCACCGCCAACTGTACTGCGTTACTTTTTGGCGGCCCATTATCGGGTTGAGGCGTTGGAAACAATGGCGGATGAGTTGGGCCTAGCCGGTGATATTTTTACCCAGGGGAGCAAGAAAAGCTTTGTGCGACAAATGCTTCTTCACCTCTATCGGCGTAATCGTATCTCTGATTTATTAACCCTGATACAAGAACCTGTCGTTGATAGTCCGTAGTCAATGGGGAGTGATCCGTTCACTGCTCATCGTTCACTCATTATGAATTTACGGCGGATGTTGCCCTTCCTTTTTTTGAACATCATCGTTTCGGCTACGGTGGTCTTGTTGATTCTTTCCTGGTGGGATAACCGTCGGGGTGAAGAAGAGACGATCGCGGCCGCGACCGAAATCGCCGCCACCGCCCCTATCGCGACCCTCAATGCCCAGACCATTTTAGCCGCCACGGATACCCCCGGCCCAGCATCTGATGACCCCCTAGTGTATATCGTACAATCAGGTGATACTTTGGGATCCATTAGTCAGCAATTTGATGTACCCCTGGCTGATATTATGACCGCCAACGAATTGACCAGTGCCGACTTTATCTTTGTTGGTGAAGCCCTGGTTATTCCCGTGGGGGGTATACCCACCGCCACACCAGAACCGACCCCTACCCCCACGCCCAATATTCCCCCATCTCCTATCCCTCCCATCCCTACCGAACCTCTCACTATCGGCGAAGTGAGAATTCAGATTACCGAAGTGGTGGGCCTGGGACAACTGACCGAAGAAGCAATTTCCATTGCCAATTTGGGTAATCGGGCAGTAGGGTTACAGGGTTGGACCATCAGCGATGCTGAAGGGCGCGTTTTCACCTTTGGGCAGGTGACATTGTTTGGTGACGGCGCGGCTATTCTAGTTCACACGGAAGCGGGACAAAATGGCCCCTCTGACCTGTACTGGGGTCAAGAGCAAGCCGTGTGGGTCACTGGCGAAACCATTACGCTTAGAGACAGTGAAGGCACGGTTCAGGCCCAGTACACCATCCCCTGATGATTGACGATTGTGGATTGACGATTTACGATTGGTTTGTTCCTAACCGGGGCAAGCCAGAACCAAAGAGCTTTTGCCACGAATTAAACGAATTAGCACGAAGGGGAGAATAAAAATCCGTGTCAATTCGTGAAATTCGTGGCTGATCTTCTTGCCAACGGTACAAGAAGTTAACTCGTTAGGTACTAATCTACAATCGTAAATCGCCAATCGTTAATGAATATGCGTGGCATTATTGACCGCAAGGGCGAAATGTTCGCCTATGAGCAAAATGGAACCATTTACACCCTGGATGATGAACCAACCGGGCGCATCCAGGGTGATTTTGTCGTTGATCTGGCCGGGAATAACGTCTGGCGCATTGTGGGAGATGGACTTTACACACTGGTGGAGATGGAGCCAGTTGGGTATTTAGGCGCAGAGAAGCGGGAAGATTTGTTGTAAAGGGGCAGATTGCAGAGTTGCAGGTTGCAGAGTTGCAAAGTCACAAGAAGCAGGTTCACTTTGCCACATGGCCACATTGCACCTTTGGCCTCTTTTTCAGGAGAAAACTATGCGATTAGGCGCACACATGAGTATTTCTGGTGGACCATATACGGCGTATGCACGGGGCGCGGCCGCGACCTGTGACTCCATGCTCATTTTTACCAAGAGCAACCGCCAATGGGCGGCCAAACCCTTGCTAGATGAGGATATTGAACTGTGGCGCCACGCGGCCGCGAGCCATGCTACCATCGCCCCCGTAGCTGTCCATGCCAGCTACCTCATCAACATCGCTTCCCCCAAGCCCGACTTGTGGGAAAAATCATACCAATCCCTCAAAGATGAAGTCCAACGCGCCGAAGCGCTGGGCATCCCTTTCCTCACCTTTCACCCGGGTTCCCATATGGGTTCGGGCATTGAGGCGGGTCTGACCGCCATCAGCCAGGGATTAACCCGGCTGGTACAGGAGACGGAAGGGTATAACGTGATTATTTGTCTGGAGACGATGGCTGGGCAGGGGACGAACCTGGGGTACAAGTTTGAACAACTGGCGACGGTGCTGGACGCTTGCGGCCGCACGCCTCGCCTGGGTGTCTGCATGGATTCCTGCCACATCTTCGCCGCTGGTTACGATATTCGCACCCCCGAAACCTACGCCCAAACCATGGCCGAATTTGACCGTATCGTTGGTCTGGAATGGATCAAATGTTTCCACTTCAACGACAGCGTTCATGGTCTAGGTGAAAACAAAGACCGCCATGCCCATATCGGGCAGGGGCAAATCGGATTAGACGGGTTCGCCAACTTTGTCAATGACCCCCGCTGGGCCAACCACGGTGCTCATCTGGAAACCGACAAAACCGAAACCGACCCCGGTGGCCAGGAAATTGATATGGACATCGCCAACCTGACTACGCTCCGTGGTCTGATTCGATAGCAGTTAAACAGTATGAAACCAGATATTGAGTTCTCGTCCCATACACTCGATATGTTGCGAGAGCGTAATATCCTTGTCGAATGGGTTTGGCATACAATAGAGAACCCACAGAGAAAATGGTTGGGGGAAGATGGCAACCGTCATTTTAGCAAACCTATCAAGGAATCGGGTAATCGGGTTTTGCATGTGATCGTAAATCCTGATTTGCGGCCGCAAAAGATTATCACGGTGTTCTTCGACCGTCGTCTAAAAACACCTACGAGAAAATGAAGATGAGACTCAAGGTTGATAAAGAAAGTGATGCCCTTTATTTCCGACTAGATGAAACGCCTATTGTTGAATCCGAAGAAGTGGCCCCTGGGGTCATTTTGGATTATGACGAATCAGGGCGGCTGGTTGGCGTAGAGATACTCTCTTTGAGTAGCCGCGTGGCTCCTGACAAACTGCGCCTGATGCAGTTTGAAACCGTTTGATGACCCAGAAAATCTACCCGGAGTACCTATGTTTGTAGATTCGCACCTTGATCTGGCCTATAACTTTTTTGAATTTGATCGCGATCTGCGCCTGCCGTTGGCCGATTTGCGCCAGATGGAAGAGGGTGGCCCCGTGCCTGCCCGCAATGGCACAGCCACTGTCACCTTACCGGAGTTGCGTCGCGGCCGCGTCGGTCTCGTCTTTGGCACCCTGTTTGTCGGGCCGTACAACAAAAACCGCATGACCGAACGAGTCATCTACCGTAACAAACGGCAGGCCCACAACCAGGCTATGCGCCAGTTGGATTATTACCACCGTCTGGCCGATGAAGTGGCCTACGTGCGTCTGGTTACGGATACCAAAAGCCTGGACGAGGTGATCACCAGTCAGACGACCGACAATCCCCTGCTTGGCATCGTTCCGCTCATGGAAGGGGCGGACCCCATCCGCGAGCCAGAAGAAGCCGAAATGTGGTATGAACGGGGTTTGCGGCTGGTAGGGCTGGCCTGGAGCAATACCCGTTATGCTGGCGGGAATTGGACCGGCAGTGGGGTTGGCCTGAGCCAGGAAGGTCATCGCCTGCTTGATGTGATGGCCGACTTCGGCATGATTCTGGATCACACCCACCTCAGCGAACGCTCCAGCCTGGAAGCGTTAGACCGGTTCCAGGGGGTCAGTGTGGCTACCCACAGCAACGCTCGCCAGCTCGTTCCCGATGTGAAGGAGCGTCACCTGGGCGATACCCAAATCCGCCGCATTGCCGAACAGGGTGGGGTGATAGGTATCGTTCTGGCCAATGGGTTCCTGAAACCCGGCGGCCGCAGCCTCAAAAAAGCGGATGTCACCGTGGCCGATGTGGCCGCTCATATTGATACTATCTGCCAGCTAGTTGGTTCAGCCGAGCATG
>Ga0307505_10002187_pt1 | contig 13987 bp, 12 predicted proteins | sample 23_S_MG_FD_202183 | JGI IMG/M metagenome (GOLD analysis project Ga0307505, IMG submission 202183) | Soil microbial communities from Populus trichocarpa stands in riparian zone in the Pacific Northwest, United States - 23_S | ecosystem: Environmental > Terrestrial > Soil > Riparian zone > Trees...
AATCCCGAACTCCCGCCGGGTCGGACCGCCATACGGAGGGCGAGGCCCTCCTCCTGTTCGGCGGCGATCAACTCGCGCACTTTGACCACCGCGGTGTCGGTGAGGTTGACGGTCTTCTCGGGCTTGGTCGACTTGATCGTGAGAATCTGTGTCATTCGCTCCTACCTGAAGTCTCGTTCATGTTAACCCCATCGACGGGCTTGGCCATTCCCTCAATATCTAATGGAAATTACCCTGGTTGTCGTGACCTCCGTAACCAGGGATCTAGTGATGAAGACCCTGGAAGGGGTGCGAGACCCCGAGCTCGGGGGAAACGTCGTCGAGCTGGGGATGATCACCGGCGTCGAGATCGACGATGCGACGGTGAATATCGGGCTCGCCCTGACCATCGCCGAATGTCCGTTGCGGTCCCAGATCGAGGGTGACACCAGACGACGGGTCGAAGCGATGTCCGGCGTCGAGGTAGTCAACATCAGGACCACTGCGATGACGAAACGTCAGCGAGCCGAGCTGATGTCGGTCGCCCGCCGCAACGTGCGGGAAAACGCCGAACCCACTCAGGTCTCGTCGACCACCCGGGTGATCGCCATCGCCTCGGGAAAGGGCGGAGTCGGAAAGTCGTCACTTTCGGTCAATCTGGCGGCCGGTCTTGCGGCCGAGGGGTTCGAGGTCGGCCTTCTCGATGCCGACATCTGGGGGTTCTCGATCCCCCGCATGGTCGGTGCCGAGGGCAAGCTCGAGGCCGACGCCACCACCATGCTGATCCAGCCGGTGACTGCCCCGTCGGGGGTGAAAGTGGTGTCGACGGGTCTGATCGTCGAGACGGAGGAGACCGCACTCATGTGGCGCGGGCTGATGTTGTCCAAGGCGCTCGAGCAGTTCCTTCAACAGGTGGCATGGGGCGACCTCGACTACCTGATCGTCGACATGCCCCCAGGCACGGGCGACGTGCAGATGGCGCTGACCCGGATGCTCCCCCAGGCGGAGATGATCGTCGTCACGACGCCACAGGCCGCGGCGCAACGGGTGGCGATCAGGGTGGCGGACATGGCCCGTCGCTCACACATGCCCGTTGTTGGTGTCATCGAGAACATGTCGGGGCAGGTCTTCGGGAGTGGCGGCGGGCTGGAACTCGCCGACGAGCTCGGGGTCTCCCTGCTCGGGTCGATACCACTCGATCAGGCGGTCGTTCGTGGCGGCGACGAGGGCAGGCCGGTCATTCTCGATCCGGAGTCGGGTTCCGCCGCCGAGGCACTGGCTCGGACCGTCGAGAAGGTGATGGCGGTGGTGCCACCGGCCGATATGGAGACCTGCACCGGTCGGATCGCCAAGCTCATCGCCGACCTCGAGGACGGTGCTGCCTGACCGAAACCTACCGAACCTAAGGTTCGCCGGTTCATATATGGGTCAGATCCGCTGAAGTTGCTTGAGAACGCTCATGTCGATGGCGAGGTTCAGCGGAATCGACCCAGATGTGGGTCCCAGTAGCTTAGGTTCGGGGTTCAGCGGGTCTCGCCGCTTGAAGAGGTCAATACGCGAGAAAGGGACCCTTTCGGGTCCCTTTTCTCAAGGAAGCCTCCCTTGACCCCCACTTCCCAGCGCGCTTGCTAGGTGCACGTTCATTGCTCATTGTGTTCACGGAGAGTGAAGGTGCAATGACCGTTCGTGAGATGACCATGATGACTAGTCCTTCTTGTGGATAAGTCGAATTCGAGCGAACTTCAGCGGATTCGTCCCATATCCGGGTCGTAGAACCTTAGGTTCGCGGATGGGGGGGGGTCAGCAGAGACCGCGCACCAGGGGGTAGGGGTTGACCGCGGAGCCGCCCCCGGGGTGATACTCGAAGTGGAGGTGGGGGAGATAGTCCGGAGCGTTGCCGGTCGAACCGTTGTAGCCGAGCACGTAACCGGCCCCGACACTCTGACCAGCCGAGATGTCCCCGAAATCGTCGAGGTGGGCGTAGTAATACAGGTCCCCTGCGTCGGAGACGAAGTAGACCGATTTTCCACCCAACGAGCTGTTGGAGGTCCGCTGCACGCGCCCGGAGAAGATGGCGACTATCGGCACCCCGCGGGCGGCGATCATGTCGACGCCCTTGTGCGAGCGGCCCCCGGAGCGGGGAGAGCCCCAGCTGTCGGTGAACGACACCGCACCCGCCACCGGGCACACGCCGCCACCGCCAGAGGGAGCCGGTGGTGGAGAGGGGGGAGACGTGGTTGGTGGCGACGTCGTCGCCGGGCTATCAGAGCCGCCGCCTGACGAACCGGATGACGGTTGGGTGGTCGGCGTCGCAGCAGCAGCAGCCGCTGCCGCGGCCTCCGCCTCGGCGGCGCGACGTCGCTCCTCCTCCTCACGACGCCGGCGCTCCTCCTCTTCACGCTGTTGCTGCGCCACCAGGTTGTCATAGACCTGTTGCGCCGAAACGAGTTGGTTCTGGAGCTGACCGGCCATCTCCTCCAGATCTGCGGTGAGCGCCACTTGCTCGTCCACGGCCTCACCGAGACGAACCGTCTGACGGTCGAGCTCATCGCGAAGCACACGCATCTGGGTGACCACACTGTCGTCCACCCCGCTCGCCTCGCGCAGATACTCCATGCCCGCCGGGTAGTCCTGGTTGGTCGCCGAGAAGAGCATCGAGAGCGAGCGGCCGCTCGTCGAGCCCATGTAGAGCTCGACCGCGAGGTCTTCGAGTCGGGTCTCGGTCTCGGCCATCCTGACCTCGGCGAAATCGATGGACGAACGCAACGAATCGATCTCGGAGTTGAGTGCGGCCTGACGTCCGTAGGCGTCGATCACTTCTTGGCCCAACTCGGCGGACTCGGCGGTCAGCTTGTTGACCTCCGCCCGGGCGCGGTCGATGTCCTGATCTGTGACCTGGGCGAACGCGGGCAAAGCCAGTGAAAGTAGGACTATGCCACTGATTGTCCGAAAGAGACTCTTCATGGGGGATCTGGGGGTGCGACGAGCGAGTCGCCCACGGAGGTTATCCGTCCTTCGGCGATCAGCAATGTGACATGTGCCTGAACCGACCGGGCCGCCAGTGGATGGAGCGACGGGTCGACCTCCTCGTAGACCTCGTCGACGACGTCACCGATGGTGGATGCGCCGGCGGCGATGGCGATGCGAATCTCCTCGTGACGCTGAAGCCGATGAGCCAGATACCACTCGATCACGGCGTCGGGGTCGGTCATCTCCTCTCCATGACCGGGATGAAACCGCTCCAGACCGGTGCCTTTCAGCTTGCGGAGCGATTCGAGGTACGGCCCCATGTCGTCGACCATCACCGAGGAGCCTCCGATGATGTGATCACCCGAGAAGAGGACGTTGCCGGCCCGGAAGCAGAGGTGGTCGTTGGAGTGACCCGGCGTGTGGACCACTCCGAGTGCCAACTCGCCGACGTCGAATGTGGCGCCGTCGAGGAGCCGGATCTCAGGTTCGAACCCCGGGCCGGGGGCATGACCGACAGCGGGAACGCCGAGATCTCGCGCAAGCGGGTTGGCCAGCGGGGCGTGGTCGCTGTGAGTGTGTGTCACCAGGATCGCCTCCACCCGCCGATCGCCGACCACCTCCATGATGGCGGTGGCATGTCGGGAATCCACCGGCCCTGGATCGATCACGACCGTGGACTCCGATCCGTCGTCGAGGATCCAGGTGTTGGTGCCGGGGCCGGTGAACGGGCCCGGATTGTTGGCGAGCACCCGATCGATTCTCAAAGGTGCTCCACAGGCATGTGGATCGCCAGCATCGAGCCGTCATCATCCACCCATGGGACGGTCGTCTTCCGACCGTCCGCTCCCTGAGCCGAGCAGAGCGCATCCTCGATCGACACCCGGCGACTCAGCCATCGGAGATGAGAGATCGTCGGCTGCATCATCGACCAGTCCCCGCTTCGCTGACGTTCCAGGGCGACTTCGGGAGCTACCCACTCGTGCCACACGAGCTCGTCTGAATCGATCTCGACCTCTGGTGGATCGAGACATGCGACCACGTAGAACCTGGTGTCGAAGCGTCTCGGGGCGATCTCTGGCGTCACCCACCGGGATACCAGAACGAGTCGGTCGAGCCCGGGTGTGAATGGCTGGTCATCGAGCCATTCGTAGAAGGCGGCATCCCTCAGCCCCGGAGCCGACACCGACCCGTCGACTGTGACCAGGATCCCGGCTTCCTCGGCGAACTCTCTCAGGGCTGCCCACCGGTGCGCCGTGTCTTCGTCATCTACTCCCCCGCGGCCTGCGTCCACGTCGTCCACACGACCACCGGGAAACACCACGATGTCGCCGAAGAAGCCCCGGGAGTTGCGATGCACCATCAACACCTGGAAACCCTCGTCTGATGGGTCCTCGGAGGGGCGCAGGGCGAGCACGGTTGCGGCCGGGTCGGGGACGGGCACCTGTGCATGGTACGAAACAGACCTGGCAAACTCGACCGAGTGAGCAAAAACTCTTACCGCGACCTCCCGTCCGTCGACGTGCTTGCTGCGCGTATCGAGACGAAGCTCCCCCACGCCATCGTCCTCGACCTGGCCCGTCTCGCCATCGAGGAGGCTCGCTCCCAGATCGCGAGTGGCGTGGCTCCCGATCCCGAGAACGACGCCACCCGGCTGGTGCGGGCCAGGGAGCGTTCCGCTGGATTGGGGGTGATCAACGCCACCGGTGTACTCCTCCACACCAACCTGGGTCGCGCCCCTTGGTCCCCACGGGCCATCGAGGTGGCCGGCAACGCCGCCTCCGGCTACAGCAATCTCGAGATCGACCTGGCCACCGGGGAACGGAGCCGACGCGGCACCTACGTAGAGGCGCTTCTGTGCCGGCTCACCGGAGCCGAGGCGGCGATGGTCGTCAACAACAACGCCTCAGCCCTCCTCATCTCACTGGCCGCCGCTTCCCGGGGCCGGGCGGTCCCGGTGGGTCGTGGGGAGCTGATCGAGATCGGCGGGTCTTATCGGCTCCCCGACGTCATGGCGGCGAGCGGGGCACGGCTGGTCGAAGTAGGCACGACCAATCGCACCCGAGCCGACGATTTTCGCACTGCTGTCCAGATCAACACCTGCGGGGCGATCCTCAAGGTCCACCCGTCAAACTACACCGTCGAGGGCTTCACCCAGGAGACGGAAGTCGACGAGCTCGCCGCCATCGCCGAGACAGCGGGTATCCCCCTCATCTACGACATCGGCTCCGGGCTCCTCGACTCGGCGTTCCCCTGGCTTCCCCGATGGATTCGGACCGAGCCGGGGGCGAAACAGGCCCTCGAGGCCGGGGCCGATCTCGTCACCTTCAGCGGTGACAAGCTCCTCGGAGGGCCCCAGGCGGGAATCCTCGTCGGATCGAACGACCTGATCGCACGAATCCGCTCCAATCCTCTGGCGCGCGCCCTCCGTGTCGACGGCGTCACTCTCGCCGCCCTGTCCGCGACCCTGGAGGAGTACCTCGAAGGGCCGCCACAGACCATCCCGTTCTGGCGACATGCATTGCTGTCTGAATCGGAACTGACTCCTCGTTCCGAGGCCGTCGCCGCCGCCGTGGGGGCAGTCGTGGAGTGGGGGCACTCCAGGGTGGGTGCAGGGAGCGCACCAGGCATCGCAATCGCATCTCCGCTGGTGAGGCTTCATGGGAGACAGGGCATCTACACCAACCTGCTCGACGCCGACCTACCGGTCCTCACCCGTCGCGACCGCGGCGACCTGGTGGTGGATCTCCGGGCAGTCGAGCCGGAGGACGACGTGATCGTGACCGAGGCAATTGCCAGATGCCCCTGATCGGGACAGCCGGCCACGTCGACCACGGCAAGTCGACCCTCGTCGAGAGGATCACCGGGCGGGACCCGGATCGGTGGGACGAGGAGAAGAGGCGCGGGCTCACCATCGACCTGGGGTTCTCCTGGACCACACTCCCCGGGGGGACGGAAGTCTCCTTCGTCGACGTCCCCGGCCACGAACGGTTCCTGAAGAACATGCTCGCCGGGATCGAGGCGATCGATGTCGCCCTCTTCGTAGTCGCCGCCGACGAAGGATGGATGCCCCAGTCCGAGGAGCACCTCGCCGTCATCGACCTGCTCGGTGTGGAACGGGCGGTCGTGGCGCTCACCAAGACCGACATTGTCGACGCCGACATGGTCGAGCTTGCGTCGGCCGAGATCGAGGATCAGCTGGAAGGCACCAGTCTCGAGGGCTCACCGATCGTCGCCGTGTCCGCCCTCACCGGAACCGGTGTCGATGCCCTCCTCGAGACCCTCGAGGATCTCGTCGAAGAACAGGCCGAACCAGGCGACCGACCAAGGCTCTGGGTCGACCGCGCATTCTCCGTTGCAGGTGCGGGCACCGTGGTCACCGGGTCGCTACTCGGTGGCTCACTTGCCATCGGCGACGGCGTCGAGATCTACCCGCGGGGGATCAAGGGCAGAGTGCGCGGGCTGCAGAGCCACGAGAGAAGCCACGAGATCGTCGCTCCCGGACGGCGTGTCGCGATCAATGTCGGTGGCGTCGACCACAACGAGGTGACGAGAGGAGACATGGTCGGACATCCCGGCCGGTGGGAGACGAGTGCCCGGTTCAGCGTCTCCCTACGACATGCCCGATTCGTCGACCGAATCGATGCACGTGGTGCCTACCAGCTGCATTTGGGGTCGTCGGCACTCCTCGCCGACATCGTGGACATCGAAGACGATCTCGCGGTTCTCCGCATCGACCGACCGATGCCGATCGCAGTCGGGGACCGCTTCATCCTGAGAGACACCGGGCGACATCTCGTGATCGGCGGGGGCCGGGTGCTCGACCCCGGACCGGGCCGAACCAAGAGGGCCCTGCGCCAGGCAAGGGCCATCGATCCGGGCGGGAAACCCAATGAGATCGCAGAACGGCTGCTCCAGTGGCGCCGGATCGACCGTGTTCCCCGTCTCCAGGCCCACACGTCCGGCGGGACTCCAAACGCCGTGATAGTCGGGGACCGCGCCGTGGACCCCGGGCTGGTGGCTGAGTTGTCCGACCGCGCCGCTCGGCTCGTCCATGACGAGCACGAACTCCACCCGCTTCGGCCCGGGCTCTCCATGGCCACCCTTGCCGAGAGGCTTCGAGTCGAAGCCGACCTGGCGGAGCGGATCGTCGAACTGGCCCCCGGTCTGGAGCGAAGAGGCCCCGATGTGGCGACGAGCGATCACGACGCCTCGTTGACCGCCGAGCAGGACGCCTCCTGGGAAAGGGCGCGGGGACGTCTTTCGGCCGACCTTGCGGTACCCGACGAGGGTGACCTCGGACTCGACCCAGAGGTGCTCCATCTCAAGGTCCGTGCCGGGGACCTGGTCAGGGTGGGGGCTGATCTCGTCTATCTGCCGGAGCAGATCGAGACGATGAAAGCCCAGTTGGCGACGCTCCCGGATGACTTCACCGTTGCCCAGTTTCGAGACGCCGCCGGGCTGTCTCGGAAGTATGCGGTCCCTTTTCTGGAGTGGTGTGACAAAGAAGGGCTCACCCTCCGCCGCGGAGATCTCCGCCGCCTCAGGTGAGCCCAGTTGTCAGTCAAGGGAACCGCAGAAAGGTGTCGTTTGATCGATGAACGACGGCAGAGACTTCACGCCTCGGTAGTGCCGCCTGAGCCCATTGACCAACACCTTCCTAGCCGACTACGACGATGGTCCTTCGCTCGACCTCGGTGAGCCCTCCCCAAATCCCGAAGGGCTCTCGGATGTCGATGGCGTGACTGGAGCAAGGTTCTCGCACCGGGCACACCCCGCAGATGGCTTTCGCCTTCATTTCACGTCGCTCCCGCTCGTCCTTCCTCTCGAAGGTAGGAGGGGGAAAGAAGAGATAGGCATGGTTCCCACGACATAGCGCCTGCAGCTGCCAATCCTCAGAGTGGGACAACCTCATTCCTCCCGCTTGTTTGCGACAACTCGGCCGAAGCTAATGAATACACGCCGTGGGTTCAAGGGAGAACCTGGAAGAACGGCGCCTTATGTTTCGCGGCCTGTCACTTGCCGGTCGACTTCGAGAAACAAACCGTCCACCCCGGTCACCTCGATCGGGTCGCCGGCGGAGATGCCCGCCTCACGGTGTGCGGTACCTCGCCACCGCGCGTCACGGACCTCGACGAGACCGTCGGGATCGAAGTCCACGAGGGCGGTACCCAACTCCCCGACCAGGGAGTTTCGTCCAATCGTCTCGGTGGAGAGGCGGGCGCGTTGCACCGTGGGCATGGCCAGGACGAAGAAGAAGAGGACGCCGACAACCGTCGGGAGGACGAGCCACCAGCGGGGATCGATCTGGCCACCACCGTCGATGAGGAACATCCCCGAGATCTGGAGGAGACCCGCGCCTATCAGCGTCATCGCCAGGATCCCGCCTCGTTGGTAGGCCGAGACGAGGACCACGAACGCGAAGAACATGAGAGCCACCGCCCACCAGTTGGCGGGCAGAGTGAGCAGACCCCAGCCACCGAGGATCAGCGATGTCGCGGCGACTCCCGCCGCCACTCCCGGACCGAGGGCGTAGAACTCGAAGACGGCGATGGTCAGACCTATGGCGAGAAAAAAGAAGGCTGCCTCCGGAGTGACCGCCAACCGGAAGAAGCGGGTGGCCAGACCGGGCTTTCTCAGCGTGGTCGTCTTGACGGTCACTCCCTCGTCGAACTCCTGGAGGGTCGACACCTCCACCGGGCCGTCGGTCGTCTCGAATGTGGCCCCGTCGAGATCCTGGAGGTACTGGCGGATGGTGGGTTGAAGCGGGAGACCGGTTTCGACGGCAGGGACCTGCTCGGTGGACCGTCCCGTATCCTCGCCGAGGATGCCAGGTTGGGAGTGGCCGAGGGCTGACGCCGGTGGCGCGATGGCCGCATGACTCGCAAAATCCGGCAGGGCTGCGGCTGCACCGAAGGCGAACGCAGGGGACGGCCCAACCCACACGGCGACGGGTAGTGGAGGGGTCTCCACCAGTCGGGCGAGTCGGTCGAAGGCCTCTCCATCGAGCACAGCCCTCGCGTTGAGCTGGACAACGGCCAGATCCTGACCGCTTTCGGCGGCGGCTTCGATCGAGTCGGACACGAACTCCAGGGCTGACCGGTCCAACGGGCCGCTGACGTCGATGACGTCGATGCCCCCACCGGTCGCCTCCGCACATGCGGCGAGCGCCAGTGAGGACACAAAGGCCAGGAGGATCACACGACGCACGATCGAGAGGTTAGAACGCCGCCTACCCATAACTCCTCTGTCAGAAACGGGTGCTGGGGACACGCTGGCAACCATGGTTTGGGGCGAGAGATAAACTGCGGAACCTCTGGGGGTGCCGATACGTCTTATCGGCTGGATGTCCAACGCACTAGGAGGGCGAAACTGATGCGACGGGTTCTCGCGATCATCGTGGCAGCGATGTTGCTCGCAGCTTGCGGAGAGGGGGGTGGGACCTCGTCTGAGGAGACCTCCGACAGCGACACTTCGACGTCTGAGGGCACTGCAACCGGGGGTGACGACTCTCTTGCCGACTTCTTCGGATACGGGTCCGAGGACCCCCAGGAGGCTCAGGCCCAATACATGGACGAGGAGGCGCGCCGCCAGGAATTGATTCGCGCCTGCATGGCCGGGGAGGGATTCGACTACACGCCCGTCATGCCACCAGAGGACTCGTTCCAGGTGTGGGACCCTGACGACGAAGAGGAGCTTGCCAAGACTCAGGGCTTCGGAATCACCACCTGGTACGGGAACGAGGAAGTCTTCGACAGTGGCGTCGAATGGGTGGACCCCAACCAGGAGATGGTCGAAGCCATGTCCGAGACCGAGCAGCAAGCCTACTTCGAAGCCCTTTACGGCACCGAAGAGGAGCAGATGGAGGGGACCACCACCGAGATCGACCCCGAGACCGGTGAAGAGATCACCTACAGCGAAGGCTTCGGCGCCGGATGTGAAGGTGAGGCGTCGACTGAGATTTGGGGAGACCAATCCCAGACTGCTGACCTGTGGGAGGAACTCTCGCCCGAGATGGACGCGATGTACGAGAGGCTCCAAGCCGATCCCAGAATCCTCGAACTCGACGAGCAGTGGGCCGCATGCATGGCCGACGCCGGCCACGAGTACGAGAGCCGCACCCAGATGTACGAGGTCGTCTTCGACGACTTCTCACAGCGATTCGAAGCCATCGTCGGGCCGAATGGGGGTTACACCGACCCATTCGAGGGCTGGTCCCAGGAGGAGATCGACGCCTTCTTCGAAGAAAAGACCGAGGACGAGATCGAGGCCTTCTTCGAAGAGTCCCAGCAGCAAAACCAAGCCGACATCGACCAGGAAGCTCTCTCCGCCTTGCAACAGGAAGAACGGGACGTCGCAGTGGCCGATCGCCAGTGTGGCGCGGCCTACGACGAGCAGTACCAGGAGATCGCTGCCGAGTTCGAAGCCGAGTTCATCGAGGCGAACCGAGGGATACTCGAACAGATCCGCGAGGCCGAGGGCCGTTGATCGATTGGATCACGCCACAGTCCATCACTCGAGTCGCTAGGTCGGTGCGTCTATGAGCAGGAACGTCATGCTGGCCGGGCTGGTCGGGGTCGTCATCGTGGCTGCGGGCATCGGTTGGTTCTTCGGGTCTCAGATCCGCTCGCCGGCAGAGGCTGCCGCCGAGGCCGAGCCACCTCCGGCTTCGAACATCACGGTCGAGGTCGTGAGTGAAGAGCTGTCGGCCGACGTCGTCACCCGCGGCGACGTCGTCTACGACGAGCCGGTGCAGGTGAGTCTCTCCGGGTCCTTCGCCGACCAACCGGAGCGCTTGATCGTCACCCAGACCGTGGAGGCTGGAGCCACTCTCGACGAAGGGGACATGGTGGTGGAGGTCGTGGGCCGGCCCGTCATGCTCCTGGTCGGAGAGATCCCGATGTATCGGGATCTCCGACCGGGGTCCAGTGGCGACGACGTCGCACAGCTGGAGGAGGCACTGTCTCGACTGGGCTTCTTCGAAGGTGCCCCGAACGCGTCGTGGGATGATGCCACCGGATCCGCGGTCGCTGCCTGGTATGAGGAGGCCGGATATCGCGCCAATGGCCTCTCCGAGGAGGACGAGGCTGCGCTGCGATCGGCCCGCGACCGGGTCCGATCGGCGGAGGGTGCTGTGGCCGACTCGATCACGGCGGTGAACGAATCGGGTCGGGGGGCGGATCGTTCCGCAATTCTGGCGGCTGAAGGCGAGGTCAACGCAGCACGTGACGCCTTGGATCTGGCCCGACTCGACCAACGATGGGCGAACGAGGACGCCGCCACCGCGGTGACCCAGGCGGAAACCGACCTGGCAGCCGCTGCAAGTGCTCTCGAGGAGGCACAGACGGCCAACCCGGCTCCGACGCCAGACGAGATGGACCAACTGGAAGCGGATGTGACCCTTGCCGAGTCAGCAGTTGGCACGGCGACACGCAACGTCGACCGGGTGGCCGCCGAGCAGACCGCCCTCGTCGCCCAGGCGGAGAACCGGCTCGCCGTAGCGTCCGCCTCCCTCAGCGAGCTGCGCCGGGGAACCGACACGTCGGCGATGCGCCGTCAGGTGACCGCCGCTCAGGAGGAGTTGGACGCAGCAAGAGAAGAGCTCGCTGAACTCGAGGCCGAGTTGGGGACCTGGCTGCCGGCGGGCGAACTCGTGTTCCTCAACCGTCTCCCGGTGCGGGTCGACCAGGTCTCGGTTGCAAGAGGGTCAGAGATCACCGGGTCGTTCGCCACCGTCACAGGCTCCGTTGTGACGATGCGTGCGGCGGTCTCCGAGACCGACGCCGACCTCGTCGAGGTCGGGATGGCCGTCCAGATCGAGAACCCCGAGGGAGACACGTCCATACCGGGGACTATCAGCTTGGTGGCGGAACGACCCGGGACCAACAACGTGGCAGCCGATCGGGTCTATGTCGAGATCGAGCCCGAGGAGATTCCTCAGGAACTGGTCGGGCAAAACGTGAGGGTCGTGATCCCAGTCAGCTCGACCGGAGGCGAGGTCCTGGCGGTGCCGGCGGCGGCTCTGTATTCCACCGCTGATGGGTCGGTCCGGCTCGAGGTGGAGGAGAGCGACGGGACCCTACGCACCGTCACCGTGGAGACCGGGCTCGCTGCCGGCGGGCTCGTTGAGATAACCCCCGTCGACGGCCAGGTGGCAGAGGGTGATCTGGTGGTCGTAGGTCGCGCCGACGGGTCAGGTCCCGGTGGTGAAGAGGCCGACGACACCGACGACGAAGCGACCGAGGATGGCTGAGCCTCCGGTCGTCGAACTGCGAAGCGTGCAACGCTCCTTCTTCGCCGGAGACGTCACCGTGAGAGCTCTTGCCGACGCCAGCCTGACGATCGACCGGGGGGAATACGTCGCAGTAGTTGGCCCATCCGGCTCGGGGAAGTCGACCATGCTCAACCTGGTCGGGCTTCTCGACAGGCCCACCGGAGGGCGCTACCTGTTCGATGGGATCGACACCGACGAGCTCACCGACGGTCAGCGGGCATGGTTGCGGAGCAGAGGGATCGGCTTCGTTTTTCAGTCCTTCCACCTCCTCTCCCACCGCAGCGTGCTCGAGAACGTCCTCATGTCGACCATCTACAACGGCATGCCTCGCGGTGAGCGCATCCCGGCGGCCGAGGAAGCCCTCAATCGGGTAGGACTCGGCCATCGCATCGACTTCTCTCCGACCAGTCTCTCAGGCGGGGAGAGACAGCGGGTGGCCATAGCCAGGGCAATCGTCACCCGGCCCGCCCTGCTGCTCTGCGACGAGCCAACGGGAAACCTCGACTCCGCCACGGGTGACTCGGTGCTTGCCTTGTTCGACGAACTCAGGGCGAGTGGGTTCACTCTCGTCGTCGTCACCCACGACGACGCCGTCTCCAACCATGCCGACCGTGTCATAAGGATGAGAGACGGTCAGGTGGAGACCGCGGCATGACGGTGTCGACCCAACCGGCGGCCGGCATCGAGTCGGCGACGCTGAGTGTCCGCGACCTCATGTCGGAGTCGATCGCCGGGATTTTCGCCCGTCCCGCTCGGACCGGGCTCACCATCCTGGGAACAGTCCTCGGGATTGGCGCCCTGGTGGCGACTCTGGGAGTTGCCAGGACGGCTGGCAACCAGATCGTGGGACGCTTCGACGAGCTTGCGGCCACCTCGGTCGTGGTGACCAACGAGTCTGGCTTCTTCGGCGGGGGACCTGACAATAGGGTGGCCATACCCATCGACGCGGAACAGCGGGTCGACCGGTTGAACGGTGTCGTCGCCGCAGGGTCGTTTGGCAGCGTCGACGTGGGCGGGGCCTTGGTTCGAAGCGTGCCCATCCCCGACCCTTTGGCCCAGACCGAGTTTCAGATGACGGTCTATGCCGCTTCTCCCGGGATTCTCGACGCGGTACGCGGACATCTGCGGACCGGGCGGTTCTTCGACTCGGGGCACTCCGCACGCGCCGACCAGGTGGCCGTGCTCGGGCCGGGTGCGGCTCAGCGGCTCAACATCACCAGGGTCGACCAGCAGCCGGTGATCTTCATCGGCGATGAAGTGTTCGTGGTGACCGGGATCATCGAGGACGTCCTCCGCCAGCCCAACCTGCTCAACGCGGTCGTCATACCCGAGGGGACCGCACGGGAGACCTACGAGTTCACCTCCGCGTCGACGGTGCAGATCGACGTCGAGGTGGGGGCTGCATCACTCATCGCCGACCAGGCGGCAATCGCCATCTACCCCGATCAACCCGGTCTGCTCCAGGTACAGAGCCCACCCGAACCGGAGGATCTCCGTCGCGACGTCGAAGGTGACGTCAACGCCCTGTTCCTCGTGCTCGGTGCCGTGTCCCTCCTCGTTGGGGCCATCGGAATCGCCAACGTCACCCTCGTGTCGGTGCTGGAACGGGTAGGCGAGATCGGACTGCGCCGCGCCCTCGGCGCCGCCCGTCGACACATCGCCGCCCAGTTCCTGGTGGAGTCGACCACGATGGGCTTCGTCGGCGGTGTGATCGGGGCGAGTCTCGGGGTCCTGGTCGTCGTGGCCATCTCGGCCACCCGAACCTGG
>Ga0307505_10002188_pt1 | contig 13982 bp, 3 predicted proteins | sample 23_S_MG_FD_202183 | JGI IMG/M metagenome (GOLD analysis project Ga0307505, IMG submission 202183) | Soil microbial communities from Populus trichocarpa stands in riparian zone in the Pacific Northwest, United States - 23_S | ecosystem: Environmental > Terrestrial > Soil > Riparian zone > Trees...
GTACTCGAAATCGAGGATCTCTGTCTCGTTGTGTCTTGCCTCGTAGTGCTCGAGCTGGCCGAAGGCGTCGTACTCGTATGTGTCGTCGACGGTGCCTGTCCCCTCGGTGATGCTGGTTCCCGTGAGCAGGCCGTTGGCCGGGTCGCGGGCGAGAGTCAGACCACCGGCCTGGATGAGTAGGTCATCGTCGTCATAGACGTAGCCGACCGGCGTCTCGCCGTTCACCTGCAGGCTCTGCACCCGGAAGCTGTCGTCGTACGTTCGGGTGACGCTGGCCGTCGCAATCTCGGCTCCGCTCCACGTCTCGGTGGTCTGCAGGGTGCCGTCGTAGGCGAAGGTGAGGGCTGCGTCCGCTCCTGTAATCTCGCTGAGGTTGCCCGTCAGCGGATCATAGCCGTAGTCGCGCACGTCGCCGCTCGGCTGCAGGGTGATCGCGTCGACTCTGCCTGCAGCGTCGTAGGCGAAATCGATCTGCTTGCCATCCGGTCTTGTGATGAGGTCGACCTGGCCGTCGTCGGTGTAGGTTGTGGTGGTCGTCACCGAGGCCAGCGGCGGGGTGACCTGCGGCGGCTCGTAGGTCTGCTCCAGGTTGATCTGTGTGTACGTGAAATCGTGCGGCGGTCTTCCGGGCGGGATCACCTGGGTCACGTTGCCGGCCGCGTCGTAGCTGAATCCGATCTCGCGGCCGTCGGGCAGGATCTGCTTATTCACGCGCACGTCTTCGTCGTACTCGAAGGTCACCGTGCGCCCGAGCGCGTCGGTCACCGACTTGAGCTGTCCTTCGGACTGCTGCGGGTAGCCGAAGGCGATGTCGATCAGATTCACGTAGTCGAATTCGGTCACGCGCGTCTCTGCCGTATCGGAGTCCGGCCCTTCTTTCACCCGGTTCACTCTGCCCTGCGCATCGTACTCCTGCCGGGTCGAGTGTACACCCGCGAGTTGGGTCTTCCTCACTCTGCCCTTCGTATCCAGGGTGGTGAGCGTCTGCCGTCCCTCCGGGGTCGTGTCGGTGTAGGTGCGGGTGGCGACGTCGTAGGTTCTGGTCACCTGGTGTGCGAGGCTGGCGGTGCCGGCCGGTCGTTCACGTTTCGGCGCGGAACCGAGATTGTCACTCGCCGTGTCGCGCCGCCGTGGTACATTGCCGAAATGGGAGCATGGGGTACGGGAAGCTTCGACAACGATACCGCGTGCGACTGGGCTCAGGATCTCGAAGGAACCGAGGACTACTCGCTAATCGAAAGGACCTTGCGCTCGGTGGCGGAGGTTGAGACCGACACCTATCTCGACGCGGATCTCGCCTGCTGCGGCATCGCCGCCGCCGAGACCTTGGCGAGGCGGCTCGGTGGCGAGGGTAAAAAAAGCGCGCACACAGAAATAGTTGACCGATGGGTCGAGCGCCGGGAACAGGAACCCCCGCCCGAGCTGATCAACCTCGCTGCAGCGGTGCTGCGCAGGATCGTCTCGCCCCAATCAGAGCTCCTCGAGCTGTGGGAAGACGAGGGGGCCGGCGAAGAGTGGATGGGTAGCATCGAGACGCTTCTCGGGCGCCTCTCGCGCCCCAACAAAGCGCGAAGATGAGGAAGCCCAGCTAAAATTTCCAAACCGGCGGCCACTGCCGCAATCCAATCAGCGGCTGCAACTTTTCGATCGGATAGTGGTCTGCGTGGGTCAGATCTGCGAACACGAGGTTTTCCAAACGGGTCAAAGCCTCGAGCCCCGTCGCGTCCTCTGCCACAGTTCCGACGTGGATCCCGTCCATGGAGAAATAGCGGAGTTTTTTCAACGGCAACAGAAAGCTCGCCGACTTCACCCGGCCTAGCTCCTCGAGGCGGAGATCCTCGAGCTGGGGGAGATCCGCGATCGGGAATAAGTCATCGAGTTTGCGGCAGTCTTCGATCCACAGACCGCGGAGCGCGGGAGCCCCGCCGATGCCCTCCAGCGTCGCCAAATGTTTCATGCGGCAAAGCGAGAGACGCTCGAGCCTGGGGACCTCATCGAGGCCCAAGAGATCGGTGTAGCCTCCGACCACCAGATGAAGCGCTGTCAGGCCATCGAACTTTTGTATACCCGACAGTGAGCTCAACCCCGGCGAATCCATCGACAATGTGCGCAGCGACGGGAGGCTCGGCATCGCTTCGAAGCTCTTGATGCGACAACAAATCGAGAGTGCTAGGAGCGACTGAGCTGCGGCAAGGCCATCGAGCCTGGTCACCCGGCACTCAAGGTAGGTGAGCTTGGGCAGCCGGGAGAGATCGAGCATGTCAAGTGATCGGACCTTTCCCAGGTGGAGCCGCTCTAACTCGGGCATGTCCATCAATGCGGAGTAGTCGATACGGTTCAGCGTGCCGTCAACGGAGAGATCCCGGACGGGGTAGACCGAGAGTCGCTCAAGGACATCGCTGTCGCAGTCGGTCAATTCGAAGCGGCAGATTCCGGACTTGGCGAGTGCATCGTCGAGTTCCGGCGGCCATCCTCTTCGAATGTGAATCTTGTCACCCAACTCCGGGGCAGACCACACTCTGGGGTTGCAGGGGGTGATGGAGTATCGCGGCCTCATGGCGACTAGTCGCAGAAATCCAACTTGCCGACGAACTTGCGAATCTCGTTGCGTCTGTTGACGATTGGACGGCGCTTCTCTCGCAAGCTCGCATTCATCTCGATCCCCTGCTGCTCCTTGACGAAGTCCAGGATGAACTGCTCTGCCTGCCTGAGCTCGAGACCGTCGCCAAGGAACTTGAGGCGTGCGCCCCAGTCCTTCAGGCCACCCTCAAGTGTTTTTTTATGCGCGCCGATGCGGCCCTCGATGTTCTCAGAACGGCCCACGTAGGGAATTCCTGCGCCATTCAACAGGATGTAGATTCCATAGTTCGCGACTTCGTCGATCACTTCCTCGATCGCGAAGCAGACGACCTCACCTCGAACTTCACGAACGAGGTTGTAGATGCCCTGCCGGGAGCCATTCAGGATCGCCTGAAACTGCTGCGAGAACTGGTTCTCGTTGATTGTTCCGATCGAGATCAGGCCCAACGGGTCGACCCGGTTGACCGGGTCGTTTCCGACGTACTCGTAGACGTTTGGTGACGCCAGCAGCAGCGGATCCTTGGCCGTCCATCGGCCGAGCTTCGGGTCATAGTCTCTCGCCCCGAAGCGAACGAGGCCAGTGAGTGGGTCATAGAGTCCCGCCGCGAAGCCAAACGGCTGGAATCCAGGGTTCGTATCTTGGAGCACCCGGCCGAACTCGTCGTAGCTCATTTGCTGCAGGATGGCTCCGGTGGACGTATCGACGACCAAGCGCACGCTCCCGAGTTGGTCCGAGACGATCCGATAGCGACCGATCTCGGTGCCCGACGAGTCATAGCGCAGCATGTACGCCGCTCCGGTGGTGCGATCGCCGTAGACGAAGCGTGAGACGACGTTCCCAGAGAAATCCAGCTCCGCTACGGGTGAGCTCTGCCCGTTGTAGATGAAACCCTTGTCGAAAACGCCATCGATGATCCTTCCGACCCTCCTACTCTGGGAGTCGATCAGGTACTCGATCTCCGTCCCGTCGGGCAGATCGACGGAGAGAAGGTTGCCCAGTGGGTCGTACTCGAACGCGGTGGTTCCGGCCGGTCCTATCTCCGAGGAGAGCTCGCCGGCCGCCGAGTACTGATAGGTGTACGAGTCGCCGCCCTTCGTTGCTGAGATCTGCCGGTCCTGCTCATCGAACGCTCCAGACAAGGCACCGCGACGATCGAATCCGCTCGTGCGGTTGTTGTTCTGATCGTAGTCGTAGTGCGCGACCGGTGCCCCATTCTCGAGAACATCGGTAAGCCGCCCGCGCGAGTCGTACTCGTAGGTGAAATCGGTCGAGCTGCCGCCGACGACCTCCGTGATGGTGTGGATTCGCCCGATGAGATCTCGGTCGATGTGAACATCCAGAGCGACCGCCCCATTGACGTTGAGTACATAGTCGGTGCGTGCCCCCAGCGCATCATACGACAGGGTATCGGTCGTGACGCCGAGCTGAGTCGCCTGAAGCAGCCCGGATGCCGCGTAGCGCTGCAGCACCAGGTCTCCGGCGCCGGTCAGATTCGTGTCGTCATCGTACGTAAGGGCGATACTGGGCGTCCCCGTCACTGTCTCGCTAGCCACGCGGAGCAGCTCGTCGTACGTCCTCGACACGCCCGCGGCCATCGGCGGCAACAAGCCAGGAATCGGGATGGACCAGCTTTCTCCCGTCGGAAGTGCGGTGTCGAAGGAGTAATCGATCTCGACTCCCGACGGAGATGTGGCTTTGTCGAGCGCGCCGCTGGCAAGGTCGTACTGATAGATGATCTGCCCGCTCGGCAGTGTAACGGTCGTCGGTTGCCCGGTTACGGGATGGTACGCGAACGACACGCCGGTTGAGTCCGGCCGTGTGATGGTCGTCAGCTGACCATCGGAATTGTACGCAAAGCTGGTGCGGTGTTCGGGAAGCGGTGGAGTCGTGTTCGGCGGCTCGTGCACCGACAGGCGCCCCCGTTGGTCATACGTCATCTGGTGCGGCATGCGGCCCGGTGGTGTGAGCGACGTGATATTCCCCGCCGCGTCATGGGAGAACGAAACCACACTCAGGTCGGCAAGCGTCTGGGACACCAAGTTGCCGGAGGCGTTGTATTCGAGGCCAATCGACTCCAGTAGGGGGTCTGTGACTCTCGAGATCCGACCGTTGGTATCGTACTCCAACGTGCTGGTCCTCGAGCCGCGGCTCACCGATTCAAGCCTGCCCTGCGCGTCGTAGGAGAACGTCGTGGACGCGAGGCCACCGAAGGAATGGGTCACCGGACTATTGTTGCCGTCAACGGTTACCGTCTCGACGCGTCCCTCAGGGCTAGTCTCCGTGTACGTGTTTGAGGCGGTATCGAAGGATCGACTAGCCGATGCACTCCCCGAAGCTACGGATTGATTCTGTGTCTGCAGGCTGAGGGGATCGAGCGGGCTTGCAAGGGTTGCGGTTCGTGAGGACGAAATCTCGAGCGGCGCCATCGTGTTAAACGTATATGTGGCAGACTCACCAACTGCGGACGCCAGACCAAACCGTGGGTCACCACCGACCGCGCCTGACACGACGAGCCCATCGGGCCAACTTGTCTGAGCGGAGCGGTCGGCGAAGACGACCGTTGATTTCTCAGCAACTCCGGCTTCGAGGGTTGAGCGCAGCAGATCGCCTGTGCTCTGGAACTCGACTCTGTACGCGGTCTGCACTCCCTCGGCAGTCTCGGCCAGCACATCGAAGCCGCCGGGGATGTTGGTGCGGGTGAGCGTGTGGCCGCCGCCGACGGGGTCGGCCGTGCTCTCGAGCCTACCCTCGGCGGTATACCCGTAGTCGGTATCGTTGCCGCGCGGGTCGGTGACCTTGGTCATGAGTCCGTCGGGAGTGTACTGGAAGCTCGTCGCCTCGCCGCCGGGGTTGGCGATCGACTGCACATAACCGTTGGCGTCGAGTGTGATCACCGTCTGCTGGCCAAACGGTCCCGAGATCACAAGATCGCCGCCGGCGACGCCGCGCTCGAAGGTGGTGACGTTGCCGTCGCGGTCGGTGACGCTGGTCAGAAATCCGGTCTCCGCGTCGTCGTAGTTGAATTCCCAGATGACGATGGGGTTGCCCTGGTCGTCTCTGGCCAGTGTGTCGACCGTGCGCTCGTGGCGACCGCGTGGGTTGAAGACGTAGAGCTCGCTGCCGTCCGGCGAGGCGATGAGGGTGTCGCCCACCTCGCTCAGACCGGGCAGCGGCGGGGTCACCGTGCGCACGCGGTTGTTGCCCTCGTCGGCGATGTAGAGGGTGCCGTCGGGGGCCACCGCGAGGCGGTTTGGCTGGTTGAAGCGCGCCGCCAGCGCCGGGCCGTTCTCGCCGTCGATCCCCGTGCTATTCAAACCCGGCCGTGATGACGCCGTTCGGACCGACGCTGCGCACCCGGTCGTAGCTCGTGTCCGAAACGCAAAGCTTAAGAACATTGCGCTTCGTACAGTCGTGCAACCGTTCCCTTCGTCCGTAAGGCTCCGGTTGAGATCCAGCCCAAAGCTCAAGCCTCGATACAACTCGCCCACTCGGTCCCACGTCCCCTATCTTCCCCCCTATCTTCCCCCGATCCGACCGGCTGCGGGCGTTAAGCGACCGCGACCCTCACGGCTTCTGGCCCCTTATGATTCGCGGCCATCATCGACCAGAGCCGGTGGGGCCATCTCACCCCGACTAAGGTCCCGCAGCCGGATCATTGTATTAAGGGCAAACTTTCGATCATCGCCCTCAAGGGCAACGATTGCTGCATTGATTTCGGAAACCAGATCCTCCCTACACCACGGCATTAGAGCCTCAAGCTGAACCAAATTATATAGATGGTAAAGTAGATGCCATGTCTTTCCCGGGTCGATACGTCCGCCGCCATCCTCTAGAGATCTTTCGATTTCTCCGAGAAATCCTAGGAGTGCATGTGGGAGTTCACGATAGAGGTGATGTGCGAACGCTCGAACGCTCTCGTCAGGGGCATCTGGATACTCTCGACGGAGATTCGCTTCTCCGTCCTTTGTCGCATCGGGGCGTTCCAACAAGGCACCCAAGAGGTTCAACAGCTGCAATTCTTCATCCGTAACCCTGTTCTTCGACGGTTCCATCAGCCATCCTTCGTTATCCGAGATGCCTATTGCAGAAACCCCTTTTCAATTTCGTCAATCCATTTGATCACATCTTGAGCCTGCCTCTTCGGTAGTCGTTTCGCTAGTCTACGCATCCGCCCCAGAAATGCGCGAATCTCGCCTCTCCAGTGATCCTGCGGATCAGGATCTCCGCTTGCAATCTTCTCTAGGTGAGATTCGACCTGCGCCTGGAGCCCTTCAAGAAGGTCGCGGACATGTCGAATGTTGTGAGCTAGAGCAACACCGCCCGCCACCCCAAATATGGTCGCCGCGACGAGGGACTGTGCTTGGCTGATACTTACGCCGAGCCCTATTCCCGCATTGAGCGCAGCGCTGTACCCTTCCAACCCATCCAAGTCGACCCCGTTAACGGGGTCGCTGGCGACGTACCCGTATACATTGGAGAGCCCCCCTGCAAAGAGGATTGGATCCGGGTTGCTCCATCGACCAAGCGTCGGCATGTAATCTCGGGCACCGGAACGAACCAGTTCTCGGCTATGGTCACTGATGCCCCCAGCAAAAGAGAACGGTTGAAATGAGGTGTCCGCGCTAGCACATCCAAATTCTTCGTACTGAAGCTCTTCGGCGATCTGGGGCGCCACCGCGTCGATTCGTACCACCAATCGCACACTGCCGAGATGATCACTCAGAACCTGGTAGGTCGTCGTCTGACCCAGTGCGGGATTATCGTGGCGGATTATGTAGCTCGGCACGTTGCTCTTCGCCGCGTACACGAACTCCGAGACGAGATTTCCGGAGCCATCGAGCTCCGCGACCGGCTCGAGCTGGTCCTGGTAGATCCACTGCTTCTCGAAAATACCACCCACCTTCTTACCCGTGCGGCGGTTCCTCGCGTCGATCAGGTACTCGATCTGCGGCCCGCTCGGCGGCGTGATCGATCGGAGGTTGCCGAGCTGGTCGTACTCGTAGCTGGTCGTGCCGCTCGGGTCGGTCTTGGTGAGCAACTCGCCGTTGTCGGTGTACGTGTACGTCGTCGTGGTTGGGCCCTGCGTCATCTCCAGGAGCCGGTCCTGGTCGTCGTATACGGCGCTGGTGATCGTTCCCTGCGAGTTGAAGCTGCCGGCGATGCGGTTGCCGTTCGGGTCGTATTGGTACTCGGAGAGCACGGTCGTGCATCCCGCATCGGGGCAGACGCGGTAGAGGCGACCCGCCAGGTCGTACTGGTAGTGGGTCTCCTTGGTTACCGGTGTGCCCGTCGTGTTCTTGGTCTCGACGATGCTCTCGATGCGGCCGAGATCGTCGCGGGTGTACTCGAAATCGAGGATCTCTGTCTCGTTGTGTCTTGCCTCGTAGTGCTCGAGCTGGCCGAAGTCGTCGTACTCGTATGTGTCGTCGACGGTCCCTGCCCCCTCGGTGATGCTGGTTCCCGTGAGCAGGCCGTTGGCCGGGTCGCGGGCGAGAGTCAGATTACCGGCCTGGATGAGCAGGTCATCGTCGTCGTACACGTAGGTTGTCTGCGTCTCGCCGTTCACCTGCAGGCTCTGCACCCGGAAGCTGTCGTCGTAGGTGCGTGTGACGCTGGCCGTGGCGATCTCCGCTCCGCTCCACGTCTCCGTGGTCGGCAGGGTGCCGTCGTAAGCGAAGTTTAGCGTCGCGTCCGCGCCCGCGATCTGGGTGAGGTTGCCAGTGGCGGGGTCGTAGCTGTAGTCGCGCACCTCGCCGCTCGGCTGCAGCGTGATGGTGTCCACTCTTCCCGCCGCGTCGTAGGCGAAGTCGATCTGCTTGCCGTCGGGCCTCGTGACGAGATCCACTTGGCCGTCATCCGTGTAGGCCGTCGTGGTCGTCATCGACGCCAGCGGCGGGGTGGCCTGCGGCGGCTCGTAGGTCTGCTCCAGGTTGATCTGTGTATACGTGAAGTCGTGCGGCGGCCTCCCGGGCGGGATCACCTGGGTCACGTTGCCGGCGGCGCCGTAGCTGAAGCCGATCTCGCGGCCGTCGGGCAGGATCTGTTTGCTCACGCGCACGTCGTCGTCGTACTCGAAGGTCACCGTGCGCCCCAGCGCGTCGGTCACCGACTTGAGCTGTCCTTGTGCCTGCTGCGGGTAGCCGAAGGCGATGTCGATCGGATTCACGTATGCGAACTGCGTCACGCGCGTCTCTGCCGTATCCGGATCCGGGCCTTCCTTCACCCGGCTCACTCTGCCCTGCGCATCGTACTCCTGCCGGGTCGGGTGTACACCCGCGAGTTGGGTCTTCTTTACTCTGCCCTTGGTATCGAGGGTGGTGAAGGTTTGCCGGCCCTCCGGCGTCGTGTCGGCGTAGGTGCGCGTGGCGACGTTGTAGGTCCGCGTCACCTGGCGGGTGTTCACGCTGACGGTGTCGGTTTGTGAGGTCAGGCTCAGTGGGTCGGCGGGGTTGGTAATCGTCGCCGTGCTGGTCGCCTGGATGTCCGCGGTGAGGCCGCCCGGTGTGTCGATCTGCGTGCTCGCCGGCACGGCGGCTTGCATGCCGAAGCGCGGGTCGGGACCGGGCTTCGAGATCTGGATGGTTCCGTCGGGCTCAGTGACGGTCGTCGACTCGTCGATCGCTGTGAGCGCCGTGCGCCGCGTCCCGTCGGGCAGCAGTGTCGTGCGCAGCTCGTCGCCTGTGCTCTGGAACTCCACCTTGTACGCGGTCGGCACTCCCTCGGCGGTCTCGGCCTGTACCTCGAAGCCGCCTGGGATGTCGGTGCGAGTGAGTAGGTGACCGCCGCCGACGGGGTCGGCCGTGCTCTGGAGTCGGCCCTCGGGGGTGTACGTGTAATCGGTTGCGTTGTTTCTCGGGTCGGTGACCTTGGTCATCAGACCGTCGGCGGTGTACTGGAAGCTGGTCGTCTCGCCGCCGGGGTTGGCGATCGAGGCGACGTAGCCGTTGGCGTCCAGCGTGATGGTGGTCTGCTGGCCGAACGTCCCGGTGATCACCAGATCGCCGCCGGCAACGCCGCGCTCGAAGGTGGTGACGTTGCCGTCGCGGTCGGTGACGGCGGTGAGGAAGCCGGTCTCGGCGTCGTCGTACTCGAACTCCCAGATGACGATCGGGTTGCCATGGTCGTCTTTGGCCAGTGTGTCGACCGTGCGCTCGTGGCGGCCGCGGGGGTTGAATACGTAGAGCTCCCTGCCGTCGGGCGAGGCGATGATGGTGTCGCCCACCTCGCTCAGCCCGGGCAGCGGTGGTGTCACCTTGCGAATGCGGTTGTTGCCCTCGTCGGCGATGTAGAGTGTGCCGTCGGGGGCCACCGCGAGGCGGTTTGGCTGGTTGAAGCGCGCCGCCAGCGCCGGGCCGTTCTCGCCGTCGATCCCCGTGCTGTTCAATGGGACGCGGCGCCCGGCCAGCGCAGTGATGACCCCGTTCGGGCCGACGCTGCGCACCCGGTCGTAGCTCGTGTCCGAGACGTACAGACTCCCGTCGCGGCCGATCGCCAGGCCGCCGGGCGAAAAGAACTGCGCGCTCGTCGCAAGCCCGCCGTCGCCCTCGTCGGCAAACACCCCGCTGCCGGCTGCCGTGTAGATGCGGCCCCCCGTGTCGAGGCGGTGCACTTTGGCGCCGCCGCCCGATACGTACAGCGTCCCGTCCTTGGCGATCGCCATGTCGATGAAGGAGTTGAAGAACCCGGCCCCGGTCGACGGCTCGCCTTCGGTGATGGCGTTGCCCTCGCCAGCGATCGTCCGGATGACGCCGTCCGTCCCGACGCGCCGGACTCTCCTGGTCCGCTCGGAGACGTACATCGTCCCGTCGCTTGCCACCCGCACATTCTCCGGCCGATGTAGCAACGCCGCCAGCGCCGGGCCGCCGTCGCCGCACTGCGCGCCGGTGTTGTTGTTGCCGCACTGCGGCCCCGCTCCCGCCACCGTCTCGATCACCGGCGGCGTGGCGGTCAGATCGATGCGGCGCACGCGATGGGGGTCCGTACCCGCGCCGGGATAGTCGGCGACGTAGAGGCGGCCATCGGGTCCGAAGGCGATCCCGCGCGGCTGGATCTTGGCCTGCGTGGCCGCGATCCCTTCCGACAGGCTGGTACCGCCGCCCGCAATCGTCGTCACCGTGCCATCTTCGTTGACTCGGAAGATGCGCTGTCTGGTCGCCAGCGCCGGCACCTGCGCGACGTAAACACGCCCCTTGGCATCGACCGCCACCCCGGTGATCGAGTTCAGGCTGAGATCGCGCGCCAGCGTCACTCCGTCGACCGGAATCTCGACCGCACCGCCGCCGATCACCGTCCCTTGCACGGCGCCAAGTTGCTCGGCCGTGCGCTGCGTCTCGCCGCCGCCGGCCACCTGCCGGGTCACCGGATCGAAGGCGCGATGCACACTCAGACTCCAGCCGCCGAATCCTTCCTCGCGCGCATCCCAGCCGCCGACGAAGCCGCGCATCTCCCGCGTGCCGGCCACCTCGGCGCGGTTGGGAACGCCGGGCACGATCGCTCCACCGTTGCGGGCAAAGGACTGCTCGCCGCCGGCCGGCGCGAAGTACTCGTTCGGATAGATGAATTCGACCGTGACCGTCACCGCCCGCCGCCCCTGCAGCGCGCGCCCGTACACGTCGAGCCCGTCCCAATCGAGCCCAGGAACCGATGTCGACGGAAACACCACCGTTTGGTCCGCCGCGGGAGGGAAGACGTGGAAAAATCTGTGGCCGGCCACCTCCACCGTCAGTTCGACTCGCTTCAGCGAGGCCGGCACCGTTGCACCGGTCAGCGGGATGGTGAGCGGATCGTTGCCGACTCGCTCGAGCTGGCGGTCGCTGCGGTAGGCGAGCGCAAACGGCGTCCCCACCAGATCCAACGACTTCTGCAGTGACTGGTTCTGGAAATCGATCTCCCCGTCCGCCGAGACATCGGCGTCGTCGAGCCGCTCGATGCCGGCGCCGCCCGAGACGCTGCCGCCGTTCGGCACGATCGCATCGTCCGGTGGCCCACCCGGCCAGTTGCAGTCCGCGGGCCCCAGCCGCGACAGCGTCACCCGCCACACCTCCGCGCCGGGGCTGTAGCGCCCGGCCAGCACGACTCGCTCCTCGGCGCCGATCACGATGCCGCGCGTCGACAGGTACGTCTCGTCCGCCGCGTCCGCGTCGCCGTCGCCGTCGGCGTCGATCTGCGCCGTGCCGCCGCTCGTGCCGACGATCTCGAGCACGACGCCGTTGTCCTCGGGAATCCACCGCGCCGTCTGGAAATCGTACACGCCGAAGGGGACGGTTTGCCCCACGGGAAACTCGATGAAGTTCTCCACATAGAACGAGGCCGGCTGATCGAGCTCGACCGTGTCGCCGTCACCCACCCCATCGGCCGAGACCAGAAATGCGAACGTGTACGCGCTCGTCGGCGGCAGCTCGCCCGGCATCGCCTCGGGGCCGAGATCGCCCACCGTGTACTCGGTCACGCGCACGTCGAGCGAAGACACGGGCGTGCCGTTGCCCTGAGGGTCGACGATCTCGGCGCCGACTCCTGGAGGAAACATCACCACGCCCTGCCGCGTGCCGTGAACGTCGGTCTGCGGGCTGCCCGCCGCTACTTTGATCGGCTCGCTCGGCGACAAGGCGACGCTCGTTACCACCGGGTCCGGGGCGACCATCGCCACCTGCGCCACCTGCTCGGTGTCCTGCCACGGCACCGTGACGGTGCGCTGGACGGGGAATCGGCCCTCTTCCTCGTAGACGATGGTCAGCGTGGCGCCGCCGTTGACCACCATGTCGAACATGCCGTCGTTGCGCGTGCGCGTGTGGCCGTACTCGGGGTGGTCGAGCACCGACACCTTCACGGCGCGCAGCGGGTTGCCGTCGCGGTCGGTGACTTCGCCGCGCAACACGGCGATGCGCTCGGCCTCGATCGGCTCGGTGAGCCCGACCTGCACCGGGTCGTCGCCGGCGTAGAGGAAGCTCGCCGTGTCGATCATCGCGCTTGCCACCGTGCGGTCGACCGGCGGCGCCACCACCGCCGGATCGGGCGGGCCCGCGATTGCCTCGACGGCCGCGCTGCGGTTGCCGGCGGCGTCGATCACGACGATCTCGAGGACGTCGTCCATCACTGCCGTCACGGACGGCGCGATGAAGCTGCCGTCGGCGGCGACCGCAACGGTGACGACCTGCCCCGTACGGGTGTTGGTCACCTCCACCGTGGAGCCGGCATCGACCGTCCCCGGCGGCGCGCTCACCGCGATGCCGTCGCCGGGGGCGAGGTCGCTCAGCTCAAAGCCCTCGATCGCGGCCGGCGCGGCGGTGTCGAGTGTCAGGTTGTGGGTTGCGGTGCCGATGTTGGCGAACGGGTCCGTGGCTACGAACGAGTAGACGTTGGGGCCTTCGACGAGCGTCACCGGCACCGAGAATGTGAGATCAGGCTGCACCGCGACCGGATCGCCATTGATCGTCAGCGTCGCCGGCTCATCCAAGGTTCCCGCAATCGACTGCGCGACCTGGTTGGTGACGAGGCCGTCGGGCGGACTGACGATCGTGATCACCGGCGCCGCCGTGTCGGGTGTGGGCGTGAATGTCGGCGTGCTGGTCGGAGTGATCGTCGGTGTGTCCGTCGCTGTCGGCGTCGCAGTTGGCGTGTCCGTGTGGGTCGGCGTCGCCGTTGGCGTGTCCGTCGGAGTGCTGGTCGGCGTCGCGGTCGGTGTGTCCGTGTGGGTCGGCGTCGCGGTATCGGTTGGAGTCTGCGTCGGCGGGACCGTCGGTGTCGATGTGGGGGTAGCGGAAGGCGTCGCCACCACTGTGGGTGTTTGCGTCCGCGTCGGAGTGCCCGTCGCCGGCAGAGCGGTCGGCGTCGGAGTCGGTGTCTGGCCGTTGCCGACGAGGTTCAGTCGCGGCGCATATCCCGCCGTGCCCTCCATCGACGTGTAGTCGAGGCGCCCGTTCTGGTGCTCGTGCGTCTTCTTGATGATCCAGCCGAAGTTCTCGGTAGGGTTGGCAAGAAAAAAGGCGACATCGGCCGTTACGTCGAACGAGACCCAGTCGCCGACCGGCGGATCTCCCGTGGCGTCGGTATAGATCGCCGTGTCGGTGGGCGTTCCTGCAAACGTGCCGCCCACCCACAGCGGCGCGCAGTTGGGGCTGCCATTGGTCGGGTTGGCATCGATCGCGCAACTCCAGGTGGTTTCGTCCTCGTTCCAGTCCTCCAGCAGCCGGTGGATGTCCACCGTCCGCCCCGGACCCCAGTTCTGCACGTTGGTCTCGACGAACAGCTCCAGGCTCGCACTCTGCAGCCCGGCACCGCCGAACTCGTCGCTGATAGCCTGCGTGTCGAACCGCAGCAACGCCCGGTTGTCTCCCGCCTCCTCGATCCGAAGGAAGGGAGAGTTTCCCTCCGGCGTGTTCTCGTTCTCGTATCGCAGGTAGGT
>Ga0307505_10002189_pt1 | contig 13975 bp, 13 predicted proteins | sample 23_S_MG_FD_202183 | JGI IMG/M metagenome (GOLD analysis project Ga0307505, IMG submission 202183) | Soil microbial communities from Populus trichocarpa stands in riparian zone in the Pacific Northwest, United States - 23_S | ecosystem: Environmental > Terrestrial > Soil > Riparian zone > Trees...
GTGGTGTCGTGGGGCTTGGCGCCGCATTCGCCGTGGGATCGTGCAGCACGGCATTCTGGTAGATGCCGCGGTTCATCGTGCCGGTTTCCACGCGCACAACGAAGGGCACGGTCACGCCGGCGGCGGTGGTGGTCTGTGCAACGTCGTCAGGCAGCGCCGTGAGGCTGGTCATGGGCTTGAGAGCACCGCCCGCTGTTGAGCGGTAGACATAGTTGACCTTGGTGGGAGCCGAGCAATTGGCATCCGTGCTGGCGTCCAGCTTGCTACCGTCAGGCAGTGAGAAGGCCTCCGTTTGGCAGATATAGGGCGTCAGATGCGGCCCCGATAGCATGGGGCCGGTTCTGGGATAGTTGGTCAGTTCGATCTCGGCAACGGTACCGCCAACGACACTCGCACGGAGGACATTGCTTCCGTCTCTCAGTCCCGTCACCAGTCCAATGCGATTGGCCGAATTTGCCGGGTCGGTCCTAAACGCGCTCGATACATCGATTCCGTTCAGCGTCGCCAGAAACGTTGGCGAACCGGACGCACTGGAAGGAATGGCGATGGATATCAACGCGTCGCCACCGGAGACGAGCTCCGGCTTGGACGAGAGCACTTGGATGCTGGGTGCCGGCAGCGGTTCGCCGTCGCCGTCGCTGCCGCAAGCCACCAGGACAGCGGCGGCGCACGCGGCGAGTGCGAACGGTAGAAGTCTGTTCTGACCAAATTTCATGGGGTCTCCATTTCGTTGTAGTTCGGAGGCCCTGGCAGATTCCGGCCCCCGGAAAAGAACAGGTGCTGACTCGGCCAAGCCTTCGCCCCTGTCTGGCATTCCAGAAAGGCTGGTCAAACTACTTCTGGAACGCCAGGCGGGCAAGACTCTATCTGCGCGATCTTGCTCGCTGGTTCGTCGCCGTGTCCAACGACGACTAAGGCTGGGACCGCGCGCTGTTCAGCAAGAACCGCACCCGATCGATCGCAAGGTCAGCGCGACCAGCCGGCCCTTGAGCTGTTCGTCCAGCGGTTGCGCCGCCCTGGTAGTGCAGCACCGTGCGTGAGATCTCCACAAGCCGGCCGGCGCTGCGTTCCGAGATCGGGTACTTCGCCCGCATCGCAGCCACTGCCTCGCGCTTGGCCTGTGGGGTCAGTACTTTCGGGATAGTGCCGTGCGCAGTGCCTCTGTATTCAGCAGCGACTCGGCCAACAGCTTCTTCAGCTTGCCGTTCTCCGCCTCGCGTTCGCGCAGCCGCTTGGCCTCGCTGACACTCATGCCGCCGTACTTCTTGCGCCACGTATAGAACGAGGTGTCACTGAAACCGTGCTTGCGGCACAGCTCCTGGATCGGCGTACCGGCCTCGGCCGCCTTCAGATGCCGGAGGATCTGCTCCTCGCTGAATCGCTTCTTCTTTATGTCCGTCTTCTCCTTCGAAAACGGACTCTACTAAGCTCCCTATGGCACTGAATACTGGGGTACATCAGGACTACATCAGGACAACATTCGGCGCGCATTGCTCGCGTGACGGTACGATGGAAGCAAAGGAGGGCTCAGGATGCTCGCAGGCATAACTCGCTGTCCGGTGGCTGCCATCGCTGCCGTGTTCACACTGGTCTCCATTCCGTGCGGAGCACAGCTGGCGTCACCGAAGTACTCCGCCAAGGTGCCGCCGTCGATTACCACGCCGGACACGGTAGAGACGCGCATCGGTACGCTGAAGTTCTCCGACGGCCTGCCGGACGACGAGACGGCCCGAAAGGCCTTTGATCAGTTGGACTTCGGCCGTGGAATCGAGGCATTCCTTGCGGGGATGCCAGCCGCATCGGTGCACGCGCTGTGCAGAGGTGTGGACAGTATCGGCGTCCGCGAGAACCAGGGCATCGGGATCACCGAGGATCTGATGGACGCGCGCTCGTTGTTCCTCACGCCCAACTCGACGACCGTCTATGCCTTCCTGTGCGTGGATGTGAAGGACGGCCCGGTTGTCCTGGAGATCCCGTCGGGTGTTCTCGGAATGGTCGACGACGCATACTTCCGCTTCGTCACCGATGTGGGAGCGACCGGACCCGACAAGGGCAAGGGCGGAAAGTATCTCTTCGTTCCGCCGGGCTACAGCGCTGCCGTGCCTGGGAACGGCTACTTCGTTGCGAAGACGCCGACCTATACGAACCTGATCCTGTTCCGGGCTTTTGTCGAAGGCGGGAACATCGCTGGAGCCGTCAGGCATGTCAAGGACAACACCCGTGTGTACCGCTTCGCGAACGCGGCCAATCCGCCAGCGACCGCGTTCGTCAATACATCGGGGCGGCAGTTCAACACCGTGCACTCCAACGATCTGCGTTTCTATGAGGAACTGAACGCTGTCGTCCAGCACGAGCCCGCCGACGCCTTCGATCCGGAAACGGTAGGAGTGTGGGCTGCGATCGGGATCAAGAAGGGCAAGCCCTTCGCGCCGGATGAGCGCATGAAGGCGATCCTTACCGATGCAGTCGCCGTGGGCAACGCTGCCGCGAGGGCGATCTCGTTTGCCTCGCGCGATCCCCGCGTCAGGTTCTTCCCTGACCGACAGTGGGGCAACGGCTTCGTCGGCAACAGCTACCAGTTTCTCGACAACGGCGAACGCATGCTCGATGCGCGGACACTGTTTCACTACAACGCGACAGGAATCACGCCTTCGATGGCCGCCGCGAAACCGGGCAGCGGATCGGCCTACGCATTCACCGCGCGCGATTCCGAAGGCCGGTATCTGGACGGCGCAAGGACGTACCGCGTCACACTGCCGGCGCCAGTACCTGTGCAGCAGTTCTGGTCGTTCGTCGTCTACGATGTACAGACGCGCTCGATGCTGGAAACCGACCAGAAACTGGCCGGGCTCGACAGCAACGACAAGGCCGTGAAGCCCAATGCGGACGGCTCCTACACGATCTGGTTTGGCCCGAAGGCGCCAGCTGGTCAGGAAAGCAACTGGGTGCAGACGATGCCGGGCAGGGGCTGGAACGTCATCCTGCGCCTGTACGGGCCGCTGCAACCATGGTTCGACCAGAGTTGGAAGCCGGGAGACGTGGAACTGGTCAGGTAAGCGCAAGTCGGCACGCTGCTCCACTCGCGAAACACCACCCGCTCGTTCCTAGCGGACGAACCAGCGGAGCACTGCCCGTAGCTAGGCCAATCGCCTTGCGCGACATTGGCGAAGATGGCAGCCTTGCGCCTCCGTAGCGGACTTCATCAGCCAAGGGCTGCACGCCAAGGGGAGCACGCGATGCCGGTCAGAGTTGCGCAACGTGGCTTTACCCTGTTCGAGATCGTCATCGTCATCCTGATCATCGGCGCGATCTCTGCGATTGCGCTACCCCAGTTCCAGAGCAACATCGCCAGGTCGCGCCTTGCCGACGCTGCGGCGAGGTTTGATCAGGTACTGGATAAGCTCGTCCGCCAGAACATGGCCTTCGCTGCACCAACGTCGATGCAGCTCGGCGCTCGGGAAACAGTCGAACTCGCCATTGGCGGCGGACTAACTGTCGAACAACTGCGCGCACTGCTGCGCCCGTCCGGCCAAGGCGGTGGGAACACGATCAAGGCTACCGAGCGCATGGCGGCCAGATTGATCGCGCCCGGGTTCAATGTCAGCCCGCTGACTGCGGAGATTCAGGAAGTCACCGGTACGGACCCCACGGTATGGCGCTGGCGCATCGAACCGACATCTGCCGGCAAGCAGGTTATCCACCTTGTCATTGACGCCCTTTCGTCCGTCGGCGGCAAGGATGCCGCGCGGTCTACGGTGCTGGACAAGACTATCTTTGTAGAGGTCGATACATGGGACGCGCGGTGGGCATGGATCAAGGATAACTGGGCGATCGTATCCTTCGCCCTGCTTGCAGCGGCAGGAATAGTCCGATTCATTGTCGCAAGAACCCGGCCAGCGAATCGTCCAGAGGTATAACTTTCTCGCGCTGGCCGGCGGACGCCGTGGGCGTGGGCGCCGCCGAGCAATGCACTGCTCGGCGACGCAATGATGGTTTTCCGGTCTAGAGGTACCGTCCATAGAACTCGTCGACTTTTGTCCCGTATTCAGGTGTGTACGCCGGCGCTTTGTCTGTTGCGTACTTCGGAGCGCTGGAGAGGCGGTCCTTGTCCAAGGGCACGACATAGCCCTCCTTGCTCGTGTCGTACTTGAGCAGCTTCCAGGGGATCGGATACCGATCCGTGCCCATGCCGAGGAAGCCGCCGAACTCCATAACGGCGTAGCGGACCTGCCCGGATGCCTTGTCGATTACTAGATCATCAATGCTACCCAGCTTGTCGCCGGTCTGGTTGTATACCTTGGTGCCCTCTACGCGGTCAGACGAAATGACGGCGCTGCTGCCGAAAGCGGTGGTCATGGAATCTCCTTCAGGTCTCTGGTTATGAGGGATGTTCCGATGTCACCAGCAAGCAGCGTACCTTCGCTGGCCAGTCAAAGGAGCGCATTCGGGCGAACCTGCGCTCGCACCAGTGGTAGACCAGTGCTGAACAGCCGGGCCGATAGAGAATCGCTACTTAGCCGCACCCGTTAGCTTTGACCTGCGCCGCGAACTCGATCCGTTCGTTTCTGGATGACGGTTCGATGATCAGGAGCGTGGCCGTTGCGGAGTTCTTTCCTTCGCGTCCTCGTTGCGCGCGATATACAACGCCCAGATCGCCATGAACAGCGCGGCGATGACGGGGCCGGCGACGAAGCCGGTCAAGCCGAACAGAGCCAGCCCGCCAAGAGTGGACAGCAGCACCAGGTAGTCGGGCATCTTGGTTTCCTTGCCCACCAGCATCGGACGCAGCAGGTTGTCGATCAGACCGATGAATCCGGCACCGACGATGACGACGATGATGGCCTTGCCTACGGCGCCGGTTGCCAGCAGATAGATCGCCACCGGCCCCCATACCAGCCATGCGCCCACGGCCGGCAGCATCGACAGGAAGCCCATGACCACGCCCCAGACGATGGGTCCCTGTATCCCCAGCGCCCAGAACATGATTCCGCCGATCGCGCCCTGGATGGCGGCGACCACGAGGTTGCCCCTGATCGTGGCTTTGACCACCGTCGCGAACTTGGTGCCCAGTTCGGCCAGGTGCGTCTTCTCCATGGGGATGGCCGCCACCGCGTAGGCGACCAGGCGCGCGCCGTCGCGGAAGAAGAAGAACAGCAGATACAGCGTCAGCGCGAAGCCGACGACGACCCCCAGCGTGTTCTGTCCGATGGCGACGGCGCGCGTCACGATGAACTGCAGCGCTTGCGCGGCCACCTGGGAGATTCGTGCGCGGACTCCGGCCAGGTCGTCCAGGCCCAGCCGTTCCAGCCATTGCCAGGCCCATGGCGGTGCGGCATCGCCGATGCGCTGCATGTGCTCGGCGATGCTCTTTCCGCCGTCCTGCGTGACGTTCCCGTACAGGCTGACGACTTCACGGACCAGCGAGATGCCGACCAGCGTGGCGGGGATGACGAGGACGAGCACGCATGCCAGCAGCGACAGCAGCGACGCGAGCGTCGGCCGGGTCGGCATGCGCGCGAGGATCTTCTGGTGCGTGGGCCAGAACAGCACGGCCAGCGTGGCGGCCCAGAAGATGGCCGTATAGAACGGATACAGCAGCACCAGAAACGCCAGCGTGACCAAGGTCAGCGCGACGGCGAATCCGCGGTTCTTCAGGGCGGAGCGTTCCACATCAGTCCTTCCGGCCGCAGCAGAGGACAGGATACGCAGGCAAGGCGCTCAGTGCACCGCTCGCTGTATCTCGGCAACCGGCACCACGGCCTGGGCCGGCGGTGCCGCTTCCGGCTTCTGCCAAAGCTCCAGCTCCGCGCGGATGTGCCTGCGCATCTGATCGCGGAAGGCATTCACCGCGTTGAAGAACGCGGACATCATCAGCACCCAGCAGTACATGCCCTTGTCCGTCAGCACGATCGAGTCGGTTGCACGATCGTACCGGGTGGCGCCGAGCACGCGCATGGAGAGCAGCTCCGGCCCCAGCATCAGCCAGAACGCGCGGCCGTACTTCTGGCGCATCTCGGCGCGCGACAGCGTCAGGCCGAAGAGCTGCACCAGGTAGTCGTAGCGCATGCGCTCGCGCAGCGTCAGCCGCTTGCTCTGCGTGATGCCGCTGCGGCCGTGCGCGATCAGCTCGCGGTACTGGTTGATGGAGAAGGTGGTCGAGTACATCCAGCCGTTGACGTAGCTGAACGCGCCGCTGCCGACACCGACGTAGTCGGTGTGGTCGATGATGAACTCGTCGATCATGTGCGGGTTGCCGGCGGCGGAAGCACCGGCCTTGCGCGTGAAGCACCACGCCGAGGAAGGTTCGTAGTCGGCAGCCATCGCGTCGACGATGTGCTGGTAGAAGACCTGGCGGCGCTCGGGCTGGTCGTGGCCCAGCGTCTTTTCCATCTTGCGGCGCGCGATCGGCGCGGTCATCAGCGGGTAGAACGAGGCCTGGTCCACGCGCAGGTCCAGCAGCATGCGCAGGTCGCGGTCCAGCATGTCCAGCGTCTGGTTCGGCAGGTTGAAGATCATGTCGACGTTGATCGTCGGAAAGCGTCCCACCGCGTCCGCCAGCCGCTCGGCGATGACAGCGCCGCTGCCGTAGCGGTCGTAGCGCTCCATCTGGCGCAGCAGCGAATCGTCGAAGCTCTGCACGCCCACCGACAGCCGGTGCACGCCCACGGACTGCAGCGCCGCGTACACGTCCTCGCGCAGGTGATCGGGGTTGGTTTCCACCGAGATCGCACGGATCGGCCACAGCGAGCGTGCCAGCTCCAGCGTGCGCACCAGCTCGTCCGGCGCGACCGTGGGCGTGCCGCCGCCCACGTAGATGTCGGAGAAGCGGAAGCCGTGGTCGTGATAGAAGCGCAGCTCGGCGCGCAGCGCGTCGAAGTAGGGCTTTGCCTTGTGCTCGCGGTGCTGCACGCGGTGGAACGAGCAGAACGGGCACAGCGTCTCGCAGAACGGCACGTGGATGTAGAGCTGGCACGGCCGTTCGGGCGCCTGCGGCAGGTGCAGCCGGGCCGCCGAGTCGAAGTTCATCGACCCGTCGAACTCGTGCTTGAGGATCTTCTCGAAGATCGGCTCGAACCACAGCATAGGGGGAGGCACCGCACGGCGCGGCGGAGTGATCCCTGACCGCGCTCGTCATCGTGTTCGTCACTGAGCGTGTAACAGTCTAGGCGTGCGCGGCCGCGGTGGCGCCCCTGCCGCCGCACTATTGCGGCGAAACTTGTGCTGTCGCAAAGTGGCGCAGCGCCGCCGCCACTGTCGGATACCGCAGCGGTACGCGCAGCTCGCGCTTCAGGCGCCGGTTGGACAGCCGTCGCGATTCGGTCATGAACGAGTACATCATCGGCGTGACTGCGGCGCGCAGCTCGCTACGGGGCAGCCGCGGCGGGCGCGGCAGGCCGGTCGCGTCGGCAACGGTGTCGAAGTAGTCCCCCATCTTCAGCGCGCTGTCGTCCACTGCGTTGTAGACGCGCGCGTCGGCGCCGCGCGCCAGCGTCGCAATCGCGATGCGCGCAAGGTCGTCGGCATGGATGTGGTTGCTGTACACGTCGTCGTCCGGCGCCAGCGCGGGCAGCCCGCGCCGCAGGCGCTCCAGCGGCAGGCGGTCGTGCGCGTAGATGCCGGGCACGCGCAGCACTGCGGCGCGCAGCCGCGCGCGCATCGTGCGCTCGGCATCGAGGCGGCGCAGCGCGCGTTCGTTGGCCGGCGCAAGCCGCGCGGTCTCGTCGATGGCGGCACCGCCATGGTCGCCGTAGACGCCGGTGGTGCTGACGTAGATCGCGCGCTGCGCGCTGCCGGCCAGCGCGGCGACGAGGCGGCGCGTGCGTGCGTCGGTCACGCCGCCGTCGTCCGGCGGCGCCAGATGCAGCAGCCACGGCGCCAGGCCGCGCAGCCGGCGTAGCGTGCGGCGGTCGTCGAGGTTGCCGGGCACAGGCAGCACGCCGGCCGCGCGCAGCAGCGGCGCGCGCGACGGCGTGGACGTCAGCGCGATGATGCGTAGCCGCGAAGTCGCTGCGTTCAGCCGTGAGACAATGCGCAACCCGACGTCGCCGCATCCGATGATCAGCAGGCGCGGCCTGCCGAGCCTGCGGCCGCCGCGGCGCCTGCCGCCGCGCAGCGGATCCGTCCGTACCTCCTTGTGCAGCATCATCCGATTTTATGAGTTTCAGTGTCATCGTCCGCCCCAGCGGCCGCAACTTCAGTGTCGAGGACGGCGAAACGGTGCTGGCCGCGGCCCTGCGCCAAGGCATCGGCATCGCCTACAGCTGCAAGAACGGGGCCTGCGGTTCGTGTCGCGGCAAGCTGATCGAAGGCAGCGTGGTGCACGGTCCGCACACGACCTCCGCACTGTCGCCGGAAGACGAGGCGCGCGGCATGGCGCTGTTCTGCTGCGCGCGGCCGCAGAGCGATCTTGTCATCGAGGCGCGCGAGCTGACCGGCTTCGGCGATATCCCGATCCGCAAGATGCCGGTGCGCGTCGCACGCATCGAGCGCGCGGCCCCGGACGTGGCGATCGTCACGCTGCAGCTGCCGGCCACCGAACGGCTGCAGTACCTGGCGGGGCAGTATCTCGAATTCATTCTGCGCGACGGCACGCGGCGCCACTACTCCATCGCCACGCCGCCGCACGCCGACGAGCAGCTGCAGTTCCACATCCGCCACATGCCGGGCGGGATCTTTACTGACAACCTGTTCGGCAGCGGCGCGCAGCCGATCAAGGAGCGCGACATCCTGCGCGTCGAAGGTCCGATGGGCGCGTTCTTCCTGCGCGAGGACAGCCCGCGGCCGATCATCCTGCTGGCGGGCGGCACCGGCTTCGCGCCGATCAAGGCGCTGGCCGAGCACATCTTCGCCGAGGGCGTGAACCGCGCAGGCTCCGGCAAGCTGCTGCGGCCGGTCACGCTGTACTGGGGGGCCCGCTCGCGTGCGGATCTGTACATGCACGAGTTGCCGGCGCGCTGGGCGCAGGAGCAGCCGAACTTCCGCTACGTGCCGGTGCTGTCCGAAGCAAAGCCGGAGGACGGCTGGGACGGCCGCCCGGGCTTGGTGCACCGCGCGGTAATGGAGGACTTCCCGGACCTGTCGGCACATCAGGTCTACGCGTGCGGCGCGCCGCTGATGATCGACGCGGCGCGGCACGACTTCGTCACGGTCTGCGGCCTGCCGGAAGACCAGTTCCACGCGGACGCGTTCACGTCGCAGGCCGACCTGGCGCGCGCGGCGTGAAGGCCGCGTCCGGTTGCGATAAACTGTGCACATGAACCTGCACTCTGCCGCTCGACGAATCCGACGCCCGCGCCCCGGTGGCGACAGCGTTCGCGCGTCCTGAAGCAGGAGTTCCGGCCGAGGCCGGTGCAGCAAGGCCGCGACACCGCGGCCTTTTTTGTTGCTGCGGCCCGTCGCCCGTTCGAATGGTGAGTGAGCGTCAGCATTGCGGAGCAAGACGATGAGCAAAGCAAAGGTCTTCATCGACGGTGAGCACGGCACCACGGGCCTGGAAATCAGAGAGCGCCTGCAGCGGCACGGCGGCGTCGAGCTGCTGAGCCTGCCGGCCGAGCGCCGCAAGGATGAGGCCGCCAAGCGCGACGTGGTCGCACAGGCCGACGTGGTGATCCTGTGCCTGCCTGACGATGCCGCGCGCGCGACGGTGGCGATGATCGGCGATGCGAAAACGCGTGTCATCGACGCGAGCAGCGCACACCGCACGGCTGGCGGCTGGGTCTTCGGCTTCCCCGAGATGACGGCCGCGCAACGGCAGGCGGTGCGCGATGCGCGCTTCGTGTCCAATCCCGGCTGCTATCCGACCGGCTTCATCGCGCTGGTGCGACCGCTGCGCGAGCGCGGCATCCTGGCGGCCGACTATCCGGTCAGCGTGCACGCGGTGTCCGGATACAGCGGCGGCGGTCGCAAGCTGATCGAGCGGTATCAGCGGCCGCCAACGGGACAGCCGGTGCCGGCCTTCGTCACCTACGGCCTGAACCTCGCGCACAAGCACCTGGGCGAGATGCAGACGCACGGCCAGCTCACGCGGCCGCCGGTGTTCGCGCCGTCGGTGGGCGACTTCGAGCGCGGTATGCTGGTCAGCGTGCCGCTGCACACCGGCGACCTGGCGCGTCCCGTGTTAGGTGAGCAGTTGCAGGCGGCGCTGGCCGAGCACTACGCGGGCGAAGCTTTCGTGCACGTGCGGCCGCTGAACGACGCGTCGGCACTGCTGGACGGCGGCTACCTGGAACCCGAGGCGCTGAACGGCACGAACCTGCTGGAGCTGTTCGTCTACGCGAACGATGCGCAGCGGCAGGCGATGCTGATCGCACGGCTGGACAACCTCGGCAAGGGTGCGAGCGGCGCGGCCGTGCAGAACCTGAACCTGATGCTGGGGCTGCCTGAGGCCACGGGACTTGCCCAACATCGGCTCGCCTGATCCGGCAGCGAGGCGACCATGCTCTACAACCCCGCGCACTTCGCGGTCGAGGATGCGGCCGCGGCGGCCGCGCTGATACGCGCGCATCCGCTGGCCACGCTGGTTTCGCTGCACGACGGGCAACCGCAGGTCACGCATGCGCCGCTGCTGCTGGACGACACGGCCCAGCCGTGGCGGCTGCTGGGCCACGTCGCGCGCGCCAATCCGCACTGGCAGGCGTGGACCGAAGGCGCCGCGCTGCTAGCGATCTTCCACGGGCCCGACGCCTACGTGTCGCCCGCGCTGTACGACACGCTCAAGGCCGTGCCCACGTGGAACTATGCGGTGGTGCATGTGCAGGGCCGCGTGACGCCGTTGCACGACAGCGACGCCAAGGAAGACGTGCTGAAGCGGCTGATCGACGCGCACGATCCGCCCTACCACGCGCAGTGGAACGAGCTGGACGTCACCTTCCGCGAAGGCATGAAGAAAGGCATCGTGGCCTTTGCACTGCAGGTCGAGCGTATCGACGCCAAGTTCAAGCTGAGCCAGAACCGCGCGCCCGGCGAGCGCGAGCGCGTCCGGCAGGCGATGGACGCAGGTGGCGCGGGCGCACGGGAACTGGCCGAGTGGATGCGGCGGCTGCAGCCCTAGCGCGCTGTACTGAGGAGCAGGGAACGGCGATGACCAGGATCCTTGAAGTCGAGCACACGACCACGTACCGCTACACACAACCGGTGCGCTTCGGCACGCACCGCGTGATGTTCCGGCCGCGCGGCGGTCACGACATCCAGGTGCTGGATGCGCGCATCGACGTCAACGTGCCGTCACAGGTGGACTGGGTGTCCGACACGCAGTCCAATTCCGTGGCGCTGGTCACGCCACGGCAGTCCGCGACCGAGCTCAGCATCGACTGCAAACTGCGCATTTCTCATAGCGGCGTGAAGAGCATCAACGAACTGCCGCTGGCGCCGCATGCGCAGCGCTGGCCGTTCGACTACACGCCGGACGAGCGCCGCGATCTGGGCGCGTTGCTCGAGCGACACTATCCGGACCCGGAGGGCCGCGTGTTCGAGTGGAGCCGGCCGTTTCTCGCGCCTGCCGTGCGGCCCGATACGCGCGAGCTGCTGACGTCCATCGCATCGTCCATCAAGTCCAGCTTCGCGTACGAGACGCGCGAAGAGGAGGGCGTGCAGACGCCGGACGAGACCATCCAGCGCGGTGCGGGTTCCTGCCGCGACTTCGCGCTGTTGATGATGGAAGTCGTGCGCCGCCTCGGCATGGCCGCGCGCTTCGTATCGGGCTATCTGTACGACCCGGCGCTGGACAAGGGCGAGGCCGTAGGCATCAGCGGTGCGGGCGCCACGCACGCATGGCTGCACGTGTACCTGCCCGGTGCAGGCTGGGTGCCGTTCGATCCGACCAACGCGCTGTTCGGCGGCTCGAGCCTGATCCGCGTCGCCTACGCGCGCGACGCCAGTCTGGCAGCGCCGATCAGCGGCAGCTGGTTCGGCGACAGCGCGTCGTATCAGGGTATGGACGTGGCGATCGCCGTGCGGCGCGTGGCGGGCTGATCGAACTGATCGAACTGATCGGGCAGCGCCGCCAGCACCACGGCTTGCGCGGCGACGAAGTCCAGCATGCCGGGCAGCTCGGCCAGCGGCGGCAGGCGGTGCATTCGTAGCGCGGGATGGCGGTCCCGGGCCTCGTCCAGCAGCCGCGGCAGGTCGCGCGCGACATGGCCGCCGGCGGCCCACAGCACGGGCAGCACGCTGATGTCCTCAGCCTGTGCGGACAGCTCGTCGATGACAGCGGAAAGGTGCGGCGCCTGGATCTCCAGATACGCGATGCGCACCGCGAGTTGCGCATCCTGCGCGGCGATGCGCGCGGCCAGTTCATGCAGCGGCCGGCTCCACGCGGGATCGCGCGAACCGTGCGCCAGCAGGATCAGTGCGCGCGACATCAGCGCACAGCGGCCAGCGCGCCGCGCAAACCGGTCCGCACATCGCCGTGCGCTGCGTCATCGGCCGCGCGTACGTCGTGCAGCGCCGCGGCGGCACGCACCGCGTCGCCGATCACCAGGATCGCAGGCGAGCCCAGCCCCAGTCGCGCGACGTCGCCGGCCAGCGCCGCCAGCGTCGTCACGTGACTGCGGGCGGCCGGCGTGCACGCATGCTGGATCACCGCGGCCGGCGTCGCTGCCGGGAGCCCCGCGGCCTGCAGCCGCGCAGTGATCGCCGCGCATTGCGCGATGCCCATGTAGACGACGATCGTCAGCCCGCTGCGTGCCAGCGCATTCCAGTCGGGCTCGCGGCCGCCTTCGCGCACGTGGCCGGTGACGAAGGCCACGCCCGGCGCGTGCCGGCGGTCGGTCACCGGCACGCCGATTTCGGTGGCGGCCGCGATGCCGGCGGTGATGCCCGGAATGACTTCCACCGTCAGGCCGGCGGCGCGCAGCGCGTCGGCCTCCTCGCCGCCGCGGCCGAATACGAAGGGGTCGCCGCCCTTCAGCCGCACGACGCGCCGTCCGGACTTCGCTTCGTGCACCAGCAGTTTCTCGATGAACGCCTGCGACGTGGACCGGCAGCCGCCGCGCTTGCCGACCTCGACGATGCGCGCGCCGGCTGGCGCGTGCTGCAGCACGCGGCGATCCACCAGGTCGTCGACGAGGATGACATCGGCCGCGGCGATGGCGCGCGCGGCCTTCAGCGTCAGCAACTCCGGATCACCGGGGCCGGCGCCGACCAGCAGCACCGGATGCACGGCGCGATGCACAGCGGTCGTCATGTCACTGCCGGCGTGGGCTGCGCATCCGCGTCGGCGATGTCGCCGCCGACGACACCGGCGGCCACGGTCTCGTTGGTCGTTTCGTCGACGAGGATGAACGAGCCGGTCGCACGCAGCGCACGATAGTCGTCCACCGCCAGCGGCTGCTGCGTCTTCAGCTGCACGCGCACGATGTCGTTCAGCGCGGGCGCGGCCGCCATCGGATGCCACATCAGCGTCTGCACGTCCAGGCGGCCGTCGACCGTCGTGACGCGCGCCTTCAGCTCGCGCGTCGTATGCCGCAGCCAGTAGCTGCGCGCAGTGGCCAGCGGTGCCGAATTCAGCCAGCACAGCGTCGCTGCGAACTCGCGCTGCAAGGACGGCGCTTCGGATTGGGCGGGCACCAGCAGGTCGCCGCGCGACACATCCACGTCGTCGGCCAGCGTCACCATCACCGACTGGCCGGCCGTGGCTGACGGCAGCGACTGCTCGCCCAGCACGATGCGCGTGACACGCGACGTATTGCCCGACGGCAGCACGCGCACGGCGTCGCCGACTGTGAGCCGCCCCGCCTCCACTTGCCCTGCGTAGCCGCGCGCGCTGTTCGACAAAGCTGTTTGCGACGGGCGGCATACCCATTGCACGGGCAGCCGCAACGGCGCATCCACCGGACGCTGCGTCGCCGGCGCGGCCTCCAGCAGTTCGATCAGGGTGGGACCCGAGTACCAGGCCAGATGCGTGCCGCGCTCCACCACCATGTCGCCGGTCAGCGCGGACAGCGGCACCGCCTGCAGCGTCACGCCGACTTCGCCC